>ERZ1673752.212-NODE-212-length-107589-cov-8.707869_pt1 | contig 107589 bp, 82 predicted proteins | sample MGYA00580195_ERZ1673752 | MGnify/ENA primary metagenome ERZ1673752 (study PRJEB41218, sample SAMN15661744) | gut metagenome | host: Homo sapiens | place: Canada: London | collected 2015-08-20/2019-03-30 | study: EMG produced TPA metagenomics assembly of... | reverse complement strand
GTACGGCAACCGCTTTTCACCAAAGTCCAGCTACCTACCCGACAGCGCTCTTTCACGATTACACGTCCGGCGAGAATTGCTTTACTATGAATATGACACTCTCCCGAGAGGTCGCAATCGATACCTAAAATGCAATCGTCGTCCACACGGCAGTCGTGTCCGATACGTGTTCCTTTCAACAGACAAATTCTATTTCCAATGACAGTTTCTCCTTCGGGAGTCGTAGCTCTATTGATGATAACATATTCTCGAATCATATTATCGTCCCCGATAGACAACCGGGTAGCATCGCCTTTATAATGGAAATCCTGCGGCTCGGCGCCCAAAATAGCACCTTGAAAAACCCGATTGTTTTTTCCCATGACAGTTCCCGCCAAAACACTGGCGTATGGATATATCACACAATTGTCTCCAATGACAACATCTTTATCGATATAAGCAAAGGGGTGAATCGTCACATTGTTCCCAATCACCGCTTTGGAATCGACGTACGCTAACGGACTAATCATAGTATATTATTTTTAATTTTTACTTCGTATTTTCCTCTATTTCCCGTCCTCCGCCTAAGGCATGATACAAACTGACGACAGCGACCATGCATTGATACGAATCGGAAATCTGGGACAACTGGGCATTCAACAACGACTGTTGAGCCGTAAGGACTTCGAGATAGGTCGAAGTACCCAGCTTCATCAACGACTCGGTAGCTTCAACAGCTCTTTCCAAAGAAGCAACCTGCCGATTTCTATTTACAAGAGTTTCCTTTGTCGTTTGAATTTGATAAAGAGCATTGCTTACCTCTTTTCCTGCATTAAGGATTGTCTGTTGGAAATTAATAGCAGCCATCTTCTGCTGAGCTTTGGCAGCTTTCAGATTCGCGACATTACTGCCATGATTGAATATCGGTTGTACCAACGATGCAGCCGCAGACAGCAACACTTTTCCGGGATTAACGATCATGCTCCCGGCAGAGTTGGTCCATCCGGCAGATCCCGAAATTACCAAGTTGGGATAAAAGGCAGACCGCGCTATATTCGTAGTATAATATGCCGCAGCCAACGAGAGCTCTGCCGACCGTACATCGGGACGATTGGAAAGTAATTGAACCGGGACTCCCACTTGTAACATTTCGGGGAGTTTCTGGTCTTCAAACGTTCCTCTCTCGATCGATTGGGGCGCTTGATAAAGCAATGTGGACAAACTGTTTTCCGCTTCTCTTATCTGTTGCCGCAAAGCCGGTATCGAAGCCGCAATCATATAGCTATTCGCTTCACTTTGCGCTACCGCAGCTTCATTTGTCATGCCTCCAATCTTCATCGCTTTTATCGTCTCCACGCTCTTTTCCCACAACAAAGCGGTCTCTTCCGTAACAGCGAGTTGCTTATCGAGCATCAACAAGGTGTAATAACCATTAGCTATGGTAGCGATAATCTGTGTACGAACCGCTTGTTCATACGCTTCGCTTTGCATTAATACAGCTTTTGCATTGCGTTTTGAATTCAGCACTCTTCCAAATATATCGATCTCCCAACTTGCCGTAACCGGCGCATTGTAAGTCCATGAGGCTTTGCTACCATCGAAACTACTTACACCGCCTTGCGGAGTCAAATTCAACGTTGGCAAAAACGCCAAGCGAGCGGCATTGAAACTAGCCTGAGCCGCTTCTACTTGCAACATGGCACTTTGCAGATCGCTATTTTTTTCTAATCCAATGCGTATGAGATTCTGCAATATCGTGTCGGTAAAGACTTCTTCCCACGGCAAATTCCCCATATTCAAGGAATCTGCCGCAAGGGTATCGCCTGCCGCGACAGTATCTCGGAACAAGCCTTCTACATCGACATCGGGTCGATGATATTTATTATATATGTGGCAGCTATTAAACATAGTGAGCATAGCTAAACCACACACGGTATATAAAAGAATTCGTTTCATATATTCTCTGTTTTATAGAGTTACCTCAAATTTATTTGGAATATTGTTCAATCTCCGAAATAACCTCCGAATTATCAAGATCGTTCCATTTAAGAGGTTTAATCTTTTCTTGAATAATCTGGAAGACAACGAACAAAGCCGGAACAATAAATATCTGACATATCATACCGATGAGCATACCTCCCACGGCTCCGGCTCCCAGAGTGCCGTTACCGTTAGCACCTACTCCACTGGCAAACATCATAGGCAACAAACCGATAACCATCGCCAATGACGTCATCAAGATAGGACGCAGACGGGCTGCCGCTCCATCGATGGCCGCATTGATAATAGGCATACCCGTACGACGACGATCCAACGCAAACTCTACGATAAGAATCGCATTCTTCGCCAACAAACCGATAAGCATAATCAAAGCGATTTGCAAATAGATATTATTCTCGACTCCCATCATCAATGCAAATATAAAGCTACCGGCCAATCCAAACGGTATCGAGAGGATTACCGAAAGCGGCAAAATGTAACTTTCGTATTGAGCACTTAACAACAGGTAAACAAATACCAAGCACAACATAAAGATAATAGCTGTCGTACCACTGCTCGAACCCTGCTCTTCACGGGTCATACCCGAGAACTCATATCCATAACCTACCGGCAATGTTTCGGCGGCGACTTCCTCGATAGCTTTAATAGCTTCACCAGAACTATATCCGTCGGCCGGATTACCGTTAATAGTCATAGCCGTAAACATATTGAAACGCTTGATATTATCGGGACCATATACCTTTTTCAAGGTAATGAAATTGGTAATCGGAGCCATCTCTGAACCATTACGAATTTTTATGTTGTTCAGACTTTCGGGATTGGCCCGAGCACTCGGTTCTGCTTGTATCATGACACGGTACAATTTACCGAAACGGTTAAAGTTAGAAGAGTACATACCTCCCAAATAACCTTGTAGAGCCGCCAGCACATCGCTCGGGCTAATACCGGCCTGTTTACATTTGGCGACATCGACATCGACCATATACTGCGGGAACGAAGGATTAAATGTCGTCGAGGCCATCGCTATCTCCGGTCGCTTCATCAGCTCAGCTAAGAAATTTTGAGCGACTTCATAAAAATGATCCAGCGAACCACCGGTCTTGTCCTGCAAGTTCAACTCGAAACCATTACTGATACTGTACCCCGGAATCATAGGCGGAGCAAAACACAATACACGGGCATCCTTTATTTCCGTAGCGAACTTCATATAAAGAGTCCCGATTACAGAATTGGCATCCATACCTTTTCCGGTACGTTCGTCCCAATCTTTCAATTTCACGATAAAAGAGCCATAGGTATTCCCTTGTCCACCGATAAAACTGAATCCTAAAATTTGTGTACGACTTTTTACTGCCGGATGAGTAGCGATAATACTATCTACCTCCATAAGAATTTTCTCCGTACGTTCCTGAGAAGTTCCCGGCTGCAAATCGGCTGTAATCATTATCGTACCTGTATCTTCATTCGGGACAAGTCCCGTAGGAGTGATGTTCATTAAAATAACCAAGACAATAACTCCTACGATAACTCCCGCAAACGAAAGTTTTTTATGATGGACAAAATGGGTAACCCCATTTTTATATTTGGAGAGCATCGTGTTGTATGCTGCATTAAACGCTATATGAAAACGATCGATAAACGATGTTTTTTTATTTTCATGTCCGTCTTTATTGTGAGGTTTCAATAAAATAGCACACAAAGCCGGACTCAGCGTCAATGCGTTGATCGCCGAGAAACCAATGGCAAATGCCATCGTGAGACCGAACTGCCGATAGAATGTTCCCGAAGTTCCCGGCATGAAACTTACCGGAATAAACACCGACATCATCACCAACGTAATCGAAATGATAGCGCCAGAAAGCTCGCGCATGGCATCGATAGATGCTTTACGGGGTGACTTATATCCTTGATCCAACTTAGCATGGACTCCCTCGACGACCACTATGGCATCATCGACCACAATCGCAATGGCAAGAACCAATGCACAAAGAGTCAACAAGTTCAAACTAAATCCCATCAAATACAAGGCAAAGAACGTACCGATCAACGACACCGGAATAGCGATAGCGGGAATCAACGTCGAACGGAAATCTTGCAAGAAGACATACACTACAAAGAACACCAAAATAAAGGCTTCGATAAGGGTCTTGATTACCTCGTGAATCGAAGCAAACAGGAAGTCGTTAGCATTCAAAGTCGTTTCGATTTCCATTCCGGGGGGAAGGTCTTTCTTTATATCTTCCAACAAATTTGTAATATCGCCGATAATTGCAGTGGCATTGGATCCGGCAGCCTGATAGACCATCGCACTTACCGCATTATGCCCGTTCTGGAAGTTTTTAAACCCATAGGTCAACCGACCTAATTCAATATCGGCAACATCTTTCAAGTACAAAATTTGCCCATCGTCGTTTGCTCGTATCACCATATTACCAAACTCCTCAGGGGTTTGTAAACGGCCTTTATAGGTCAAAACGTATTGGAACGATTGATTTCCCTGATCTCCGAACTGACCGGGAGCGGCTTCGATATTCTGCTCAGCCAAAATACCTGCAATATCCGCCGGCATCAAACCATATTGCGCCATAACATCGGGTTTCAACCAAATACGCATAGAATAGTCTGTCGCCATAACATCGGCAGCACCGACACCAGATACACGCTGAATTAAGGGGAGGACATTAATTTTTGCATAATTTTCAAGGAACTCCAAGCTGTACCGGTCGTCGGGACTGAACAGAGAGAATACCATCAACATACTCGTCTGACGTTTTTCGGTAATCACACCCACCCGCGTTACTTCTGCCGGCAACAGATTTTGAGCCTTAGCAACCCTGTTCTGCACATTCACGGCAGCCATATCGGGATCGGTTCCTTGCTTAAAATATACGTTGATCGACGCCGATCCTGTATTGGTTGCCGTAGAAGTCATGTATAGCATGTTTTCCACACCATTTATGGACTCTTCCAACGGAGCTATAACACTATTCAATATGGTTTGAGCGTTAGCTCCTGTATAAGTTGTCGAAACTTGTATAGTAGGAGGAGCAATATCTGGATATTGCGTAATCGGTAAAAATACAAGTCCTATAACACCCAGTATGACCATAAAAATGGAAATAACGGTCGATAATACCGGGCGGTTGATAAATCTATCTAACTTCATAATCTTTTATCTATTTGAAGTTCTTGTTATTGATTATTTTGCGAACCGGCAGCCTTAATAGTCATGCCGTCCTTCAAAGTATTGACACCTTCTGTCACGATACGATCCCCGGCTTTCAATCCCGAAGTTACCATATACTCTTTTCCGTTGTCGATCGATGCAATGGTTATTTCGGTAGAAGTCACCGTAGAGTCGTCATTTAAAACATAAACAAATTTCTTATCTTGAATTTCGTAAGTAGCTTTTTGCGGAACCAAAATAGCATGGTCGTTTTTCATAGGAATCATGATAACTCCCGAACCTCCGCTACGCAACAACCTATTCGGATTTTCAAAAGTAGCACGCATATTCGAGGAGCCTGTCTGTGTATCTATAATTCCACTGACCGTTTCGATCCGCCCCTTCAACGGGTATATACTACCATCGGAAAGTTTCAACGATACAGTCGGAAGTTTTTGCAAAAAATTCTCAGCACCGTATTGTGCCACCAATTCCAAAATTTGCCGCTCGGTCATCGAAAAGTAAACATACATCTCGGAATTATCCGAAACAGTGGTAAGCGGAGTGGCCGAAGACGGCGACACCAAACTCCCCACACGGAAAGGAATCTCTCCCACTACTCCATCGAGCGGACTGATAACTCTCGTATAGGAATCGTTATTACGGGCATTTACCAATTGGGCTTCCGCCTGAGCCAACTGGGCCTTAGCCGAAGCATAAGAGTTTTCGGCCATTTGCAAATCATATTCGCTGATGATGTCTCGTCTCTGCAACTCCCGTTTGTTTTCTGCCGTAAGGCGAGCGGTTTCGGTACTGGCTTTCGCTACCTCTACATTAGTCTCGGCGACTTTCAATGCAGCTTTGTACGGGACTGTATCGATAACGAAAAGAACTTGACCTTTTCTTACGACAGACCCCTCATCGACTCTCAAATCTGTAATAAAGCCACTAACATTCGGACGTATCTCAATATCCCGCTTACCCTTAATTGCAGCAGGGTAATTGCTATACCACTCCATCGAATCGGGCTGTAATGTCATTACGGCATATTCGCGAACCATTCCGCCTCCATTCTGGGCATTTTTTCCTCCACAGGAAAATAAAAAAATACAAAGCATCGCACCTGCGATAGGCTGAATAAAATTTTTAGTCAATTTCATAAGCAACAAAAATTATTTTCAACGTTGATATTCCAAGTCGAGTTAAAATTTTATATTAAAAATTATTAAACACAACTTATTGATAAATTTAATCAATACCTACATAAAACCTTTATAACCCCTATAAACAGGGATTTTTCAAACACATTTCGAATGCTACAAATTTAGGCATAAACTCTGTATAATAGCTGGAAAGAATGAAAAAATAAAATAAATAAAAATTATATCCTTCATTCTATTACAAATTCTCTTTCAGAGATTTTATTTCGGCTGCAAATATAAATCCATCTTTACATACAAATGAGTCCTTTTATCCCCCTATTCAGGTCTATTTTTCTCATTCAAGATTATTTACAAGACTATTAGACTATTTTTGCTCCGAAAAAATAAAAATATTTATGACCATTCACATAACCGATATTCCCAACGAGAGCTTCAATCATTACAAACATGTTTTACATGTCGATAACGAGTTCGCTTTGATAGAGATTAATAAAGATAATATCTCGGATTTATCAAAATTCAACTATCCTTACAAAGCAGAAGCATTCACATTATGTATTGTCCTGAAAGGTTGGGTTAAAGGAAAAATAAATTCCATAGAGTATAATGCAATAGCTCCTTGCGTAATCAGCATTTATCCCAATCAAATTTTACAACACGATAGTAACAGCGAAGATTTTTATATCATTTGCATTGCTTTTACCAAAAACTTCGCCAGCAATATCGCATCGTATTCCAAAAATGAAATTTTATTATTAAGGTTCCCCCGGCAGGACAATATATCTCATCATTTATCTCAGGAAACTTTAACTGCATTATTGGACTATTGTGCTTACATAAAAAAGATAATAGCCGATACTGATAATCCTTTCCGAATAAAATCGATACAACACCTTACCGTAGCACTTTTCTATTCGACAGTTTGGAAACAAATAAGTTCTTACAAAAAAAACGAAAAGACAAGAGCCGACTATATTACCTACGAATTCTTAGATTTGGTAGAAAAAAATTTCAAAAAATATAGACAGTTGAATTTCTATGCCGACAAGCTATGTATTACAGCCAAATATTTATCTACAACCGTAAAAAATAATAGCGGCATATCGGCTAGCGAATGGATAAAGAGGTATGTCATTTTGGAGGCTCAAAGATTACTCAAAAATTCAAGTATGACGATTCAGCAAATCAGCAATGAACTGAACTTTCCCTCACAAACTTTTTTCAGTAAATATTTTAAACATCAAATCGGATTATCACCCAAAGAATATCGAAAGAGCTGATTCCCCTTGTAAAACTTTTATTTTTAAAGAAATGTTTTTCTTAACATAAGAGATGAGATAAATTTGCTACATTTGTACTCGATATGCTTACAAATTAAAAGTTATTTAACTTTTAGGAATACAAATTAAACAGATAAACCACTAAATAGTATACTTATGTCAAAAGTTTCAAAAGAAGATGCCTTAAAATATCACAGTGAAGGTAAAGCTGGAAAAATAGAAGTAATTCCTACCAAACCTTATAGTACACAACGAGACCTATCCCTAGCCTATACTCCGGGAGTAGCAGAACCGTGTCTTGAAATAGAACAAGATGCAGAAAAGGCGTATGAATACACGGCCAAAGGTAATTTAGTAGCAGTCATTTCCAACGGGACGGCTGTATTGGGTTTAGGCGACATCGGTGCTTTGGCCGGAAAGCCCGTCATGGAAGGGAAAGGCTTGCTATTCAAGATATTCGCAGGTATCGACGTATTCGATATTGAGGTCAATGAAAAAGACCCTGACAAATTTATTGCCGCAGTAAAAGCCATATCCCCCACTTTCGGAGGTATAAATTTGGAAGATATAAAAGCTCCCGAGTGTTTCGAAATAGAAACCCGATTAAAAGAGGAACTAAATATCCCCGTTATGCACGACGATCAGCACGGAACAGCGATTATTTCCGGGGCCGGACTTTTAAATGCTCTCGATATACAAGGGAAAAAAATAGAAGAGGCGAAACTCGTCGTTAACGGCGCCGGAGCCGCAGCCAGCTCTTGTACGAAATTATACATGGGATTGGGCATTAAAAAAGAGAACATCGTCATGGTGGACAGCAAAGGGGTCATCAGCACCAGCCGCACCGATTTGTCGCCGGCAAAAAAGCAATTCGCCACCGAACGAACCGATATAAAGACCTTAGCCGATGCCATGCGCGGAGCGGATATTTTTCTGGGACTTTCCGTGGCCGATGTCTTGACAACAGAAATGGTACAATCCATGAATGAAAAGCCCATCGTATTCGCATTGGCCAATCCTAATCCCGAAATATCTTACGATAAAGCAATGGCTTCTCGCAAAGATTTGATATTCGCTACCGGTCGGTCGGACTATCCCAACCAAATAAATAATGTATTGGGATTCCCTTACATTTTCAGAGGAGCTCTCGATGTTCGCGCTACCGCCATTAACGAAGAGATGAAACTGGCTGCTACGTATGCCATTGCCAAACTAACCAAAGAACCTGTACCCGATGTTGTCAACTCGGCCTATGGAATAAAGAGACTTTCGTTCGGTCCCGAATATATTATCCCCAAAGCTCTCGACCCCAGACTATTGACCGCAGTAGCCCCCGCAGTCGCCAAAGCAGCGATGGACTCTGGTGTCGCCCAGCATCACATCACCGACTGGGATGCCTACAATGACCGGCTGAAAAAGCTGATGGGATATGACAACAAGATGTTACGGGAATTTACCGAAATGGCCCGCAAAGAGCCCAAACGTGTCGTGTTTGCCGAAGCCAATCATGCCAATATGTTACAAGCAGCTTCTACGGCAATGAAAGAGGGCATTTGTAAACCTATTTTATTAGGAAACGATGAGTTAATAGGAAAGTTGGCAGAGTCCATAGGTGTAGATTTATCGGGCATGCAAATTATCAATTTGAGGCATCCGAACGAAGAAGACCGCCGTATCCGCTACGCACAGCTTCTTACAGAAAAGAGACAACGCGAGGGCATGACCTACGCCGAAGCTCATGAAAAGATGTTCGACCGCAATTATTTCGGTATGATGATGGTCGAAGCCGGAGAAGCCGACGCCTTCATCACAGGCACATACTCCAAGTATGCAGAGACTATACAGATTGCAAAAGAGGTTATCGGTATACGCGAAGGATACAAACATTTCGGAGCTATGCACATCATGAACACCAAGTGCGGGACTTATTTCCTTGCCGATACACTCATCAATCGGAAACCGACTACCGAAACATTAATCGACATTGCAAAATTGTCCTATGACTCTGTAAGGTTTTTTGCCAAAGATCCTGTTATCGCTATGGTATCCTATTCTAACTTCGGGTCGGATAATCAAGGAAGTCCCCTAAGAGTACACGAAGCCATTAAAATTTTACACGAACAATATCCCGAAATCATCATCGACGGAGAAATGCAAATGAACTTTGCCCTCAATAATAAACTCCGAGACAAATCGTACCCGTTCAACAAGCTGAAAGGGAGAGAAGTAAATACGATTGTTTTCCCGAATTTAAGTTCGGCGAACTCGGCTTATAAAATGATGCTGGAAATGGGTGTGGCAGAGTCTATCGGCCCGATACAAATGGGATTGAACAAGCCTATTCACTTCACCGATATTGCCAGCTCGACGAGAGATATTGTCAACCTAACGACGGTCGCTGTTCTCGATGCCATTGTTCAGGAGCGTAGAAACAAACAATAAAAAAATGCACATCGTTTATTTCAGCCCGACGGGTGGAACCCGAAAGGCTGCCTATATCATCGGCAAAGAGATAGACCCTCAGGCTACGGAAATAGATATTACCGACCATACACGGCAACAGAACTCTTACGAGCTAAATGGGGAAGACACCCTATTAGTAGCTGTTCCTGTGTATGGAGGGAGAGTTCCTTCCGTAGCCATAGATCGACTGAAACGTATAACCGGGCATAACACCCCGGCTATACTCGTGGTCGTCTATGGGAATCGGGATTACGACGATGCTTTACTTGAATTAAAAACAACGATGGAATCGAACGGATTTCAAACCGTTGCTTGTATCGCCTGTATTGCCGAGCATTCTATCATGAGGGTTTATGCCAAAGGTCGTCCGGATTCTGACGATGAAACGATCTTAAAGAATTTTTCAGAACAAATCAAAACTAAATTGGTGCAACTGAAAAATGGAGAGAGTTTCACAGAAATACAAGTGAAAGGAAATGCTGATTATAAAATATATAACGGAGTACCCCTGAAACCTCGTGCCGGTAAAAAATGCACACAGTGCGGGAAATGCGCGGCATTATGCCCCACCAACGCTATTCCCCAAGAGAATCCCCGAATGACGGACGAAAGCAAATGTATCTCTTGCATGAGATGTATCGCCGTCTGTCCTCAAAATGCGAGAAAAATAAATCCACTGAAATTATTTCTATCTATTCGGGCTTTCAAGGAAAAATGCGAAACAAGAAAAGAACCGGAACTATTTATATAACAAGACAACAACGCTGATTAAACGACAAATACAGGATTATTTTCGCTCGAATGTTCAGGCGAGAAGTGGAAGCCCTCTGCCGAGAAAGAACAAATATCGTCGGGGTGAGATATTTTGTTTTTTAGAATATAACGAGTCATCGCCCCTCTCATCATTTTCGCATATATCACGATTGTCTTAAACCCGTCGCCTTTATATACTTTAAATTCGGGAGTGATTACTCGTACCCTTTTATTTATTCGAGACCAATCGAACGATTGCTGGATTTCACGGCTTGCCAAATTGACCAATATTCCACCAGCCTCTTTTGTATCGTCAATCAATTTATCGGTTAAAAGCGGCTTCCAATATTCCGAAACAGGAATACCCATCGAAGGCAATTCAACAGCATATTCCATGCGGTAGGGTTTTATTACATCGAGCGGCCGAGTCAATCCGTAACAAGCCGATGCCATACGCAGATGATTCTGGGCATATTCAAAATCGGCCTCGGTAAAATCGGCCGGCGAAATGTAACGAAAGACAATACCGGTATAGGCCAAAAGAGCCGGTAATCCATACACGTCGGGCGAATGAAATACATTATATCTCTCTTTCGTCTGCAAGGCCAAATTACGATTTATCCCCAGCATACCCGACAGTTCTTCGACCGAATAACCAGCCATTTCCATCGCTATATGCTCGGCCTCATTTTTATATAACGGAACGGTAACAAAAGGAACAGTAGTTCTACTACTCCCTACCATCGTTTTTGCCGGAGACAACAAAATCAACATAACTCAATCAATTAAACTGCTTCTGCAACTCGTCATACGAAACGATGATAAAAACCGATTTGCCATCGGGTGTATAAGCCGGTGTTTTCAAAGATAACAAATCATCGACCATAGACAACATTTCTTCCTGAGAAAGAGACTGTCCCACCGGTACAGCAGCAGCCTCGGCCAAAGTCCAAGCCATACGCTTTTGCAACGAAGCCTTTGCATCATGTTCTTTCTCCGAAGCAGTTACAAGCATTTGCCCAATAAGGTCTCGTACATCTATCCCTTCTATACCGGCCGGTATCGCATTGATAGAATAGCTATTCTGCCCCATATCGGCTAAATCAAATCCAAGTGCTATCAATTCTTCCCAGATTCCATGTAAAGTTTCTGATTGAGAGACTGTCAATTGCATGATTTCGGGGAACAAAACACGTTGCGAAGCCATTTCGCGAGAGGATATTCCCACCATAAAACGCTCAAACAAAATTATGCCATGAGCCCGATGTTGATCTATCACCATTAACCCCTCAGCCGAAGAAGTCATAATGTATTTCCCTTTCAACTGCAACACAGTCCTACCGCTTTGATTCAGTTTCGACTCGAACTCAGGAAAAACCGATTGTTCCCCTTCACTAGAAAAATTAGAAACATATCCATCAGAGAAATCCAATTTAGACGGAAAATCGTTGTCTGAATCGGGCTGAACGGTCGAACCTTCTTTTGTATTGTTAAAGCTGCTATAAAGCTGCTGCCAATCATAATTCGGTCTCTTCACAGAAGAACCGCCACCTCCTGCTCGAAAAGGGTTATACGTCGTATCCACATGAACCGTAGGGGGAAGAACATGTGTGCCCGGCTTCGATGTTGGAATTTCCGGTGCATCTTCCATATCGAAATCGATAGAGGGAGCCGTACTGAATTTTCCCAATGCTTCCTTTACAGAGGCAGAAAGAATTTGCCAGATGGGCTGCTCGTTCTCAAATTTTATTTCGGTCTTAGTCGGGTGGATATTCACATCAATCGTCTCGGGATCGACCGTAAGATTGATAAAGTAATTGGGCATTTCACCGACCGGTATCAAATGTTCGTAACAAATCGTCACCGCTTTATGAAAATATGGGTGGCGCATATACCGGCCATTTACAAAAAAATATTGTAATGCTCCTCTTTTGCGAGCAGCTTCGGGACGCCCCACATAACCCGAAATCTTCACCAAAGACGTTTCCGTTCCCAAAGAAAGTAACTGCTGATTAAGACTCTTACCAAAAAGTGCAACAATACGCTGCCTCAAATTGGTAGCCGGCAAATTATACAATTCCGAGTCATTATGGACGAGAATAAAACTAATCTGAGTATTAATCAATGCCATACGCTCAAACTCATTGAGTATATTGCTCAATTCCACCTGATTGGATTTAAGAAATTTACGTCGTGCTGGCACATTAAAAAAGATATTTTTTACCGCAAAATTACTCCCCACAGGAGTAGAAATCGCCTCCTGACCTTCACATTGGGAAGCCGACATACGTATACAAGTGCCTACCTCATCGTCGACTCTGCGCGTACGAAGCTCTACCTGAGAAATAGCGGCGATAGAAGCCAACGCTTCTCCTCGAAACCCCATCGTACGTAGCGAGAATAAATCGTCGGCCGAACGAATTTTAGAAGTCGAATGACGTTCGAAGGCTAACCGGGCATCGGTCGGAGACATTCCTTTGCCGTCGTCTATCACCTGAATAAGAGTACGTCCTGCATCTTTCAAAATAATCTGAATAGACGTAGCACCCGCATCGACAGCATTCTCCACCAATTCTTTAATTACCGAGGCCGGACGTTGTATCACTTCTCCAGCTGCAATTTGATTAGCCACAGAATCGGGCAATAAATGTATGATATCACTCATAATTCGACCAAATCTTAATGATTGAAGCGATGTTTTTTCTCTTCAACAACTTCTATTTTCACTTCTGGTTTTCGAAATATGTCTTCGGGGCTTACCGGCCTCAAATCACTATACCATTTATAGGCCGGTAAATATAGCTGCTCGGGCTTTATCAAGTCCAACGGAGTCATGCTTCCCTGCGGTTGAGGCCAAATAATTATCTTCTCCATCTGCTGATTTTTCAAGTACATTCTCAAAAATCCGCTTTCGGCTTTATTCAGCCCTGTCAATGTCGAATCCCGTTCCTGAGGATAGAAAATCGTTTGAGCATTGCCATTTACATCTATTTGACGCAACTGCCCTTGCTCAAACCATGCTTTCAACTCCTTACCGGAAACTTGATCATAAAAAACAGAATCTTTATGCTGTGCAGCAAAAGCAGACCCGGGAATCAAGGCCCAATCGACCGTACTGTCATTCATGTGTATACGAATCGTATCTCCGGTTATCTGATAATTTTCATTCCAAATGATAGGGAGTTTATACATGTGAAGAAGCGAATCTACCGACGTAAACTCCATAGAATCACAAACTCCCTGCGCATCTATCCTAAAAAATCTCACACCATGATAGGCCTGCAAAAGACGGGTGGAATCGGGCAATACCAAGTGAGATTTAAGAGTATCGGCATGCAAATACAACGTATCGCCTCGCGAAAACTCCAATAAGCGTGCCGAATCTGTCGCAAACGAATACTCGGTTCTTTCATTGTAGAAACCATATTGTCCCTCCATAATCAACGAACGAATGGAGTCGTTGAGCACCATATTACCGAACACTTCTCCGAATCCCGATCGCCTATCGTAAAAAATCGTATCCCCCGTAAGGCTCTGTCCTTTCGACGTAACCAAAGAACGATCCAAAAGCATCGATTTATCAGTTTCGGTATTATACCAACCCGCCGACGAATAAATGATATTACTATCCGACACAATAGTCGAAGGACCCACAATATCGGCAATCTTAGTCTGCGTATTATATTCGAGCGTATCGGAATATAATGTATATTTTTCATTCACCAACTGCACATCGAAATTGAAGACCGACTGTTTGGTATCGGGGGAATATTGACCATATACAGAAGTCAATTCATTCTGAGAATCAACCAATTTGCCCCCATCGAAATAATAGCCGATATTCGGAATCATCTCATAATTCAAACTATCGGTAAACAAAGTTACATCTCTGTTTTCCATGCGCACATTATTCCGCAGTCGAGCTATCTGCTCATCTCCACGATAATATAACACATCTCCATAAATAAACAGAGTATCGCCCTGCTCCATGCGAACATTACTAAATGCATCGAGTGAGTTGTCTTTTTCATAAAAATATGCACTGTCGCAGTACATATACATACTATCTTTCCGAAAGACAACATTTCCCCTCAATACTCGATAATCGGCACTCTGCTCCTTATCGAAAGTAAGTTCGTCACTATTCACCAAGTACACTTTATCGGGATCGTCCTGTTTAGGAAGTTTTTTTTCGGGAGTGCCCGATGCCGCCCACATACCAAGAGTAAGCAGGCATAAAATACCGACCAGTATTTTATGCCTTCCCTTTTCATCTTTTATTCTTTTTTGATGCCCCATTGGCGTCGATCTTATTTCTTTATCCAACCGTCATACTTAAATTCGCAGTTTCGCCAACCTTCTTTTATGCGGATATATGTCTCGCTTTGCTTCTTAGCCAACCACTCATTCAATATATCGGTCTTCTTCTTTTCCTCTACAATAGCTTTTAAGGTTTGATAATCATCAGACATATTGGCTTTATGTCCATCTATTCTGTTTTTCAGCTTTACGATTGCAACCACCTCTTTATTTTTACGTTCGTCGGTCATGACAAACGGTTTCGAAATTTCGCCCACCTTCAAATCGGCAACCACCTTAGCCACATCTTGGGGCAATTGTCCCATTTCGAACTTAGAATTTCCGGTTTGAGGGTTTACCATAAGTCCCTTGTTATTGCGAGTATCCTTGTCTTGCGAAACATATTGGGTTATTTCATCGAACGATATTTTCTTATCTATTAAATCTACCCTCAACGAATCGAGACGAACCAAAGCATCGGATATATCTTTCTCGGAAACGTGCGGACGAAGTAGTATATGCCGAACATTTATACGGTCGCCTCTCTTCTCTATCAACTGTATAATATGGTAACCATATTCGGTCTCCACAATTTTAGAAACCTTCTTCGGGTCATTCAAGTTAAACGCGACATTGGCAAACTCCGGCACCAAATTGCTTTTGCTCACGAAGCCCATTTCTCCCCCCATCATGGCAGATCCCCGATCTTCGGAATAAAGAACCGCAAGAGTAGAGAAATCTCGCTCGCCTTTATTTACTTGTTCGCTGAAATCACGCAATCGAGCTTTCACATTATCTATTTCCTGCTGCGGAACCTTAGGATTCAAAGTAATAATTTGGACTTCTACCTGCATGGGAATATAAGGAATACTGTCGGCCGGCAATTGATTATAAAACTTACGCACCTCGGCCGGTGTGGTTTTTACATCTTTTACCAAATTTCGTTGTACTTCCTGTACGGTTCCCTGATCACGAATAACATTCGCCAACTCTTCACGAATTTCGGTTACCGGCTTTTTAAAGTATTCTTCCATTTTTTCCTTCGACCCGATATTAGCGATCAGATAATTGATACGAGCCTCTACTTGTTGAAAAACAGTAGCATCAGGAACTGTAATCGTATCCAGTTTCGCCTGATGCAGAAAAAGTTTCTGCACGGCAAGCTGTTCGGGTATTACACAATAAGGATCGCCATCAATACGTTGTCCGTCGTATTGCATTTGTCGATATTGCTCTTCAACCTCAGACTTATAAATAGCTTCATCTCCTATTATCCATACAACCTCATCGATAACATTGTCATCGGAAAAAGCCGGCAAAGACACCGCCATAAAGAAAAATAAAAGCCAATCAGTAACTTTACACATAATTCAATTATTTTATACTCTCTTTTTCAATAGATTTCTCACCTTTATACAACCACTTTATATCACCCGACTTCTCGGCATCCCGATACAGATTTTCTTCCAGCTCCCGATCAAAGTTCAACCGATTGCTATTTGTCAAAATTTCCTGAATTTGAGCCCGAGCAAAATCATAAGGCATTTCTTCTCCCGGCAAACGATATTCTGTAATATTCAGTAAATACCAATATCCGTTTTTATTAAATTCCAACTTATGATGTGTCTTTAAAAAGGATTCAGCATCTCCAAACTCGTATGGAATATTATTGACGATTTCTTCAAACGGTATCCACTTGTCATAAAAGTAGTCATAGATCACCGCATTTTTCAAAGCATATTTCTCGATCTTTTCTACTCCATCGGGATTTGTAGAACAATACCATTTTTTCAACTGTCCAAGATTGGGCGTATTCTCCGGTACTTTAAGAAACAACCCTTTCAAGATGGCTTCATGCAAACGAAACATTTCTGAGTTTCGCTCATAATAATCCAGCATTTCTTGTTCATCAAAAGACTTCGTCACCCGTTCATTAACCAATCTCTTACGATATTCGAATATGACTAAATCTCGTCGGTATTTCTCAACCAATGCATCAATACGTTCTATATCGGGAATATTCTTTTGTGCCATTCGATATAGTAATACATCACAAATCCATCGACGGATATACTTGTCGGCAAAATCGGTACTATCAGCGCGAGAGAGTCCCTCTGGCATGGCATCGGCAAGCTCTTGACGCGATAGTATTTCATCGCCCACTTGTACCAATGAATTTTCATCGCTCTGTAACCCACTTCGGCATGCCGAAAAAAGGCATGCCGAAAATGCTGCGCATAATACTATTATCGAGACTTTATACATCTATATTACCTACATAAATATCCGCTAAATTACGACTAAATAATGGCAACTACGGCCTATTAACTGTTTTTAGGACATCTTCATAGATTTCTACCGGATATTTTTTATTGAGTTTCTTCACCCAAACTTTTTCAAGGTAAGTTTGGTAATCGGCCGTTACTTGTCCTCTCACATCGGTATACGCTTCCGGCATCTTCTTCAATAGTTTACCAAACACAAAAGCTATCGGCAACTTCTCATCGGCTTTCACCGGAGCTCCCTTAAATACCAATTCGTCAATTTTTTCATTATCTCCCTCAACAAACAAACCTCGTTCCACTTTTACTCTTGTTAAAGAGTCGGTATTGAACTCTCGATTCAACACGACGATTACAGAATCGTCATCGAGTTCTTTAATCCGGTTCTTTATGCCATCGGCGGTAGCCGCATCACAGCATTGAATCAAAAATCCTTTATAATGAGGTTTATCCCATTTGTATTTTTTCCTATTTTTCTTGAAAAACTTCTGCAAGCCCTCGGTATCTTTCGATGCTTTTTCCCAAACTTCCCTATTGCTAATTTCAAACAGCAACATGCCGTCTCGATATTCATTCATCAAATTACGAAAATCGGGATACTTATCTTCCAAATGAGCCTTCTCGAAATCTAATATTTCCATATCGGCCATATAACCAATCATAGTCGAAATATAATCGGGTGCATTGACCGTCACATCTCGGCCTTTGGACAAAAACGAGGCAAAATCGGCCACTGTATATGAATGGTTCTCAAATGAGAATAAAACACTTTGGTCATTATGAATAGCCGCTATATAAGAAGAATCGACTTTACCTAAATCGCCAGCCAATTTCATCAACTTCGCCCGCTGCGATTCTTCCAAAGAAAAACCATAATCATTTTTCAATTTAGCCACCATCGCATTACGAGCCATGCTACCTCTTTCGTCTCGTGCCATCATTCGCGTAATCTCCGAGCGCATTTGTTCAAAGGGCTTAATATCCCGCCGGTCCATTAACTTAATGATATGCCAGCCATAGGGAGATAATACAGGCTCTGTAATATCTCCTTTATTTTTAAGAGCAAATGCAGCATCCTCGAACTCTTTTACAAATTGTCCACTACTCACCCACGGTAATTCTCCACCTCGTACGGCAGAAGCCTTATCTTCCGACCGCTCCTTTGCCATCGTAGCAAAATCGGCTCCCGACTTCAATTCTTCATAAATGGCTCGTATCTCGGATTCTTTCTGCGCTTTTACTTCATCAGAAGCACCACGAGGCACTAATATCATGATATGGGAAAATAGAAACTCTCCCGGATTGGGACGACGACTATGTACTTTTATAATGTGATATCCGAACTGGGTTTCCACTATATCGGAAACTTCTCCCGCTTGTAATGCGAAAGCAGCCTTTTCAAAAGGATAAACCGTACGTCCGCCTCTAATAAATCCTAAATATCCCTTATTCTGCCTCGATCCGTCTTCACTGAATTTCTCTGCCAACATTCCAAAGTCTTCACCCGCCTTGATTTCAGCCAATACCGATTCGGCTTTTTTCTTTGCCTCGGCTCGGTCCTCAGGAGTCCGAGCATTCAATCCTATGAGAATATGGCTTACCTCCACATCTTCTTTCATTCGGTCATAAGCCTCATGTGCCAAACGGTCATCAACAGAAGCATCGATCAAATAGGGTTTAGCCAACTCTTCTCTATACCCCGCCAATTCATTTTTAAATGCCGAAGTCGTATCAATCCCCATAGCTTCGGCCTCGGCGACTTTCAACTTGTAGTTCTTAAATAGTGTAACGTATTCATCGAGAGATTTATGATCGATTTGTTGCTGGCTGTTCTTATTATAGATATACTCAAATTCCGATTTGTGAATATCTTTATTATTCACTCTCATAATAACAGGGTCGACATCGGTAGCCCCCCCTCCAAACCAAGAATTTCCGGCAAGCAAAGCCGCTAAGAGCCATTTGTTTTTCATTGTGTTATGCACTACATTTTATTGAGACTTGATAGTCCCGAGTTATCAACAAAAATAATACACTATTTTAACGCTTCAAATATAAGAAAATTATATCGTAATCACTAAAATAGTGTATTCTTCCCAAAAATAAAAATCCACCTTCCTTATCGGAAAAGTTATCCTCTACTATAATTCGGAGCCTCGCTGGTTATCGACACATCATGAGGGTGGCTTTCGGCTACACCAGCATTGGTAATACGAGTAAACTTAGCATCATGTAAAGCCTCTATATCCTTAGCTCCACAATATCCCATTCCGGCACGCAAACCGCCGACCATCTGATAAACTACTTCATATAAAGATCCTTTAAAGGGAACACGAGCCGCAATTCCCTCGGGAACCAATTTTTTAGTATCAGTCTCATTAGCTTGGAAATAACGGTCTTTCGAACCTTTCTCCATCGCTTCGAGAGATCCCATACCCCGATATGACTTATACTTACGTCCATTGAATATGATCGTTTCTCCCGGCGATTCTTCAACACCAGCTAGCATACCGCCCAACATAACCGAGTAAGCCCCAGCAGCCAATGCTTTTACAATATCACCCGAATAACGAATTCCACCATCGGCAATCAATGGCACGCCTGTTCCTTTCAATGCTTTCGCCACGTCATAAACGGCAGATAATTGAGGAACCCCGACACCGGCAATCACCCGGGTCGTACAAATGGAACCGGGGCCTATACCTACTTTCACTCCGTCGGCTCCGGCTTCCACCAAAAATTTAGCGGCTTCACCCGTCGCAATATTTCCCACAACGACATCGATATCTGGATATTTTGCTTTTATATCTTTCAATACACCGATTACGCCCTTAGAATGTCCATGCGCCGTATCTATAACGATAGCATCGACTCCGGCTTCTACCAACGCATCCACACGAGTCATCGAATCGGCCGTAACACCGACCCCCGCAGCCACACGCAGCCGACCTAATTTATCTTTACAAGCAAACGGTTTATCTTTGGCTTTCGTTATATCCTTATAAGTAACCAACCCTACCAAATGGCCGTCTTTATCGACAACCGGGAGCTTCTCTATCTTGTGCCTTTGAAGAATATCCGCAGCCTGTTGCAAATCGGTGGATTGTGAAGTCGTCACTAAATTGTCTTTGGTCATTACCTCGTCTACCAATCTTTCCAAATCGCGTTCAAAACGCAAGTCCCGATTCGTTACAATACCCACCAAAAGATTTTTATCGTCCACTACGGGAATCCCTCCTATATGGTATTCACTCATCATAGACAACGCTTCGCGCACCGTCGACCCACACTTGATTGTCACAGGGTCATAAATCATTCCATTCTCAGCTCGTTTAACAGCATGAACTTGACGGGCCTGAGCCTCGATACTCATATTTTTATGAATGACTCCAATTCCTCCTTCACGAGCGATAGCAATAGCCAATTGCGCCTCGGTTACCGTATCCATGGCTGCCGAAACTAATGGAATATTTAATCGGATATTGCGTGAAAACTGCGTCGACAACTCGACATTACGAGGAAGGACTTCGGAGTAAGCGGGGATTAACAAAACATCGTCAAAAGTTAATCCGTCCATCACCACTTTTTCTGCAACAAATGACATAATGGGGTTCATTAGAATTTTATTGCATGCAAAGATAATTATTTTTCGGCAAGCTATTATCTATACATGAAGATTTTTAAATTATTTATCACCCCAAAAGCTAAAATAAAAAAGCGACAACCGATTATCGGAATGTCGCTTTTTCACTATTATTTCTCGGCTTTTAATTTCCCATCTCTGAAAGGAACTTGATACGTATCAAACGAATTTCTTCTTCGCTATACTCCATACCAAACTCCTCAATGGCATCTTCGAGACTATCGCTTTCACTCTCCTTGAAGTAGTCAAAAATATCGTCGATATGCTCGTCATCCATAATCTCGTGCAGGAAATAGTCGATATTGATTTTCGTTCCCGAATAAACAATCGCCTCTATCTCGTCGAGCAACTCTCCAAATTCAAGGCCCTTCGACTCGGCCAATTCATCAAGTGCAATTTTCCTGTCGATGGCCTGAATAATGGATACTTTCAATTTCGACTTATTGGCAACCGTACGCACCCTTAAATCTTCGGGACGCTCAATTTCATTTTCTTCCACATGAGCTTTGATGACTTTAACGAATTCTTCTCCGTAACGTTTCGCTTTACCTGCTCCTACCCCCGGAATATTTTGTAACTCCTCAATTGTAATCGGATAGGTTGTCGCCATAGCTTCTAATGAAGGGTCTTGAAAAATCACATACGGAGGAAGTTCCAATCGTTTAGCGATTTTCTTTCGCAAATCTTTCAAAATAGAATATAACTCGGGATCGACCGCACAAGAAGCTCCACCTTTCATGGGCACTTCTTCCTCCACCTCGTCAAAATCGACATCTTTGACAATCTTAAACGAAACCGGATTCTTCAAAAACGCATGCCCAGCCTTCGTTACCTTCAATAGTCCATAATTCTCAATATCTTTACCTATGTAGCCGGCTATCAATGCTTGTCGAATGACGGCGTTCCACGTGCGCTCATCTTCACCCTGTCCGCTTCCAAACACCTCTAAATCTTCATGTTGATACGAAAGTATTTGGCTCGTTTCTTTACCTAACAAGACATCTATCACATATTCGGCTTTAAATTTTTCTTTCAGTGCAATAATAGTTTCAAGAACCGCACAAAGTTGATCTTTTGCTTCCACTTGCTTTTTAGGATTTAGGCAATTATCACAATTTCCACAATTATCTTCCTCATACTCTTCTCCAAAATAATGCAGTAAAATCTTGCGACGACAAAGAGAAGATTCGGCATAAGCAGCAGTTTCTAACAAAAGCTGTTTACCAATCTCTTGCTCGGCAATGGGTTTTCCCTGCATGAATTTTTCGAGTTTCTGTAAATCTTTATTGATATAAAAAGTTATACACTGACCTTCTCCTCCATCTCGACCGGCTCGTCCCGTCTCTTGATAATAGCCTTCCAGACTTTTGGGTATATCGTAATGTATGACATACCTGACATCGGGCTTATCAATCCCCATACCAAAGGCTATCGTGGCAACGATAACATCTATTTTCTCCAACAAGAATGCATCTTGATTCTGAGTCCTAGTCGCAGAGTCCATTCCGGCATGATATGGCAGCGCACGAATTCCGTTTACCTGTAACAATTCTGCCAGTTCTTCTACTTTCTTTCGACTCAAACAATAGATTATACCCGATTTACCCTCCTGCGATTTTATATATTTAATAATGTCTTTATCGATATTCGCTGTTTTCGGGCGAACCTCATAATAAAGATTAGGACGATTAAACGACGACTTAAATACAGTAGCTTCCAACATGCCCAGATTCTTCTGTATATCATGCTGGACTTTCGGAGTCGCAGTCGCGGTAAGAGCTATTACAGGACGTACGCCAATCTCATTAATAATAGGTCGGATACGTCGATATTCAGGACGGAAATCATGTCCCCATTCCGAAATACAATGGGCTTCATCTACCGCATAAAACGACACATTCACCTGTTTAAGAAAATCAATGTTTTCTTCCTTCGTCAAGGATTCAGGAGCAACATATAACAATTTGGTTTTCCCCGATAAAATATCGGTTTTTACTTGGTCTATCGCAGTTTTGTTCAAAGAGGAGTTTATGAAATGAGCGACACCATCTTCGGCACTGAAATTCCGCATAGCATCGACCTGATTCTTCATCAATGCAATCAAAGGCGAAATAACTATCGCAGTACCGTCAAGAATCAACGACGGCAATTGATAACAAAGCGACTTCCCTCCTCCGGTAGGCATCAATACAAATGTATCATTCCCGGCAAGCAAATTTCTGATAATCGCTTCCTGATTTCCCTTAAATGTATCGAATCCGAAATTCCTTTTCAGTTCCTCAGTCAAATTTACTTCTTTTGCCATACGGTTACTCTCTTTCTCGTTATGTATATTCGCCGACCTTTATCGGTCAAACAAATTTATAAACAACTCCTCTTAATTACCAAATTTTTTCTTGCTGTTTTTTCTTATACTGCCAATAGTTTTGCTTTTTCTAACTTCTTTTCTGCATAGCTACGTGTTATATGCAATTTCTTTTTTGTCGAAGAAGGCGTTTCATACATAGCATCCATCATAATCGTTTCGACAATAGAGCGCAATCCTCGGGCTCCCAACTTGAACTCTACGGCCTTTTCGACAACATAATCAAGCATATCCTCATCAAACGAAAGTTTCACTCCGTCCATTTCGAAAAGTTTGATATATTGTTTGATAATCGAATTCTTAGGCTCTACCAGAATTCTCCGTAGCGCGGCCTTGTCCAAAGGTTGCAAATAGGTTAAAATGGGCAATCGTCCTATAATTTCAGGAATAAGACCAAACGATTTCAAATCTTGGGGCGCAATATACTGTAACAGATTTTCCCGATCTATACGACCATTGCTACCACCTCCATTATAACCTACGACATGGGTGTTCAACCTCATGGCGATTTTACGTTCTATTCCGTCAAAAGCCCCGCCACAAATATACAAAATATTCTTTGTATTCACTGGTATCATTTTCTGCTCGGGGTGTTTACGCCCGCCTTGCGGCGGAACATTTACGATAGAACCCTCCAATAATTTCAACAAACCTTGCTGTACGCCCTCACCGCTGACATCACGGGTAATCGAAGGATTATCGCTTTTACGAGCAATTTTGTCGATCTCGTCGATAAACACAATACCTCGCTCAGCCGCCTCGACATCATAATCGGCAACTTGCAGCAAACGGGTCAAAATGCTTTCGATATCCTCACCCACATAACCGGCCTCGGTCAAGACAGTAGCATCGACAATCGTAAACGGAACTTTCAATAAACGAGCAATCGTCTTCGCCAATAAGGTCTTTCCGGTTCCGGTAGGGCCGACCATAATAATATTCGATTTCTCAATCTCAACATCATCATTATCGGCTACCTGCAAAACACGTTTATAATGGTTATAGACCGAAACCGACAAATAACGCTTGGCATCGTCCTGCCCGATAACATACTGATCGAGAAATGTTTTTATCTCTTCCGGTTTAGGTAAATCCTCTCGGGATACGGTCCATTTGGAACTCGCTTTTTTCTTTTTATGCAAATATTCTTCGGAAAGGAGATAGGCTTGCTCGGCACACTCGTCGCAAATACAACCGTCCCGCCCCGGCATTAATAATCTTACCTCATTTTCTCCTCTTCCGCAAAAACTACACTTTTCGCCCTTAGCCATTCCTAGAATATTATTTCATAGATTTTACCAATACGTCGTCAATCATACCGTATTCTTTGGCTTCAAGAGCAGTCATCCAATAATCACGATCGGAATCTTTCTCCACACGCTCATACGAGTTTCCCGAATGATCGGCTATAATGGTATAGAGTTCTTTTTTAAGTTTCTGTATCTCCCTTGCCGTAATCTCTATATCCGAAGCCTGACCTTGTGCGCCTCCCATCGGTTGATGTATCATAACCCGGGAATGTTTCAAAGCAAAACGTTTTCCCTTTGTCCCTGCAACCAACAATACAGCGCCCATCGAGGCGGCCATACCTGTACAGATCGTAGAAATATCACTGCTTATGAACTGCATGGTATCGTAGATACCCAACCCGGCATATACCGACCCTCCGGGAGTATTGAAATAAATAGATATATCTTTACCCGGGTCGGCAGAATCGAGATAAAGCAACTGTGCTTCTATAACATTCGATGTATAATCATCGATAGGAGTTCCCAAAAAGATTATACGGTCCATCATTAAACGCGAAAACACGTCCATCTGGGTTACATTCAGTTGGCGCTCCTCCATAATAGAAGGGGAAAGATAGCTACTGGTAAACTGCGCATATTGATCAAGGGCAAGTCCATTCATACCCAAATGTTTTACCGCATATTTTCTAAAATCATTAGTCATAATTATATCGTTTTTAGATTGTTTTTTAATCCCTATTTTTAGTCAAAGATATAAATAAAAACAATTATACCCCAAATAAAATTCTGCTGCCCGGTCTTTTTTGCCAATATCTTCACAAAAAATAATACATCAACCGAACTACAAGCATCAATTAACTATATTGGAAGATTTCAAACAATGAAAAGCCCCGAAGCCATTACGTCTCGGGGCTATCGATAATTATATCGATTTTATTACTCGGCAACTTCAAACATTTTCTGGAATTTATCCATCGTCACTTCTTTGTCCGTAAGCGTTACAGACTCCTTAATGGCAGTTTGAATCTTCTGCTCCGTAGCTTGGTCAATAAGACGCGAACGAGACTCTTTGCTCGATAACATTTCCCTAGCATAACGTTCGAGAACATCATCGGGAACACCTGTCATACCATATTGTGCGAACTGACTTGCCGCTACCCGTTTTGCCAAAGCCAACAAATCGGCATCATCGACATGAATATCGAATTGTTTTACGATTTGTTCTTTAATCAACTGCCATTTCAAATCGGGAACCATCTTCGCAAAATCCTCATCGATATTTTCAGCTTTACGATTTTTATCGGTAGCCAACAACCAACGTTTCAAAAATGCATCGGGCAAATCAAATTCACCTACTGCCTTTTCTATCGCAGCACGTGCATCAATCGAAAATTTATAATCGCTTTCAGGAACCAATTGATGCGCTATCATTTCACGAAGTTTAGCAAAATATTCCTCTTCTGTTTTTACAACATCTTTACCGAATACATTGTCAAATAATTCTTGATTCAATTCGGCAGGTTGCAAATGTGTGATATCTGTCACTGTCATCTCGAAATTCGATGTCACATTGGCAGCTTTTTCCTTATCGATATTCAACATAGAGGCCAGTTCTGCGACCGAAGCATCACAACTTTTCGAAGGATTGAACATCACTTTGTCACCTTTCTTCACACCGGCAAATTTAGCTTTTTCCTTGTCATTCTTGAAATATGCAGGAGAAACGATGGTACTTTCGACCGTAATTCCCCCTTCTACCGGAGTCCCTTTTTTTACCATTTCTACCATCGAACCTTTGATAAGGTCTCTTTCATCGGTAGACTCATCTACCGAAATCTGTTTACCGAAACGTGACAAAAAGGATTCATTCTGACGTTTTACCATGTCATCATCGACAGTAATCGTATAGTAAGGTACTTTTATTTTTTTATCGACCTTTACATTCAATTCGGGGGCTAATGCCACATCAAAACGGAACGTGAAATCGTCTTGTGTATCCAAATCGACAGTCATATCTTCTGCGGTCATCGGCTCGCCCAAGATATTGAGCTTATTATCACGAATATAATTGTACAGAGACTCGGAAACCAAACGATTAATTTCTTCAACTCGAACCGATTTTCCAAACATCTTCATGAGCATACTAAAAGGAACTTTCCCTTTTCTGAATCCGGGAATATTCGCTTTTTGCCCATAAGCACGAAGAGATTTGTCTACTTTTTCCTGATAGTCAGCCTTTGAAATTTCAATCGAAATCACGGCATTCAGGTTGTCAGTGTTTTGATGCGAAACGTTCATTCTTATGATTTTATTAAATTAGACTCACAAATTTATTCTCAACTTTCCACAAAAAGCGTGCAAATTTGAGAGCGCAAAATTAGTGCTTATCTTTCGATAATCAAATTATTATTAATTTTTTTCTTTCTACCTATATCGTGAAAAGACTTTCCACTCCGCAAGAGCAGCCTCCTTTGAACTCCAATACCCAACCTTACTTCGTATCGGACATCAATTGTTCAAAAAAATCGTCAAGCTCTTTATCCATTTTTTCCCAAAAATCATCGTGCAAATAGATATTCTCATCGTCCAATGTAATCAAATCGGCAACGGGCTCCATCTCATTATCTACCAACACGACAGAAAAGGGAGGTATAATATCCAGCGAATGCAAAGCATGATTCACATCTTCATGACTCAACACCTTCCTCAGAAAAGCAATTATCGCAGCATCCGAACGTTCTCCACTGGAATCTCGCCACTCGTCCAATCCATCAATTACCGATTGCACCAATATACTTTCAGTATCATCAAATACCGAAAACAACTGTTCGTCGTATTTCACCTGCACATACATATCGGTCAAGGACATCGCCTCTGCACGAGCCTTCTCCACTGCCGTACAAAAAGACTCACACATTGCAGAAAAAAGTGTTAATTCCGAAGTTTCCATAAATACATAATTATTTGTACTTCAAAGATAGTATAACCGAAGATGGAAACCAATTTATTTAGTCATGCCCGGCTCAACTTACCTTTACATTCACGACAAAGATAGCGAAAAAATCCGTAGACATCGCCGTTATGCAAAATTTTCTCCTATTCGTCACATACAAAGCAAGTTTCAAATACCATATACAAAACGATGCGATAAAAAAAATCTCGTTTTATTCAAAAATATATAACTATTTGTTTGGATTCAAAAATGATTTCATTACATTTGCAACATCAAACTCATATTTGACAGGCAATGAAGAATTTTGATTTTGCATATTACTTTTACTTTTATTTTTATTTTGGAGAAAAATAGAAACGGGGTTTTATGCAAAAAAAAGAAATAGAAAACAATTAAGAAACTTATGATAAAATCCCGTTCAATACGAACGGGATTTTTTATTTATCTTGCTTATGAATAAAAAAGTCACCATACAAGGCATAGCCGGTTGCTACCACGAGGCCGCCGCCCGATCTTATTTCGGGGAAGAAGAAATAGAAACGGTTCCCTGCTCGACATTTCCCGAAATGTTCGACCGCATGAATAACGACCGTTCTTTATTGGGTATCATTGCCATTGAAAACACCATTGCAGGCAGCATTTTACAGAATCACGAACTATTACGAAAAAGTGAATTAAGTATCATAGGAGAATATAAATTACGTATTTCTCACGTACTGGCCGCACTACCGGGAGAAACTATGGACGATCTCCTCGAAGTGAACTCTCACCCCATGGCATTAATGCAATGCGGTGATTTTTTACAAGCTCACCCTAAAATGAAAGTCGTAGAAAAAGACGATACGGCCGGTAGTGCCCAAGAAATTTCACACCGTCATCTTTCGGGACATGCTGCCATTTGCGGTAAACTGGCTGCCGAAATCTATAACATGAATATCTTGGCAGAAGGTATCGAAACCAATAAACGAAATTTCACTCGTTTTCTAATTCTTGCCGATCCTTCTCACCGTGAAATTTTAATAGCAGGCAAACGCATAAACAAAGCTTCACTTGTTTTCAGTTTGCCACATACACAAGGCAGTTTATCAAAAGTACTCACCATACTTTCTTTCTATGACATCAATTTGTCCAAAATACAGTCCATGCCCATTATCGGGAAAGAATGGGAATACCGATTTTATATAGACCTTACATTTGATAATTTCACTCGATACAAACAATCCCTCGAAGCAATAAGACCTCTAACAAAAGACTTTAAAATACTTGGAGAATATGCAGAATTCAATCAACCCCTTTAATATCAGACCCGCTAATCGGGTAAATAACATAAGCGAATACTACTTCTCAAAAAAGTTGAAAGAAATAGCCGAACTAAATGCCCGCGGTTTGGATATTATCAGTCTGGGCATAGGCGGGCCTGACAGGCCTCCCCACCCCGAAACGATTGAAACCCTGTGTACGGAGAGCCGGAAATCTGATGTTCACGGATACCAACCTTACATAGGCCTACCCGAACTACGCCGAGCCTTCGCCGATTGGTATAACAGATGGTACAATGTAACACTCGATCCTCAAAAAGAAATACAACCCCTTATAGGGTCCAAAGAGGGTATATTGCACATCAGTCTGGCATTTCTCAATGCCGGAGACGGGGTATTGGTTCCCAATCCGGGATACCCCACATACAGTTCCGTCAGCCGACTGGCCGAAGCCGAAATTTTCACCTACGACCTCGACGAAAATAACCATTGGCAACCCGACTTCAAGCAATTAGAATCGTTACCGCTCGATCGTATAAAGTTAATGTGGGTCAACTATCCCAATATGCCTACGGGAGCCAAAGCATCTATGGAATTGTTTACCAAGCTGGTGGATTTCGGGAAGCGTCACAACATAATCATCGTGAACGACAACCCGTACAGTTTCATTCTCAACGACAATCCGATGAGTATACTAGCTGTCCCCGGGTCTAAGGACATTTGTATCGAAATGAATTCTTTAAGCAAATCTCACAATATGTCCGGTTGGCGAATCGGTATGCTTGCTTCCAACCCTCAATTTATCGAATGGATTTTGAAAGTGAAAAGTAATATCGATTCAGGAATGTTCCGTCCGCTACAAATGGCTGCGACAAAAGCATTGTCATGCAGTCAAGAATGGTATGACCAATTAAACGAAGTGTACCGTAACCGACGTGATATCGCAGAAAAAATCATGAAAGCTCTCGGTTGCAGTTATGATCCGTCACAAGCAGGATTGTTCGTATGGGGAAAAATTCCCGATAGTGCAACAGATGCCGAATCGTTAGCCGACGAAATATTATACAACGCGCACGTCTTCATTACCCCGGGATTCATTTTCGGAAGTCGAGGGAACAGATATATTCGCATTTCGCTTTGCGCCCCCGAAAAAAAGATGCAAGAAGCGTTACACCGTATAGAAAAAATCAAATCAAATAAATAACAATACCATTATGGAAGATTTACAATCAATTTTACTTCCCGGAATAGACTCTAAACGCCCTATTATCATAGCCGGCCCATGTAGCGCCGAAACCGAAGAGCAAGTAATGACCACAGCGAAAAGCCTCGCCGAGCGCGGCATTAAAATATTTCGTGCAGGTATATGGAAGCCTCGTACCAAACCGGGCGGATTCGAAGGTATAGGCGTAGAAGGCCTTGCTTGGTTAAAACACGTCAAAGAAGAAACCGGTATGTACACGGCAACAGAGGTTGCCACTGAACGGCACGTATTCGAAGCATTAAAACATGGTATCGACATTTTATGGATCGGAGCACGCACGACCGCCAATCCCTTTGCGGTTCAAGAAATAGCCAACGCACTGAAAGGTGTAGACATTCCGGTACTCATCAAGAATCCGGTAAATCCCGACCTAGAACTATGGATAGGAGCCGTCGAACGCATTTATAACGCTGGTCTCCACCGACTGGCAGTCATACACCGGGGTTTTAGCAGCTACGACAAACAGTTGTACCGCAATATGCCTCAATGGCACATTCCCATCGAACTACGTCGCCGTCTCCCCAATCTTCCTATTTTTTGCGACCCTAGCCACATCGGCGGTAAACGCGAACTTGTAGCACCATTGAGCCAACAAGCGATGGATCTGGGATTCGACGGACTAATCGTTGAATCCCATTGCGACCCCGATTGTGCATGGAGCGATAAAAATCAGCAAGTGACCCCCGACGCTCTGGACTATATACTCAACATGTTGGTAATACGAGAGACCACACAGACGACAGAAAACCTATCGGAACTACGTCACCAAATAGACAACCTCGACAATCAACTGCTCGAACTGTTAGCCAAACGCATGCGCATATCCAGAGAAATCGGGCAATATAAAAAAGAGCACAGTATGCCCGTGCTGCAAACTAACCGCTATGACGAAATCCTACAAAAACGCATGGCACAAGCCGTTGAGTTGGGAATGAGCGGAGAATTCATGAAAGAAGTGATGCAAGCCATTCACGAAGAATCGGTACATCAACAAATGGATATTATTAATAAATAAAAACAATGAAAATAGTAATTCTCGGAGCCGGAAAAATGGGCTCTTTCTTTGCCGATGTACTCAGTTTCGACCATGAAATCGCCCTATACGACATAGACCCTTATCGACTGAGATTCGCATTCAATACTTTGCGAATGACCCGGCCAGAAGAAATACAAGATTTTACGCCCGACTTAGTCATCAATGCGGCAACCGTAAAATATACGATAGAAGCGTTTCAAACCGTTCTTCCCTATTTACCGGCTCACACAATCCTATCGGATATTGCTTCGGTCAAGACCGGATTACCCGAATTTTATGCCCAAGCCCGACACCCATTCGTATCGACACACCCTATGTTCGGACCAACATTCGCTAATTTGAGCGACCTAAGTACACAAAATACAATCATCATTACCGAAGGCGACCACATGGGCAAAATCTTTTTCAAAGATATTTACCAGCGCCTGAGATTGAATATATTCGAATACAGTTTTAAAGAGCATGACGAAACCATAGCTTATTCGCTCTCGGTTCCATTCACTTCGACGTTGGTGTTCGCCTCGATTATGAAACATCAAGAGGCTCCCGGCACGACATTCAAAAAACACATGGACATAGCAAGAGGGCTACTTTCGGAAGACGACTACCTGCTAACCGAAATTCTTTTCAATCCCAATACTCCCGACCAAGTGCGGGGAATACAGAAGCAGTTATCGTCTCTCCTCGATATTATCGAGCGTAAAGATTCCATAAAAATGAAAGAATACCTCACCCAAGTGAGAAAAAACATAGAATAGCTCAAAATCATGAAAAAGGCTTGCTTAACACAAGCCTTTTTCATTTCACGCACGCCCTGCCTTACTAACTTTATAAAATGAAATTGATACAATATTTTCATGGATTGCAAAAGAATATTTATATTTGTAGGTTAACTTAGGCGTATATATAAGCGCACTAACAAACCTATGGATTAACATGAGAAAATATAATACGTTCCGTATTTCATGCATAGCCTTATTATGGGCATTCTTATGCGTTCTTCTAATTAGGGGAAGAGGCATCGACGGGCAAGCTCTGTTCGCTATCATTGCTTCGGGAATCATTGTATTCGTTCCACTCTACAAACGATGGAAGCAAGAGAGTAAAGGTAAATAGTACCATTGTATTTACGTAAAAGAGACTAAAAATGAACCCCGACAATACAGAACTACTGAAACAAATAAACACACCCGCCGATTTACGAAGATTACAGGTTAGCGAGCTACCCCAAGTGTGTGACGAAATCAGGCATTTCATTATCAATACTCTCGCCCATAATCCGGGACATTTTGGGTCTAGCATGGGGGCCGTGGAATTGACCGTGGCCTTACACTATGTATTCGACACTCCATACGACCGCATAGTTTGGGACGTGGGACATCAAGCCTACGGGCATAAGATTTTAACTGAAAGACGAGACAGGTTTTATACTTGTCGTAAACTCAACGGATTGAGTGGATTTCCAAACCCAGCCGAAAGCGAATACGACGCTTTCATTGCCGGACATGCATCTAATTCTATATCAGCAGCATTAGGCATGGCCATTGCTACACAACTGAAACACGAACAAAAAGAAAGAAAAGTCATTGCTGTCATCGGAGATGCCTCCATTGCCGGAGGATTAGCTTTCGAAGGATTGAATAACGCATCCATCAGTCCCAATAACTTGCTCATCATACTGAACGACAACGATATGGCAATCGACCATAATGTCGGAGGGCTAAACGAATATCTAGTAAACATCACTACATCGAAAAGCTATAATAAACTCAGATACGATGCTTATCGTACCCTACGTAAGCTAAATCTGATAGACGATGAACACAGGGGGGCCATTTTACGTTTCAACAATAGCCTAAAAGCTTTGCTAACCAAGCAACAAAACATTTTCGAAGGTTTAAATATACGATATTTCGGTCCCATAGACGGGCACAATGTGGTTAATATCGTCAATAAACTCAACGATATAAAAGATATGACCGGTCCGAAAATACTTCACCTACGTACGATCAAAGGGAAAGGATATGCTCCGGCCGAAAAAGAACCGACTATTTGGCACGCTCCGGGCTGTTTTAATCCAGAAACGGGCGATAGAATTACCGTAACAGAAGAGCAAAAACCTCCCAAATTTCAAGATGTATTCGGACTCACGCTTGTCGAATTGGCTAAAAAAAACGATAAAATAACAGTTATCACACCTGCAATGCCAACGGGAAGTTCTACATGTTTCATGATGGAGAAATTTCCCGAAAGGTCTTTTGATGTCGGTATCTCCGAAGAACATGCCGTCACCTTTGCCGCTGGTTTGGCCAAAGAAGGATTACAACCATTTTGCAGTATCTATTCGACTTTTCTCCAAAGAGGATTCGACGAAGTCATTCACGATGTCGCCATACAAAACTTACCGGTAACATTTTGTATCGACCGCGCTGGACTCGTGGGAGAAGACGGGGTTACCCATCACGGTGCATTCGATATGTGCTATTTGCGTTGCATACCCAATATGACTATTGCTGCACCTATGGACGAACATTATCTGCGACATCTCATGTACACAGCACAACTATCCGACCGCGGGCCGTTTGCCATTCGCTATCCTCGCGGTTGCGGAAGTCATGTCGATTGGGAATGCCCTATGCACGAAATTCCTATCGGGAAAGGTCGCAAGCTCTATGACGGAAATGAGATAGCCGTACTGAGTATCGGGACTGCGGGTGTCGCGGCACGACAAGCCGTAGAGCGGGCCCGAAAGACAGGTGTAAAAGCAGCTCTCTACGATATGATTTTTGTCAAACCCATTGACGAAGAAATTCTTCACGAAGTAGCCCAAAAATACAAACGAATCATAACCGTAGAAGATGGATGCATAACAGGAGGCTTCGGAAGTGCTGTATTAGAATTCATGTCCGACAATGGATATACACCCCATATAAAACGAATAGGAATCCCCGATAAATTCATAGCACAGGGGACAGTTAAAGAACTACACCAACTATGTGGTATAGATGAAGAAAATATTCACTCGGTAATTATTGGTAATTGGTAAATCATAGAAATAAAAGAGAACTAATAATTATGAAAATAATCATTGCTGGAGCCGGAGAGGTTGGAACACATTTAGCAAAACTGTTATCCCGAGAAGAACAGGATATTATTCTAATCGACAATGATGAAGAGAAACTACGAGAACTCGATGCCAATTATAATTTAATGACTGTCATCGGGAACCCTACTGCATTCCAAACATTAAAACAAGCCCAAGTATATAAAGCCGATTTATTTATTGCTGTCATGCCCTTCGAGTCTCGTAATATCATGGCATGTACAATGGCATCGAAACTAGGCGCAAAAAAAACTCTGGCAAGAGTAGACAACTACGAATACCTTTTACCTGAAAATAAAGCCTTCTTTGAAAATCTGGGAGTAAATGAACTGATATATCCCGAAAAACTGGCCGCAGAAGAAGTAATAACCGCATTAAAACACACTTGGACACGCAACTGGTTTGAACTTTGTAATGGAGAATTAATCGTACTAAGTGTAAAATTACACGACAACGCTAAAATTCTGAATAAAAAACTCTATGAACTCACAACAGCCGAAAGCCAATTTCACATCGCGGCCATCAAACGTATACATGAAACTATTATTCCAAGAGGAAACGACGAAATAAAAATAGGAGACATCGCATACTTTACCACGACTCCTAATCATATACAAGAAATTCAAAAACTCTCAGGTGAAACAGAAGCAGAAATTCACAAAATAATGATCATGGGAGGCAGCCGTATCGCTATACGCATATCGAGTTACGCGCCTGATAATATGGCAATAAAACTCATCGAATGCGACAAGCAAAAGAGTTATAAATTAGCCGAATACATGAACGATATAATCATTATTCAAGGAGACGGACGCAATGTGGATCTTTTGAAAGAAGAAGGAATCCGTGACATGGATGCATTCATAGCATTAACCGATAGTTCCGAGACAAATATATTAGCCTGTTTAACCGCCAAAGAATTAGGGGTAAAAAAGACTATTGCAGAAGTCGAAAATATCCAGTTCATCTCTACTGCCGAACGGCTAAATATAGGAAATATCATCAATAAAAAATTACTAGCAGCCAGCCGTATCTTCCAATTGTTGCTCGACGAAGACTCCTCAAATGCTAAATGCCTCGCATTATCCGATGCCGAAGTCGTAGAATTGGTCGCAAAAGAAAATTCTAAAATTACCAAAGCCGCAGTAAAAGACCTAAAACTCCCGTCCGATTTAACAATCGGTGGATTGGTTCGTAATGGACACGGCATGGTCGTAACCGGAAACACATGGATACAACCGAATGATCACGTCGTTATTTTCTGTCTCGACACAGCATTACATAAAATAGAGAAGCTTTTCAATTAGGAATATCATGCCCAAAATTAACTTTCATGTCATACTGAAATTCATCGGAATATTACTATGCATGGAATCTATATTCATGCTCGTTCCGTTTGTCGTAGCTCTTATTTATGGAGAAGGAGATGCGCCGGCCTTTATTAAATCGGCATCAATAACTGCAATCGTAGGTGGTATATTATTCTACATTTTTAGAAATTCCCGTAACGACGTAGGAAAGCGTGAAAGTTATTTACTGGTAACTTCTATATGGCTTTTCTTCTCGGCTTTCGGGATGCTCCCATTTTGCTTAATGCCCAATCATTTGAGTATTACAGATGCTATTTTCGAAACGGTATCCGGTCTAACAACGACAGGAGCTTCCATTATAGAAAACGTAGACGTTCTTCCACATGGTATTCTCTTTTGGCGCAGTTTCATGCATTTTATCGGAGGAATGGGTATCATCTTGTTAACAATCGCCATACTGCCCATGCTCAACCATCAGGGTGGATTACTTTTATTTAATTCCGAAGTAACCGGTATAACAACTGAAAAATTGAAACCAAAAATCGGAGAAACAGCAAAAAAATTATGGAGTGTATATATCATACTCACCATTATCCTCTGTCTCCTATTGTGGTTGGGTCCCATGAATCTTTTCGATGCTATCTGTCAAGCATTTTGCGTCATGGCAACAGGTGGATTTTCGACCAAACAAGCCGGTATAAATTTTTGGAACTCCTCTTACACAGAATATGTCATGACTATATTCACATTTATCGCAGGTATAAATTTTGCTTTGGTGTATAGAGCCGTAACCGGAGATTTCAAAAAACTATTACACAATGAAGAAACCAAATGGTACACGGCAATTGTATTAGGGGCCACTTTATTAGTCATTACAGGACTATACATAACCGACCAAAACGGATCCTTCGAAGATACTTTTCGAAGATCGCTATTCTTGGTTGTAACAATTGTTACGTCAACCGGATACACCGGAGATGACTATGTCGCTTGGGGCCCATTTTTTACAACTATATTTTTACTACTCATGTTCTTCGGAGCTTGTGCCGGCTCCACTTGTGGAGGAGCAAAAATAGACAGGCTGGTGGTCCTCGCCAAAAATACAAAAAATGAACTTTACAGAGTCATACACCCCAATGCTATATTACCTGTACGCGTAAATGGGAAAGCCATATCTCACGAAATAGTATCCAAAATATTAGCATTTATCTTAGTATATGTCATGGTACTTATAGCAGGGTCTATTATCCTATCGGCATTGGGGTTGTCTATGGAAGAATCATTCGGTTCGACACTTTCCTGCCTCAGCAATATCGGTCCCGGGGCCGGTTCAACCGGTCCGGCAGGTAACTATGCTTTTATCCCCGATTTAGGAAAATGGACTTTGTCAATCATCATGCTCATCGGCCGGCTTGAACTGTTTACAGTCCTCATTTTATTCACATCTTACTTTTGGAAAAACTCATAATATTGTTGAGAATAAGTATTTTTTGTACATTTGTATCTAATCTAAAATCCAAAGCGAAGTATTCTCATAATATGCCTACAACAGACTTAGAAGAAAATAAAATAAAACAAGCCCAACCCGAAGAGGGAAACGATACAGCTCAGAATGAAAGAGAAATACGTAAAAACATATTTAAAAATGAACGTGTAAATTTCATTTTAGGTGTCATTTTAGTCATATTCTCCCTCTATTTGACTATCTCTTTCATCTCATTCTTTTTTACAGGAAGCATCGACCAAAGTAAAGTTGAGAATCTATCGGTAGGAGAACTTTCTTCCATTGGAAACGAGATTCAAAATTGGACGGGTGCATTCGGGGCATACTTATCCAACCTCATGATAAATCGTTGGATGGGTATATCTGCTTTCATCGTTTCTCTATGGTTATATGTCGTAGGCCGTCGATTCATGAAAGTCGCCCATACTCGAATGATACGATTTACGATTAGCTGTGCCTTGTCGATAATAGTTTTGTCTCTCTTTTTCGGATTCATTTTCATGCACAGTTATAACAACACCTTCCTATATTTAGGGGGATATCACGGGTATTATGCGACTTTATGGCTCAATGCATGGATAGGACCATGGGGAACGGCTCTGTTCATTATAGCTCTCGTTATCATATTGCTCGTCCATCTAAGTTATAAAACCATCGAATATATTCGACGAGTATCGTCCGTCAACCTCACAGGGAAGGCGATCCAAGCAATAAAAAACAGGACGGATAATCCAGAAACAGATAACGAAAATGACAATAGGGAAACTGAATCTAACGAAATCCAAAACACTGAAAACATACCCTCATCGGAAAACGATATTGTAAATACATTGCCCGAATATCCCGATGACCCTACCGAAGAAATCCCTACACTCGAAGATATACAAGAAAATATTCTTCCTATCGAAGAGGAGACTAAACGAGTTACCATCGAGACCGGTGACCCCGACTTTGTCATCGAGACGGCTGAGACCGAAGTATTAGCCACACAAGCTCCTATGGAAGATTATGATCCTACGAAAGACCTCTCGCATTATAAAAGACCGACATTCGATTTACTGGACAAACGGGAAAACAGCGAGGTGGAGATCAACATGGAAGAACAGTCTGCCAACAAAAAACTGATCACCGAAACCCTCAAAAATTACAATATAGAAATCAGTTCCATTACGGCGACTGTGGGTCCTACCGTTACTCTTTATGAAATAAAACCAGCACCCGGAGTAAGAATAGCCCGGATAAAAAGTTTGGAAAACGATATTGCCCTCAGCCTGTCGGCGTTAGGGATTCGCATTATAGCCCCTATTCCCGGCAAAGGAACCGTCGGTATCGAAGTACCGAACAAAGATCCTAAAATGGTCTCTATGTATTCTGTTCTAGCTTCCAAAAAATTTCAAGAATGTAAATATGAACTTCCCCTTGCGTTAGGAAAAAGTATTACGAACGAAGTCTGCATAGCAGATCTTTGTAAAATGCCTCACATATTGGTGGCTGGTGCTACCGGACAAGGAAAATCCGTCGGGCTGAATGCCATTATCACATCTTTACTTTATAAAAAACACCCGGCTCAATTAAAATTCGTATTAGTCGATCCCAAAATGGTCGAATTCAGTATCTATTCGGTTATAGAAAGACATTTTATGGCTAAATTACCCGACGCAGAAAAGTCCGTAATTACCGACAGCGACAAGGTTATCGCCACTTTAAATTCTCTCTGTATCGAAATGGATAATCGATATGCCCTACTCGCCAAAGCAAATGTGAGAACAATCAAAGAGTATAACGAAGAGTTTATCCATAGAAAACTGAATCCGAATAACGGACACAAATTCATGCCCTATATCGTGGTGATTATCGATGAGTTCGCTGATTTAATTATGATGGCAGGCAGAGACGTCGAAATGCCCATCGCTCGAATAGCACAAAAAGCGAGAGCTGTCGGTATTCACATGATCATAGCAACACAACGTCCTTCAACGACCGTTATCACCGGTAACATTAAGGCAAATTTCCCGGCACGTATCGCTTTCAGAGTTATGCAAATGGTCGATTCACGGACTATACTCGATGCTCCCGGAGCAAACCAGCTCATCGGACGAGGTGATATGTTATTTACCGAAGGAGGTGATTTGAAACGTATTCAATGTGCGTTTATCGATACTCCCGAAGTAAAACGAATTTGTGAGTATATCAGCAAACAACAAGGATACCCCGAACCATATGAACTTCCAGAATATAAAAATCCCGACAGTGACGCAGGGAGCAATGGAAACGATGTAATCAACCGAGACCCCCTATTCGAGGAAGCCGCTAAAATGATCGTCGTTTCAGGGCAGGCCTCCACATCGTCTTTACAAAGACGCTACTCCATCGGATACAATAGAGCGGGACGACTGATGGATCAACTGGAAGCTGCCGGTATCGTAGGCCCAAGCGAAGGGGGTAAACCTCGACAAGTACTGATTGTGGATATTATGGCTCTCGAAAACAAATTAGAATTAATGAAATGAAAACAAATCGCATTCTACTATGCTGCTCTGTACTTTTTCTACTATTAAGCATGGAACCTCTACATGCACAAAACGGTACACAGGCATTAGATAAAGTCGTTGGTAAATTCCAACAATCGAACGGTATATCGGCTACTTTTACACTGACCGTTTTTAATGCACTGAACGAACCCGTAGAAAAACAAAACGGAACTATAAAACTATCTGGGAACAAATTTTACTGGAATACAACATCTATGACTGTATGGTACGATGGTTTGCAACAATGGACATACGTAAAGGCAACAGAGGAAGTAAACCTAACCGAACCAACGACCGAAGAAATCGCAACAGTCAATCCCTACATACTCATCAATAACTACAAAAAAGACTTCTACATCAAAACATTAAAGTCAAAAAGTTCCAAAGAAAGTATAGCAGAACTTACACCAAAGAAGAAAGGAACAAATATAGACCACATTATAATTATTATCAACACAACTACATGGAATCCAAGCTCTTTTAAGCTCTATTATAGCGATCGGACATATAGCATAATCAACCTATCAAAATATGCTACCGACCAAAACTTTCCAGACTCGACATTTGTTTTTAACAAAAAGCAATATTCAAAAGCAGAACTTATCGATTTACGCTAATAACACAAATAAATAGAAATTATGGAACAAAACGAACGCATACGTTGTCTAATTATAGGCTCAGGACCGGCCGGTTATACGGCAGCTATTTATGCTTCACGAGCAAACCTATCACCGGTTCTATATGAAGGCATGCAACCGGGCGGACAACTAACAACGACCAGCGATGTAGAAAATTTCCCGGGATATCCCGAAGGTATATCAGGATTCGATATGATGGAAGATTTGAAAAAACAAGCCGAACGATTCGGGGCAAACATTCGCCGAGGGATTGCCACAGCTGTCGATTTTTCTCAAAAGCCATATCGTATAACCATAGACGGTGAAAAAATTATAGAAGCCGATGCCTTAATCATTTCTACTGGTGCTTCGGCCAAATATTTAGGACTCCCAGATGAGGTTAAATATGCAGGTATGGGAGTGTCGGCCTGCGCTACTTGCGATGGATTTTTCTACCGAAAAAAAATAGTCGCGGTAGTAGGTGGAGGCGATACGGCTTGCGAAGAAGCAGAATACCTTTCCCACTTAGCCTCTAAGGTTTACTTAATCGTCAGAAAAAACTTTCTAAGAGCCTCCAATATCATGCAACGCCGTGTCAATGAAAATCCTAATATAGAAATCTTATTTGAAACTCAGGCCGAAGGATTGTTCGGAGAAAACGGAGTGGAAGGAGTACATTTGGTTAAAGGCAAAGACACAGCGCATGAAGAGCGTTACGATTTACCCATAGATGGATTTTTCCTTGCCATTGGACACAAACCTAATACAGATATATTCAAACATTCCATTACCCTCGATGAAAACGGATATATAGTTACTGCACCTCACACAACCGAAACTAACATAGAAGGTGTATTCGCTGCCGGAGATGTCGCAGATCCCCGGTATAGACAGGCTATCACTGCGGCGGCATCGGGTTGTAAAGCGGCAATGGATGCCGAACGCTATCTTATAAATAACAGTCTATAAGGACACTTTTGCTTTATACAAATAAGGAGCGTAAATGATTTTTTCGCTCCTTATTTTTTATTGATATAAATCCCGATTTACTATTAAATATTATAGTTTTTCCTCTTTTAAGGAACAATGTATCAATTTTTTATATATTTTTGTGCTGTAAAACATAGTTATAAGGCAAATGGTTAAAAAAAGCACATTAGAATCCATACTACAACAAGAAATGTCTGATTTTTGGGCTCTACTTGAAAATGAAGAAAAACGCATTATCGCCGAAAACTTTAAAATTCAGAATTTCAAAAAGAATGAAATTATTTACAGTGAGGGAGAAGATCCCGCACAACTAATGTGCTTATTAAAAGGTAAAGTAAAAATTTACAAAGACGGAGTTGGGGGCAGGAGCCAAATTATTCGATTAATTCGACCGGTTCAATATTTCGGCTATCGGGCATATTTCTCTCGCGAACCTTATGTAACGGCAGCAGCAGCCATTGAAAATTCTATTGTGGGATTCTTGCCCATGCCGTTAGTAGAAGAACATATTCGCAAAAATAACGGCTTGGCTTGGTTTTTCATTAAAGAACTATCCAACGATTTAGGCATTTCGGATGCCCGCACAGTCAATCTCACACAAAAACATATTCGAGGACGATTAGCCGAATCCTTATTGGTACTTAAAGAAAATTACGGTGTCGAAGAAGATGGACTTACACTCAACATCTATATGGCTCGTGAAGATTTAGCTAACTTATCGAACATGACCACATCTAACGCCATACGCACCCTATCGAGTTTTACAAACGAAAAAATCATAACAGTCGATGGCCGACGTATACAAATTATAGATGAAGAACGGTTACGAAAAATTAGCAAATTCGGATAATATCCCACTTGGGCTATAATAAGTAAAACAAAGCACTCTCGACAAATTTGTCGAGAGTGCTTTGTTTTACACAGATTAATTATTCCAACTCAAACGCGACCTTCGATCTTATATCACTCGAAGAGGCTCCTATCAATATTTCGAACTTCCCGGGTTCCGCAACCCAGGCATGTTTCTTATCATCGAAATAAGAGAGTTTCGACTCGTCTATCTCAAACTCTACGATTTGACTTTCTCCCGGTTGCAAATCAACTTTCTTAAATCCTTTCAATTCTTTCTTCGGACGGGGCAAACTCGATTTCAAATCACTCACATACAACTGAACGATTTCTGCCCCAGATCTATTGCCTGTATTGGTTACAGGGATACGAACCCGGAGGCTTTCACCTTGTTGCACGACTTTCTTATCGATCTCGGCTTTACCATATTCAAATGTCGTGTAGCTCAATCCGTGACCGAAACTGAACATCGGTCGTATTTTCTTGTGAAGATCGCTCCAACGATAGCCTACAAAAATATCGTCTTTATAAATTTGTTGGTGATTCAACCCCGGATAAACAATCGAATCATTGAATGAATGAGCATGATAATCTTCCAATTTGGCATACATACTGAACGGGAGTTTCCCGGAAGGATTGACATCGCCCACCAATATAGAAGCCAATGCGTTACCGGCTTCACTACCACAATACCAACCTTCGACGATGGCAGGGACCTGATCTATCCACGGCATCGCCACACTGTTTCCCGAAATCAATACGACTATCGTGCGGGGATTGGCCTGAGACAAAGCCTCGATAACTCGGTCTTGACCATAAGGAAGCCCATACGATGTGCGATCTCCACCTTCACAATCTTGGTGGCTATTCTTATTCAAACCGCCGACAAAAACGACATAATCGGCCGACTTCGCTTTATTTACAGCTTCATTGAGCAGTTCATCGGCAGACCGAGATTCAGCAAGATTGACTTTAGAAACCACCCCATTATAAGATCCATCGATGTTACCGACATATCCACGAGCATATATTACCTCAGTAGCCTCTCCGACTCTTGCCTTCAATCCGTCCAATGGGGATATCTCATATCGTGCTTTCAACGAAGAGCTTCCGCCACCCACCGTCATCATCTTTATCGCATTCTCTCCGACAACCAAAATGCGTTTGGTTTCGGACAAACGAATGGGTAATACATTGTTTTTATTCTGTAACAACACAATGCCTTCCTCGGCGATTTTACGAGCAGCAGAAGCATGAGCCGGGGTTTTGAAAGAGCCGTAAGGTCTGTTACGATTCATCGTAGTACGAAACATCAGACGCAATATATTTCGAACTTTGCCATCGACAACAGATTCCGGAATCGTCCCGTTTTTCAACAAATCAAGAAACGGTTGTGCCAAATAGTAATTGCTATACGCATCTCCTTTACCATTCGTCAAACCATCTGTCCAAGTCCCGAACTCCATATCCAAACCATTATAAGCAGCCTCCATCGTATTGAATACTCCACCCCAATCCGATACTACGACACCATCAAATCCCCATTCTTTTCGGAGAATATCGTTCAACAAATATTGGTTGTGACAACAATATTGATTCTTATAACGATTGTAGGCTCCCATAATAGCCCAAGCCTTTCCTTTTTGTACAGCAGCCTTAAACGCTGGAAGATAAATTTCATATAAAGCCCGGTCACTAACCTCGACATTGACAGCATGCCGATCGTATTCCTGATTATTCAACGCATAATGCTTCACACAGGCTGCTACCCCGTTAGACTGTACCCCTTCGATATAAGGAACCACCATCTCCGAAGCTAAATAGGGATCCTCTCCCATATATTCAAAATTACGACCATTCAACGGAGTACGGTAGATATTGACACCCGGTCCCAATAATACATTCTTATTTCTATATCGCGCTTCCTCGCCTATCGATTTGCCATACAACAGAGCCATCTCAGGATTCCAAGTCGCTGCCAAACAAGTCAATGCCGGGAATGCCATACAAGAATCGTTCGTCCACCCTGCTTGGTCCCATTCGTCCCAAATGACTTCGGCCCGGATTCCATGAGGACCGTCGGTCATCCAATTTTCGGGCAATCCCAAACGAGGCACTCCCGGTGAACTGAATTTGGATTGTGCGTGGCACAATGCCACTTTTTCTTCGAGTGTCATTCTCGACAGAGCATCCTCTATTCGGTCTTCCATCGGCTTGGTTTCATCAAGATAAACAGGTGTTTGAGCGGCCACTGTACCCGATAACGAAAAAAAGGCTACCCATACTAAATTTTGAAAAAATTTCATGGTAAAATATTAAAATGTTAGAGATATATTAAATTTGCAATAAAGGTAAATATAATTTGAGTATTCGGCAAGACAAGTTAATACAAATACATTTTTATTACTATCAAAATAAAATCATAAATTTTATAGTTCTAATTCTTTCTCAACGAAGAAAAAGGACTAAATATTCCGTATAACTTTTCCCGAAGACGTCTCCTTAAACTTCTGCACATACAATACTTTACGTGGGAACTCATATTTATTTACTTTTGCCCGAATCTTTTCCAGCAATATTTTTTCTTGTTCCAGAGACAAAGCCTCGCCTTCTATAACGAGAGCAACCGATTCACCCCATTTCAGGTCGTCACAAGACGCTACAAAAAAACGGCGTGTAAACAGACCTGCTATTTTCTTTTCGATCAACTCTGGAAAAACCTTTATCCCTCCCGTATTGATCACATGGTCATACCGTCCTATCCATCGAAAATTCCGAGAATCTACCAACTCAACCACATCGTTCGTTACAAACTCTTTTACAGAGAAGTGCGGAGCGTGAATGATTAAACAATTTCGTTCATCTATCGAAAAAGATATACCACCCAACGCACAATATAACGACAAAGAGTCACCGATACGGCGTAATGCGACATGCGAAACTGTCTCGGTCATACCATAAGTAGCATACATATCGACAGGAAGTTTTTCCAGCTCCACCTCAGTACCGGGAGATAAAGGTGCACCACCTATTATCAGAGACGTTATACGAGAAAGTCTTGATTTCTGCATCGTACTTTTCAAAGATTCGACTACTTGCGCCGGAACCATCGCGGCAAAATCGATAGGCTCGTCTATTGTCGTCAAAGGCAACGACGAAGGAGTTACGACCAACAAATCAGCACCGGATAACAAGGCTCTTACAATCATCATTTTACCGGCAATATAATCGGGAGACAGGCATAACAACATTACCGAACGACAGGTAATATCGAAAAAGTCATTGGTCAACCGTGCCGAAGCCTCCATATCTCGTTTCAGTAATCTTACCGGCTTTGGAGTTCCGGTCGATCCCGAAGTATGTCCCCAAACAAAATCGGAAGGTGCGAACCACTCATCGAGAAAAGCAGCCACTTCGGGTGTAGAAGCATTGAGTATCTCTTCTCGACTACGACAAATACGATGATTTAGCCTTATTTCCATGAATCCATCGAAAAAATCCAAGTTTTATCAGGATTATATCTCAACTCATCTCCTATCTGCTCCAACGGTGACGGTATATTATTGGTGTACAAAGCTCCCGTTCCCAATCCCTGAGGCATATTTATAGGCAATGTCGCCGTCCATTGCGCAATTGCATTCAATCCCACATTCGATTCCAATGCCGATGTTATCCACCAACCCACACGACAATTCCGAGCAAATTCGATCCACTCTTCCGCACCCGAAAATCCCCCTATCAAAGAAGGCTTCAAAACGATATATTGCGGAGAAATCGTCTCCAATAACGCTAATTTCTCGGTGGAATCGGTTATCCCGATTAATTCTTCGTCAAGAGCTATCGGTAGAGGAGTTTCTTCGCACAACCGAGCCATCGCCTCCCATTGTCCGGCTCGTATGGGCTGTTCTATCGAATGTAAATCATAAGCCGAAAGACGTTGCAAATGTTCCAATGCATCATAAGGAGAGAACGCACCGTTGGCATCGACCCTCAACTCTATATCCTCCCGGCGATATCGTCGCCGAATTGCAGCCAGCAATTCACATTCATCATCGAAATCTATCGCTCCAATTTTCAACTTAATACAAGAGAACCCGGCCACTAATTTCTCATCGATACGGGAAGCCATAGTGCGCTTATCGCCCATCCATATCAATCCGTTTATTTCAATCGCTTGTTTCCCGGCAGTAAACTCAGACGGGTAAATCATGCGTCGTCCGCCATGCTGCAAATCGAGTAAGGCGGTCTCCACTCCAAAATGGATAGAACTCCATGTAGACAAATCTATTTCATCTATTCGGTCGATACCCCGACAAACCGTTTGCAACATAGCTTCATAATCAGGACGATCGTCTGCTCCCAATCCCTTAAACAGTGCGCATTCTCCTATCCCGAAACAATCGGGATTATGCTCGTCCCACACTTTCAAGAAATAGGTCTCCTTTTGCGTGAGAACGCCCCGAGAAGTTCCGCTAGGGACTTTGAAATGAAGTATATAAGGAGTATAACTTGCCTTTAACATCTATCCGGGGAATTTGGGAAATTTCTGGAAATCGGGGTCTCTCTTTTCAAGGAAAGCATTCTTGCCCTCCTGCGCCTCCTCCATGAGATAATACATGAGAGTGGCATCACCGGCAAATTCCATCAAACCCCGCTGCCCGTCAAGTTCGGCATTCAACGCCCGCTTAATCATTCGTATAGCCATCGGGCTACGTTTCAATATCGTTCGACACCATTCGATTGTCTCTTCCTCCAATCGGTCGAAAGGAACAACTTTATTGACCAGCCCCATTTCTTCTGCCTCTTTCGCTGAATATTGGCGACATAGGAACCATATTTCGCGCGCTTTCTTCTGCCCTACGATACGAGCTAAATAGGACGAGCCGAATCCTCCATCGAAACTTCCCACTTTCGGGCCAGTCTGTCCGAAGCGAGCGTTCTCCGAAGCGATTGTCAAATCACACACCACATGCAACACATGTCCGCCTCCGATCGCATAACCGTTGACCATAGCGATAACCGGCTTGGGAATGGAACGTATAGCTTTATGCAAATCCAAAACATTTAACCTCGGGACACCGTTTTCATCGATATAACCGCCAATTCCTTTCACTTTCTGGTCTCCACCGGAACAAAACGCTTTGTCTCCCGCTCCCGTCAGAATGATAACGCCAATATCGGAACGTTCCCGACAAATAGACATGGCATCGAGCATCTCACAATTCGTTTGCGGACGAAACGCATTATATACTTGCGGGCGGTTAATCGTTATCTTCGCGATTCCATCGCAATAATCGAAAAGTATATCCTCATACTCCTTAATCGTTTTCCAATCTATCGGTTCCATATTCTTATATTTTTTATTTCAATCATTATCATCATTATCTCGACCGGCGAAAGTATCCCCGCAAAACCTCGGCATTATAAACATTCGGGGTGTGGACCGCCAGTATAGCCGGCCGATCTTTCTCGGCGAAAAAGAGAGAAAGTACCTCTGCGGCCGATTTTTCATCATTGAGCTCGAAATAACGAAGTCCGAACAAATCGGCATATTTCTCGACCGAAATATCTCTATGTATTTCAAAACAAGTTTCCAGTTCAGGCAAATCGGAAGTCGGTTTAATAAATCGAAAGATTCCCCCACCCCCATTACACATTACGATAATTTTAAACCGGGGAGAAAGATAAGTCGATGATAACCCATTTACATCATACGAAAAACTCATGTCTCCCGTAATCAACACCGTCATCTCCTCACCCACACAAGCCGCACCCGCAGCGGTCGAGGTGGATCCGTCTATACCGCTCACGCCCCGATTACAATCGCTCCGCAACACCTGTTCGCACTTGAACAACTGGGCATAGCGTACCGTAGTACCGTTGGAAAACTGCAATGCTGTTCCCGGCGGAATCGCAGGTAATATCAATGAAAATGCTTTCAAATCACACCACCCGACATGAGCGATATAATCGTCGTGCAAACGAGTAGCAATCACCTCTTTCCTATGCCACAGCATCGAGTAGTCGCTCTCTATCGGGAATACACTTCGAGACAACACCTCTAAAAACGATGCAGCCTGAGAATCGATATGGCAAGTCAACGATTGCATCGTATCTACTACATGATTGCCTTGTGATATACGCCAATGCAACTTGGGCTTATGCTGCCGTAAAAAAGCCTTTATCATACGCGACACCAATGATCCGCCTAATGTAATGAGCAAATCGGGTGCATAATCTTCCCATTCCGCTTTATCGATTACCGAATAAACCCTATCGATCGTAGGTATCAAATTCTTCCCCCTCACATTGGCTATGCTTTCGGTAAGAACGACAACCTGCGGCAATTCCGCTAAACGTAAAAGAACTTGATTCAACTGCTCATCGGGCTGTGAGAAAGCCACTAAAATCAACACCTTTCGAGCCGACATAAACTCATCGCACAAAAGTTTCATAGATTGCTCATCGGGAATATTCGACGAAGGTATGCGAGTAACAAAACGCTCCCGTACGGAAGGCATATCCATTTCTTGCGTGAGCGGCTCGGAAACAGCAATATTAATATGAACAGGGCCCTTTTCTCCCGACAATGACGTTAACAAAGCGTCGTTTATACAACGATTGAAGTACCACCCGTCCATCGGCAGAGACAGTTCCGCCCGTAAATTATACGAACGTTTCACAAAGTGAGACAAAGCGCCGTACTGCCGCAATGTTTGACTATCGTCCTGATCGATCCACTCCATAGGACGATCCGCCGAGATAACTATCAACGGAATATGTTGGTAATAGGCCTCGGCAACAGCCGGCGCATAATTGAGTAACGCTGTTCCCGATGTACAAACCAATGCCACAGGTTCACCGCTACGTTGCGACATACCCAATGCCATAAAAGCCGCTGTACGTTCATCGACAACGACATAGTCCTGTATATCGGGTGTACGCGAAAATGCCATTAATAAAGGAGCATTTCTCGATCCGGGCGATAGAACGACACGCTTTACACCATGTTCCGCCAAAAGTGCGACAAGAATATTACAGCCCTGTTTATCGGTCGTTTTCATATTCACTCTACTTATAACCATTAATAATCGACAGCAAAGTCTGCGCTTTCGCCTCGGTTTCTTTCCACTCACTTTCCGGGTCCGATTTATCGGTCAAACCTCCGCCGACATACAATCTCAATCGGGAATCGTCTACTTCCATGCACCGAAGATTGACGAACAAACGAACATGCTCACCGAACATAGGGCCCAAATAACCGCCATAATATCTGCGCTCATGCGATTCTACCCGACGAATCCATTCCATCGCAAGTTCTTTGGGATACCCACCCACAGCCGGCGTAGGGTGAAGCGCCGACAATATCTCGGCCAATCTCCCGTTTGCCGAACCGACTTTCAGAGAAATAGGCGTACACAGATGTTCCACCTGTCCTGCCTTGCGAGAAAACCGCTCACCGATAATTGGTTCGAGACCTTTATCTCTAAATACCTTCGATATATAATCGGTCACAATTTGTTGCTCCTCTTGTTCTTTTTGTCCCCACGGCTCCTTCGCTCCCGCCTTTCGCGTACCTGCGAGAGCCATCGTAGTCAATGACACTCCGTCACAATCGAGCAATGTTTCGGGCGTAGCTCCTATCCATTGTCCTACACCGGGCACATTGACCCACGAAACAAAAGCCGAATCGTATTTTGCAGCCAGTCGAAAAAACAGCTGCCCATCGGAAACTACCGGACGGTTCAATGTGACGGTGCGGGAAAGAACAGCCTTTTTTATCTCTTTACGAGACATTGCTGCAACAAGCGTATTTACTTGTTTTTCATACTGTTCAAAAGAACTATCTACCGGTTTTATCTCCAAATTTGCCAAAGTTTGTCCCGCCTCGTAATTCAACGCCTCCAAACTTATCTCTTCGGCCCGTTGTATTTTCACAGGGAAAAAGTAACGAGGCAACTCGCCTTCTTCAAAAGGTGCGAAAAAGAAGCCCTCCTGTCTTTCAGGGAAAACGCCATCGGCAAGAGTCATAAGTCTATCAGGCTCACAGGCCCCCCAATAAAAGCCATCTTCGCCCGGCAGACGAAAAGCGAAAGCCGGGAAATCATTCCCCAAACTCGCCTCAATAGCACAAGATAACAAATGTATAGAATCAACCTCTTTCGCCATATCTCACCGACTTATCAATCCAACTCCACGGGAACAGCCATAAGCTCAAAAGGCAGAGCTTCGACGACTTTTACCCGACAAAAATCTCCAACAGTCAGAAAGCGATCTTTTGCAATAAGCACTTCGGGATCGACCTCGGGAGAATCGTACTCCGTACGCCCCACATAATAGTCCTCCTCTTCCCGATCGACTATCACATCAAATATTTGACCTACCTTTGAAGCATTGCTTTCAAGTGCTATTTCTTCTTGTAATGCCATCAACTCGTCGAGTCGGGCCTGTTTCACTTTATCCGGGATAGAGTCGGGAAAATGATTGGCCGCATAAGTACCCTCTTCTTCGGAATAGGCAAACGCCCCCATACGCTCGAAACGAGCCTCCCGAACAAACGCTTTTAATTCCTCGAAATCCTCATCGGTCTCACCAGGATATCCCACCATCAATGTCGTGCGAATATGTATGCCGGGGACTTCCGTTCGTATGCGTTTCAACAAATCATAAGTCTCCTGCTTCGTCACATGCCGACGCATATCTACCAACACATGGTCGCTGATATGCTGCAATGCGATATCGAGATATTTGCAAACATTATCATGACGCTGTATAACAGGTAATATCTCATAAGGGAATTGTGACGGATAAGCATAGTGTAACCGTATCCACTTCACACCCGGAATCTGCGCCATACGATCGATTAACTCCGGTAATTTCAATTTCCCGTACAAATCAAGTCCATAGGAAGATAAATCCTGAGCAATAATCTGAAACTCTTTCACGCCCTGCGAAACCAAGCTCTTCACCTCGTCGAGCAACTGTTCCATAGGATAAGAAACGAAGCGCCCTGTAATTAAAGGAATAGCACAATAAGAACAAAATCGATTACAACCTTCGGCAATTTTCACATAGGCATAATGAGGCGGAGTTGTCAGTATGCGCCCGAAATCTTTCTCCTCGGAAATTCGCGATCCCAAATCCGTCAACAAATCAGTCCAGTCGAATTTTCCATAAAACTTATCTACCTCGGGTATCTCGGCTTCCAGTTCTTCCCGATAACGTTGAGACAAACAGCCCATCACATAAAGATGATGTATCTTATGAGCTTTTTTAGCCTCGACCATTTGTAAAATCATTTCGATAGATTCTTCTTTGGCATCTCCAATGAAGCCACAAGTATTCACTACGACAAACTCACTCGAAACTTTTTCAGGATCATGTCTCACCTTATAACCGGCTTCTGCGAAACGATGCATCAATCGTTCGGAATCCACCAAATTTTTCGAACAACCCAACGTAATAATATCAACGCTATTTTTTATCATTGTCATTACACAAAAATACGGCTATGAAGCCTTTGCAAGACCACCCAGCCGTCTATCCTAAAAACTCACGAATATCAATCTCCGAACAACGAGTCCACAAACTCCTTACGGCGGAACACCTGCAAATCTTCCATGCCTTCACCCAGCCCTATGTACTTAACCGGTATCTTAAAGTGATCGGATATACCTATGACCACACCACCTTTGGCCGTACCATCGAGTTTCGTTATGGCCAACTCGTTCACCTCGGTCGCGGCAGTAAACTGCTTGGCTTGCTCAAAAGCATTCTGTCCTGTGGAGCCGTCCAATACTAACAAGATTTCATGAGGAGCACCGGGAACGATTTTCTCCATTACTTTCTTTATTTTGGTCAACTCGTTCATCAAATTCAATTTATTATGCAAACGACCTGCCGTATCGATAATTACCACATCGGCATTATTCGCCTTCGCCGAACTTAACGTATCGAACGCCACGGATGCCGGATCGGCTCCCATTTTTTGTTTCACGACAGGGACTCCAACCCGTTCGCCCCATATCATCAACTGCTCGACCGCAGCGGCACGAAACGTATCGGCAGCTCCCAAATAAACACTATTCCCTCTCTTTTTATATTGATATGCCAACTTACCGATAGTTGTAGTCTTACCTACACCATTCACCCCGACAACCATGATTACATACGGTTTTTTCCCTTCGGGGACAGAAAATTCACCGGCATCCTCAACATCGTTTTCGGTTAGCAACGCTGTGATTTCTTCCCGGAGAATTGAGTTTAATTCGTTCGTATTTATGTATTTGTCACGAGCTACCCGCTTCTCTATTCGGTCTATAATACGAAGTGTAGTTTCCACTCCGACATCAGACGTGATCAATACTTCTTCCAAATCGTCCAATATATTCTCATCGACTTGTGACTTCCCGGCAACAATACGCGCTAACTTGGAAAATACGCCCTCTTTGGTCTTAGATAATCCCTTATCCAAGGTTTCCTTTTTCTCTTTCGAAAAGAAATCAAACAATCCCATATATAAAATTTTTAAGAAAAGTAACTGTAAGCAGCTACCCGGTGGATATGCAAAGCTATAAAATTATCATGGTAAAAAAAAACTTCCTTACACATTTCGTATAAGAAAGTTTCTTTATATTACGCTAATTATGACTTACTTACTAAGTACATCTTTAACCGCGTCATTCGGAACCATTTCCTCTTGGAAAGTATAAGCCCCTGTTTTCGGCGATTTTACCATTTTTATCACTTTAGAATAAGTACGGCCTTCGCCTTTTTGCAACGATGCAACTGTTTTCTTTGCCATGGTTCAATCCTTCCTTATTTTATTTCTTTATGTACAGTAACTCTTTTCAAGATGGGATTGTATTTTTTCAACTCCAATCTTTCTGTGGTATTTTTTCTGTTCTTAGTAGTAATATAACGCGATGTTCCGGGCATACCACTCGCCTTGTGTTCCGTGCATTCAAGAATTACTTGAACCCTATTACCTTTTGCTTTCTTTGCCATATCTTAATATAACATTTTTATTTCTGTTAAATACCCATTTCCGGCAGCTTGCTTGATAGCTGCATCTAATCCCATTTTATTGATTGTACGAAGACCGGCAGCTGAAAGTGTAAGCGTGATCCAACAATCTTGTTCTACCCAATAAAATTTCTTTGTAAAGAGGTTGACATTAAATCTTCTTTTCGTTCTTCTTTTTGAGTGCGAAACGTTGTTGCCAACCATTGCTTTTTTCCCTGTAATTTGACAAATCTTTGACATCGCTATCTATTATTTTGTTTGTTTTTTCTTACTGCTTTCGCAAACAGAGTGCAAAGTAAAGCATTTTAGAAATATGTTCCAAATTTTTAAGGTATTAAAATCGGAACTTTTTTATTCAGTTCTATTTTGTCATCAGTTGTATCAACATCAACAAAGCCGATTGGGTCGCACGTGCAATTACTTGCTCTCTATCGCCTTCGAAACAAAAACATTCAGCCTCGCTTCGCTCGCCATACCGAACTGCAATCCACACCGTACCTACCGGTTTCTCAACGCTGCCTCCACCCGGACCTGCTATTCCAGAAGTCGCTATCGCACAATCGGAAGACAACAATCTTTGTACCCCCGATACCATTTGCAAGACGGTCTCCCTACTCACAGCGCCAAAACCCGATAATGTCTCCGACGACACATTCAAAACACGTATTTTCACCTCGTTAGAATACGCCACGACACTACCTTTAAAATAGACCGAACTACCCACTATCCTTGTTATTTCATGAGCTATATTTCCTCCCGTGCAACTTTCGGCTGTCGCCAACGTTTCTCCTCTTTCGGTTAATATCGACCCTAATGCTCCTGCGAGAGTTGTATCCGAACCACAAAACAGATGGCTACCCAATATAGTCCTCAATTTAAAAAACTCATCATCGATAATCTTCTGCAAATATGACTCTTCATCGCCACGAGCAGTCAGTCTCAACCGAATTACTCCCGGCGTAGGCAAATAGGCAAGTTTGATACACCCCGGCAATTGCGCTTCAAAGTCGGATAAAGTTTCGGACAACCTCGATTCCGTAAAATCCTTCACTAAACAAGTGCGATGCAAGATAGACGAATGATCTCGAAAATACTCCCTCAAACGACTTATAACCACCTCTTTCATGACGGTCTTCATTTCTGTCGGGACACCCGGCATAGACACCAATACCTTACCATTTCTTTCAAACCACATGACAGGAGCCGTACCCACGGGATTTTGAATAACTGTACACACATTAGGAACATAGGCTTGATTGCGCGTACTATCATTCATCGTCAATTTACGACGACGAAAAATGGCTTCCACATTGGCAAATACCGATTCATCAAAGACCAACTTTCCACCGAAATAATCGCAAAGAGTCTGCTTTGTAATATCGTCCTTCGTCGGGCCCAATCCGCCGGTCATCAAAACGACATCGACCCTACCGAACGAGCTATTCAGAGCATCGGTTATTTCCCGAGACCTATCTCTAACTGTCGTTATCTCGGTAACCTCCCACCCTATATGATTCAGCTCCCGAGCAATCCACCCAGAATTCGTATCGGTCACCTGTCCGATCAACAACTCATCGCCGATAACAATAATCTCGACATTCATTTCATTCGTATTTATAATTCAACCCGGGCAAAAGGAGCCTTCGCTATATCACAAAACTCTTTATCCAAATATTTATAATAACCCGTAATAGCCACCATAGCCGCATTATCGGTCGTAAAAGAGAAGGGCGGCAGATAAACTGTCCAACCATACTTTCGGGCATAATCTTCAAAAGCAGCCCTCACAGCAGAGTTCGCCGAAACGCCCCCGGCAACAGCCACATGCTTTATTCCGGTTTGTTTAACGGCCTTATAAAGTTTGTCCATCAAAATGTCCACAATCGTAGTCTGCAACGATGCACACAAGTCACACTTGTTTTTTTCGATGAAATCGGGGTCTTCTTTTATTTTGTCTCTCAATAAATATAAAAAGGAAGTTTTCAGTCCACTGAAACTATAATCAAAACCGGGTATGTGAGGTTTACTTAGTGCAAACGCTTTGGGATTCCCTTCCTTCGCCAATCTATCTACAACCGGGCCTCCCGGATAAGGCAATCCCATTACTTTGGCACATTTGTCAAAAGCTTCACCGGCAGCATCGTCTATCGTTTGTCCGATAACAGTCATTTCATTATAAGATTCTACTTTTATGATTTGCGAATTCCCCCCCGAAACGAGTAAACACAAAAACGGGAAGGGAGGCTGAGTGTTATCATCGGGAAACCGTTTGATAAAATGAGCCATAACATGAGCTTGCAAATGATTGACATCGACGAGAGGAATATTCAATGCTGTCGTAAAACCTTTGGCAAAAGAAGTTCCGACGAGCAAAGACCCCATAAGTCCGGGGCCTCTGGTGAACGCCACCGCACTCAAATCCTCCGGAGTCACCCCCGCACGTTTTAAAGCCTCCGACACAACCGGAATAATATTCTGTTGGTGCGCCCGAGATGCCAATTCAGGAACAACCCCTCCATAAGCCTCGTGAACCGCTTGACTAGCAATCACATTCGACAGCATGACCTCATCGCGAATAACTGCGGCAGAAGTATCGTCACACGAAGATTCTATACCTAAAATAGTTATGCTCATATACATTTACTCCTTTCAATCCTTCATCAAATCAAGGTCTGCAAAAGTACATATTTCATCGGTAAAACCATTTGACTTTTATAATTATTTCATACATTAATAAAAAAGAAAAGCCAAGCATCCTATCGCTACTTTCAAAAGGAAACACTACTTTTGCATACTTATAAAGATGAGGAAATTCTATTCTGCATTTCGGATATTTGTGCATATCGTTATATTCTCTATCATAGCGATATATACACTTGGCTATATCTTGTTATCTATCCCCAACATACAGGATAAAGTCAGGCACATCGGCATAAAAGAACTATCTGCCATTTTAGATACAAACATAACTATCGACCGAATACAAATATCACCATTCAACAAGTTAGAACTGTTCGGTGCATATATACCCGACTTAAATGGAGACACTCTATTATATGCCAATAAAATATCGGCCGGTATCTCCCTTTCAGATTTACTCGTCGATCGAGAATTGGTTTTCACGAATATACAACTATTCGGTCTGGATGCCCGCATAACAAAAGAGACTCCAAGCTCTGAAACAAACCTGCAATTTATTATCGACGCTTTCAAAAGCGATAAGAATACACCGAAAAAGAAAATAAATTTCAAAATAAACAATGCGATCATACGCCGTGGAAAAATCAAATACGACATATTATCCGCACCCATACGACGCGGACAATTCGACCCGAACCATATCGATTTGAGAAACTTATTGTCAAAACTATCTATCAAAGCACTATCGGAAGACTCGGTAAATATCTCCATCAAGCGATTGGGATTCGACGAGCAATCGGGTTTTTCTTTAAATCGTCTACAATTTAAATTCGAAGCCAACCGACAACAAGCAAGGTTATCTGACTTTAAAATACAATTACCCCATAGCCGTATCGAAATCAAACCAATTATCGCCACGCTGCCCGATACACTCTCGGCCGAACACTTCTACGACCAAACACGATTCTCTTTACAGATAACGAAATCCCTAATTAATCCCAGCGATATAGCTGCCTTTATCCCGGTATTGGAAAAAATAAATACTCCGATACTCATTTCGATGCATCTGACAGGAACTCCAAACAATCTATATTTCCATACCTTTGATTTTAATTTCGGGAAAGAAGATATCATCGCTCACAGTCAAATATCCGTGAAAAACATAACAAATCCACAAAAACGAGATATACTCTGCGACCCTATCACATTAAACGCTTCATCTTCGGGATTGGCCGATATTTCTTCCAAATTACCTTTTCTAACCGAAGAACAATGTAAAACTATTTCCCGGTTAGGTACAATTCATTTCACCGGTAATATCTCGAACCAAAACCAAAATCTGACAGCCTGCGGAACATTAGAAACAGATCTCGGCTCTGTTCATTCCGATATATCCATCAACCAAAACAATAGTCTGAATACGACTCGATACAGCGGATTGATAGAATCGAAAAAATTTAATCTAAATGGACTATTCACCGAAGGAAATCCTTATGGCGAAATTATTTTCAAAGTCGAACTCGACAGTAAAAAAGCCAAATATCAGGCCCCAACCGGCAAAGTGGTCGGGGGAATCAGCTATTTTGAATACAAAGGATATCCTTACGAAAACATCATGCTTAACGGTGAGTTCGGGGACAATCGATATAATGGTATAATCGAAATTAACGATCCGAATGGAAAACTCCGAGTCAATGGTCTTTCTGTCTTAAAAGATAAAGACTCCGAATTCGACCTCGTCTTACAGGCACGAGACCTCAATGTATCGGCTTTAAAACTAATGCCCAAGTATAAAAATTCCAAGTTAGGATTCAATGTAGTCGCCAAATTTACAGGGAACAATTTGGACAACGCAGAAGGCCTCTTATCTATCGATAGTTTATCTTTTACAAACAACGACGATACATTCAGACTAAATAAATTCAATATAGAAGCTCATAACCAAAACACTCCACAAAGTATAGCTGTTACTTCGGACTATATTAACGGTTGGATTGAAGGTAATTACAAATTCTCTACTCTACAAAAATCTTTACAAACACTGTTATCGGAATCCCTTCCATCTATATTCCCATTCCAAGAGAACCAACCTAAAAAAACAGAACACAAAAAAAATCAACAACCGAATAATTTTAAATTCAGATTTACCGTAGAGCCTAATATACACATGGCACAAGTGCTCGAACTACCTGTTACATTCACAGATAGAGCTATTATCGAAGGTGAAATGAATAGCCTCCGAAACACAGCCCTCATAACCGGAACGATTCCCCATCTCTGGTATAAAAAAAGTCATATCGAAGATGCATTCATTTCAGCACGAAAAGATTCCACCGAAATGGCTTTATTCATAGAAACGAACTCCTACAATAAAAAACAAATACGAACGACATGGAGCCTTAGAAGCAAGGCCTATCGAGACAGTCTCGACCTTGTACTCAACTGGAATAACGACACCCAATCGACATTTTATGGAGAATTGAATACATCGACCCATTTTTCACGAACCCACGAAGGGAATAAATTACAAATACAAACTCACATCAATCCTTCCACTCTTATTTTCAACGATACTATTTGGCAAATGAGCCCTTCGGATATTTCCTATTGTGAGAAACAAATAGAAATCAATGATTTTGAAATATCACATGCTCCCCAATATATACTTATAGACGGTATCGCCTCCAACCGAGAAGAAGACGAATTGAAAATACAACTCAACGACGTAGACCTCGATTATATTTTCGGTACACTCAATATAAAAAATGTCACTTTCGGGGGTAACGCTACTGGAAATTTGTTAGCTACACATCTATTGACAGGCGCACCTCGATTAAGTACTGAACAATTCGATGTAAAAGATTTCTCCTACAATGAAGCGATCTTCGGGGACTTACATCTATTCAGCATGTGGGATAACGACAATCAAGGTATTCTCATGAAAGGGTTCATCGAAAATAAAGAAGATAAACAAACTTATATCGACGGATATATATTTCCGACAAAAGACTCTCTCTCTCTTTCGTTCGATCCCGATAAATTGAATATTGCATTCCTTCGACCATTTGTTTCTACCGTTATGAGCGACATATCGGGAATAGCCAGCGGACACATAGACTTTTTCGGAAGATTCAAGGCCCTAAATGTTACCGGTGATGCTTATGTCGAAAATTTAGATTTCGGTATTGAATATTTGAACACTCGGTACAATCTATCCGATAGTATTCATTTATCCCCTACCCGTATTTGGTTTGACAACGTTACGATTTATGATAAATTGAAACATACGGCAAAAGGTTCGGGTTGGATAGAACATCATAATTTCAAAGATGTAAGTTACGATATTGCCATAACCGAAGCCCAAGATTTCCTGTCCTACGATATGACAGAAAGGCAAAGCCCCATATATTATGGAACCATTTACGGGACAGGCTCTACTATGATAAAAGGAAGTCCGGGACAAACCCAAATCGACGTAAATATGTCCACCGGAGACCAGTCGAAATTCACCTTCGTCCTATCAGGATCGGAAGCTGCCGGAGATTATGACTTTATTACTTTCACCAATTCAGGAAAACAGAACACAAAGATAGGAGAGCTCCAAGCCGATAGCATTGTCATTAAGAACAATGCCCGCATGATGGAGAACAGTAAAATACAAAACAGTAGTGCATTAAATTTAAATCTGCAAATAGAAGCAACCAACCAAGCCCAAATGAACCTAATCATGGACAAATCTACCGGAGATATGATAAAAGCGACCGGTCAGGGCAGTATATTACTGGAATATAATTCAATGGACGGCGATATAAAATTATATGGTTCCTATGTCTTAGAAAAAGGGAGTTACAATTTCAGCTTGCAAGATATCATTACACGAGACTTCTCTATTAAAGAAGGAAGCCGAGTTTCTTTCCACGGGGATCCTATGGCTACTAACTTAGATATATCGGCTATTTACTCCCTTTCGGCCAATCTGCTCGATCTCGATGAAAACTTCGCCAATGACAAAGAATTATCAAGAACGACAGTACCCGTACAAACTATTTTGAATGTATCCGGAGACGTACGTCGACCAGACCTAAACTTCGACATAGCATTCCCTACTTTGACCCAAGACGTAGACAGACGGGTACGTAGTATCATCAGTACAAACGACATGATGAACCGTCAGATCATCTATCTATTGGCCTTGAATAGGTTCTACACTCCGGACTTCATGAATATGGGGCAAAGTAGAAATAACGAACTTGTCTCTGTCGCTTCCTCGACCTTATCCTCTCAATTAGGTAACATTCTGGGACAATTAAGCGAAAACTGGAATATTTCGCCAAACTTCCGTAGTGAAAAAGGTGATTTTTCCGATATGGAGGTGGAGCTTGCCCTATCCAGCCAGCTACTGAACAATCGATTGATTTTCAACGGGAACTTCGGATATAGAGACAACACGGTCAATAACAATACATTCATCGGAGATTTCGATTTGGAATATTTGCTGAATAAAAGCGGAACGATACGATTGAAGGCCTATAATCATTATAACGACCGCAATTATTACATCAAATCGGCATTGACGACACAAGGCGTAGGGATCATGTTACGTCACGATTTTAACCGTTGGGGAGACTTATTTAGAAAAAATCCCAAAAACAACGGTAAAACCAAAGATATACAATCCGATTCTATTCCACGGAACACAATATTACCCAACGATACAATTTCTACAAAAAGCTCTTTATCCAAAGAAAAAATTCCTCAGACCGACCAGTAAGCAGGAAAAACAGATTATAACTCGTCACACTCTTTCTGCCACATGGCACTCGACGCATCACTAGGCATCCGCCAATCCCCGCGAGGAGAAAGACTTACCGTTCCCACCTTTGGACCATCGGGAAGACACGACCTCTTGAATTGTTGATTAAAAAATCTCCGACAGAATATTTTCAGCCACTTTTTTATCGTATCCGGCTCATACACCCCTTCGAAAGCATATTGGGCAAGGAAATATAATTTGGCAGGAGAGAAACCGAATCGCAACATATTATACAAGAAAAAATCATGCAGAGCATAGGGACCTACCAAATCCTCGGTCTTCTGCTTTATCTCTCCATTTTCATCGGCAGGTATCAATTCTGGACTAATAGGAGTATTGACAATATCGATCAACGTATCCCGCGCCTCGCCTACCAGCTCATTCTCGGCAACCCAGCTCACCAAATACTTAACCAAAGTTTTGGGAATACTTGTTGAGATAGCATACATCGACATGTGATCACCATTATATGTGGCCCAACCTAATGCCAATTCAGACAAATCCCCGGTTCCTATAACCAATCCTCCGGTCTGGTTCGCTATATCCATCAAAATTTGTGTACGTTCCCGCGCTTGGGAATTTTCGTAAGTAATATCTTGGATTGAAATATCGTGGTCAATATCTTTAAAATGAAGCTCACAAGCCTCCCGAATAGAAATTTCCCGAATAGTTATACCCAACGAACGCATTAACATCATAGCATTATGATAGGTACGACCTGTTGTCCCAAATCCCGGCATAGTCACACCTATTATCTTCTCTCGATTCCAACCGAGTTTATCGAGTGTTCTGACTGCGACCAACAAAGCCAATGTCGAATCTAAACCGCCCGAAATACCGAGAACCACACTTTGAGCTTGGGTATGTACTAACCTCTTGGCTAACCCCGAACTTTGTATATCGAGTATTTCGGCACAACGTTCGTTCAAGACAAACGAATCGGAAGGCACAAAAGGGAAAGCCCCCACCTTACGAGTCAACCGCAATGGAATATCGTTCAAGACAAACGGAATGAAACGTGCATCTCTGCCATGTGCCCAAGCACCCTTTGCAAACGAAGTCATCACTCTTCTCTCCGTACGCAACCGCTCCACATCGATTTCACTTACTACAAGTTGAGGCGTTGAAGAAAAACGCTTCGATTCGGCAAGAATACTACCATTCTCTACAACAAGGCCATTCCCTGCAAATACCAAATCGGTAGAAGACTCTCCAAACCCGGCCGAAGCATAAACATATCCAGCCACACACCTCGCCGATTGTTGCCGGACAAGAGAAAGAAGATAAGAGTGTTTCCCTATCAACTCATTCGTAGCCGACAAATTTACTATAATATCTGCACCTTGCTGTACAAGATATGAACTGGGAGGTATAGGGACCCATAAATCTTCGCACAATTCTACTCCCACGACAACACCTGCACTCTCAAATAATAAATCTGTACCGAACGGAACTCTATCACCACATAGTTCAATAGTATCGATCGTTGCCGAAATACCAGAAGTAAACCAACGTTCCTCATAAAATTCCTTATAATTGGGCAAATAACTTTTGGGAACGACTCCCAATATTTTACCCGACTGGAATACTACGGCACAATTATATAAACAATTCCCAGCAGCCACAGGCATTCCCACGATACATAATATCGGATAATCGCTAGTCTCCTCCACCAACAGAGACAAAGCCTTTCGAGCCTGTTCCAATAAAAGCGTATGGCCGAATAAATCGCCGCAAGTGTAGGCTGTTATAGAAAGTTCCGGGAAAACAATAATTTGTACATTTCGATGAACAGCCTCTATTATCTGATTATATATTTCTCTCTCATTATATATACAATCGGCTATCTCCACACGAGGAATCGCCGCTGCCACTTTTACAAATCCAAAATTTTGTCCCATACTTTGATTAGTTTTGACAAATATAGCGAAAGGTGAGCGCAAAGGCAAACGGAAATCACATTTCCAATTTGACTCTGCCGAACCGCATCCTATATTTTACAAATATAGCGAAAGTCAACTGCAAAAACCTGAACTTGTTTAAGTTTTTTTGCCAAAACACCTCCTATATTCCACAAATATAAACACAGGTTTAGCCCAAACAAAATGGGAAATAGAATTTTTTATTTCTCCTTACCCAGTCCAGCCCTCATTCACAAAAGTATAATCATTGATATTTTTAGGACTCAGCCGATAATTTCGCTAACGCAACACAGGAGAAAAATGTAATATCTCATTTGAGAGACTTCCCTCTAAAAGAAAAGGCGAGAGTAAATAACTCTCGCCTTTTCTTTTGGGGTGCTAGATGGGGCTCGAACCCACGACCCTCGGAACCACAATCCGATGCTCTAACCAACTGAGCTACAAGCACCATTTTAATTGGTTATAAAGAATTTTATCTCTTTACTGCGGTGCGGACGGGACTCGAACCCGCGACCCCATGCGTGACAGGCATGTATTCTAACCAGCTGAACTACCGCACCAGTTTCGTTTTGCGACGGCAAAGATAGATCTTTTTTTATTTCTACGCAACATCTTTCCTAAGAAAATTACAAAAAAAATTCACCTCTACCTTATCTACCCTAAACACAGGCTTTTACTATTTTCATTCTCTCAAAACCGATACCCATGAATAACCAACAGAACTTTCAAAGCCAACCAAAGACTCGATTATACCTCAATCGTAAAAGCTATATATGATGATTTCTAAACTTTTATATAAAAAGAAAAGAGATTCAACTATTTGAAAAGTAAGTTGAATCTCTTTTCCTGAGCCACGACCGGGACTCGAACCCGGGACCTTTTCGTTACGAATGAAATGCTCTACCAACTGAGCTATTGTGGCAATTGCGGTGCAAAGGTAATATATTTAAAGAAACACCGCAACTCTTTTTCTCTATTTTTTTCTTACCAAACAAAAAAAAAGAAATTCATTCTCCTGTTTTCCTTGAAAATCTCTAACGAGATTTCTATGTATGAAAATACTAAACACAACAATACACAAGAGGGAGAGATAAATTTTATCTCTCCCTCTTGTATTCAAATATAAAGAGAATTATTTCATATCCTGTTTACTATATGTTAATCGCAACTTAATGTTATCTACATCGACTAACGCCAATGATGGAGCAGAAATATAGGGAACAACATCGGTAACTACCTCCTTCTCATTGTAAGAATAATAGTAATAACTTCCACCGGAAGATACCGTTTCGCTATACACAGACACCGGTACAAGAACGATTTCCTCATCGGCATCTGTGATTTCAGTACCCGTCCGTTTCTTTTCTATAATATTATTGATAAAGGTCCTCAATCCCGTAAAATTATAAACATGGGCATCACTATCATACTTAGCATAAAATGTATTCACATTGTCAGGTAGTTTTTTCTTTTCGAAAAACTCTTGCAACTCAGATTTACGAATAAACAGCAAAAATTGCGGAGGATCAAGCTTATAATTACTAGAAACCGTCTTTACGGGAATACGTAAAGTCAACGAGTTCACAAGTCCTTGTACAGTCGAAGCACTACCACTACCACTTCCCCCTACTGCATCTTCAAAAGTCTCAATAATTTTACGCGTTGGAAAGTGAATCAAAACATTTAACCCTGCCGGGGCTTGTAAATAGACCTTCCCCGAAGATATTTCGTTTTTTATCTCCGCATCTATTTCCAATTTTATATGGTTTCCCGTTGTTATTTCGGGAGTTACCGCCATTAGAGTTTGAGTCGAGTTATATGTAGAATCCTTATCATTAATCACGGTTGTTTTGGTGTAATGTAAATTCATTACCGTATTTTGGACATTCACAACACACCCGCTTCCATAAGATGTCTTTACATAAAAACCAGGAAAATATTGTGTAAACCTACTGGGAGACGAAAATACAGTTGGATCTTCTTTATATTTCTGATAAAAACGGTCAGCCATTTCATCGGGTAATTTCACCCGAATCATCTTATAGCCGAGTTCTATAAGAGAATCCGGTAATCCTAAAAACGAAGCATTATAACTTGTCAAAGCAACCGGTGCAGCTTGTGCATTATAATATTCCGCCGGATCGATACCGCTATATACAGGCGACTCCAACCGTTTATCCAACGGATATACACTCAACTGCATAGGGGCCAAAGAATCTCCTGTAAAGGATTCTGTATTGTAACTTAAATATAAAATCAAAGAATCGAGTTTATTCACACCAACCGTATCAAAGTTTGCAGCCGGCATAAACTGGGTAAGAAAATCGGTTTCTAACCTACCATATCCCGGAATAGAAATACGCCCGATTAATTGTGTTATAGTTCTTCCAACGACACTATCATTCGGAACAGACTCAACCGTTATCAACTCTTGAAAAGAAGAGTCCACCACAATTTCAATATTCGTATCGACTATCGAAGAACCGATTGCGCTATTTTCGTCTCCACAAGAAGATAAACCTAAAACTATCGCAAAAGCTATCGGTAAAAATCTAAATATTTTCATTTTCTATTTAGTAACTGACGTTATTCGTTACCTACAATTTTATTATAAAAATCATTATAGGCATCTATATAATTTTCAGGGTCTTGATACCCCAAGAAAGGAATGCCCGTTTTTTGTACATAATCCGTAATTTCCGAATTTATATTTCGACTGGCTTGAATCACACCGTCGGAATACTGTATAGCCAATTTATTAAGAACAACAGGATCGATAGACTCTCCTACCGCAAAAGGTATATCGGTGTCTTGTATCCCCTCCAACTTCAATTTTGCAGCAAAATTGGGGTCGAATGGAGTCTTGAAACCATTATCGTATAACGAATATATCACCTTCGCATCCCGAAAAGAAGGATCTTCGGCATAACTTTTCTTAATATACAAAGGAGTCAACGCCGTTATCCAACCGTGACAGTGAATAATATCAGGAGTCCAACGCAACTTTTTCACGGTCTCCATAACCCCTCTGACAAAGAAAATACTCCGTTCGTCATTATCGGGACGCATATCCTCGTCGACTACCCCGTCGGCATTACGTTGAAAATAATCATCGTTGTCTATAAAATAGACCTGCATACGAGCCGATTGTATCGAAGCGACTTTAATAATAAGAGGATGATCTGTATCATCGATTATTAAATTCATTCCCGACAACCGAATCACCTCGTGCAATTGATTACGACGCTCGTTAATAGAACCGTACTTAGGCATAAAGGTACGTATCTCATGCCCTCTATCCTGAATACCTTGCGGTAAATTTCGACAAATATTAGCGATTTCCGATTCTGGCAGATAAGGGGTAATCTCCTGTGCAATAAATAGGACTTTGGCTTCTTTCATTCTGCTCCTCTTAAACTCAATTTATTTTGCAAAAATGGCATACCCGTGGCTTGAAACGAATTTAACCAGTCAGGCCAAGATACAGCCCACTTTTGCATCTTTCTGCAAAGATAATAAAAAAAATAGCGTAACCCTCCAAATATTAGAAGTATTAACACCAAAAAATCGTCAGACGCCCTATATTTCCCTTTCAAAAAGAAACATTTAAGGTTACTCTCCATAAAAAAATACAGCTTTATCTTCGTCGTTTGGGTTTTATTTGTTTCTTTTGCACAATTTTTTCAACCAATGTTCAATTATGAAAGTATTCACAACAATAGCCGAATTATGCAAGCAACTCGATTCGGACAGAAATGCCGGGAAAAAGATAGGTCTCGTCCCAACAATGGGCGCTTTACACAACGGACATCTGCAACTGGCAAAGACCAGCGTGGCTAATAATGACGTGACAGTAGTCAGCATATTCGTCAACCCCACCCAATTCAACGACAAAAATGATTTGTTACTTTACCCCCGCACGCTCGACAAGGACTGTCAATTACTCGAATCGGTAAATTGTGATTATGCTTTCGCTCCTTCGGTAGAAGAAATCTATCCGACCGAAGATACCCGGATATTTCACTTGGGAAAAGTAGCGGAAGTCATGGAAGGTAAATACCGACCGGGACATTTCAACGGAGTGGCTCAAATCGTCAGTAAACTCTTCGATATAGTCAATCCCGATAATGCCTACTTCGGAGAAAAAGATTTTCAGCAAATTGCCGTTATACGAGCTATGGCCGCTCAAATGGGCTATACATTCAACATCATAGCTGTCCCTATCGTACGCGAATCAGACGGATTAGCCCTAAGCAGCCGTAATACTCGATTGACAGAGTCTCAAAGAAGAAATGCACCCAAAATAGCAGAGACATTATTTAAAAGTCGTACCTTTGCAGCCAGCCATTCGGTGAAAGAGACTATCGATGAAGTAATCTCTACCATCGATGCAATACCGGAAATGAGAGTAGAATACTACGAAATAGTCGATGGAAACACGTTACAGCCTATCGCAGACTGGAACGACAGCGATTATATAGTAGGTTGTATTACCGTATATAACGGAGAGGTGAGATTAATCGACAACATCGCATATCGACGCCCCGAACAATAACTTATGAAACCATGTTTATAGAGGTCGTAAAATCAAAAATTCACAGAGTCACCGTCACCCAAGCAAATCTGAATTATATCGGAAGTATCACGATCGACGAAGATTTAATGGATGCGGCGAACATTATTGCCAATGAAAAAGTCTCCATCGTAAACAACAACAATGGAGAACGATTCGAGACTTATGTCATAAAAGGCGAACGAGGTTCAGGAGTAATATGTCTTAATGGAGCCGCCGCCCGAAAAGTGCAACCGGGAGACATCGTCATCATTATGGCCTATGCTCTAATGACTCCCGAAGAGGCAAAAAGTTTTACGCCGGCTGTTATCTTCCCAGATACAGCGACCAATAAACTCATATAATAAAGAATATCGCTTGCGAATGCCTACCTGATTCGTCAGGTGGGCTTTTTTAATATATAACCATCTTCACCTCCTACATGTATAGTCGTAAAGAAATTTGGAGAATCTCTCTCCCCATATTAGTAAGCCTTTTTGTACAAAACCTCATCAACATCACCGATACGGCTTTTATGGGGCGTGTCGGACAAGTAGAATTAGGAGCCTCCGCCTTAGCCGGAGTATTGTATCTTGCTTTCTATATGGTCACTTTCGGATTTAGCACCGGAGCACAAATTCTCATGGCTCGTAGAAACGGTGAAGCCAAATATGGGACTTTGGGCCCTATCATGGGGCAAGGTATTCTCTTTTTGGAAATATTTTCAATAATCCTCATCTTCGCCTCTCTTATAGGGACCCCACAAATGTTGAAAGTCCTCATCTCCTCCACTGCCGTATGTCAAGCCGGAGAAGATTACATGCAATATCGGATATTCGGACTCCTGTTCACTTCTATCGGGGTGATGTTCCGGGCCTTTTTCGTAGCTGTCACCCGCACCAAAGTACTGATGATGAATGCAGTCATCATGACTGTCGCCAATGTCGTATTCAACTACATTTTTGTATTCGGGCACTTCGGTGCACCCGAAATGGGTATTGCCGGAGCCGCACTCGGATCCGTTTTGGCAGAAGCGACAGCCGCATTGCACTTTTTCCTCTACACGTTCTTTTATATAGATCGGGGAAAATACCAACTGTTCCGATTTCGTTCCGGAGGATTCGGCCTCATTCGCGAAATACTGAATGTATCGGTATGGAGCATGATTCTCTACTTTCTCACCATAGGCACATGGTTTCTCTTTTTCGTAGCCGTCGAACACTTGGGAGAACTTCCACTGGCCATTTCCAACATTATCCGCAGTACCTCTACCCTGCTGTTCATGCCGGTCAATGCTTTTGGAGCGACAGCCTGTACCCTCGTGAGCAATGCTATGGGAGCCCGCCGTGCCGACGATGTAATTCCAATCGTGCGGCGTATCGTCAAAATGTGTTACGCCATAGTATTACCCCTCATTGCCTTGCTATGCTTAGCTCCTCATTGGATACTCCTCATCTATACCAACGATAGCTCGCTTATCGCCGAATGTACACATTCGGTCTATGTCATGTCGTCGTTCTACCTTATAGCCCTACCGGGAAATATACTCTTTCAATCTGTATCGGGAACCGGCGACACTCGTACGGCTTTTCTCATCGAAATGACCACGATCGTTTTCTATACGCTGGCTATTTATTGGATTATCGTTACCCTTCAAGTAGACATAGCCTTTTGTTGGACAGTAGAGTACGTCTATTGGGGATTCAAACTATTCCTATCGTTCCTCTTTTTCAAAAAAGCGAACTGGAAAGCGAAGAAGATATAAAGAATTTACCTATTTAAATAATAGAAATCTTTAAATCCCATTTATAGAAAATATATTTTATCTCTCAAACAATTGTTCCAAGCCCTGTCGTATGTTCAAAGATGTTATTCTTATATTTTTATTCGCATATTCCGACGATTTTGAGTAATTTCGCAACGATTTATCCATCTGTGTAAAAATATTGTTATAAAACTATGTTTGAAAACCTTAGTGAAAGACTCGAACGGTCTTTTAAAATACTGAAAGGTGAAGGTAAAATCACCGAAATCAACGTCGCCGAAACGCTGAAAGACGTACGACGCGCACTACTCGATGCCGACGTCAACTACAAAGTAGCCAAACAATTTACCGACACGGTAAAAACCAAAGCATTGGGGCAAGACGTACTCACCGCCGTGAAGCCGGGACAATTGATGGTGAAGATCGTACACGACGAACTGGCGACCTTGATGGGTGGAGAAACCGCCGAAGTAAACCTGTCGCAAAATCCGTCGATTATCCTCATGTCAGGATTACAGGGTTCGGGTAAAACCACGTTCTCCGGTAAGTTGGCAAAAATGCTAAAATCGAAAAAAGGGAAACGCCCCTTGCTGGTTGCTTGCGACGTATATCGCCCTGCCGCTATCGAGCAATTAAAGGTCTTAGGTGAACAAATCGATGTACCGGTTTATACCGAGGAAGATAGCAAAGACCCTGTGAGCATTTCCGCCAATGCCGTAAAATATGCCAAAGAAAATCATTTCGATTTGGTTATCGTCGACACGGCAGGACGTTTGGCTATCGACGAGCAAATGATGAACGAAATCGAGGCTATCAAGAAAAAAATCAACCCGACCGAGACCTTGTTCGTCGTTGACTCCATGACCGGACAAGACGCGGTCAACACAGCCAAAGAATTTAACGATCGTCTCGATTTCGACGGAGTAGTTCTCACCAAATTGGACGGCGACACCCGTGGCGGTGCGGCACTCTCTATCCGCACCGTAGTCGACAAGCCCATCAAATTTGTAGGAACCGGCGAAAAACTCGAAGCCATAGATTACTTCCACCCGGCTCGTATGGCCGACCGTATCTTGGGTATGGGCGATATCGTCTCTTTGGTAGAACGAGCCCAAGAACAATACGACGAGGAAGAAGCCAAACGATTACAAAAGAAAATTGCCAAAAACCAATTCGACTTTAACGACTTCCTCAGCCAGATACACCAAATCAAAAAAATGGGTAATCTCAAAGATTTGGCTTCTATGATTCCCGGTGTGGGAAAAGCGATCAAGGACATGGACATCGATGACAATGCTTTCAAAAGTATCGAAGCGATTATTTACTCGATGACCCCCAAAGAACGCAGCAACCCCGAACTGCTCAACGGTAGCCGCCGACAACGTATCGCCGCAGGTAGCGGAACTTCGATACAAGAGGTGAACCGACTTATCAAGCAGTTCGACCAAACCCGCAAAATGATGCGAATGGTTACCCAAAACAAAGGAGCCATGATGAAAGGATTCAAAAGAAGATAATTTTAATCACTCAACATGAAACTACCGGATACACTCCCGATTCTAATCGATTGCCGATAGGCAAAAAAGGGAGTGTATCCGGTAGTTTTTTTACAAAACCTCAATATTATGCAACTAATCGATGGAAAAGCGGTGGCCGACCGTATAAAACAAGAAATCGCCCAAGAGGTAGAATATATTTGCAGTACCGGAGGCAAACGGCCTCATTTAGCAGCTGTTCTAGTGGGACACGACGGTGGGAGTGAAACATACGTGGCGCACAAAGTAAAAGCCTGCGAACAATGCGGGTTCAAATCGACTCTCGTTCGCTATGAAAGCGATGTTACCGAAGAAGAACTCTTGAACAAAGTAAACGAACTGAACAACGACCCCGATATCGACGGATTTATCATCCAACTACCCTTGCCCAAACACATCTCGGAACAAAAGGTGATCGAAGCTATCGACTACCGGAAAGATGTCGACGGATTTCACCCGGTCAATGTAGGGCGCATGTCCATCGGGTTGCCCTGTTTCGTATCGGCTACACCCGCCGGAATCATGGAGTTGCTTGCCCGCTACGAAATAGAGACCAAAGGAAAACATTGTGTGGTACTGGGACGAAGCAACATTGTTGGCAAACCGGTAGCTACACTCATGATGCAAAAGGCTTATCCGGGCAATACCACGGTAACCGTATGTCATAGTGCAACCCCCAACATCAAAGAGATATGCCGTACGGCCGACATTATTATCGCCGCACTCGGTTCTCCCGAATTCGTCACTGCCGATATGGTAAAAGAGGGTGTCGTAATCATTGATGTGGGTACGACCCGAGTTCCTGATGCTACAAAAAAATCGGGATTCAAGCTCACCGGAGACGTAAAATTCGACGAAGTAGCTCCCAAGTGCTCTTTTATCACCCCCGTTCCCGGTGGAGTAGGCCCTATGACTATCGTGTCGCTCATGCGTAACACCCTGTTGGCCGGGAAAAAAGCAATCTATCCCTAAACTCGTATGATAGGGCTTATATCTTTTTTAGCACCGCTCATTTTAGGACAAGCTCCGGTAGTACCCGCTACCGAAGTTTCTCTTCTTTTCGCTGGCGATGCTATGCAACATAAAGCCCAAATACAATCTGCAAAACAAGGCGAGGCATACGATTATTCACCTTGTTTTGCAGACATTACTCACGAAATAGCTGCGGCGGATTATGCAGTCGTCAATTTAGAATCACCCATCGGCGGACAACCTTACACCGGTTATCCCTGTTTTTCTGCGCCGGACGAATTTCCAATCGCATTACAAAACGCAGGATTCGACCTTTTCCTTACCGCCAACAATCACTGTCTCGACCGTTATACCCGAGGGGCTATACGCACATTGCATATACTCGACTCTATCGGAGCAGACCATATAGGGACCTACGATTCAAAAGACTCATTCGAAAGATTCTATCCGTTCATAACCTCTATAAAAGGAATACGAATCGCCTTTCTGAATTACACGTACGGAACGAATGGATTTACGCCACACTCTCCATTAATTGTCAATTACATAGACGAAGAAAAAATAAAAAAAGACATTTTTCGTGCTAAAACGTTGAGTGCCGACCTTATCGTTGTCTGCCTACATTGGGGCGATGAATACCAACTGTTGCCGAACAAACGACAAGAAGATTTGGCAGACTTTTTGGTGAAAGAAGGAGTACAACTGATTATAGGAGCCCACCCACACGTGATACAACCTATGGAATTACGATACGACGAACAAGGGAACCCTTGTGCCCTCATCGTCTATTCACTGGGAAATTTCATCTCCAATATGAAAACCCGCGATACGGTGGGTGGAGCAATGGTAAAGGTTGTTATCCGACGGGATATCACGGGAAAAATACTGTTACAATCGGCACAACACACACTTGTTTATACCCGACGACCAACTATACAAAAAGAAAACTTCCGGGTAGTACCTGCGATACAAGAATTGAAAGAGCATCCCCATCGGCCTCATCTGAAAGGATTCGTGGAAAAAGCCCATGAGATATCTTCAAAATACAACAAAGGGGTGACAGAATACCAGATAGAGCCAGTGAACCCAACCTTCAAGTAAATAAGAACATGAAATTTACATCAGACCTATTTTAATTTCAGGTTCTTTATATATCCATTTACATAATTTCCTATAACCTCATGGCGAGTATCGTAAATATACCCGTTTGCATAGTATCCGATGATATTCTTTTCCAAATCGAGGACATGCCCATTCGAATAGTACCCGACAACTACATTATTCTTATCCATGATATAGCCATTGCGATAAGTCTGTAAAGGAACAGCTGCACAGGAATATAAAACACCAATAACAGCTAGCAACATAAAAGGCTTCAATATTCTCATAACTTTATAGATATAAATCCTGTATCCTTTTTATAAAGATACCATTCGAGATCACGTATAAACAAATATCACATTAGTCTTTCACAAAACGGAATTCTCGTCGATATAAGCGATAATCCCGTCCTTATCATCTGGGGAGAACCACTTCATATCGAGATCCTTTTTATACCATGTGACTTGTTTCTTGGAATAGACCCGGGTATTTCTCTTGATTTTCTCGACAGCCTCTTCTAAGGTCATCTTCCCATCGAAATAAGCGAACAACTCTTTATAGCCCACTGTATTTAAAGAATTAAGATGACGATAAGGGTATACCCTTCGAGCTTCATCGACCAAGCCATCGGCAATCATTTGTTCCACTCTCTGACTTATCCGCTCGAATAGCTCTTCCCGTGGACGAATCAATCCTATTTTTATAATTCGGAAAGGGCGGGATTTCACCCGACGAGTACGCAGATCACTGTATCGTCCACCGGTCTGTCGACAAATCTCTATCGCATGAATCACCCGCTTGTGATTATTCAAATCAACCTCTGCATAATATACTGGATCGAGCACTTTAAGCTCTTCGCAAAGGACGGCTAAACCCACTTTCTCGTAATGCGCCACAACCTCACGACGTATCTCGTCGGTAATGGTAGGTATCTCGTCGATACCTTTACAAACCGCATCGATATACAACATTGAGCCTCCTGTCAATAGGACATAGTCATTTGCCTTGAAAAGTTTATCAAGCAGCTTCAAGACGTCTTCTTCATAACACGAAGCACTATAATAGTCGGACAACGCCAACTGTCCTACGAAATAATGTTCGACCCTCGACAGTTGCTCGATTGTAGGAGCCGCCGTTCCAGTAGGTATATCGCCATAGAACTGCCGACTATCGGCCGACACAATAGGACAAGCATACCGCTCTGCCAATGGAAGGCTAAGCTCGGTCTTTCCCACCCCGGTAGGCCCTGTAAGAACAATGAGTGTGCCTGACATGAACTTTTCGCTATGAAATAAATGGGACAGATATGGAAAATAATTTCCATATCTGTCCAAACCCGACAAAGATTATTACTTCTCGGCTACCATTCTGGCAATTTGCACAATCACCTCGGTAGCTTTTTCCATAGACTGTATGGGCACGAATTCATAACGCCCGTGAAAGTTCAACCCACCGGCGAAAATATTGGGACAAGGCAATCCTTTGAACGACAATTGCGCTCCATCGGTTCCGCCACGTACAGGCTTCACCATCGGAACAACATCTACGGCCCTCATAGCCTCGGATACCAAATCAACGATATGCATCACAGGTTCGACCTTCTCACGCATATTATAGTATTGGTCGTTTATTTCGATACTGGCACAACCCGGAAACTCGTTATTTATTTTACGAGTTAAATGTTCGAGTTCCTTCTTACGGCGTTCGAAACGATCTCGATCATGGTCACGAATAATATAAGTCAATACCGTCTTCTCCACACTACCCTCGAACGAAATCAAATGATAAAAACCTTCATAACCTTCGGTATGTTCGGGAGTTTCCCAACGCGGCAACATAATAGCATATTGATTGGCTATGCGAATCGAATTTATCATTTTATGTTTGGCATATCCCGGGTGAACGTTACGGCCTTTGAAAGTCACTCGAGCCACAGCCGCATTAAAGTTTTCATACTCCAATTCGCCTATTTCACCACCATCCATCGTATAGGCCCAATCTGCTCCAAAGGCTTTAACATTAAACTTGTGCGCTCCTTTGCCTATCTCCTCGTCAGGATTGAATGCAATGCGTATCTTGCCATGTTTAATCTCCGGGTGTTTCAAAAGATACTCCATCGCTGTTACAATTTCGGCAATACCTGCTTTATCGTCTGCCCCCAACAAAGTCTTCCCATTCGTAACAATAAGGTCTTGACCTATATAATGATGTAGTTCGGGAAACTCCGAAGGTTTCAATACGATATCTTCCTCTGCACACAATACAATATCCTTACCATCGTAATTTTTAACAATCCGCGGACTCACATGCCGTCCCGACATATCGGGACTAGTATCCAAATGGGCTATAAATCCTACCACCGGGACATCTTTATCGATATTTGAAGGCAATGAGGCCATAAGATACCCGTTATCATCGAGTGTCACCTCGGTAAGGCCTATACGCTCCAACTCCTCGGCCAGTTTTTGGGCAAACAGCATCTGTCCCGGGGTACTAGGAGTCAAGTTTGTAAGCTCGTCCGATTGAGTATCGAAGCTCACATAATGAAGGAAACGATCTACTAAATTCATCGTATATATTTTTATTGGTTTTTCTTGATCTAAACCTAAGTCGATGGATTATCCAACCGACGAACAAAGGTAAAAAAATTTTTTCTTACATTTGCACGACCACATTCAAAAGTGGAGGATATGGCTAAAAAGAGAAAAAAGAAAAAATCGAACAGTAAAAAAATAAATAATTGGGGGGCTTTATTTCTGCTATTACTCGTTACATACAGTATATGGTGGCTAATAAAGCAAGCTCAACAACCCCAAAATCCTCAACAATCGTTTACAAACTCTCTTTGTCATGTAAAAGATGCTGAAATGGCCCATACTCCCGAAGGTACACCGGAACAAATATTATACCGTACGGGCTACACGGTCTCGTATAACTCCCATTGGAAACAACCCAACTGGGTAAGTTACGAATTACTACAAGACGAACTGCAAGGTAGTGCTACACGCAACAACCGATTTACCCCCGACTACGATGTAGTGGGCACAATGATAGACACCCGTGATTACACGTATAGCGGATACGACCGGGGACATATGGCTCCGGCTGCCGATATGAAATGGAACGAAACAGCAATGGAAGAATCGTTCCTGCTCTCAAACATCTGTCCGCAAATTCCCGAATTAAACCGAGGTCGCTGGAAAGAGCTGGAAGAACAAATACGTGAATGGGTACAACGAGACAGTGCACTACTCATTACTTGCGGACCCATCGTTTCTACTCCGAGAAAGACAATCGGACGACACGAGATAGTCGTCCCTGCCCGCTTTTTCAAAGTAGTCGCTGTTCCGTATACCGGCACGCCCAGAGGAATCGCATTTATATTCGACAATGAAGCGGAACAACCGTCTCTAAAAGAGTTGGCAATCACCATCGACAGTGTGGAACGAGTGACCGGAATAGATTTTTTCCACAACTTACCCGACAGTATTGAACATAAAATAGAAAGCGACCTATCCCTTGAAATATGGAACTTAAACTAAACAAGCCAATACCCGAAGATACGATTTGCGCCATCTCTACCGCTCCCGGTATGGGAGGTATTGCCGTAATTCGCATAAGCGGAACAAACGCTATCATTATAACCGATCGTATATTTCACACCGCAAACAAGAAAAAACTATCCGAAGCAAAGCCCAATACAGCACACTACGGAACAATCGCCGATGAGAACGAAACTCCCATTGACGATGTAGTCGTTACGCTTTTCATCGCCCCCCATTCATTTACAGGAGAAGATACAGTCGAGATATCCTGCCACGGGTCGATTTACATTCAACAACAAATCATCAGCCTTCTATTGCGAGCAGGCTGCCGCCTGGCCCAACCGGGAGAATTTACCCGTAGGGCTTTTACCAATGGGAAACTTGACCTCTCACAAGCCGAAGCCGTGGCCGACCTTATCGCTTCCACCTCGGCGGCCTCGCATCGTTTAGCTATGCAACAAATGCGTGGAGGATTCAGCCGAGAACTTATCCAACTACGGGAAAAACTACTCACATTCGCCTCGCTCGTTGAACTCGAACTTGATTTCAGCGAAGAAGAAGTAGAATTTGCCGATCGGGAGAAACTAACCGACCTCGCCAGTGAAATAGAACGAGTCATTAAGCGCCTTTCCGATTCGTTCACACTCGGCAATGCCATCAAAAACGGTGTACCTACTGCCATTATAGGAGAAACCAACGCCGGGAAATCGACACTGCTCAACCGCCTTGTCAAAGAAGATAAAGCCATCGTCTCGGACATACACGGTACAACCCGCGATGTCATCGAAGATACCGTCGTATTACAAGGAATTACTTTCCGCTTTATCGACACTGCCGGTATACGGGAAACGCACGATGCCATCGAGAATATGGGGATCGAACGCACCTTCCAAAAACTAGATCAAGCCCACATCGTCATCTGGCTTATTGATGCCACTGGATCGACACAAGACATTGAAAAAATCGCTGGAAGAGTCCTCCCCCACTGCACAGATAAACGCCTCATCGTTGCCTTTAACAAAATAGATAAGATCGGATCCGCAACCCAACAACAGCTCACAGACCTATACAAACGCCTCACTCGTGAAAAGCCCAACACTTCGTTCATCTTTCTTTCAGCTTCACATGACCAAAATATCGACGTACTCGAAAAACAGCTTACAGATACCATACAGTCAACACAAACTGGCGAAAATGACATTATCGTCACCAACGCACGTCATTACGAAGCCCTGCTAAATGCCCACGACGCAATCCTACGTACCCTCAACGGTCTACAATCCGGCCTCTCCGGAGACTTCCTCGCCCAAGACATTAGAGAATGCATGCACTACCTCGGAGAAATCACCGGTCAAATCTCTACTGACGAAATACTTGGGACCATATTTTCCAAGTTTTGCATCGGCAAGTAAGTTATTGATTATCAAATAGTTAAATCAATCATAAATGATTAATATAGCACTCTTTACAGGTGCTATATTTGTTTGTGCAAGCATCGTTGTTAATCGTTGCTAAGCCTTTTTACGCCTGTTTTTGTACCTCCTGTGTACCTCGCCGCTTAAAATGCGATTTTGCGTTGGCGAGGTGATGGAAAAATGAGACGCTGAGAGACACAGTGAGACGCAGAGATACATTTTTGGCGAAATTAAAAGATAAATTAAATGGCTAGTAACATCGACATTCAGAAAAAATGCGAGTGGTGTGGCAAATTATTTATTGCTCACAAAACCTCGACACGATGCTGTTCGCATCGTTGTGCTAACCTTGCCTACAAAGAAAGAACAAGGCAAAAGCGTGTTAGCGAATTTCAGACAATGGTCAATCAGCAAATCGAAAAAGAGGATTGCATTGACAAGGATTTCTTTACCCCAAGCGAAGCCGCTAAGTATATCGGTATAAGCAGGGCTACCTTTTATAGATATCTTGAAACGAATCTAATAAAATCGGTTCAGCTAAAGAGAAAGACTATTATCAGGAAAAGAGACATTGAGGCTCTGTTTGATAATGCTTCTCCTTACAAAAAGCATCTACCAAGAAGCAAGCAGATTATCACCGACTTCTACACCACTGCCGAGATTAAAGAGAAATTTGGTGTTAAGGAGTCGTGGATTTATGAGATAGCGAAGGAGCATAATATACCTCGCACATTCAATCGTGGCAGAACATATTGGAGTAAGAAGCATATCGACTCCTACTTTGCCAAGAAAGCTCCCGATGCGAGTATTACCGAATGGTACAGCGTGGCGGAGTTGCAAGAGAAGTTCGGTATGACGCTATCTGCCATCTACACCTTTGTATATAAGAATGTAATCCCCAAGCGCAAGGAGGGCAAGATGGTCTATTACTCGAAAAAGCATTTCGATATAGCAAAAGGTATCGCCACACCCGAAGAGCCGCAATACTACACCATACCCGAAGCGATGGAGAAATACAACCTCACTCGCGACCAGCTCTACCACTATGTGAAGTATCACAACATCACTCGCATCAAGGTTGGCAAGTACACCAAGATTTTGCGCTCCGAACTCGATAAATTCTTTGAGCCACCGAAGATTGAGTAAAGTTACTTGATGGTGATTGATACCACCATCGGAACACCAATTTAATTTGCAACAAAAAGTATAAACAATTAAAGTATAAATAGCTATGACACTAACTTGCACAAATGTAACCCTGCGCCAAAAGGCATTGCGGAACGACCGTATTTCACTCTATCTGGATTACTACCCTGCAATCCGTAACCCCTACACGATGAAAATGAGCCGCCGAGAGTTCCTCGGCATCTACCTCTATGCCAAGCCACGCAACGAGCAGCAACGAATGTTCAACCAAGAGATGCTCAACAAGGCGGAGGCAATACGCTGTATTCGTGTGCAGTCGCTTATCAACGAGGAGTTCGGCTTCCTCGATAAGAACAAACAGAAGGTCGATTTCCTTGCCTACTTCCGAGAAAAGGCACGCGAGAGATACGAAAAGTGGGATTGCGTCTGCAACCACTTTGAGAAGTTCTGCGGTGGCAAATGCACCTTCGGTGATATTACCGTTGAACTGTGCGAAAAGTTCCGAGATTATCTCTTGAAATGCAAGCAGATACATCACCCCAACTCATATATCAGTCGAAATTCAGCAGCGGGATATTACTCCACTTTCCGCGCTCTGCTGAAGATTGCCTACAAGGAGAAGATGTTGCGCGAAAACCTCAATGACTTCCTAGAAAAAATCGAGTGGAAAGAGGTCAAAAAGGAGTATCTGACACTTGACGAGGTAAAGCTACTTGCCGCCACCCCTTGCCGCATTCCTGTGCTGAAACAAGCATCGCTCTTCGCCTGTATGACGGGACTTCGCATCAGCGACATACTCAAATTGCAATGGAGCGACTTTGAGATGGGACCCGATCAAGGCTACTGCATTCGCATCTGCACCGAGAAGACCGAGACCGAGGCAACACTCCCCATCAGCCACGAAGCATTGGAACTATGCGGCGAATGGGGCAAAGGATTAGTGTTCAAAGGACTCACCCGCGCAATGACACACCACCCACTCAAACAATGGATTGCCGAGGCTGGGATAAAGAAAAAGATAACCTTCCACTGCTTTCGACATTCCTACGCGGTCATCCAAATCTCTTTAGGCACAGATATTTACACCGTATCGAAGATGTTAACGCATAAGAATGTTACCACCACGCAGATTTATGCCGACCTTGTAAACTCCAAGAAACGCGAAACTGCCAACAAGATTTCGTTAAAGTAGGGTGAAAACCGCCAAAAGGTAGGGTGAAAACTCTGGAAAGGTAGGGAGAAAACGCCACAATTACTATCTGCATCATTCAGCAATGAGTGGTGCAGATTTTATTTTAAGATAATACAAGGTATCGAGCTATGGGCAATACTATAATGTAATGACGAGAGTTGGCTTGAGTTATCGAATGGGGCAAAGACAACCTCCGAGGCGAGGTCGGCAGTGAGCCAATTACGGGTTTGAGAGTTGGAGAATGAGGGGCGCGAGTAGTCTCGGAACGATACGAACAACATCCTATTGCTATCATAAGCCGATTGCAAGTGCATTGGGATTTTGCGGTATAGAGAACGCCCCAGAGCGACCACAACAGGACAGCCATTGGCGAGCAAAATATCAAGCACAGCTCGCTCGATTGGAGAGTGAAAGCCGCTAATTACAATCTTATCAGTTTGAGCAATTTTGTGCGCCCACCGCTTGGCGAGGTCAAGTGCCTCAGGCGGTGCTGTACGGGATGCGAAGAATGCAACCAAATATCTATCCAACAACTCTTTGTTACCAGATAAGTCCATAAAAAAGCGCAGGCCACTGCATTAACTTATCCCGTACCGAGGTCTTGGCTACCTGTAACACGAACAAGCAACACAGATAGCCCACGCAGGATGATATATAAGCACACACTGAGCCAATGTCAGTAGTGGATATATACACCTATCGTGGACATCTGATTGCGTATCTTCGTGTTACACAAACGGCCAAGTTTCGGTACGAAAGATTACGACAATAAATGTCTACTAATATGTATTGGCTTAACGCTTAAAGTCGTAAGCCGTAACAAAGATAATCAAAATTTCCTCAAATGTAGAATATGGTGTAAAAATAGAGTTGCTATGACACGATAGGACAACCTATGACACGTGCGGTCAAAAGGCAAAAGAGCCATTTTTCGTGTTGATTATTCATATATCTTTGCCCTAGAACGATTAACAAAGATGACTATGAACAAGAGACATACGGAATATATTGCACTCTATTTGTTCGTGTTTGGAGCGATATTGCTCTTTGGTGTATTGGCGCGAAAATTTGTGCTTGTCAAAGGGTATGATGAGTTCAGTGCAGCTGTTGGATTCTTTGCAACGGTGGTTGTGCTGTCGGCACTATATATTAGTCTTCAAATGACGCTCAATGAGTTGCTACTACCCAGAATGGAGAAGTTCTTGATGCGCTTTCCAGCATTTCAAAAGTTGGAGGAGGTGGCTGTTGTTGCCGACACTCCCGCTGTCGTTGTCGAGACTATCGAGGAGGTTGCTGTTGCGGAGACTACCCCACAACCAACGGAGTATGAGGTTTTGCGTGCCAATGCTATTGCCGTGCGAGAGCGTGCATCACAAGCGAAGTTGGAGCGAGTTCTCGACTACACCAAGCAGACAATGGTCGCCTATATGAACGAGGTGGAACTTGACCGCTTGTGTGGTTACATTACCGAATATAGTTTGGGCGACACCCCACGCGAGGTATCGCCCGTATCGGTTGATTCTGCACTCAAAAGCATCGACTTGATGCACTTCGGCTGGAACATCGGCAAAGCGTTTGGCAAAAAACGCATTCACACCGCCACATTTATCAAACGAGTCTTTGCTCACGCTCTCCGCGACATAGAAGTCTCAACCATCGAACGCAAGATGTCGCACACCGAATCGGAGTGCAGGATTAAGTTAGATGGAGAGATAGCATAATGTCAGGTGATATTAAACAATAATGACGACCACAGCACTTATGATCGTCATTACAGATGTTATTTATGTTACATCTTATTAATTGTATAAAGCATTCAGCCAATTAACAAAATCCTGACAAATAGGAGGTGTAGCAGATAGATACTTTTTTGTCACAGCCCAACCAAGAGGGGTTCCAGGATCCTTTTGCCAAGCTAACCATGTGTGGATTCTTGCCTTTGAATGATGAGTTGGGTTATATCTATTTAGTTTTCTTGTCTCTATATCTGTCAAAACCTTGTCAACCTCTGGCAATAAACTATCATCCTTAGGTATTAAGAATGTTGCGAAATCTTCTAACATTCCATTACTTCTATTATTAGGCATAATCCATACTCCCACTTTTATATCATCTGGATTAATAGGCAACAGGATCAATCCATCTGAAGGGCACTCCTCGGGAATATCTGCATAAAGATTAGAATTCACCAAAACATCTCGTATTTGTCGCCATCTTGATTGGATATTAACATCTGCATCGACAACTATACCGATTGTCTTGATCTCACCATCACCTTTAAGTCTAATCGGAAAGCCTATGATTATATTATCAAGACCTTGACAATCTTCAACTTTAAAAGTCTCCTTAACATTAAACTTTTCACATAAAGCATAGATAAGAAAACGGTCGTCATTTCCCTCCACCAACAAAGTTTGAGTCATATTATCCATAAACTATCTAATTTCTATGTTCTGAGCTGCAACTATTTTTAACTCTTCCAAATTATATTCGGTATAAGTTATTGCACCTAATTTGTTTTCAAGTCTCATATAGCGTCCCTCTTCGACATTACTCTCCTCCTTTAAGGCGTAACCGAAACTACTGATACAATCAGAACTATGCGTTGTCGCAAATATCTGCACATTAAGTTTAATTGCCAATTTGAAAATTACAGACCACAATTGTTTCTGCACGGTATAATGCAATCCGTTATCAATCTCATCTATCAATAGGCACCCATTTTCGCAATTAACCAATGCAAGGATAATTGACAAAATGTGATTGATTCCATCACCCATACTTCTTAATGGCAATCTCTTGCTAACGCCCTTTACTTTTACTACAGGATATCGTCCAATACGGGGTGATTCCTCAAGGAACGCCAAACTTTCGATATTCGGCTCTATAATTCTCAAAGCATCAATTACATATTCCTCTTTCTCTGTCAGTGTTACATTGTCCCAGAGCCTTCCGATATATAGATTTCCAAATGTTTCAGGATTAACCCTGATTACAGACGCTATATCTGTTTTCTTAGTCCTACCTAATCTTATAGTGTCAAGGCGACGCTCTAAAGGCACTATAGCTTTGTTCTTACCTTTTCTTATAATTTCCAATGCAAGATGTGCATCTCCAGTAGCAATATCATCCCTTGAGTCAAAAACTATAGCTTTTCGTACTATATTCCCATCTTCCTCAGTTTCTTGCTCTGTGTAATAAACATAACGCAATGACAGAACATCATCATTATCAGAGATCTCAATGATATTATCTTCTGTCACATTAGTATTTCTATTTGTGAATAAAGAAGATATTGCTTCGATATTGGGTTTAAGGTATTCTGTTGTATCCTTGCTACTATATTTAGGTAACTCCCCTCTCTCTTCTACGATATAGAATAATTCAGAATCATCAACATATACACCAATAGCCTCCAACAACGATGACTTTCCGACATTGTTCTTGCCAGAAATCAAGTTAATTCGAGACAACTTAGGGATATTAAGCCCCGACAAGTTTTTGAAATTCCGAATCTTAAGAGACTGTATCATATTGTACTATATACTATTATCCATAATTTACCACAAAGATACTACTTTTATTTCACATTGTGCGCCAAATATCATTTTATTTCTCTGTCAACGCATTTATTTTTAGTTTTTTACGCATATAATCATCAAATCACCACCTTCAACCACCATCCAAAAGTTATTTTGCAGTTATATTTTGGTGGGTGATTTCACCATCATAACACCGATTTCCTTTGCCAACGAAACATAAAAAACAGTTCGCATATGGCAAATGAAATTACTTTTGATAAGCTGCCGCAGGCGGTGGGTTATCTGACAGAACAGGTGGAGCGAATCCACAAAATAGTAGCGGCATTGCAACCGCAGACCTCGACCGACAAGCATCGCATTGTTGAGATTGACGAGGCGTGCAAAATCACTCGCAAGGCGAAACCTACTATCTACACACTCGCACGCAAAGGGCTTATCCCAGCCTACAAGCGTGGCAAGAAACTCTACTTCTACGAAGATGAGTTGTTGCAATGGATTGAGTCGGGGCGAAAGCCGTTACAGGCCCTCAATCTCCAAGAGCAAGCGGCAGAGATTGTTCTCGGTGTAAAACGCAGACCAAAAGGCGGCTTTAACCTCTAATGCACTCGGCTATGAACAGTAAATTGACAGCAGAGGGCATAATGGGTGCAGCAATGCGTATGGGTGCAGAACTATCAGGTGGCGAGTTCCCTATCAGTGTCTTTCCTCACAAGATTCAGCGCATCATCACCGAATTACACGCCTCGCAGGGCTATCCCATCGACTACATTGCAGCGGCTATGCTATCGGCATTGGCGGTGAGCATAGGCAACTCGCATCTTGCACAGGTTAAGCGTGGCTGGGTGGAGAGTCCTATTCTATATATGGCACTCATCGGGCGACCGGGAGCAAACAAAAGCCACCCATTAAGTTTTGCGTTTCACCCATTTATCGAACACGACTACCGCCACAACAAGGAGTATCAGGAGCAATATGCCGAGTATGAGCGCACGATGTCAATGACCAAAAAAGAACGATTGGAGGCAGGCAAGGATGAGTTTCCCACTCCTCCCAAGCGCAGTCGTTTTCTTGTGTCGGACATCACGCCTGAGGGATTAAGCCTTATCCACGCACAGAATCCACGAGGGCTGTGCTTATGGTCTGATGAGTTATCAGCGTGGTTTAAGAACTTCAACCGCTACAACAACGGCTCGGAGGAGCAGTTCTGGTTGTCGGTGTTCAATGCCAAGCCTACAATCTCGGATCGTAAGAGCTCGCAAAGTTCAATCTTCATCAAGCGACCCTATATCTCGGTTGTCGGTACGATTCAGCAGAAGATACTCGGTGAGTTGGGTAAAGGCGAGAGGGTGAGCAACGGATTTATTGACCGCATACTTTTCGTAATGCCGCAATCGGTGCAGAAGAGCCGTTGGAGCGACAGAGAGACTCCCGAAGAGTTAGAGCAAGAGTGGCAACGCATAATCAATAGGCTCATCGAGCAAGAATGCGAGTTTAATGAGCAGGGCGAATTGCAGTCGCTACATCTCTCCTTTCGTGAGGCGGCCAAGAGAGAACTATATTCGTGGCAGCACGACAATGCCCAAAAGTGTGATTTGGAGAGCAACGAGGCCCTGCTCGGCATATACTGCAAGTTGGAGATATACATCATTCGTTTTGCGCTGATAATCCAACTTGCCCGCTGGACTTGCGGAGAGTGCGACAAGGAGGCTATCGACATCGAGAGTGTGCGTAGAGCCATTGTGCTCGCGGAGTATTTCCGCACCACAGCCATAAGGGTGCAGACTTCTATAGGCAACGAGCAACTCAATGAACTACACCGCACTATCTATCACCATCTACCGCAAAGGTTTACCACCGCAGAGGGTATTGCTTTAGCAGAGAGTTACGGGATGAAGGAGCACGCATTCAAAATGATGTTGAAACGCCATCTGGGGACACTATTCAAGAAAATCAATCACGGAGAGTACAGTAAATAACTTGTTACTATCCACATTTTGCAACCGAGGGTTTTGTGAAGTTGCGAAAATGTGGATAGTAACAACAAAACCAAAAAGAAAATGAGATACCGATTCATATTAGAACCATACAAGGGTGTCAGTTCGCGGCACATCTGCCCCAACTGCCACCGAAAAAGTTGTTTCGCACGCTACATAGACACCGATGAGCAGATACGCTTTCCCGACTATGTAGGACGCTGCAACCACGAACAGAAGTGCGGTTACAACTATACACCGAAGATGTATTTTGCTGAGAATCCCGATGCAAGGGAGCGACTCAGTGATGACTACCAGCCTGTGGTAAAGCCAGTAAAAGTAGAGCCACCGCCACCATCGTTCATTGAGCCGAAGATGATGCAACTCTCAATGCAGCACTTTGAGAAGAACCATCTTTATCAGTTCCTGAAAACGGTGCTCGGCAGGTCGGCAGCAAGCGAGCTGATGCAACGCTACAATGTCGGATCATCGAAGCATTGGACGGGTGCAACGGTCTTTTGGCAAGTCGATGTTTCGGGGCGTATTCGCACAGGAAAAGTGATGCTCTACAACCCCGAAAATGGACGAAGAATTAAGGAGCCGCACAACCATATTACTTGGGTACACTCGCTCTTGAAAAAGGAGAAATTCCACTTGCGGCAATGCCTCTTCGGGGAGCATCTTTTGAGTACAGACAGCCACCAAACCATAGCACTTGTAGAGAGCGAAAAGAGTGCTTTAATAGCCTCCCATTTTCTGCCGCAATACCTATGGATTGCAACGGGCGGAAAGAACGGAGCGTTCAACAAAGAGGCGATGAGTGTACTAAAAAATCGGCAGGTTTTGCTCTTTCCCGACCTCGGAGCAACCGACTATTGGAGGGGTAAAATTGAGATGATGCAGCGGCTCGGAATTGAGGTTTCACTATTCGATTTTATGGAGAATAACGCCACCGATGAAGAGCGAAATGCGGGTTACGACATTGCCGATTATCTCTTAAAAGCCGAGACAAAAGAGTCCGTTTTAAGCAGAATGATTGTCCGAAATCCACACCTTGAAACGCTCATTTCTACGCTCGATTTAGAGGTCGTAGGCGTGGAAAAACTCTCTTGAAATTCAACAGAAAAGAGGGAGTTTCAATCTTTGATTCGAAAGGCTGAAATCTGTCTATTTTCAGCCAGAGCAAGTTTATGTCGGTGTATTACATTTCCCGACAACTTGCTCACCTGAAAGGCAGGTGAGACGGCTCCCAATGGTCACAGAATTAACATCAAAAACACAACTAAAAATGGAAAAGAAAAATACAATTACGATCCGACTTTCGGATGAACAATATGGTTGGCTACGAGCACTAAGCAGACGAAGTAAACGGAGTCAAAGCGAGGTAGTACGCTCACTCATTGAACAAGGTACAGTGCGTGAACGAATCACTCGCGAAAACCTCGACATCATACGAAAACTCATAGGCGAAAGCACCAATCTAAACCAACTGGCAAGGCAAGCAAACCGACAAGGATTTTTCCGAGTGAGGGACGAGTGTCAAGCCGCAGCATTGAAGATTTCACAACTGATAAAACGGATAAAAGATGATAGGTAAAATTGTAAAAGGCACATCGTTCGGAGGGTGCGTGAACTATGTGCTGAAAGAAGAAAAATCGCGCCTGTTGGAAGCTGTTGGAGTAGAGGGCATGCCCTCGGAAATGGCAGAGCAATTTGAATTGCAAACACTGCTCAACGATAAGGTCAAAAACACCGTTGGACACATATCGCTGAACTTCTCAGCGGAGGATGCTGCAAGGCTCGCAACCGATGACAAGCTGATGCTCAAAATCGCCCACGACTATATGAAGTTGATGGGTATCGAGAACACCCAATTTATCATTGCCCGACACATCGACCGCGACCATCCGCATTGCCACATTGTCTATAACCGAGTGGATAATGACGGGCGAACGATAAGCGATAAGAACGACCGATTCCGCAACGAGAAGGTGTGCAAGATGCTGACGGCTCGCTACCGTCTGCACTTTTCCGAGGGTAAGAAAAATGTGAAGTTTGACAGACTGCGTAAACACGACCAAGTGAAGCATTACATTTACCATGTACTCAGACACGAGGTTCCGAAAGCGGTAAGTTGGAGCGAACTGAGGCGGGCATTGAGACGCTACAAGATTGACACCGAGTTTAAGTTGAATCGCAGAACAGGTGAAGCTGAGGGTGTAAAGTTCATCTGCAACGGGTATAAATTCAGCGGCTCCAAGATTGACCGCCAATTCAGCTTTGTCAATATCGCTTGCCGACTTGAAGAGAATGCCTTTGATGCAGGTATCTACCCAAGACGCAGCAGCACTCCTACCCAACAGCGTGTGGAGCCTCACCAGGAGATTGTTCGTCAAGAGCCAAGCGAAGAGAGTAGCCTAAGTGCTGGCTTGCTCGACCTCGCAACAGCCCCTGCCACCGATCCCGAAGAGGAGATGCTGGCAAAGCAATATGTAAAGAAGAAAAAGAAGCCACAGCGCAAGCGTGGATTCAGATTGTGATAATTTATTGTTAAACTATTAAAACTTTTAGACTATGTACGAGTACAAAGCTAATTACAATGACTTGATTAGTGACTTCAATCTCTACCTATGCGAGAGATATGGTTACAGAAATGCGTGCAGTGTTATGTGGAACGAGAATGGCATCTGCATCAGTATTCACAGGGGAAGTTTGGATATCTATCTCCGATTCTGGGAGTACAGCGAGGGCGTAGGCAACTACCCCGACTGGAGTATCATCATCGCCCGTTGCGAGTTCCGCGATGAACTGCGAGAGGATCGCTTCGAACTCCTCAAAGACCTTGTACGATTCTTCAAGGAGTATATGCCCCGCTACGGGTATAAACACCTCTGCACCGAGGATGACGACTACAAGTATTACCAGACGCTCAACCTCCCCTGCATCAAGCGTGGCTTTATGGGACTCCACTGCAACTATGGAGCCCCGCTGAAAGATGTGGATGTGTAGGCACACTTATTCTAAACAAGTACACCACAGGAGGGTTTGCCCTCCTGTGGTGTACTTGCTTATTCTTAAAGTATATTCTGTTATAGCCTAACATCATAAAAATTAGGCATATATTTATAAAATCGCTTATATTTTTCCAAGTCAGTTGGACTAATTATTTTTTGTTCAATAAAATCGGTTTCTTCCTTCTCTATATTTATAATCTTGTTTAAATGTAATGCCTCTTTATGAGTTATATTTGGGACATCTATTTCAAATGGAATTTCGTTGTTTAGAAAATCAAAACCATTTAAATACAGATTGTCTTCATCAAAATCTTCATTGAGTATTATACCACCATATGTATACATCCCAGCCGCTCCTCGCTCGTTGTATTTAATATTGTAAAGAGGATGAAAGATTAATCTATCACTTCCTGACCTGCTCCTTTCTCGTAAAACCTTTGAACAATAGGAGTTAACCATTTTCCTAATTGTTTTTGGAGTATTAACCACTGCACAACAATTATCTTCTATATCAAATGGCACTAATCCAGGGAAAACAGCTTCAAATTCCCGATTTGTATATGGGCGCTGTGGATCTACATCATTATTCTGAAGCTGTCTATTGCAAGTCATTATATATATGCTACCATGCGGCAAATCATTAAAAAGGATATTTATATCTTTAAAAACATCCATTGTTAATTCGCCATCATAATCGAGCCACACAATACTAGGCTTCCTTAAGTTAATATTTAAAAGTTTTTGCGATGACCTCCCATGTAAGATATTGATACAAGAAAACGGTTTATTAAACTCTAATTTCTGTGGAGTAAAGCAACCTTCTATGCTATACATTTCATCAATATTTAACTCCTTGTGGAAAAGTTTGAAGTCAGTAAAAGTTAATCCGCCAAAACCTATATATTGATATTTTATTTTTAAACTACTTGTAATTTGATAAAGAGACTGTAGGAAAAGCCTTCTTTCAACAAATTTACAAGGTCTGATTTCATAGTTTAATATCTTAGGACTCTTCATAATTTATATCTTCCATTTGTAAATAATAGTCGAAAACAATTCCTCCTAATTCTTTATAACTTCTAGCACCAGAATGAATTTTGGCAACATTTGCAGTATTTTTATTTGCATCAAAAGCTATGCGAACAGTTTCTTTTTTCTGTGAGATAATGTCTAAGTCTAATTCCGGAGTATCAAATTTTTTCTCAGCATGCTCTATAAATTTCCATTCTTTTAGTTCAATAGCTGTTTTTCTATCTGAATTATCACAAAGTAACTGACGATATTCATTTGCTTTATCACCCATTTGAGGTATCTGCTTTAAAAAATCTAAAACACTTATCATAGCATGCTTCATTATAGGCAAAAGTGTTTTATACACCTCTGAAGTCGCATCAATCCCTTTTTTAGTGGTTGTCAATGGCAGATTTAATGTTTCCTCAGAATCTAAGAACAGAAGTCCTCTGAACATAACATAGTTAATATGCCATTTGGGGACAGGTGATACTCCCCAACCTGTTATATTTGAAGTATCAGCTTCTAATATCAATCTATTATTACAGTATACATACCATCCCGATTTTTTAGGTTCTCCAATTTCTCCCAATCCTGCAATTATACGATATTTTACATCACCCAAAACCCCTTCTGCATAATATGGGTTGTGACTATCAGAAAATAGCAGCTCATTTTTTTGCCCTATTAGTTTCCTTCCATTTAAAGTTATAGTTATACCTTTTAACAGACTAAAATTAAGTAGTTTTTGAATACTTTCAACCAAATCTGAAAGGAAACTATCGTCTGCAAACAAATCTTTTACTTCGTTATTTAATTCTGTTACATGTATATATGTTCCTTTATAGCCTAGTGAATCTTCATTTATTATCTCGTAATTAAAACTCCAATCATCAATTGTTGTGTTTTGGTTTCCATTCACAACTACCTGTCTTGTTTTCTTACTCCATTCATCTACATTTACTTCAACTTTGAAATGGTCTTGTTGTGATTCAGATTCTACGACAAAATATTTACCGATCTTGAATAGTGAACGTTTCATACCAATGCCAAAACGTCCTACTGTGTTTTTTACTTTGGGGGCTTCTTCTGGACGGCCAAATCTAAATGCATATTTTTGTGCAGTTTCTAATGAAAAACCGCCACAATTGTCTCTTATGCTAAACTCGGTATCATTAATAGTCAATTCAACGAATAGATTAGAATAATCATCAGGACTAATTTTGTTAGCTCCGTCTATTGAATTATCTAACAAATCTATTATGGCATCTTCAATTGAAATATCTCTTGTTATCATTTCAATAAAGAATTTTTTCGTTGGATTTCCCTCTATTATATTGGTGCTCATAAATTATATCTAATATATGTAATGTTTAACAAGGAATTCTATTTAATCTCCCTCAAAATATTAACAAACACAAACGGATCCCTGAACATCTCCTTCTTTGTGTTATATAAGGTTTGTAGATGCTCTAATCCAGCATTTGCATAACCTTCGATACGGGTTATAATCTTCTTAACCGCGTCTTTGCCTTCTTCCTCCCTCATCGCCTCTAACTCCATCCAAGTAAAGCCCATTTTTTCTTTACTTTCAGAGAGTATTAGCATAAGTATATAATCTACCATTGCGCTTGGCCTCCAGTGCGACATATCTGCAAAAGTATCAGACTTATCACCACTTTCAACGATAGGCACACATTCGCCCTTGCGATATCCTATCATAAAAGCATACATATATGTTTGGTAGAAGGGGCCGAAGCGGACATAATCGCCACCGCCAGATGTTCCCTTATTTGAGATCGCTTCCAACAAAGGCTTGTACTTGATTAAATAACGAGGTCGCTTAATCTCTATCTCTTGTCTTAAATCTTTACTATTCATAACGAGGAGCTTTACGTTGTTCAATTTTAGTTGTTTGAGTTATTCTATCACCCTTGCCATCAACGAGTGTGGCGCCTTCATCATTGATAATAGAATTAACATAGAAGGATCCTTCAATGTCTCCATCCTTCAATCTATCAAGCAGTTTATTACCATCCTCGGTTATCAGAGTTTGTGCATTAACATCATACAACTCCTTAATAAGGATAATACTCTGATTGAATACCGCTGGCACAGCCTCCAAGAAATTGTTTATAAAATTTCTACCATATGCTGAGAATGGTGCATCCGCAATGAATGGGTATACAAAATGGCTCTCTCCAAGTTTGGATGAAATAATAGCCATAACAATTGCCACTTTCTTCATTCTTTGGAAACCTTCAGACGCTTCTGTCAATTGATTGCCTCTTGCGTCAATCACATTGATATCAATAGTGTCATATGATGTCCTCTCAAACTTGAGATGTCCTCCATATACTGCATTACCTTTGGTAAGTTCCTGATAGAAGTGATTAGCCTTCTTCTCGAGAGTAGAAATCACTTCATTGTATATGCGCTCTTTCATATTTGAGAACATAATACGTGCATCATCAATCAGGTCTTTCATATCTTCATATTCATGTGGGACATCCTTGCCTCCACACTTCTTCATATCCTGATCAATTCTCTTAATGTCCTCTTCTGCTTTCTGAATTTGTTTTTCAGCCTCTCTGATTAAATCTGCATACTTTTTTTGATCACCTTGGGCTCTTGCAAACCTATTTACTAGATTCTCATCAGCATCTTTGTCTTTAGAAGAGTCCTCGCCACCGTAATTAAGAAACTCACTTGTAGTGTCTTTCAAGTCTTGATTCAACTTTTTGATTTTGCCTTCAAGTTGATTAGACTGCAATATAACACAAGCAATATCACCTTTTATCTCATCTACATTGGTCAACGATGTGACACTTTTTTGGATATCACCAAAGAAAGAGTGCAAATCATTCATACTAGCAGACTCCTCAATTTGTTTGGATCTATTCAACACGCTCTCAATATGCCTCCATTCGGGCGAGCCCTTTTTTGCCTCTCTACCACACACAAAGCAACAACCCTTCTGTAGCATCATCTTCAATGAACCATCATCAGGGCTACCCTCTGGAAGAGGTGAGAAGAAAGACCCGGGATTACTTAAAACTTCAATTTGAGCCCTCTCCTTCATATATTGCTCGCGCTGCTCAATATACTGGTCAACATAACCATTGGTGTTGAGTAAGATCCAAGGCATATTGCTCTTAAAGAGTCTATCATTAACGCTGGCCAATAGTTGGTCTCGCTCCTCAACTACTCGTGCGATATCAGCTTTGATTCTTTTTATTTTTTCTCTGTATTCGACACGCTTTTCGGTGTTTGCAATTTTGGATAGGAGTTTTTCATAAGTTTCTTTCGCACGTTCTAAATCCGATTGATAGACATCACGACTCTCGTTATATTTTACGATTTGCTCTTCAAGAAACTTTTTCTTTTTTGCCAAACTCTCAAACTCGAACTGGTCATTTGCTTGTGCGCTCTGCTTTGTTTGTAAATCTCTACCTGCATTTTGAGCAAGAACCTGGCAAGTTCGTTCTATATTTTTTAGCTCTCCAATATCTGTCAATGCCTCAACTGTCGAAGCCAAACGCTTTGCATTTGACAAATCTACAATATTATCAATCGCCTCACCCTGCAACAGCGCATACGACTGCATATCAGGGTTAATAATGTAGCTGTTAAGTATCTTCTTCTGCTCGTCAGTGTCGTATATCGTGATTGTATTATTCGAGATGAGATCAGTTTGAAGAATATCTATGCGAGGCTGTTTTATTTCCCAGTCACTCGTATTGCTCGTACTCGGATTCTGCACTTTCTTCTCATAACGAATACTCTTACATACTTCATAACGAATGTTATCACAATCAAACACAATTCTAACACCCATAATAGGGGTATCATCTAGTAATTTTGCCTTATCGGATAGCAACTTTAATGGTGTTGAATCTGCGCTAATTGTAGTTTTAGTATCAGCATCATACACTTGATCTTTAATCACCCAAAGAAAGCCATTAAAAATCTTTGATTTGCCCATACCATTATCTGCGTTGACAATATTCAAGCCCTCGCCGAAATAGTAAATATTATCATTGTAATCTCCGTAGAAATTATAAAAATTCTTAAAAGAGATAGAGCGTATTATCGATCCCATAGTAGTTAGTCTTTAATACCAAAATTAATAGCCTTAATTTGCTTATACACATTTACATCCGACTGATTCTGTGTTTTAAGCAGTACAATAGTTTTCAGCACTTCAATGATTTGATGATTTGATGTGCGGTCAAAGCTAGCTGAAAGAATATCCTCGTCTGAAAGATTGTATTTATCTTTCAGCATAGGGTCTTTCAACACCTCTTTTAATAAATCCGTAGCAGTCATAGGCCTTCAAATATTTATTGTTTTTCTAGTTCTTTTATCAATGTACTAACCTCTAAATTATAATAGTCCAGCATATCTTGAATTGACTCACAAGCCAAATGGTAGTTGCTTGCTAATGATGCAAAATATGCTACGCGAGTTAACTCTCCTTTAACTAATGAACGCTCCATTTCATAAGTCTCAGCATCTGGATATAATTTGTAATTAGGGACTACAATTATATCGTAGATTCGTGCAAACCTCTTTTTGGGATGTACGCGTAACAATCGACCTCGTCTTTGAATAAATTGTCTGGGGTTACCCGTACTTGATGTAAATACTCCAACTTCAGCGCGAGGAACATCAACACCTTCGTCCAAGCACTTCATCGCAAATAACATATCAATATGTCCATCCGCAAAACTTTTAAGCTTCTCTTTTTTATGCTTCTCGCCTCCAAGATATGTATTAGTTGTAATATCTGGATATCTCGTATTTACAATATCTTTTAAAGTTTCCAGTATTCTTTGAGAGTCATCAATGCGGAAATCTTTCCCCTCTGGAGCGTACACAAAACAGTATTCAGCTTTGTTTTGCGCGACTAACTCTGAAATTATATCTTCAAAATACACGATACTTATCCTGTGCTTTATGAATAATGCGCTTACGCTTCATCAGCAACTCTGTAACCTCTTTATTGTTCTTGAGGCTAAGTTCGTCTTTATTGAAATACTGCAAAAGGACTTTGGTCAGTTTTGTGTATTGCCTCATCTCAGCCTCATCCAAATAAGCGATACGCGGGAAATACAAGTATTCCATCAATCTTGGGGGATTGCAATGTATCGCTTCTTCCATAGAGAATGAGCAACAATATGGTGGTTGATCATTGAAGAAACTCTCAATGGCCATTGTCCCTTCAATATCATATGCACGCTTTGGGGTAGCCGATAGAGCAATTCTCTTCTTTATTGTCAATTTCTCAAAAACTTCTCGAACCTGCGGAGAACCGACATTGTGAGCCTCATCAGCGATGAGAATCATATTTTCATTCATTGCCTCTATTAAATCCAAGAAGTATGGATTTTTAAAAGAGTCATAAGTCGATATAATAACAAAGTCCTGAGTTCCGCCCCATTTAATAACAGTGCTTAATTGTGTTAATGATTTTCGCCAATCAGTTTGTCCATTAACCACATAGGTCTTATGTGATGGCACATTAAATTTAGCAACCTCTCCAATCCACTGATTAACCAGGTCTATAGATGGGACTAAAATAAGCACATTATAAACACCTGTTCTCTTATATTCCTGAAGTACACAGTTAAGAGATGTTATAGTCTTACCTGTACCTGTGGCCATTGCAAAAATACCGTGATAGTTATTTTTTACCCAGTTTTTATAAGCATTGGTTTGGTATTCAAATGGGCCTGTAGAATATGGAAAATGTAACTCTTCGTTATCAGCATCTAATTCATAAGGCGTAAATGATGAAGCATTTGGCGAAGATAATTTAGTAATTAACTCAGCCTCTTCCTCTAATAATTGCTCTATATCTGGAGATGGATACTTTGTTTTGATAAAATCCTTTAGAACCGTAGGTTCGTATGTGAGAACCGCCTCTGATTTGCCACTAAATATTGTTTCAAAATCATCTTCAGACTTCTCGATTCTTCCAATATTTCCCTCCTCCCAGGAAGTATAGCAGTCTATTGTTTCTATGTTGCGGAGTAAAGCACTCGCCGTAAAATTAAGTGAGCCCGAGAAGCACACTTTGTCATTGTTGGCATCTGTTAAAATACCAAATTTTTGGTGAGCAATACCCCCTGCTTTAGGGACGACAATCTTAATGTCTATTCTATGGCTACATATCAAATATGATAGACAGTTAAAGAAGTGCTTATCCCTCTTTGAAAGCAATGAGGTCATTGCAGCAACATCAGCAATAAGTTTCTCTTCCAGCATTTCTGTCGGCATAGAAGAGATAGCCTTAACATCCTCATCAGACAAGTTCTGATTTATGTACATACGCATTTTGCCGCCATTAGATATAAATCGAGCAAAACCTGTTGCGAGCACATTAATACTGGCCGAACTAAAAAAGCCCAAGCCTAAATCAAAGTTAACACTATTCGATAGAGTGTCAGTAAAGAACTGTATTGGAGTATCTTTACTTCCTGTTGAATAGCGATATTTTATGTCAATATCTCGTAGCATCACACATCCTATTAATCTAACATTATCAGTTGTATGAGTTCCTTAAACAATGGCTCTTGCCACTCTGCTAACTGTTTATTCTTATATAGCTCTGCGTTTTGAAGCAACCATTTATTATGGCGATTTTTAATTTCTCCAAAACATTGCTGTTTAACCAAGTCTCTTAATTCCATAAAAGTTCGATGCCAAATATAATCGCATTGAGACACTTTATAATGGCCATACTTAGTATTAATATAATCGTAAATTTGTTTATTCTCCGCATCTATATCGCCATGCGTATAGCAGTAAGTTTGATTGTACCAAAAGCGATATAATCGAGGCTCATCATCCGGGCCAGAGGAGAATGGGAATCTTTTATGCTCAACAATAAAGTTTTCCAATAAGGTGTAACTTTGTTTTGTACTCCTTCGCTCAGAGCTTTCGTCATTTATAGCCGCGATATAACAATCATCATATTGAACGGATGTTAGTCCAATATATCGCTCGCCATCATAGAAGTATAAGCCAAATTTACCAGACGCCTCTGCTAAAAGATTTGATTGAATACTATCCTCTTCAGCATCTTTCCTAAATTGGCTAATATATTCGCATAGAGCATCAATACGCACAATCTTTGCAGGACTATTTACGATACATTCATATGCAAATTCGCGAATGGTACCACCTCTTGCATAACCATCTTTCCATTCAGATAGAGTATATCTTCCACTTCTTCCTAATGGTTTAATATTTTTATTTTGATGTATGCTGGCTCTGACATTCTTTGGTGCGATCTCTTTCAGAGGATATAGCTCTTTATATTTCGAGTAAATCTCATCAAGCGACATCACATCCCCATTTGCACGAATAATATCCTCTATTATTTCTGGTGCATTCTTTACAGCATTAGCTCTAAATATTAAATCACCTTCATACAATAAGCAATCTACTTCATAGTCAATGATTCTTCTTGCAAAATCTTCCAACTCTTCAACTATTTCAAATAAGACTCGTCCTCTAAAAAAGTTATAGATTAACTCTCTTAGATTGTAGCGCTCTTCCTCGTATCGCTTCTCAGATGCAAGATTGTTTATATGCTCAATAAAACTATGTATATCAAAAATATCATATAGGCGTTTTGGCATTAAATACAACGGCTTAATCCTACCGTGGTATGTTTTGAATGCAGAAATGGGATCTCCAATTAAATGCACGGTATCGTCAACAAGTGAAATTAGCCATTTGACAAAATTCTGAGTAAAAGCAACGCCTTCCCTTTCACACATTGTCAACCACGCATCCTTTTCAAAAATAGGATAGTGATAATCTACTAAAAGTCCTTTCCAAGAATTTATTAAGCCTTCAAATGTATTAATTTGTTTGTTCGCCAGTTGCCTGATTCGTTCACGAGTTAAAGACAACTCATTAGCAATGTCATCTAGTTCTTTTTCTGTTCCACCTCTTAAAACAAGTAAATATTCTCCAACAATTTTATATTCTCTTGCAGGCATGCTAATGATAAATTGGTTCGTTGCGGCAAGTAAAGGGAAGTGTCCTAGTTTCTCCTCAAGTTTTATGATATATTCAGGATGTTTAATTCCCGCCTCTTTTAACTGCAGTACCTTATTTGCCTTTTCTAAATTGCTAATATTTTCAGTCGAAGAATACTCATTACATAAAGATATTACACGATTTTTGAAGTCTATAATCTCAGGAACGCTTTTCCGTCCAATTTTCTTTATACTGTATGGGGCGAAGTTTGGAGAAGCGAACATTTCATATAGTTTGCAAACATTGTGATTACATGAGTTAATTAAAGATAATATTGCATTTTTAGAACGGACCGAATAATTATCTGCTAATGAAATTATAATTGGTAGTATTGAGTCACACCATTCTACATCCTGTAAAAAAGGTCCTCTCTCAGCTCCTGGTTTACATACTTCGCCCCTTGATAATTCATCTATTTCTATTTTTGCAAATTTACGTAGAGACTTTGACAAATCGGTGATTTGAAAGCTGGTTTTACGTCCGGCATTACGAATCTTTAAAACATCTAGTTGGCTTATTTCTAATATGTACTTTATAAATGCTTCATGGTCAGAACCACAGATAGTCTGCTCAATTTGATTCAAACAATTGTTCGTGCGTACATCGTATCCTTTTTTAAGTTCTAAATATATTTGATATAATTCAATATAGTCTACACGTTTTACTTCGGAGTTAGTATCTTCGTCAATTATTAGATTATGATTATTATTGTCATTGGTTTTATCGTAGATGCCTAATTCTGATTTCAGATATTTAATATCCGCCATTACATAATCTGGGATATTGTCCGCTATAGCCAATAAACCATCTACCGTGTCAATGCTATTCTCAACACAGTAAAGGAATGTGCTACCACTAACAATCCCTTGATTATATAGATTCGATATGTAGGAGTCTACCGTCATTCCTGAATCAAACCATTAAGTCCAGTTTCAATCTTATCTATTAAATAGTCATATCCATTCAAGTTAGGATTATCACGCAACTCATTATTCATCAGTTGTAATCCATCATCAATGTGCATCTTGATATATTTAGGAATATCCTTATCTGTTTTGTATAATCCATATTTAGCACAAACAAGCCCTACATAATATGGAAGATTACTGCCAAATAAAACATTCTTGCTGTATTCCTTCCCTTGCGAATCAGATATATCAGTCAAAGATAGTATACGGTCTTTTGAGAGAGAATATGTTAAAGCTATTCTCGCAATTACATTCTCTGCTCCCAAGTTGAATTTTCTACTCAGATCTGTAACAATATATTTGTTAGATCTTGATGTTTTTATTGATGTAAACATAGCTACGATAGTGTTTCAAATAATCTACTTGGTTCTACTTTCTTGAATGATGAGCAGCCATCTTTATTCTCGATGACATACGCTCTATTGACATTTGGCAGTAATGCATTATACTCATCTTCCGACAATTCCTTACCCAACAATGGGAAGATTACAACTTGCTTTGACACACTCGGATAGAATCGTGTAATAATATTACGCGAGTGGATACTATCAAACTTTTGAAGAGGGCTATCAATGAATACGGGGAACTCAATACCTGACTCTTCAACAAGCGCATTAAGTATAGCCGTAGCGTATAACTGTTGCTCTCCTTTTGATAACTTCTCCTTACTAATAATCTCACCAGCCTTATCAAGCAGTTCAATCTCAATGATATCATCTTTCAAATCAATCCTTACATTATGGATAAAATCTGCTTTGTGCATCAACACATCAATGCCAGCCATAATCTTCTTTTCGAGAGAGAACTTACGTTTTGCTCTTAACTCAAATAAGAATGTGGTTAGTTCTGCAATGAGTCGTTCTGCGATGATATCCTTTTCTTTGTCTGACTTATTAACACGTACATGCTTTGCCACTTCCGACAACTGCTTCTTGAGTACTTTAAGGTCTTTATTCAATGTACCTATCAACTCTGATAATTGTCGAGTTTGAATATCCAATTGCGCCAACAATTCATCTACCTCTGCTTTACGTATTCTTGCCTCTTTGATATCAGCATTTCCATCGTCATATTCTGCCTCTACTATCTTTCGTTGCGTTTTGGCCAGGAATAATGCATTGTTCTTGATATCCTTAACAAGTTGCTTGAAAATAGTGTTAAATGAGTACTTGATATTATCGTATAACGCTTGGAATTCATTAGCCTCATTATCGTTAAAATCAACCAATACTTTCACATCAGTTTGTACCTCACTTGTATCAACAATATTTTGTGTAAAAGCTTCTGCAATAATATGCTCAATAGCTCTCTTCTGAGACGCCGTTAATTTTAATCCTGAAACGCCATCAGATATCAAAGTGTGAGTGGACTGCAAAGCGGTATTAATAGCCGCACAGCTAGCCGCAGCCGTCTTCACCTTCTTTTCTGCAACAACTTGCTCCATTAGATCTGCGAATAACTTACCAGAAATAGCAAAGGGCGCAATATCTAACATATCACGTAATTGACCTTTAAGTTTGGCGTCCTTCTCTTTTAACGCAATGAGTAACTCTTTTTGCTTTTTGAGTTCCTCAACGCTAATAGCATTTCCCTCTCGAATCAATCTCTCTTGTAATTGTGCTGACTCGGCTCTATATTGCTGAATTTGGTTGTCAATATTCTCCCGCTCTTCTTCTTTTGCCTTGATTTGAGCTTCCATATCGGCAACGCTGTTCTGCAGTTTGTCTAACTTGGCTTTACTTGCAGTCGAACCGGCACTCTTTCTGAATTTCAAGCGGAGATTTTCAAGATTTCGTTTAATATCTTCGTATTTCTTGATACCTAAAACCTCACTATATGCAGTACTTAATCTGCGTTTCTCTTCTATTGATTTAACCTCTGCAAGGTTTACAATCTTTTCGGCATCAAAGAAGAAGAATTTCGCGATATCCTTTGACAGAATAAAGTCATTAATAAAGATGTCATAGCCCACTTCTTTTGCCAGCTCGTTAACCTGTCCATCAATCAAAACATCGACAAACTCGGCATCAAGGAAATAATCGTATGTTCTACGAATAGTTATAGTACGACAAGGAATAGACGGAATAAACACATCAGTTAGACTGATTTCCACATAGTATTGCGCATCTTCTTTTATATATTCGTTCTCAGAAGAATAGCCATGCTTTACTATCTGCCGTCTCTCTTCCGGACTAACCTCATATGAGTTAACAGCATTTGCCAACTCCTTATGTAGACTTTGACGGGCGTAGTTCTTATAACCTTGGGCATCGTTGATTTCTCGTCTAAATTTCTCATCAACATCTGCCATTAACTTGCCATACAGACACCACACAAGCGATGTGAGAAATGTTGTCTTACCAAAACCATTATTGCCAGCTACTAAGAATATATTCTTTGCATCTGGCCTAAATGAAGTTCTATTCTTACCCTTATATGCGCGGTAATTATGTAATATTATAGACTCTATAAACATATCCTACTGCTGGTTAAGGTAATTGTCTAATCGTTTTTCAATATCGCCCTGAAGGCCGTTATTATTCATCAAAATAGTCTTGCTTTTTTGAAGTGACACCAAATCATTTATCAAGTGATAATCTTCAGGATGTTCTGCACAAACCTTTTCAAGAATTAAGCGTTCTTGATACTGCATATTTTCAAGAGGCATATTGCGTTTATATACCTCATTGTATATATCTGTTACTTTGGGTTCAAAGAATCCATCACGATACCAATTAATTTGAATAGCTACTAATTCTTGATTTGAAATCAGTTCCATATGGGGCTTTACTTTTTGCATATCACGCTGAAGCTCTAAAAGTTTCTTGAGCATATCACGACGATATTCAATAGTATAGTTACCTTGATTATGTCCATCGGCATCTTGCGCAACCTGACCATTTCGGCGAGTAGCATATCTATTCTCCGATATATTTCGACCAGCAACCATCTCATCTCGATATCTGAGCAATGGCGCCATCCACTGATTGCCATTATTGATAAGCGCTTTCATCGATTTGTCTTCTTTTACAACAGTACAAACCCAACAGCCAAATCGACTCTGGCCACACGAAGGCTGAGTCTTATCAGTGATTACAGTAGGGCACTCGTAGTCATCTGCCGTAGCATCTGCGTAAATCTGGAAAAGCTTTTTATTGTCATAACCCCAAGGCGATGGTTCGTTGTTAAGGATATGCCACACCTCTTCCAAATACAAATCCTTAATAGGCGGATATGTGTATGTATTAGGATTCAGAGGATGTTTGGTCAATCTCTTTCCTTTAATCTCGTGACGGCGAATAGACTTTGCTCGGGTCGCACTCTCTGTCAATCGTGTGCCAATAAGTACGATAGCCTCTCCCATAGCATCAACTTTATCAAGAATGAATTGGGTGGTAGGCTTAATCTTTAATCTGTCAGTACACCATCTGAAGGTGTTGTTAGGCACCGGATAACCTTTACCAAGAAAGCTAATCCAAAAACTATCCTCTAATTTAGGAACTGTAATTTGTACATTAATTGGGAGTTTTTGTTCAATCGCAGCAGTGCGAATAGAGTCCAATACTTCCACTATATAATCCGTAATAATAGGATTTTCAACAAGTGTATCATTATTCACGACATACACTTGCCTCGCTAGAGCATTATTCCCCAGTTTCTCTCGTATAGTGAGCAACGCTCTCCATACCAGAGTTAGGACAACAGTGCTGTCCTTGCCGCCGCTAAATCCTATAATCCAAGGTATGTTATTATCTTTTTCAAGATATTGCTCCTTGATGTCATCTATTATGTATTCAATGCGTTTCGACATTTTATATTACTCTTTTTGCGATTTTAAAAGCACACGAACATCAACATCTAATAGGTTCGCAATTTCCTGTAATTGAATGATTGACGGCTGTGACTTATTAGAACACCATCTTGAGATCGTGTTTTCTGATTTGCCCATCTGTTCAGCTAACCATCTATTGGTTTTCTGTTTTTCAACAAGTGTAACCTTTATTCTATTCATCACTATTTGTTGATTATTCGACATCTTAATTCAAATTATATCCATTAAATTATGAACAAAGTTACACTTTATTTTCCATACGGCAAACTTTACAGACCATATAATTGTTATTCTAAGAATTATTTAGATGAACGTATTGGCCATTTCCCATAATTTTAGTAACTTTATAAGAAAAATTATGGGATTATTTGAGGAATATAAGAATCATCCAGATAAGGCTGTTAGAGAAAGAGCTAACAATTGGGGTGCAGCAATAGGTTTGCAGGATGTAGATGGACTTAGTGTGTCTGAGTTTCTGATTCAACTTGCCCGACAACAGATTGAGGGCAAGATTACGATGGAGGAAGTTACCCAAAGACTCAATGAGCATTACAAGCATAGAAAACTATATAGTTCTACTTATGAGATTGTTCCTCCTAACTCAGAGATGATCAAAAGAATGAAAGAGGAAAACGAACTCAGACGCCCAAAGATGTATGAATAGGATTCAGCCATCTGAAATTCTTGACTGTTGATGTAATTATTTCAGTTGACTACAAAATGTTGCCAACTGAACTCGTGAGCCACACTCGCGAGTTGAATTATTCTACTTTTGCAAATTGTTATCGCATAATTTTGCCGAATAAGAAAAGTGTATTATATTTGCAGTTGCGAAACCGCTATTTCGGAAATGTGCGTTTCGGAACTAAAATAGAAGCGTATGAGATTTTTTGATAGAACAGAGGAGATTGCATCTCTCAAGGAGATACTTGAACTCTCTAAGGGTAATGCTCAGTTTACGGTTGTGACAGGTCGTCGTCGTATCGGTAAGACATCGCTTGTATGGAAGGCATACGAGAATGAGCCGATACTCTATTTCTTTGTTGCACGCAAGGCTGAGAGTGATCTGTGTACGGATTATATACAAGAGATTGAAAACAAGTTGGGTATCCCTACAATGGGTAGAGTGGAGCGATTTCCTAAGATTTTCGAGTACCTGATGAAACTCTCTATCGAGCGACCAATTACACTGTTTATTGATGAGTTCCAAGAGTTTTTCAAGGTAAACAAGTCTGTGTATAGTGATATGCAACGCATTTGGGATATGTATCACACTAAGGCTCATATCAACCTTATCGTGTGTGGTTCTATCTTCTCGATGATGACTAAAATTTTCAAGGACAAGAAGGAGCCGCTATATAATCGCCAGACTCGTTTTATGTCAATCAAGCCATTCACACCTGCTGTCCTAAAGGAGATAATGGCGGAATATAATCCCAACTACACAGCTGAGGACTTGTTAGCGTTGTACTCATTTACAGGTGGCGTAGCAAAGTATGTTCAGTTGCTCGTTGATGCAGGAGCTACTACCAAGACAAAGATGCTTAATCATATCATCAAGGCAGACTCTGTATTCTTGGGCGAGGGCAAGGCTATACTTATCGAGGAGTTTGGAAAGGACTACGGAGTCTATTTCTCTATTCTTTCGGCTATAGCTCGTGGCAAGACATTACGCTCGGAGATTGAGCAGATTGTCGGCAGGGAGATTGGTGGCTACCTCACAAAATTGGAGAAGGAATACGAGGTAATTACCAAGAATCAACCTATCTTCGAGAAGAGTTCTACAAAGAATGTTCGCTATACGATTGAGGACAACTTTTTCACCTTCTGGTTCCGCTTCATATATAAGTACAACTATATGCTTGAAATTGAGAACTTCGACGCTGTAAAGACTATCATCAATCGCGACTATGAGACTTTCAGCGGCAAGATGCTCGAACGATATTTCAAGCGTGTGCTTATGGAGAGTAAAGCATACACACGCATCGGCAGTTGGTGGGATCGAAGGGGTGAGAACGAGATTGATATTGTTGCCGAGAACGAATTGAACGACGAGGCGGTATTCATTGAGGTAAAGAGAAAAGAGGATAATTTCGATGCTGTCGCTCTTAATGAGAAAGTGGATGTCTTTACTCGCGCCACAGGCAAGTTTAAAGACTATACTGTATCGCAAAGAGGCTTGTCAATGACCGATATGTAACGAATATCATCGGGGAACAATATTCTAAAATCTGCACAAAATTATGGTTCTGACACCAACCTCGGTTTCAGAGCCGATTTGTACCTTTTCGGGGTGAAAAATGCTATTTTTTGCAAGTTTTTGTACCTCGGGTTTTGATATTCAAGAAATTACACTTACTTTTACATTCCAAAATGGAGGTACAAGGCGAAAAGTGCGTTGAAAATCACTAACTTACACATTCTCAACGACTTGCCAAATGAGTGATTGTACCTTTTAGAGTGCTAAATGACTGATTGATAATCATCTACACTTTCTGCATCGGAATTTCTCTCAAAAGAAGATCTTGAAATTATGCATGAAAACATAGAGTATTTTGCGCACGGACAGTCTGATTTATACAAGCCAATCCATTCAAAAGTAGATAATTCCCTCCGTTCTATCGACCTAATGCATTTCGTATGGAATATCGGGGAGAGATTGAGCATTTCTCTTATAGACAGAGCAACATTCATACATACGATATTCCCACATGAACTAAAAGATGCTTCGATTAAATATCTGGCTAAAAATCTTCGGACAAGAGGAGTTTGCAAAATAGCCCTTGATATTCCTAAAACCGGAAATTATCACTTCAAATGTATGAAGAATGCCCCTGAATCGGACTTAGATTCAACCAATTAGGATTATTCAACGCAGACCGAAATATTATTGCTTTCTGAGGTTTGTCAGCATTACATCATTGTATTGGTTTGCAGCATGTTTAACAAAAACAATGTTATATCATGCAAAGAAACAAATTAACCTTCAATGACCTACCGGAAGTGGTAGGCGAACTCTGCGAGAGAATCTCAAGTATGGAAAATCTGCTGACAGAAAAACTTCATCAGCAGCATAACGAGGTAAAAAAGGATACCCATGTTCCAATGACAGTTGATGAAGTCTGCGAATATTTAGGTATCTCGAAATCATCCTTTTATTACAAAGCCAAACATGGAGGTATTCCAATCATTAAACAAGGCAAGCACCTGTTTGTCTATCGTGATGAATTGGACAAATGGTTGGAAAGCGGAAGAAAAGGAGAAACGCCTATAAGCATAGAGGAAGAACACGCCCGAATGCTTGCAACTACACGTCGCAAAGCCAATCCTAAAAGCTGGTGAGTATGGAAACGGCAGCACCCATTGAAAATCTTGCTCAGGTCGCTACAAGATGGCAAGATACAATGCTCAGTTTGGAAAAGGAGTACGAACAGGAGCCGGAAGTTCTGAAAATAGGCGGAGTGCCTATCGGGACATTGGGAAATTTCAGCGCATCTATAGGCAAGGCTAAAAGCAAAAAGACTTTCAATGTGTCAGCTATGGTGGCAGCAGCTTTGTCAGGGAAGGAAGTTCTTAACTACACAACGGACTTCCCTGAAGGAAAGAGCCGCATCCTTTACATCGACACAGAGCAAAGTCAAAACCATTGTATGATTGTAATGCATCGTATCATGAAACTGGCAGAGTTGCCGGCTAATGAGGATTGCGACCGTTTCTATTTTCTCGCTCTACGCAAGTTCAACCCCAAGGAGCGTTTGGCTATCATAGATGATGCAATCAGTCAGATTGAGGGTCTCGGTTTCGTGGTGATTGACGGAATCCGCGACTTGGTTTATGACATTAATTCTCCGAGCGAAGCCACGTGCGTAATCTCCAAACTCATGCAGTGGACTGACGAATACCAGATTCATCTTCACACCATCCTCCACCAGAACAAAAGCGATGAAAATGCCCGTGGACACATCGGCACGGAAATCAACAACAAGGCCGAGACTGTCATCCAAATCGAGAAAGACAAGGACGACAACAACATCAGCAAAGTGGAAAGTGTGCATACCCGTTCCAAAGACTTTCTGCCATTTGCCTTCTGCATCAATGACCAATCACTTCCCGAACTTCTGCCAGACTATGTGCCAACCAAGAAAAGCGTAGGTCGTCCCAAACAGGAACCCTTCTCCCCTTATAGGGACATCCACGAAACAATCCATCGCAAGGCTCTCGAACTGGCTTTTGAGGGAAGAGAAACTATTTCGGGATATAAGGCTTTGGAAGAAGAACTGACCACTGCCTACGAACTGGCAGGAACGAAATTTAATCACAACAAGATTGTGAAGATAATTAAGTTTCTCACGAACAAACGGATGGTGATTCAGGAAAGCCGTGGCATTTATCGGTTCATGCCGGATTACCATTATTGACTCTCCACTTGACTTTATTCTAAAAGTGTCCATTCGTATATAAGTCAAAGTCTAAGTGCAACGACTGGTTTCATGATAATTCTCGAAACTGGTCGTTGCCATTTTAATTTGCAAATTTATTGTGGATAATTCCTTTGGAATAGGTTGTTTTTTAAAGCCACGGGCTTGCCCGTTGTACAGACATTATCTTGTATGGGGAGCCTAATACCCCAAGCGACCAATCGGCCGTTTGAGAATGCCAATTTTCCAGCAAGCTGATTGGATAAAAAAAGCGTTATTTAAGCACTTTTTCTTTTCGCCAGCCTCATCCTCATCTTTCTCGACCAAAAGCGAAATTTGCACACTTAATTACGCCCTGGGCTTGCCCATTATACGACCTCTATTGAGTTAGGGTAACTCAATACCCCAAGCAATAAATCGCTCGTGAGAAGTTGCCAATCCCAGGCAAGCAGGATATGGCTTTATTGCGATTATAAAATGCCTTAACTCTCCACGCAATCATGTTTTGGATGGGCTTGTAATATCCTTGTAGCCTCTGTTTGACAATTACCATAGGCAAGCATATTTCAGTAGTGCTTTTACGAACTCTTTTATGAACCCTACTGGTTCTTTTATGAACTCTTATGTGAACTCTTTTCTTGCTTTTAAGTGGTATCCTGGAGTAACGTCGGCCACCATAAATGCAGATACTAGATGATGAACACAGAACTATTGTTCGAACGCTTGCCAATTTAACGACATGAATCTGCCATATCCCAAAGGCGATTTTGCCAACCTCAAAATGACATTATAATTATTCAATATCCAATGCAGGAAGACTATTATCTTCAAATCTATCAAAGTCAGATTGGAAAAGACGGTCTTGAATAATCCTGTACTTTTCAAACTCTGATTCAGCAAACTCTTTGGCATATTCGGCAGAAACCTTTCCGCTATCCTGTAATATCGGGCTCTCAAATAAATTAATGAATTTGTCTATTCGCTTTGCCCAATCTTCCATTGTCATAGGTATATGACGCATAGCCATACTTTCTGCCATATCAAGGGACGCATTGACTATTCTGCCCATTTCTTCCAATTCTTTTTCTCGCAA
>ERZ1673752.210-NODE-210-length-107916-cov-27.151463_pt1 | contig 107916 bp, 72 predicted proteins | sample MGYA00580195_ERZ1673752 | MGnify/ENA primary metagenome ERZ1673752 (study PRJEB41218, sample SAMN15661744) | gut metagenome | host: Homo sapiens | place: Canada: London | collected 2015-08-20/2019-03-30 | study: EMG produced TPA metagenomics assembly of... | reverse complement strand
GTGTGTGTTTTATCGATGACCGCTACTACGTTACATGGTGTAACGGCTATCATGGACCTACCATTGGTGTGGCATACACGTTTGATTTCAAGACCTTCCACCAATTGGAAAATGCTTTTCTGCCCTACAACCGCAACGGTGTGATGTTCCCAAAGAAGATTAATGGCAACTTCGCCATGCTCAGTCGTCCAAGTGATACGGGACATACTCCTTTTGGAGACATCTTCTACAGCGAATCGCCCGACTTGGTGTACTGGGGCAAGCATCGCCATGTCATGTCACCTGCCGCCTTTGAAGTAAGTGCATGGCAGTGCATGAAGATAGGTGCTGGTCCTATCCCCATTGAGACATCCGAGGGTTGGCTAATGTTTTACCATGGTGTACTACGCTCGTGCAATGGCTACGTGTACAGCTTTGGCTCTGCCCTACTCGACTTGGAACAGCCATGGAAGCCTATCTATCGCTCAGGTCCTTATCTCATCTCGCCACAAACACAGTATGAACTGACTGGCGACGTACCTAATGTTTGTTTCCCCTGTGCCGAGGTGCATGATCCCAATACAGGTCGCGTAGCCGTTTATTACGGTTGTGCCGACACCGTCACAGGTTTGGCATTCGGTTATATACCCGAGATTATTGAATTTACGAAACGAACAAGTATCATTTAAGTTGTAGCGTTGACAACGCAAATGATGGACGGTTCTAAGAATTACCGCCGTGTATGTGTTACTTAGAACCTAAAGGCATACTATTTTTCGCCCTTGGCTTCTTTTGATACAAGAGGTTCAAAGTCTGGCAAAACAATTTTTAGAACCGTCCTTACACATCACTTATCATCAAGCAGTTAAAACAGACATTCCACATGAAACACATTCTTTGCCTGGTCATGGCATTCGTGACAGCCACCTTCTTTGAACAAAACATACAAGCACAGTCGATGAATGAATGGGACGAACCATCCATCACCCATCTGAAGCGTGAAGAGGCTGGCGCACTAACCATTCCACAAGAGAATTCTATACAAGACGATTGTGTTCCTATGGAAAAATCTCCCTACTACCAAAGCCTGAATGGTACATGGAAGTTCATGTGGGTACCAGATCCTTCAAAGCGACCTGCCCGTTTCTTCGCCGCTAATTATGACGATAGTGGGTGGGACGATATCGACGTTCCCTCGACATGGCAAATCTACGGAGTACGACACGGGAAGCAATGGGACAAGCCACTGTACACCAATGTCACCTATCCGTTTACTTATGATTGGTGGACATTCAGCGTAATGGCTGATCGTCCCTCTGGCTGGACGTATAACAACAACATGAAAAACCCAGTGGGAAGCTATCGACGCACGTTCTCCCTACCATCTACATGGAATGGGCGTGACGTGCATTTGCGACTAAACGGTGCTGGTCACGGCTATTATGTTTGGATCAATGGAAACTTTGCTGGCTATGCCGAAGACTCTTATTTGCCCTCTGACTTTAACATTACCTCACTGCTCAAAGCTGGCACGAATGAAATTGCCATACAAGTGTACCGGTTTACAAGCGGTTCTTTCCTCGAAGATCAAGACTATTGGCGTCTGACGGGTATTACACGTGATATCTTTTTGTGGTCAACACCAAAGACATGCGTCAAAGATTTCTTCTTTAAGACAACGAATTTGTCACCTGATGGAACATCTGCTAAAAGCCAAATAAGCCTCACCATTGCAGGGAAAACTACACAAAACACATTAGTAGAAGCGAAGTTATTGGACGGAAAGAAAGTCCTCGCAACAACCAACAAGCAGGTCACGACGGGCAAGACAACGCTGAACCTTCCTACAGTGAATGGCATTGAAGCATGGAGTGCAGAGCGTCCCACATTATACAACCTTGTACTCACGTTGAAAGAAAACGGTAAAACCATAGATACCAGAGCTTGCAAAATTGGATTTAGAACCATAAGTATTGGTCAGGATGGCGCATTTTTGGTAAATGGAAAGTCAGTGATATTCCATGGTGTGAACCGTCACGAGTTCAGTGAAGAGAATGGAAGAACTGTATCCAAACAAGAGATGGAACAGGACGTCAAGCAAATGAAACAGCTCAACATCAATGCAGTACGAACCTCACACTATCCCAACAGTCCTTACTTCTACGAATTGTGCGATAAATACGGTCTTTATGTATTGGCAGAAGCCAACGTTGAATGCCATGGCGACATCAGTCTGTCAGGCAACGAACTTTTCAGAGCCGCCATGGTAGAGCGCAACACCCGCCATGTACTGTCGCTTCGAAATCACCCATCCATCGTCATTTGGTCGGGTGGCAACGAGAGTGGTGGAGGTGATAACTTCAGATCGGTCATGGAAGCCATTAAACAACTTGACAATACACGGCTCACCCACTATGAAGGCAACAGCCAATGGAGCGACATGACCAGCACGATGTATAAAAGCTACGACCATATCAAGAACATTGGTGAGCAGCGACTGGCAGAATACAAGGCAGGATGGCGCCCCAAGCCCCACGTTCAATGCGAGAATACCCATGCCATGGGAAACTCCATGGGCAACCAACGAGAAATGTTCAACCTGTACGAACGTTATCCAGCCTTAATAGGTGAATTTATTTGGGACTGGAAAGATCAAGGCATTAAGATGCCTGTTCCAGGCAAGCCCAACCAATATTACTGGGCGTACGGTGGTGACTTTGGCGACATCCCTAACGACAACAACTTCTGCTGCAACGGCATTGTCTTGCCAGACAACACTGCAACAGCCAAGACCTTCAATGTCAAGAAGATCTACCAACCCATGGACTTCAGGATGAAAGACAGCCTGCAATATATATTTGTTGCCAAAAGCAAGCTCAACCAACGCAGACTGAACGATGTAAACCTCACCTACCAGTTACTGAAAGACGGCATTGCCATTGCACAAGGCACCGTCAACAACATCGACATCGCACCCAACGACAGCATGGAAATCAAGCTCAATGGACTTCCATCACTTGACGACGAGGCAGCAGAATACTTTATTCGCTTCACCGCCAAGCTGCGCCAAGCCACCCTGTGGGCGGATGCAGGATATGAAGTTGCCAGCGAACAATTCAGGATAAGAAATGCCTTTCACAAGAAACCGCACGTCTCATCCAACAGCAACCCACTGCAACTCACCCAAAACGAAGGCACTGTGACCATCAAAGGTTCCGACTTCTCGGCTGTTTTTACCAATGGCATCCTCTCTTCCTACTATCACCAAGGGAAGCAGCTCATCAGTAGCGACATCTTACTAAATGCTTTCAGACTGCCAACGGACAACGACAAGACACAGACAGGCTACTGGGACAACATGGGACTGCGTATGCTCAACTATTCGTTGGACAACACAGATGCGACTCTTGACATTGACGGCAAGCGTGCCAGCATCAAAACAGAATGCACCTATACTGGCACTAATGGCACTGCCTTCAACGTAAACCAGCAATATACCATATTGAACGACGGCACCATTATTGTCAACAATATCATCAACCCTGCACAAAAAGGCGTTGTATTACCTAAGTTGGGCTTCCGCCTTGGCATGCCACAAAGCTTCAACAAGATGCAATGGTTCGGTCGTGGTCCTTGGGATAGCTACAAAGACCGCAGAGAGTCGGCTTTCGAAGGAGTGTATGGCAGCACCGTTGAGCAACAGTTTACCCCTTATGTGAAGCCCCAGGAATGTGGCAACAAGGAAAATGTTAGATGGTTGGCTTTGACAGACAGCCAAGGAAGTGGACTCATGTTCGTGGCTCCTGCACAGATGGCAACCACGGTAGCCAACTGGAAAGCCGAGGACAACTATACCAACAGAAACAACCGATCGGCACACCCATACCAACTGGTGACAACGTCCGAGACCGTTGTATGCCTTGATGCGGCACAAAGAGGGTTAGGAAATGCCAGCTGCGGTACAGATGTCATGCCGAAATACGAGCTTACAGCTCACAAGACTTCCTTCGACTTCATCATCTTACCTTTGGCACATCCACATTCTGAGAAAGAATTAGCTCAATTGGCACAAATAGATAATCCCCTTTGTCAACCTGTACATATTGAACGGAACAAAGACGGATGGGTGTCTATCTCCTCACCACAACCCAATGTTGTGATTCATTATAGTCTTGACGGCAAACCCGAACAAGTTTACTCAAAACCATTCTACCTGAAGTCACGCGGTGTCATCAAGGCTTACGCATCGTCACCCGACCATGAAAACAGCATGGTGACAACCGTGGAGTTTGGCATCATGATAGACAAAAGCGCATGGAGAGTTGTCAGTTACGATAGTGAGCAAGGCGGTACAGAACAAGCTGCCTATGCCATTGACGATAACGAGAACACCATTTGGCACACTCAATATCAACCGTCTAAACCCACATTCCCTCACGAAATCGTGGTAGACATGGGGAAAAGCTACCGTATTTCCGCTTTCTACTATCAGGGAAGGAAAGACCTTGTCAATGGTAGGATTGGCGATTATGAGATATTTTTTAGCAACGACTTATACAAATGGGGCGCACCAGCAGCAGTGGGCAGGTGGGAAAACACCTCGGCACAACAAACCGTACCGATTATTAGTAAGCCTGTTGCCCGTTACATGAAGCTGATAGCCTACAACGCTGTAGACAAAACCGACTTTGCCTCTGCCGCTGAAATAGGAATCAACGCAGACGAGGAGATTGGCGACGGACAAGTAACTGCCAAAGATGAGCTGGACGGCCGCACATTCTACCTCCGAGAAAAAGAATCGGGACTATACTTGCATTACCAACAAGACCAAAGCAGTAGTTATCAAGGAGATTATTGTTTAGAACAGCTCGACACAAACGACGAAGCATACAAGTTCACCTTCTCAAGAAGTGAAGGCTTTACCAACATCTACTCGGTGCGCAATAGCAGTCTTTACATGGCAGGCGTAACAGGCAACTGGCAATGCGTTGCAATGCAATATCCGTTTTCTAACCAGCATCTCATTCAAGCCGAATGGGTAGGCGGAAACGAATATAAGCTGAGGGGAATGTGGCAAATACACCGCTACCTCAACTTTGACGAGAAAAGAATAAATGCGTACGTATATCCCGACAAGAACACTGGTGCTTCGTTTATCATGGAACTTCCAACAGGTATCGAGACCTTGCCACACAAGCAATCGCTGAATGTACACCCAACCCTATCAAAAGGTACTATTTACATCGAAGGACAAGACGCCACACGCGTGGAGGTGTACAACACCATGGGCAAGCAGATACAAAATGTCATCGGCAACAATACGTTCAGTCTAACCCTTCAAGCACCCAATGGACTTTACTTCGTGAAGTTGTACAATTTGGCAACGGGAGAACAACGGTGCGTCAAAATCGTGCTGGCACGCCACTAATTACAGCCATCTTCTCAAAGTATCACGTATTTCCAACCAATCAAAGCTACCCACCATCGCCACCACTGCACACAGACGCTTTTGGGAAATGTCCTCATGCCCCCTAAATTTCTATGAAAGAAAAGTCTCTATCAACACAGAGACACAATATTAAGCCTATCATCAAGAGCAAGGACAACATACCAAACAACTAATGAGGAAATAACAATGGAGCAGATTGAAGGGCTTAGATTTTGGAAATACCCAAAATGTTAGAGTTCACAAAGCGTCAATTACTATCTATCTGATTATTAAATAGAAGCAAAGAAACTATTAGCAAACTTACGCAAAGGATTTATTCAATACGAGATAAATATACTTTTTCTGCTTGCCCTTCAAATGAAAACCTTGCTTCTTCAGATAGGAAAAGAAGTGTTGTAGACTTTGTGGTTGCTTTTCAATTCCTCTCGCATAGCGAAAAACAGCCTTGGCAAAAGCCTCTTCATCCACCTGATTGTTTACTGCTAATTGATGCAACAGAACAGGCAAAAGGTCATAATACACCCATGCAGTGTTGGCTGTCTCATCGCTACCATCTGCTCCAACGCTGATACTATGGTTGGATTGTATGCTACGTTTTGCTTTCTTTATCATCGTCAGATTAATGGGACTATGTTCTATTGAATCTGTAAACATCTTCTCATGTGTGATATACTTACCAAAGAGATATTTGGCTAAATACTCTGTGGTTGATTCCGCAAAGAAGTTTGTTTCTTGAGCAGACAAGTTTTTTGGGCGTATTTGTTGTTTTCCAATCACAAAATGTAGCATTTCATGCAATAATGTATGTTGATAATACATTTTTTGATCCATCAGCAACACGCTGTCTAATGTCAAAGAAAAATGAGCAGAAAGGTTGTCCAAATTCTCTGCTTTCCCCATCTTCACTTCAAAGTTGAGACCTGTTTTCACAATTGCGATGTGTTGTCGAATATCATTAGAAAGATTTGCAAGACAATCAATTGCTTTCAATGCACGATATATGACGCTGTCATCAGGAACTGACTCAGTTGTGGACAAAGAGCTTTTGTCAAAGGATTTGTTAACAGTGTCAGGTGATAGCTTATGATACAACTGTGTCGCCAACTTTTCGTTTTCGGCAACCAATGTGATATCATACCCCTTGTATTCAATGGTTTTATGTTCATATATGGGACGATAGAACAAGAACAATGAAGGAAACTTTTCATGTGGTGGCACTGTAATGCTTTCGGTGTTATATAAATCTATCAATCCTTTGTCTGTAAGTAGATAAAAGAGAGAAGGATTTACGTGTAAAATGTAAGTGGTGGTGTCCGTCCTTTGTGTATTTGTAGGGAATAAAGTTCCCCATCCTTCATAGTGAATATATGAAAATGAGGGGATACCACAGTTATTAACCAGAGTGCCAGCTATAAACGAACAGTCGTTATATGATAATGAGAATCGCCCTCGCTCTGTTTTCATGTATTGAAGTTCCTGCTTCTCTATCTCAGGGGTGTTCCAGTTCGTTAGATTCAGATTGTTCCACCTTAATTTTCCATATTGTAGCGTGACAGGAATAAATGGGCGTAAAACGGCACTGAAGTATGAACTGTTCTCAAATTGATATTGTTGCAGTGAAGATAGCGTCGTTTGTTGCGGAAACTCCACCTTTACTCCCAATTGAATATAAGGTGACAAAGACCAACCGCTGGGAAGAGAATCAGTCAACAATGCATAGTCTGAGTAAAAAGGAGAGATAACGACACGTTGTTGTCCCCATGCGGATAGCGGTAGTAGAAATATACATATCTCTACGAATAGTATGTGCAAATAATTGATTGATTTCTTCATTGTTGAGCTTATTTTAACAATATATGTTGACTTATAAAAAAAAAATCAGATAACGGTTTCTATCACTCACAACTCACATCACGCAAAGATTGCGTAGCCTCGGGCAGCTTTACCCCATCAACACCAACCTCTCCACATATTTCGAGAGGATATCTATTCCTTTGATGTTGTCGCCTCCTTGCGGTATGATGACATCGGCAAAACGCTTGGTAGGCTCAATAAATTGCTCGTGCATAGGCTTCAGTACCTCTAAATAGCGGTTCACCACCATACTGACATCACGCCCTCGCTCAACGATGTCTCGCTGAATGTTGCGAATCAGTCGTTCGTCAGAATCGCAATCCACAAACACTTTCAAGTCCATCATCTCACGCAACCGCTTATTGAGCAGCGTCATAATTCCTTCGATAATGATAACAGGCTTAGGGTCTACATGTATGGTCTCTGGCAATCGGTTGCACTTGATATATGAATAGGTAGGCTGCTCTATCGATTCTCCACTACGTAAGAGGTTGACCTGCTTGATGAGCAATTTCCAATCGAAAGCATCGGGGTGATCAAAGTTAATGGCATGCCGTTCTTCCTCGGTCATCTCAGAGGTGTCATTATAATAAGAATCGAGCGGAACCACAGCCACATACGCAGGAGGAAGTGCCTCCACTAACTTTCTCACCACGGTGGTCTTACCCGACCCCGTACCACCAGCAATACCAATAACAGTGATTTTATGGTTAAATTCTAAAGGAAACATGATAAAATTACTTATGCTAAAATATCTTGGAACATCACTTGATAATATTTCGCCTTCTCCTCTATCTTCATAGGATAAGCACGCGAACTACTCGGCATGCGATACAAGCGCAAGGTTCTACCTTCAAATTGAAACGTATGGTATTGCCCCATTTGAGGTGCAGAAACACCATAATGCTGCGTAAATACCTTAGTAGCCAACCTACCTGCCGTGAGTACTCCCTTACATTGGGGTAAACTTCGCAACAAGGCATCCAAGTTGACGGGTTCTACAATCTCCAAATCTTTGTCCGATGCCGTATTCTTGGTTCGTCGCACACGCAAGGCTGTGTCATACAGTGCCACCCCTTTCTCTTGTAAAAACGCTTTCAACTCGTCCAGCTTAAAACATTTCTCTCCCTCATCGACAAAATGATTCTTATCATTAAAAAACAAATAACCAAAGATGCGCCACATATCATTTTGAAAGTTGGGATAAAAGAACGGCATACTCCAACGTTTAGGAGCTGGAGGAAACGTTCCCAACATCAGCAGCCTTGCATGCTTGGGCAAGAAAGGCTCGAAAGGATGCGTCTCTATGGTGAGCAAATCGTTGTTCATATCTCGTTGTTTCTTCGTACGTTCACATGGATGGGTTAGACGCTCATCAATGTCGGACTGCGACCATCCTCATTCCATGCTCGTTGTCTATGTGCCTGTTCAGCGTATTGCTCCGATGCAACCATCCGCTTGAAACAGCACTACAAACGGGTAAAACAGATTGTTTTCGGAAGGAAAATAGACTGTTTTGGTGAGCAATACAGTCTATTTTGATGGATTACTGTCCATGTGTAAGCGGCTTATCTACCACTACGACTGCTTTTTCACTAAGTAGACAACCACAGGCAAGTGGTCGCTATATCCATTGAGCCACACACCTCCTGCTGTGGTTCGCTTAGGTGCGCCCTTATATTTACCTGTAGACTGAATGAGATAATCGTAACGTACAATCTGACATTTCCAATATTTCAATGACGAATAGTCGCGTTTTCCGTTTTGATTGAGCATGTTACGCGAGAGTACTATTTGGTCAAAGAGGTTCCATCCTCCTTGATACAGTAATGTTCCTCTACCCTGTTTTGCCAAAATATTATACCACGGATTGTACATATCGTCCTTTCCAACTTCATCCACCTCTGCTTTGGCAGACAACACCTTTGCCATACTGCGATTCGTAGGGTCGTCGTTCATGTCGCCCATCACCATCACTTTGATAGCAGGATGTTGACGTAAAAGCGAATCCTTTACCGCTTTCACCTGCGCAGCTGCCACCTCTCTATAATAAGACCCACTGTAACGGCTCGGCCAGTGACACACAATGACCGCAACATGCTCGCCACCTAACGTTCCTGTCACGGTGAGGTAGCCACGGGTACGGAAAGCACTGTCTTTGGGAAGTTGAGGAACATACGGTACCAATTTCACCGTTTGAGGCGTGAAAAGTTGGGGATTGTACAACAAAGCACAATCAATGCCTCGCCTGTCTGGTCCTTCCACATGAATGTATCGATAACCTCGTGCAGCAAGAGGCGGCTGGGCAACCAACGCATCAAGAACGCGCGCATTCTCTACTTCGCTGAGTCCAATCATGGCACAACCCACCTTTGGCAACACATCTGTACCCATATCTGCCAATGCACGTGCCATATTGCGCAACTTGTTGGTATATTTGAGTTTATCCCACTTATACGAACCCGTAGGTAGGAAGTCATAATCATTCTTTCCTTCATCGTGACAGGTGTCAAAAAGATTCTCTTGATTGTAAAAACCTACGCCATAAACAGAATAATTTGTTTGTGCATTGAGCCTCAAAAGTCCTAAGACCAAGAGGAGTGAAAGCATGATTTGTTTTTTCATTGTCGAACTATAAATTTGGTAAAGAGGAGTTTTTCAATCATTCCTTTGATAGCGCATCAGTTCAACTGATATAAACCGACAGCATCAACTCTCCTGCTATGTGATGCAAAGATAATTGTTTTCTGCTAATTAAATAACGTGGCGGGCAAAAAATACGTTTATTCACTTCCAATATTGAAATATATTTTGTTACTTTGCAATAACTATTATCATACTTAAGAAAAATCTTCTATGATGCAACAAAAGCTCAAATTAGCACTTCTTGCCCTTTGTTATGCGTCGTTAACCTTTGCTCAAAACGACAAGACAAAGACTAACAAGAATCCTATGATGGATGAGTCGGCGTTTACTTTTACGGAAGCACAATTGGGCGAAGATGAAAACATGACCCAAAATGTCATTATCCTCAACTCAAGCACCAATGCTTATGCCACGGGAGTAGGCTATCGATTCTCACCCGTACGTTTCCGCTATCGTGCCTTGCCACAAGAGTATAACGACGTATATATCAACGGTGTACCGATGAACGACATGGAGAGTGGGCAGTTTAGATATTCCATGATAGGCGGACTGAACCAGCAAACCCGCAACGTTGACTTTGCACTGCCTTTTGAAAGCAACAGCTTTGCCATGAATGGATTGGCTGGCAGCAACAATTATGACTTCCGTGCAGGGAGCATGGCAGCAGGAAATAGACTGTCGTTAGGAGCTGCCAACCGAAGTTACTCGGCACGTGGTATGTACACTTATGCCTCCGGATTCAATGCCAACGGTTGGGCTATAGCTGCCAACCTTACTTATCGCTGGGCGAACAAGGGATATGTAGAAGGTACATTTTATAACTCGCTTTCCTATTTCTTAGCGATACAAAAACGGTGGACGAATGGACATTCGCTATCGCTCTCTACATGGGGCAACCCTACCGAGCGGGCATCGCAGGGCGCATCCACAGACGAAGCCTACTGGTTGGCTAACAATTACCTCTACAATCCCTATTGGGGCTACCAAAATGGAAAGATAAGAAACTCACGAGTAGTGAACGATTTCGCTCCGTCTGCTCTTCTCACGTGGGACTGGGAGATTGCTAAAGACACGAAACTCACCACATCGCTCTTTGGTAAATATAGCAAATATAAGAGTACAAAACTGAACTATAACAACGCAGAGAACCCACAACCCGACTATTGGAAAAATCTGCCCAGTATGTATTACGATGTTTGGGGCGAAGATGCAGACCTACGAAACAGAAGTCATGCAGCTTTCTTAGAATGGAATGAGGCATACAACTACTGGACAGCCGCAAAAGAAAACCGTCAAGTGAAATGGGACCAACTGTACTGGGCAAATCAACAAGCAGCCAAGACAGGTAGTGATGCGCTATATTATGTGCAAGCCAAGCACAATGACAACTTTGTGATGAATTTAGCGTCAACGCTTACCACAAAATTAAGTAAGAACCAGACATGGAACATTGGGGCTGTATTAGGTCGAAACCAAGGTAGACATTATCAGACAATGGAAGATTTGTTGGGTGCCAACAGTTTCCACAACATCAACACTTATGCCGTAGGCAATTATCCCAAAAGTAGCGATGCCGTGCAATACGACCTTAACACAATGGGAGCAGATAGGACAGGACGTTTGGTAGGCAAAGGCGACAAGTTTGGCTATGATTACGATATTCTGATTCACAAAGCACTCGTTTGGACCAATTACTTAGCCAATATGGGTCGCTTTCATCTCATGGTAGCAGGAAAAGTAGGTGGCACTGACATGCAACGCCAAGGCTATATGCGCAACGGAATGTTCCCAGAAAATTCGTATGGCAAGAGTGGACATGCCAAATTCTTAGACGGTGGTGGCAAAGCCAGTATCACATGGGATGCTGGGCTGGGTAACATTGTATCTGTAGGAGCAGGATATGAGTGGCGCGCACCAACGGCACGCACAGCCTTTGTATCGCCCGAAATGAACAACGACTTTGTGTTGAATCTCAAGAATCAACAAGTTTTCAGTAGTGAGTTGGGTTATCAATACCAAAATGCTTGGGTACATGCCAACATCAACGCCTACTACAATAGAATGAATCATGTTACCGAATGGCAAAACTTCTATTTCGATAACCTCAATTCTTTCTCTTATGTTTCGATGACTGGCATTGAAAAAGAGGCGTACGGTGTAGAATTGGGGGCACGCTTTAAGCTCGCATCCTATTTAGATCTTACCACACTCGGCACTTGGAGTGAAGCTAAAAACATCAACAATGCCAAGGTGCGTTACCTTAACTCAACCAAAGCACAATACGTGGACGAGACTGTGTACAACAAAGGTATGCGCGAAGGAGGAACACCGCTTACCGCTGCAAGTCTTGGATTGAGTTTCCATCAAAGTGGATGGTTTGTAGATTTGAACGGAAACTATTACGATCGCATCTACTTATTCTATACTCCATGCTATCGGTATGAAAGTACGCTACTTGTAAGGAATAGTATTGATAATGAAGGAAATTACATCATACCTGAACAAGCCAAAGGAAAAGGCGGTTTCATGTTGGACGGTAGCATTGGCAAGAGCATCCGATTGAAGAAAGGACAGCTGAACTTGAACCTCATGGTAACCAACCTTCTCAACAATCAACGTATCGTAACGGGAGGCTATGAGCAAAGCCGAACCGATTACACAGTGAAGGATGGTGCGTTGAATAATACGCGTACGTACAAGTTTTCACGCAATGCAAAGAAATATTATGCTTACGGCATCAACGGAATGTTCCAAGTATCTTACAGATTCTAATAAATCTCAACGACATGAAGAAAATAAACTATATAGTCATTGCACTTGCTTGTGTATGCCTGAGTGGTTGCATGGCTGACGATTACGATGCACCGCAGTTGAACCAGTCGCCCTACGGCAACAACGAACTCACAGAAACGAAGGTGCTAAGCATTGCCCAATTGAAACAGCAATACCAAGGAGTAATTGCCGCAAGTGGCATAGAAGAAATTACAGAAGATATCCAAATCAAGGGTTGGATAACTGGAAATGATGTGGAAGGCAACATCTACAATCAGTTTGCAATGCAAGACGAAACGGGTGCTATACTGATCTCTGTAGCACAAGGCGGTCTCTACGGTTACCTTCCTGTTGGTCAAGAGATTTTGATATCACTCAAAGGACTCATTATAGGAGGATATGGCAGTCAAGCACAAGTAGGGGGCATATACTTCAATAAGCGTGACGGTTCACCACAAGTGGGACGCATGAAAAGGTTTGTGTGGATGAGCCATTTCAAATTATTGGGAACAGCTCAACCTGAAAAAGTGAAACCTACTGTCTTTGACCAAAGTAAGATAAGCAATCAGCAATATCTAACAAACAATAGTGGCATGCTGATGACGCTAAAGAATGTGCAGTTAGAAGGAGCCAACGGTAAAGCTGTATTTGCCCCAAAAGACGGGAGCATCGCCCTTACTGCCAATGCAGCCAACCGCACACTGAAGGGTATCAATAGCAGAACAATGGTAGTTCGTACCAGCACTTTTGCAGATTTTGCAAATCAACCCATGCCCACAGGAGCGGTAGACATTACAGGTATCTTTACAAGATTCCGCAATACATGGCAAATCTTATTGCGCTCGGCTGACGACATCAAGCCAGCAAAATAGGACAATGCTACTACAAGATACGGAAACTCAATGACATTCCTAAATGAAGGTCTGAAACCAAAACTAAACAGAACAATTATCAATAAAAGAAATAATGATGAAAAAGCTATTTTATTCATTCCTATCGCTGACCATCGCGGCACTGAGCCTTACCAGTTGTGAGGACGTTCCCGCACCTTACGAATACCCAGAGGACAATAGCGGTGGCGAGATTGTCGCCCCAACAGCCCCCAAGGGAACAGGAACACTGGAAGATCCATACAACGTAGCTGGTGCTATCAAAATGATCAAAGGTTTGGAAGCCGGTGCCAACTCGGCAGAGGTCTACGTCAAGGGAAAGATTGTCTCTATCAAAGAAATCAACACAACCAACTTCGGCAATGCCACTTATTATATATCTGACGATGGCACAAGCAAAGGACAGCTCTACATCTTCCGCAGCTTAGGACTGGAAAACAAGAAGTTCACCTCGGAGAATATCAAGGTGGGTGACGAGGTTGTAGTTTGCGGACAGTTCACAAACTACTTGGGGAAAACACCAGAAACCGTTACCAACAAGAGCTATCTCTACTCTGTCAATGGCAAGACGAGCGACAACTCGCAACCACAGGAGCCTGGAACCAACGTGAATCCAACTGGTGAGGGCACAGAAGCATCACCCTTCAACGTAGCAGCAGCCATGAAAAAGGAAAAGGTTGCCAAGGTTTTCGTCAAGGGATACATCGTGGGATTCATTCCTGGAAAGGACAAAAACGAGGCAAAGTTCACAGCCGAGAGTTGCGAAACAGAGACCAACCTCCTTGTTGCCGATAAAGCTGACGAGACAAACATTGCCAACTGCATGCCCATACAACTACCCTTTGGCAACATTAGAGCTGGACTGAACCTGAAGAAAAACAAGGACGTATACAAGAAAGAGATAACGCTCTATGGAAACATAGAGAAGTACTTTGGTATCACGGGACTGAAAAACGTGTCGTATGCCTTGGTCGGCACAAAGAGTTTCGGGACAAAACCTGGTCAGCCAGTAACACCTTCAACCGACATCTTGAACGAAACGTTCGCCGAGAGCATAGGCTCCTTCACCATTGCCAACGAGAAAGACATGCCACAAGGTCTTAAATACGTATGGTTTGTGGACAAGAAACACCAACAGGTGAAAGCCAGCGCCTTTTTCCAAAACAAGAAATTCGAGACGGAAAGTTGGCTCATCTCACCTGCCCTCGACCTGAGCGGCAAGACAACCATCACGCTGTCTGTTGAGCAAACTGCAAACCGCTTCAACTCCCTGAAAGATGAGATCTTCATCAAGATATCTACGAACTACAAGAGCGGCAAGCCCTCGACAGCCACTTGGGAGGTTCTTACGCCCAGTAAATGGCCGTCGAACAAGGACTGGATCTCCGTTAACTCAACTATTGACCTCAGCGCCTACGCAGGCAAAAAAGACGTAAGAATCGCCTTTCAGTACAAAAGCTCATCACAGTCGGCTGGCACATGGGAACTGAAGAACTTAGTCGTAAAATGACAAAAAAGCAGTGATACGTTTGGCTGTTTGCAAAATTATTCGTACTTTTGCAGCCCATACAGCAAAGAAAATAAATAACATTCAATAGATTATAAAAATGAAAAAAGGTATTCATCCAGAAAACTATCGCCCCGTCGTATTCAAAGATATGTCCAACGGCGATATGTTCCTTACAAAATCTACCTGCAAGAGTAATGAGACAGTAGAGTTTGAAGGCGAAACTTACCCAGTGGTAAAAGTAGAAATTTCAAGTAGCTCACATCCATTCTATACGGGTAAGAGCAAACTTGTCGACACAGCAGGTCGCGTAGACCGCTTCATGAACCGTTACGGTAAGATTCAAAAATAACATACAACCCTATTTTTCTTATTAAGAAAGTGCGTTCGGGCGTAGTTGCATATACGGTCGGTCGCACTTTTTTCATTGAAACTAATTACATGAAACAACTCCGTTCACTCTTTTTCGTCGCATGCTACTCCCTACTTGTCATTGGATGTAATTCTGATAATAATCCAACCGACGAAAAAACGGAATCGAATACTAACGCAAATCGGTTAGTGGGCGTGTCTACCATTGGCAATCCAACCATGCCACCCGAGATTTGTCGCTTGGAATTTCCGAAGATTAAAGGCGGTAACAGCATGATTATTGTGCACAAAGCCGAGCTCAACGCACGAACCCATGAATACGGAGTGAATTACTCGGTAGAATGGGACACGCAGAAAAAGTCCCAAAGATGGAGTTGTTATCAGATGTACAGAAGCATTGCCGAAGCGCATACCAAGCGCTATCGCTCCAAAAAAAAACAATATCCACAAGATTCAAACCTGCCAGAAGCTTTTCAGTTTGCATCAGATCCATATTGGCGAACGGGCTATGACCACGGACATATCTGCCCTTCAGCCGACCGATTGGGTTCGGCAGAAGCTAACTACCAAACGTTTTTCCTGACCAATATGCAACCACAAGTAAACGGATTCAACGCTTACGTTTGGGCAAATATGGAAAAACAATTACGCATCTGGGATAGAGACGACTTCAGAGACACCTTATACGTTTGCAAAGGTGGCACCATTGACAAACAAAATCAAATACTTACAATAACATCCAAAGGCTTGATTGTACCGAAATACTTTTATATGGCGATTCTTTGTAAAAACAAATTAGGCTATAAAGCGCTTGGCTTTTGGATAGAACACGAAGCGAATGACGACACCGACTTAGGAAAATACATCGTTTCTATACAAGACTTGGAACGGAAAACAGGTATTGATTTCTTCTGCAACTTGCCTGATAACATTGAAAGACGTGTGGAATCGTTACCTACAGACAAGGTTAGATTAGCATGGGGGCTACGATAAACGCACATCGTGCGTATATGCCGAACTTCTTAGAACACAAAAGTGAACGCTGAATACGTTTCAACATTCACTGAACATAAATACCTGCGAAGGTGCATTTTGTACTTTAATGATGAGATATCAAGCTATCGCAATCGGACAAGACTCCTTCGTTTGGTTTGAGAACCTATCAGTCCATGCTGAATGAGACTTTCTTTGCATAGGTATAACGATCGTAGGCAAACTCATCTGTCTCCCCTTTTCCCCTCTGAACACCAGAGAAAGAGCGATCGGTTAGATTTAAGTCATCATAATCAATCACCATTTGGAAATTCTCTCCATTTTCACCATTGTATGTCATAATGATATCTCCAGTTCCGCGATCGATACGCCACGAAAAGACTCTGTCGTAAACCAATTCACCTCTAATATAGTCCAATTGTCGTCCACGGCCTGAAAGACTGTTCGAATCATATTGGTCAAACTCAATATCTGTATCGTACACTTCTTCCACAAGCTGCTGTTGTTCGTTGTAAAATCTTGCAGCTGTCTTGCCTGTCCAATGTCCTCGCAAGATTTGTGCCATGTGAGTTAAATCAACATACTCAGAGTCATAGTCATCATCATAATAGTAATCATCGTCGACAGTACATGATACAAACCCGAAGGAGAATAGAGCCATCAAGGCTATCGGTAATAGTTGCGTAATCTTTTTCATGTTTTTATATTTTTGTTATTCATTCTATGTAACACTGCAAATATAGGCATTCTCTGAAAGTTGGTACGCATAATTTCACTATTCTTAGGTAGGGATTCTCCTACTGTTAAGGAGGAAAAACCTAAATTAATATTTATTGGCACGTACACATTTTATAAATTCAAATAAAATCCATATCTTTGTAATTAGGACAGGACGTTTCAATCAGGTTCAACAATGATTCCTAAAATTAAAGGCAAATCAATTTGAGTGAGCCATACTGAAACGTTCATTTATAAATCACATTATATATCTTAAATAAAATGAAAACAGTTTACGATTTTACAGTCAAAGACAGAAAAGGTAACGACGTATGTTTGAAAGAATACGCTAACGAAGTACTCCTCATTGTAAATACAGCTACCAAATGCGGATTTACGCCTCAGTACGAAGAACTGGAGAAAATATATAAAAAATATCATGCCAAAGGCTTCGAGATTCTTGATTTTCCTTGCAATCAGTTTGGTCAACAAGCTCCAGGAACCGATGAGAGCATCCATGAATTTTGCAAGCTAAACTATGGTACAGAATTTCCTCGCTTCAAGAAGATAAAAGTAAATGGTGAAGATGCTGAACCTCTTTATAAATATCTGAAAGAGCAAAAAGGGTTTGCTGGCTTTGACATGAGTCATCCTATTGCACCAGTCTTGGTTGACATTTTATCAAAGGAAGACGAAAACTACGACAAGAATCCAGATATCAAATGGAACTTCACCAAATTCCTTATCAACAAACAAGGACAAGTTGTAGCACGCTTTGAGCCAACAGAAAATCTTGACAACGTAGCTAAAAAGATTGAAGAGCTATTATAAATTTATAGAATACTAACTCCATTGTAAAGTGTGATATGAATTGTAAATACCTGCCGTAATAGCAAAGTAGAATAGAAAAGGCAACAGTTCGCAGAGCATCTGTAAAACTTCAGGCTTTTCTTCACTTCTTTCACTTTGTTTGCCGACTGGTTTCACAATTCATCTTACACTTTTTTTATTTTACATCAATTCAATATGGAATCAAAAGAATATACCCGTTGTCTTATCATAGGTAGCGGACCTGCTGGTTACACGGCGGCTATCTACGCAGCACGTGCCGACATGAATCCCATTTTGTACTGCGGTTTACAGACGGGTGGGCAGCTTACACAAACGACCGAAGTTGAAAACTTCCCTGGCTACCCTACTGGTGTTGATGGCAATCAAATGATGGTTGACCTACGTGAGCAGGCAGAACGTTATGGCACGGAGGTGAGAGACGGCGAGATTGTCAAAGCAGATCTTATCAAAGCGCCCTATTTGCTAACAACCGAAAAGGGACAGCAGATTGAGGCAGAAACCGTAATTATCGCAACTGGAGCCTCTGCCAAATATCTCGGACTCGATGATGAGGAGAAATATAAAGGCAAAGGTGTGAGTGCCTGCGCTACCTGTGACGGATTCTTCTACCGCAAAAAGGTTGTTGCAGTGGTTGGAGGTGGTGATACCGCCTGTGAAGAAGCCACTTACTTAGCAGGACTTTGCAGTAAGGTGTACATGATTGTACGCAAAGATTACTTACGTGCCTCTGAGGTAATGAAGCAACGAGTAGAAGAAAACGAAAAGATTGAAATACTCTACGAGCACAACGCAGAGGGCTTGTATGGTAAAGACGGCGTTGAGGGAGTTCATTTGGTAAAACGCTTGGGACAGTCTGATGAAGAACGATACGACCTCCCCATTGATGGTTTCTTCTTGGGAATTGGTCACAAGCCCAATTCTGATATATTCAAAGAATTTTTAGAAACAGACAAAATTGGCTATATAAAGACAATTGCTGGCACTCCAAAGACCAATATTCCTGGTGTTTATGCGGCAGGAGATGTAGCCGACCCTGTGTATCGACAAGCAGTGGTAGCCGCGGGTTCTGGCTGCAAAGCCGCACTGGAAGCAGAGCGTTACCTTACTGAAATTAACAAATAAGCATCCAGACTTTGGCAAAATTAGACTGATGACTGTAGAAGCTAAACGCCCTCAATACAACCATTTGTATTGAGGGCGTTTAATGGATAATGCCATTGTTTTGATGGACATCGTTTCCTTATGATTCAAAAAACTGATATACAGAGGAAATCAATCATTGTATCCAGCGGTTATCTCGCATATTTTTATAATCACATCTACTGCCTTTTCCATGACTTGAATGGAAACAAATTCATAAGGTCCATGGAAGTTGACGCCTCCTGCGAAGATGTTTGGGCAAGGAAGTCCTTTGAAACTCAGCTGTGCGCCATCCGTTCCGCCACGAATAGGCTCAACCTTTGGAGGCACACCCGTCTCTTGCATCGTCTGTAGAACAATATCTATGACATGCATGTTGGGATCAATTTTCTCCTTCATATTGTAATATTGATCCTTAATGGTAATCTTCACCGTGTCCTCACCATATTTTTCGTTCATCTTTGCTGCACAAGCTTCCATAAAATCCTTGCGCTTTTCAAAGATTTCACGGTCGTGATCACGAATCAGATAACTCATCTTTGCCTCTTCTGTGCGTGTCTCCATGCCCAAAAGATGATAAAATCCTTGATAGCCTTCTGTTGTTTCGGGCAGTTCTGTATCAGGAATCATAGCATTAAATTCACACGCCAATCTGCTTGCATTCAACATCTTGCCTTTTGCATAACCTGTATGTACACTCACACCCTTGATGTGAATTTTAGCACTTGCAGCGTTAAAGTTTTCATATTCCAAGTCTCCTAAATCGCCTCCATCCATGGTATAAGCCCATTCACAACCAAATTTTTCGACATCAAAGTGATGAGCACCCATACCAATTTCCTCATCTGGATTGAAAGCAATACGGATATCGCCATGCTTAATCTCATCATGGTCGCGCAAATAGCACATGGCTTGAACTATTTCAGCAATACCAGCCTTGTCGTCTGCTCCCAAAAGAGTATGACCGTCTGTCACTATTAAATCCTCTCCGATGTGTGCCTTTAGTTCAGGAAACTTAGACGGAGAAGAGATGATTCCTTCGGAAAGTACGATATCCTTACCATCATAATTCTTTACTACTCGAGCCTTGATATTAGCTCCGCTTGCATCAGGACTGGTATCATAATGCGAAATGAAGCCAATGGTAGGTATCTCCTTCTTCACGTTAGACTTGAGAGTTGCATAAATATACCCCTTCTCATCCATTTCTACGTCTTCAAGCCCCTCATGCTCCAACTCTTCTTTCAGATATTTGGCAAATATCAATTGCTTTGAGGTACTCGGCACAGTTTGCGAATCTTCAGCCGACTGTGTATCAAATTTCGTGTAATTAATAAATCTTTCAACGATGTTCATATGCTTTTCTTTACAATTTTTAGTTATATGATTGATTGTCTCACTTTTGGAGAATTGTGTCACGTAGTTCTATCCATGCCAACGCTGCTCCAACATACCATGCAAAGGAAACACATTTCATCCGTCTTGCGCTTCTTTCATGATATATAAGCAAAGATAAAAATATTTTCTGAAAAATCAATATTATAACTGATTTTTCTTTGAAAAAGTAAACGGCTCTTTGTTTCAAGAAGGGTTGTTTATGCTGAACAACAATCTTTGTTATCCAATTTCAACTACAAATCTACCGAATAAAATCTAATCGCATTCCTTGCCTCATGCATTGGCTGAAACTCCTGTCACAATGGAATTTCACAAAGTATCACGGCTTGTCTTTATCGTTCCTTGTTGTTCCATTGCAATGACAACACATCTCACATCCGTATCATCGCAGCTGCGGGTCAGGTCTCTACGTTCCTTCTAAGTAAATCTGTTGATTTGATTCATCCGCCAGAACGCTTGCGTTCATTGTATTGTGTTCTTCATTTACATTCATTTGTTTTCTGTTGTTTCATTTGTTGTAGCAACACGAACGCTTCAATCATAGAACTGCATCTTTTATCTTATCTTTTTAGGTAAAACAATTTGTAGTATTTGTCCTATTATTTTACCAAAAATCGACCATTGAAAATCTTCAAAATAGAAAAAAATAATAGGCAAACGATATACAAAAATGGGCTGATTTTACCAAAAAAGATGTCTTTTCAAGCCCGAACATTGACTTAACGGTCTTGAAAACATGTATTAGTGCCTCTATTTACATGCAATAGCAGCATTAAAGCATGCAAATAGTAAGCTTATCTCAATGCTTCAATCGAAAAAAAATGGGAAAATCACGAATGAAAAGAGAAGGATTAAACGTAACAAACTCAATAACAACAGGTTATGAACATCGCTCAAAATTGGCGTATTTGCGACCAACTTTGTCGTTGGTTGTTTTCACGCGAATTATGAGAGGCACTTTGTAAAGAAAATTCAGCATTTATTATCCTCCTATGTAGCGTACCATCAATTTTACATTTGCAGTCTTGTTGGTGTTTTTGGTTGTTACAATATCATTCTAAAATGAATGAGCCGTCTAAAAAAGGAAGAAATACAGACAACATTTATGGAATAGCGAGGAAATGCTTACCGATGAGAACAAATACGGAATTCTGTCAAAGTATGCGCATTTTTAACATAACTTTCCATAATGTAATTCATTGAAATAGAAACCAGTAACAGCGCTCACAACTGCCATGTTGCTTCATACATTGATTCTACATCAATCCACAACTCCATGCAATAACGCATACAAGATGCAGATGAGCAAAGCAAAAAGTATGAAACAAGACGGATGGAAGAAAACGCAAAAAATGAGATTTTCTTTCAATGAATACCAACAAGCAAAATCAACAGTCGTTACCTGTTATTCTCTTTGATTTGCTCGCACACCCATGCAGAGATATTCGCAGGGTTTGCCTGTTGCAGCAGCTTTTCTGTTTCTGCATCAAACATTATTGTTCGTCTGAACATCTTTTGCCCACTATGTAGCGGTATATTGAAATCTGACAAAATTTTGTATATACCAACAAGAGATACGCCAGTAGCAGCAACAATCTTTGTAATGGGTGTTTTCTTACGGTAAAGTTCAATAACGTTTTCTTCTGTATTTGTCATCATTACTTTTTTAATGGCACCCACCATGCGACAGGTGCCGTTGTTTCTTTTAATTTTAATTCAACACGCTTCATATTTTGATTCTACATCAAACCACAACTTACTTTGAAGGTGGAACGGCTTTGTTTCAGTTACTTCATATTTTGATTCTACATCAAACCACAACTATTCCGAAGCGATATAGTAACGGATTTTTGTTGCTTCATATTTTGATTCTACATCAAACCACAACTATTAGACTGTATAGTTCTAAGTTTCTCTAGTTGCTTCATATTTTGATTCTACATCAAACCACAACACTCCGTCCGCATTACCACGGTGTGTTGCTTCATATTTTGATTCTACATCAAACCACAACATAACTCGTGTTCTATCACATCAATAATCGTTGCTTCATATTTTGATTCTACATCAAACCACAACCCTTGGCAGCATATTTTTCGATGTTATTATGTTGCTTCATATTTTGATTCTACATCAAACCACAACAGAGGTCATCATCACCGATTCCAAGACCGGTTGCTTCATATTTTGATTCTACATCAAACCACAACCCATAGTATTAAATTTTTATTAACTCATTGTTGCTTCATATTTTGATTCTACATCAAACCACAACGTTCATCTCTCCAATCAATAGGTGTAAGCAGTTGCTTCATATTTTGATTCTACATCAAACCACAACACTTCTTGGTCGATTGCAAACGAAAGACGGTTGCTTCATATTTTGATTCTACATCAAACCACAACTCAATCTCGGCAACCTTGTCAATTGCGAAGTTGCTTCATATTTTGATTCTACATCAAACCACAACGTTTGACGCATTAGTGTCGTTTACCTACAGTTGCTTCATATTTTGATTCTACATCAAACCACAACACAATGCGGAGGTAGCCGCCACGCCAGAACGTTGCTTCATATTTTGATTCTACATCAAACCACAACTGCCCTGCAGATGGTCAACGAGCAACTCCGTTGCTTCATATTTTGATTCTACATCAAACCACAACAAAACCGCACTCTTGATAGAACGCAACAAAGTTGCTTCATATTTTGATTCTACATCAAACCACAACCATCGAACGTAAGATAGACTTCTTGATCGAGTTGCTTCATATTTTGATTCTACATCAAACCACAACTGCATGAGCACGCCGCTCAACTTGCTCACTGTTGCTTCATATTTTGATTCTACATCAAACCACAACCCCGAAGGGCTACTTAAAAATTTTTACGGGTTGCTTCATATTTTGATTCTACATCAAACCACAACCACGTCCGTATGCGAAGTACAAACAAGGTGTTGCTTCATATTTTGATTCTACATCAAACCACAACCATAACAACATCGAAAAATATGCTGCCAAGTTGCTTCATATTTTGATTCTACATCAAACCACAACCATGCGCACCGTCTGCGTGAGTCCGGTGAGGTTGCTTCATATTTTGATTCTACATCAAACCACAACCTGTGCGAACAGAACAGTGTTTGAGAAGTGTTGCTTCATATTTTGATTCTACATCAAACCACAACTTCTTATCTCACTCATATCGTACCTCCTATGTTGCTTCATATTTTGATTCTACATCAAACCACAACTAAATGAATTTAATTTCACTATTGGCCAGTGTTGCTTCATATTTTGATTCTACATCAAACCACAACCTGTACTATTTAAAATATTGAATATAAGCATATTATACAAATATTTTCATACAAGAAGTGGCTTGAATATTTCAGCATTATTGCAAATATACTAAAAAAATTCTAACTGAATAGGTACTTCTGGAGCTTTTTGTTTAATTTCTCCCCACATATTGATAATCTTTGAATACTGTTTGTCTGTTACTGTTAAAATACTAACTTTACCACTTGGTGTTAAGATTGATTTTACCCTTTTGATATGAACGTTTGCGCTTTCCTGCGAACCGCAATATCTAATATATATACTGTATTGATACATCGTAAATCCATCTTTCTCTAATTCTTTACGAAACCGTGCAGCCTCCTTTTTTTCTTTCTTTGTAACAGTGGGTAAATCGAACATTACAAACAACCACATAACATGATAAGCATTTAGTCGGTTCTCACTCATTTCAAAAGAGGCAAACTAATTTTCTTTACTTCTTTGGCATAATATTTCACAAGAGAAGCCATTGTCATGGTAAGCCCCACGCTTAAAGGACGAGTTACATTCATAAAATATGTATCACAATAAAGTAATTTTATCAATATTCCTTTCACTTCAGTGGTAAGTGTCGTTTGTCCATTTTGGGTAAGATGATACACTATTTCATCAACGAATGGGCGGTAAGGCTCCATCATATCATCTGCTAAAGGAAAAGCGTTACTGCGGTTATGATGAAAGATGCCCAATGCGGGAAATAGTCCTGCTGACATGATTGCGCGCGTTACTGCCGCACGTAAAATGGTATAACCATAGTTGAGCAGCGCATTTGTGCCAGACTGAGTTCTATCTCTTATGAAATCTTTTCCAAATAGTTGTGTCCAATATAGTTTAGCGGCAGCCCCTTCTCGGTTGGTACTATCCCCACTCTTTACATTATTATAATATGGGAACAAACATTTTCCTTCTTTACCTAATTTTTCAAGAAGTTGTGCTTGATTTTTTATCTTACATTCTATTATTTGTTTCCAAAGCTGTTTATTGAAAGACTGACTTGCAGAAAGTTGATTTCTTAAAGTTTCACCTTGTGTGTTGTTATTATCTAAATTAAACAACATGGATGTTGGCATGCCTTTTTGATTGCAAAATACTACCGACACGTTATTTTCTGTCAATGCATTTAGAAGTGGTACACTTATTGAGACCATAGGATTGTCAACCATTAAGAAACCTATATCTTCTATAGGAATGGTTCGTCGCTCATCAGGCAAGTCTTTCATGGTAATAACCAGTTGGTTATACCTCAATGAAAGACTTGCTGGATGAGAAAAGACAACGCTTCGTTTCAACATATCGGCTTACTCTTTAAGCGTTACTTTACCAAGAATGTCGATAGTAAAATCTATACCATCTACTAATATGTTGATATTGTTTATACTCTGTCTGAAAATAGGAGCATAATCATCATTATTTTTATAAGGAGTGCTAAAAATAGTCAACCCTTCTTTACGAGCTTCTTGATGATATTTAAATTTTATACGTCCATCTTTTTCAATGCCAACCACCTTGTAGAGTCTTTTAACTAAATCTTTGGTATTATCCACTTGTATTTCGTCAGGATTTTCTTCAAACATTAACACCAGCTGCCCCATTAAAAGTTTTGTCTTAAGTGGCAATCCATATTTGGCGCTGTGAGTAGGCACTATAGACGAGAATATATTTCGGTCTTGACTTCGTTTATAATATTTAGCAGCCTCGATATAGCTTACTATTTCAAATTCTCTAACCACTTTATTTTTCACCAAACCCTCATAAATAGCCAACATGTAATTATTTTCATTCACTACATGATATTGCTGTTTATATTCTTTTTTGGACAAATCTCGATGTTGTCTGATATTGATGGGTTGCTTCACCGATTTAGCAAAACATCTTACCTTTTTTATAAGTATGCCTTTATCCTCATTCATATAGATTGGTTCTGCTATAGCCTGCTTGAAATTTTTGTCCGCTATTGCTTCTTTAATGGTTCGCTTCACGGTTTCATCGACAATATTTTCAAGCTCTTCTGGTTTTGTAAACGAACTGAGTGGTCGCCGAACAACATATCTTATTTCTCCATCTCGCTCAATTGCGCCATAATATGTATCAAGATGTAAACTACCTCTTGCCGTGTCCCCTTGAGCCAACACCTTTCCTTTAGATGTCTGCACATACTTTTTTGTATGCTTCGGCATGTTGTTAGGAGTATCGTGTACTACCAATAAGTTTTTATATATGTTGAGAACATCCTCTGTAAATGTAGCCCAAGGTTTTGAGAATTTAGGTTTGGAACCTCTGCCCTGCTTAAATGTTTCTTCCATGTGGTAATATTCAGCCATGAGATCGTACTCTCTCTTTCCGATGCATGCAATGGTGATAGCATCCATACAATGATGCGAATGATTATCTCTACATTTCTTTTCATATTCACTTTGCAGCCCCCACATTTTACGAAACTCGGCTGTTGCCACGCCCTTTACCACATAAACATTCGACTTATTGCGACTGTCTGCTTGATGGAATAACGACTTGAGATACAACCCCGCATAACGAGAAACAAGTCCGATGCCAGTTCCCTGTCTCCTGCTGAACCCTTCGGGCACTTCGGTCATAGTAAATCGTTCATACTTTCCTCGCCAATAATCTATCTCCATTTGTAGCTTATGGCGTTTTTGTATCCTTATATCTTTCACCGCTTTATCCATTCCAGCAAATGTGCGTTGCTTGTCACGTTCTTTTACCAGCTGTTCATATTTGTTTTTCCACGGTTCAATTCTTGTCAATATCTCCTCGTGATTCGACAATTGTGCAGGTAGTTTCGCTTTCTTTATCTCTCTGTTAAACCGATTGTCACACAATGTAAGGTTCATCTGTGTGCTGTCTCCACCAACACTCTGTGGAATAGTGTGCTCTATATCAAATTTCGGATTACTCCCAATAAAGTCGGTGATACTTATTTGTTCACCTGTATATAAGCAATGGTGGTTTTGTTCCTCCCAAAGTTGAAACTTTAACACATCTGTTTGAGTTGGTTCAATCTCTTTTCCCGTTTCTTCTTTGTATAACTTCCTTATTTCATCACCATATTTTTTGTGTTGTTTGTCTTGCTCTTTTTGCCTATCTGCAATTGCTTTTCGCTTATTGGCATCATTCAATTCTCGGGCGTACTCAACATGTACTTCCGTATTTTCGTCAATAATACTTTCTTTCAACAACTGATTTACCACCCGTCTCAAGATATGTAGAGAGCGCATAGCCATAGGATTTCTTATGGCATTGGTTCGTGGCGAGCCCAATTGCAGTATGCCAAATTCGTTGCGTTGCGCATTAGGGTAGGTTTCTATCATAGAAGGATGATATAGTTTGTCTGTTGCTCCTGCTGGTAACTCGAAGTTGTTTGCAAGAAAATCTTTGATCAACATTTCAATAGTTCCTTGTACTTCGCGATGTTTAGGTTGATAATTGAAAACCAGTTCACCAACATTCTCCATGATATACTTTCTGTTCTGCTCGTTGTTCCATATCTCTTTACCTACAATGGTAGGAATGTTTGCAAAGAACGAAGCATGCGTATAATACATTCCCTTGCGCAAGAACGGTAAGAATTTGCGTATAGCTTTTAGGCTTAGCGCTGCAAAACTGTGACTTAACTTTATCTTTGCAAACTTCTCTGCACTCTCCTCATCCAACTGCAACTTGTGATGAGCAAACTCTTTTAGCTTTTCAACCGATGAAAAAGAATACAACACATTCCAAACATCGTCCACCATTTCTTGCAAACTCTTACTCCCATTCTTCTTTTGAATAAGTGTGTATGTCTCGGCTATACCCGTCTTCCAATCATCGCCAAATATGCTTTTCAACTGTGCTGTAGTAGGACATCCTGGCACGCCCTGTGTCATTCTATAATTAAACTTATAAGCTCGTTCGTCTTTGTCGTGTATCCAGGAATAGTTTTTCTTGCCTGCCAATTCCTTGGCTATGTCTTCAAAGTCGAAATTAGGTTTTGATTTACGGAAAAACAAAGGTTCAATTTTCTCTCGCTCCTCGTAAGTTAATGGACGTAGTTCTAAATCGTGAGGTCCTTTTACCTGAATGTTGTTGATAAAACAAAGCATTCTAAATTCTTCATAATCAGGATGCGAATCGGCACAACGCGGTTTACCTCTTTCAAAGGTACACCTACCAACACCGTGCCTTTGCGATTTAAGCGGTAGTTGAAAGAAGATGGCTCGTTGCAAATCTTCTATTAACTCGCTGCTTAGTTCTTGCTTTTCACAAATAGCATCAAACTCATGCTGGTAATGTTTATTACGGTCTGTGTACCTTTGTCTGATGCGTACCTTGTTACCTTGTTCATCATAGAGTTTATAAAAATAATCTCCAAGATATTCGCATCCCGCTTCTTCCATTTCTGTCGACAGCTGCGAAATTCCCGATTTCACCACTCCGTTTTCTTTATTATCTGCACTGGTATCCAGTCGACTACTCAAAAAGCCACGCCGTTGCGTTAAATGATATAAAGCACGACCTAAGGTATATCTATCAGCCTCAACTGTTAAATCTAATTTTTCGTGCAGACATCTATGTCTATCATAATAAGGATTTTTCCCTTCTTCATCGCTTGTGCGCTGCCACAACATCAACTCATCGCTCTTAGGATATTGCTTCTGTAAGTGCCACTGTCGTAAATCATCATCACTCAAATAAGGACAAAGATGATATTTCACCAGCACCTTCAACACTTGTATTTTGCGTAAACGACGTCGAAAATATTGTTTCCGTATAGCTTTATATCCCGAACGCTCGGCAGCCTTAGAAGATTCTATCCCCTTTTCAATTTTTACACCTTCTTGAAAGATAACATCACCATATTTAATAAGCTCGTAATTCTGGGCATGCTCGTCCCAATCAACTACTGCCCACCCCAAACTGTTGGTGCCAGTATCCAATCCTAATATGCGTTTGTTCATAATAAATAAATTTATTTCTGTAAAATTAGAAAAAATATTTGTCAGTAACAAATATTTTGTTTACATTTGCCACATAAGATATTCTACATCTTATCACAATAAGGCTATATGCCGAAGGATGCAAGTCCTACAGCCCCTCTTCGGAGGGGCTTATTGTTTTATGGTCTTATACAGCAATCGTTTGACATTTTATCTAACTCGTAAAAAGATAAAATAACCAATCAAATAATTTCAGTATAAGACACATCTATTGCTTCTAAATCAATGATTACGCTTTCGTACTACCCTTTTTTATTGTAAATTTGCAAGACTAACCAAATAAACCATTAAATGATATGAAGATGCTGAAAACCTGTCTATCTGTCTTAGCATTCACTTTGGCATGGAATGTTAGCGCAGCCGACAAATTAGAACCCGTTGACTATGTGAGCCCTTTGGTAGGAACATTGTCCAAACATGCCTTATCCACAGGAAATACTTATCCTGCTATTGCGCTTCCATGGGGAATGAATTTCTGGATGCCACAAACAGGAAAAATGGGAGATGGCTGGGCTTACGTCTATACTGAGGACAAATTGCGTGGCTTCAAGCAGACACATCAGCCCAGTCCTTGGATTAACGACTATGGACAGTTTGCCATTATGCCCATCACGGGCAAGCCTGTTTTTAACGAAGACGAGCGTGCCAGTTGGTTTTCTCATAAGGCAGAGGTGGCAAAACCTTATTACTATCGTGTCTACTTAGCCGATCATGACATCGTTACCGAGTTCACTCCTACCGAGCGAGCCGTGATGTTTAGGTTCACGTTTCCCGAAAACAGTCATTCGTATGTCGTGGTAGATGCGTTGGATAAAGGCTCGTCGATACAAATTATCCCTGCTGAAAACAAGATTATTGGCTACACTACGCGCAATAGCGGTGGCGTTCCTGACAACTTTAAGAATTACTTTGTTATCCAATTCGATAAGCCTTTTACGTATCGTGCAGCTGTGGCAGACGGCAAAATTGATGAAAGCAAGACCGCTGCAACGGTAAATCATGCAGGGGCTATCATTGGTTTTAAGACACAGCGTGGCGAGAAAGTGCATGCGCGAATTGCTTCCTCGTTTATCAGTCCGCAACAAGCCGAACTAAATTTGCAGGAGTTAGGCGCACGAAGCTTTGAGGAAATCAAGCAACAAGGTCGAGAGATATGGAACAAAGTGTTGGGACGTATCGAAGTAGAAAATAACAACATTGACCATCTTCGCACGTTCTATTCTTGTTTGTATCGCTCGGTGTTGTTCCCACGAAGTTTCTTTGAGAAAGATGCTACGGGAAAAATTGTGCATTACAGTCCGTATAATGGGCAGGTATTGCCAGGCTATATGTTCACCGACACAGGCTTCTGGGACACGTTCCGTTGCTTGTTCCCCTTGCTCAACCTGATGTATCCTTCCATGAATATAAAGATGCAAGAAGGTTTGGTGAACGCCTATCTCGAAAGTGGCTTCCTTCCCGAGTGGGCAAGTCCGGGACATCGAGATTGTATGGTGGGCAACAATTCTGCCTCTGTGGTAGCAGATGCATACCTCAAGGGCTTACGTGGCTACGATGCGGAAACGCTATGGAAGGCTGTTACGCACGGAGCGAATGCCGTTCATCCTACCGTTAGCTCTACTGGTCGTTTAGGTTTTGATGAGTATAACAAAATGGGATATGTGCCCTACGATGTGGATATCGACGAAAATGTGGCTCGTACGTTGGAGTATGCGTATGACGACTGGTGCATCTATCAGTTTGGTAAAGCCTTAGGTAAGTCTAAAAAAGAGTTGGCTCCCTATCTCAAGCATGCCATGAACTATAAGAATGTCTTTGACTGTGAAACCAATCTCATGCGTGGTCGCAACAAGGACGGCAAGTTCCAGTCGCCATTCAGTCCGCTGAAGTGGGGCGACGCCTTTACCGAAGGCAACGCTTGGCATTACACTTGGTCGGTATTCCATGACCCACAAGGACTCATCAACCTCATGGGAGGGAAACAAACTTTTAATCTCATGCTCGATTCTGTGTTCAATGTTCCACCTCTTTTCGACGATAGTTATTACGGAAGTGTTATCCACGAAATACGTGAAATGCAAATTATGAATATGGGCAACTACGCTCATGGCAACCAACCCATACAGCACATGATTTATCTGTACGGCTATTCAGGGCAACCTTGGAAAACACAATACTGGATAAGAGAGGTGATGGACAAACTCTACAATGCCAACCCCGATGGCTATTGTGGTGATGAGGACAACGGACAGACCTCGGCATGGTATGTATTCTCTGCCATGGGATTCTATCCTGTTTGCCCTGGTAGCAACCAATATGTGATAGGTACGCCCTACTTTCAAAAGATGACCTTGCACTTAGAGAACGGAAAGACGTTGACACTCCATGCCAATAAGTGCAGCACCGCCAATAAGTATATCCAGTCGTTGCGCATCAATGGCGTGCCTTCTACCCGAAACTACTTCACTCATCAGGAGCTGATGTTGGGGGGCACTATTGTTTATGACATGGGCAACGTGCCTAACAAGCAGCGTGGCATTCAAGACGCTGATGCTCCATATTCGTTCAGCACAGAGAAAAGGCAATAACAGGTGAGCGGTTATTAGACACGAAGTGGGAGGGAAACCATTGGTTCCCTCCCACTTTATTTCATGTCATGAGTAGTAGCGTGGCTATTCTCAGCACACATGCCGAGGATTACCACACACTTCCCCAGTTCTTTTCGTAGTTGCCATCCTCCTCGTCCCACGAGTCCAAGTCGTCACCCTGCCACTTCTTTCCATTGGCAACACCAGCATCATAACCGTCACGTGGTATTGACCAGGTTTCCATCATGCTGGCGTTCGTACCCATTTTAATGATTTCGGTGCATGGCGACAGGTAGGTGCGTCTGTCGCTGGCAGCGTTGCTTATCTTTTTATCTTTAGTGTTCATCTTTATTTCGTCTTTAATGTTTTCTTACCCTTCATGATATACATGCCCGATGGCAGACTGTCGAAGTTGGTGCCTACATAGCGCCCGTCGATGGTGTATATGCGCTGTGCGCCTTGCTGTACATCGGTATTTCCTGTCACATCACTGATGCCCGTCGTCTCTCCTTCCGAGAGCACTACGAACTGCTTGGCACCTAAAGTCCCTGGCATGAGCAAAATAAAGCCACGGAATGGTGGCACAAAGTCTTCATTTTTAGTAGAATACTGCCTCCATACATCTTGTCCTGGGTAATTTACGTTCAGCACCCAAGGGCTATAGTCATAATTCGTCTCACCACCAATGTTACCATCTTTATACCAATAGCTTGAGGTTCTTTCAGTGCTGCCATAGAAAGCGTAGCTTTGGTCTGATTCGGCTTTGACGAAGCATTGCGGCTTAAGAAGTTTAGATTTCGGAAACTTTTCACCAGACGCAGCAATTACCACGGGATTGGCAACCGCCTCGAACTCCTCCGACCTATGCTCCTTACCATCGGTGATGCGCAGCAGGTAGGGTGTGTTCGCCTTAAGTATGTCTTTGTCTTTGTCGGGGATTGACTTGAACATATAAGTTTCATAAATTTTTATTGTGCCATATTCATCAACTTTCTCCCTCTTCAAATAGTCCAAATTGTATGCGCGTATACCCTTCGGCAGTTTCACGGCGTATGGCAGGAAGATGGTGAAACAGTTCTTGCCTTCGATAAAGTGAGAGAGGGAAGGCAAGTCGCGCTGATAAACCACTTCATCGGCTTTGATAGCATAAGGGAACTCGTAATCCGTACCGTCCACCAAAACCAATTTGGTACATATGCCGTCAGACTTGACAAAGTTCACGTCCTGACCAGCCGCAATACTGATGTCCGACACTTTGGGTAGGTAAACGAGCGTGTGGGTTGGCAGACCTGCTGTAATCGTGTTTGAGTTCGCTTCGCGTGACAAATTCTTCAGATTGTTCTTAACCACCGTGCTATTCACGTCGCGCAGGTCAAGATATTCCACATTAGTACATCCTTCGAGAAAGCCCGCACCTACCGTGCAGTTGTCACTGCCTTTCAATGTAAATCCTGTCAGCAGTTCATTTCCCTTAAAGGCTTCATTGCCTATTTCCTCAACATTGTCAAGAACAACAAAATCACCTGTCAGCTTACCATTTTCAAAAGCCCTTGCACCGATTTTCTTTACAGCAGATAACTCGTTAAAACTCTTAATACTGGCATTTGCGAAAGCTCTTTCTTCTATGGTAGTCACCGTAAGGGGAATAACAAATTTATCTAAATCTTTAAAAGCCTTTTCAAACATACCCGTTGGGATCGTTGTTATGCCATCTTGCAAGGTTACAGACTTAACTTTAGACCCGGCCCCGGCAAAGGCTTCTACTCCCGACCGCTGATCAACATCAGGTAAGGTTTTATACAAATCTGTAATTTCAGTATCTGTATCTTCGGGCTTTACCCCGAGATTTGCCGATTTGGGAACTTCCATCGAAAATCCAGAGCCTTTGAATGCCTGATAACCCAAGTACCTGATGTTCGGACATGACAAAGTCGCACCCGCAGTTGAACATAGCTCAAAGGCTTGAGGCCCTATAGCTGTTTTACCGGGTATTGTAATTGTTACGGTAGGATTTGCTGTAACATTTCTTCTAAATTTAAGGTTATTATAAGTATAATAATAACCCACAACGCTCCTATAAAAAGCTTGCCGTCCGATGGTTTTCAGTCCCTCAGGGAAGTTGATAGTACATGCGTAGGCTTGATAAAAGGCAGCCTCCTCAATGTGCTCAATGGTTGAAGGAAGAACAAAATTTACTTGAATCGCTTTTTTAGCGTTTCCATCATAAGTTCCCCTTTCATTAATGAATGCACAGGTACCAATGGCTGTGACTGTCCAGTCCTTGCTTTGATAGGTGACTTTCTCAGGAATGGTTATTGTATTATTCAGTGTTCCGCTGTAGCCTTTGTAAGTACCATCAGCTTTATCATCACCACCTCTAGTACCATTATTTACATAATCAAAATTTTTGTCAAATTCCAGCTGTCTTGCTTTTGCCTTATCCAAATTTTCGTTTGCGTATGTCACTTTCACGGTATGCTTCGTGGCATCTACCACCTCATACCAGAGGATTCCGACTTGGAATCTGGTGCCCGCGGTCTGCGCCGTGACAGGCAGCGCCGTTATCATTAGCAGCACAAGCGCAAACCATGCGCTGCGGTGCTTCGCTTTGTTGTTGTAATTTTGTTTCATGATTCAAAATAATATTTAATTGTTATTTTATCTTGTTAGATGAATACTCGTGTAGGATGTTTTAATACCTGCTTTTAATAAAACTCCATATTTTGTTGCAAAGATATATAAAATTATTGGTTGTAACAAGTACAATGCGAACTTTTTTTTATTCGTTTAACGAAAATGTCATAGTGGCAACGGACAACAAACAAAATAATGATAGCAACGGAATGGCACGGACTAACACGGCTCTTTCACTGAAGGGTGTTAACAACAAATTTAACAAATTACACGAATCAACTCAACAAGACAATGAACGCAAGCGTTCTACGAATGGAACAAATCTGACGACATCAACTTATCGCATATCTGTGCTAAATTCGTTTCATTTGGTGAACGCTGGCGTTCATTGATTGCAGCAATCGGATTTGTTTTTTTTGTTCAATTCGTTGTTAAAATAAATGATTGTTGTTAAAATAAAAGGAAATAGTTGTTGTTAAAACAAAAGAAAATGATTGTTGTTGAACAGCGAATGAAGCAAACGATTTTCTACGGTTTTGTCAAAATAAATTGCCGAAATTTAACACTTCAGAAGTGGGTGAAATAGCTCGTGAACATGGGTGAATTTGTGTGTTAGAAAGTCACAATTTGGTTGTTCCATGTCTTTAAGGCGGTTATCTCAATGACTTTGCACGACTAAAGCATGCTTTCAAGCCCCTTGATCACATGGAGTAAGGGCGTTATTTTGCGCTTATAAGAGTGGGTTACGAGGCGATTTTCACCGTTATGAAATCTTATTTTTGGCAAAGTGTTGGCTTTCAACGAATTGCAAACTTGCTCAAAACTCGCGTATTTTCAACCGATGCTCCCCTTGCTCGCAAATATTCAAATTTTGGAAGTGCAGTTGTCCTATTTTTTCAAAACGCAATTAACACTTTTAACAATCAGTTATCAGTAAAAATCAAAGCGCAAGGAAGAGGCACGGAGAGGCACGGATATCCGTGGCAAGGCGAGGGGGAAATATCCTCATAATATAGGATTTTACATGTAATGACATTATTGTAAATTTGCAACCAAACATTATACAAACGATTACGGTGAGTACGCCTGTCCGTTGCTGTTGGGAAACACCCTGTTGCCATGAGCGAGACAACGTGTTGGACACAACGCCCTTACGCTTCCGAGCATTGTCGTGGAGCAGGGAGAGGGCAGCACTCACACCGCAAAGAAAACAAGAGAATTAAAAAGATGAATCAGCAATTGCTCGATAAATATAACGTCCCGGTGCCTCGGTACACCAGTTATCCCCCCGCCAACTATTTTCACGAACTGACCACAGACCAGTATCTCTCTGCCATAGAAGCCTCCAACCACCATGCGCACCAGCCGTTGGTGTCCTTTTATCTGCATATACCGTTTTGTAGACATTTATGCCATTACTGCGGTTGTAACTCCTACCCCATGGTGAACCAAGACATGAGGAGAAGATATGTTGATGCCTTGCATCAAGAAATAGACCTCATTGCCAGTCATTTAGACACCCAAAACCGCCAAATCTCGCAGATACATTATGGCGGCGGAAGTCCTACGGCATTGCCCATAGCAGACTTACAGTCGCTCAACGAACACTTGCGCTCGTTGATGCCCACCATAGCACATCCAGAAATCGCCATAGAGTGTCATCCCGGTTACTTGGCAGAAGGAGATTGGGAGGCATTGGCACAATGTGGTTTTAACAGATATAGCTTGGGTATTCAGGATTTTGACGAGCATGTGTTGAAGGCAGTCAACCGCCGTCCGTCACTCCTTCCTGTGGAAGAGATTATGCACCTCCTGCGGCAGCAGGGTGCAACGGTGAATATGGATTTGCTGTTTGGCTTGCCCTATCAAACACCCGACTCGTTTGCTCGAGCCGCTGAACAGGCAGCTAACCTGCACCCAGACAGGATTGTGACCTTCAGTTATGGCCACGTGCCATGGGTGCACAAACGCCAGTTGATACTCGAGAAATTGGGATTGCCACAAGACGATGACAAACAAGAGATGTATCGACGGGCAGCAGAAGTGTTACATACGGCAGGTTATCGCAGCATTGGCATGGATCACTTTGTGTTACCTACCGACGAACTGAGTGTGGCATTGGAAACAAAACAGCTGCATCGTAATTTTCAAGGCTATTGTACACGCCGCACCACAGGGCAGGTGTATGCCTTTGGCGTGACAGCTATCAGTCAGCTACAAACGGCATACGCACAAAATGGGCGTGACATTGAAGCGTATATCCGCTGCATAGAAGCAGGAAAACCTTACACCTATCGTGGCTACGAGCTTACAACGCAAGAGCAAATGGTGCGTGAGGTGATAGAGCAGATGATGTGTAACTACCACTTCTCTTGGTCGGAAATTGCGGCGCGCCTTGGGTGTACACCTGCCGAGGTGAAGGCAGCCACAAACTATGATGAGCAGAAATTGAAAGAGATGGAGGCAGACGGCTTGATACAGCTCAGCGAAGACAGCATCAGTATGACTCAGACAGGGTCGCCCTTTGTACGCAATGTGGTTGCCACCCTCGACCCACTCATGGCGCACACCGATAAAAAGTTTTCCAAACCTATATAAAGATGGATTGGTGAGCGGTGGTGAGATTTGAATTTTACTATCGTTGACCCACAAGAAAAGTAACTTTAGATGAGCGCAGCAGCGCAATTTAGGGCGGTTCTATAAATTAGCTTTGTCAGATTGCGAGGCTGTTTTTGTGGTCAGTTTGTTTGTAAGTGAAGGAGTATAGCGGGCTATACGACTGAACGAACAAGCAAATTGAACCAAAAAGAGACCGCAAGATGACAAAAACGTAAACTGACTGATATACTAAAACTTTACGGCGGTAATTTATAGAACCGCCCTATAATGATAAAAAGAATGGCAGAAAATAAAGACAACTTCTCCGTAGAGAGCAAACCCACTCATGAGCATCAGCCTGCCCAAGAAACCTCACGACACGTCGATGTGTGTGTGATAGGTGCAGGGTTAACAGGACTCACCACCGCCTTTCTGTTGAAGCGGAAAGGTAAAGAGGTGGTAGTGATAGAGAAACAACCCCGAATAGGCGGACAGATACACACTCAACAGGTGGGCGACTATATCATGGAGAGCGGTCCTAACACGGGTTCGGTATCCTTTCCAGAGGTGGCAGAACTGTTTGAGGCATTAAACCAAGAGTGTAGCATGGAGACCGCATGCGAATCGTCGAAAAGGCGTTGGATATGGAAAGGAGGACGTTTTCACGATTTACCAGCAGGACCGATAGGAGGGTTGCGCACACCATTGTTTACGTGGTACGACAAATTCCGCATCTTGGGAGAGCCTTTTCGTGCCAAAGGAACCAATCCCGATGAGACCGTTGGCGCATTGGCAGCACGCAGATTGGGGAAATCGTATCTCGATTATGCGGTAGACCCCTTTGTATCGGGCGTGTATGCCGGTAATCCGATGACATTGGTTACCCGATTTGCGTTACCAAAATTATACCTATTAGAACAAGAACACGGTAGTTTTATTCGTGGAGCCATTGCCAAAGCAAAAGCGCCGAAAACAGAAAGAGACCGACGGGCAACGAAGAAAGTGTTTTCTGCACGTGGCGGTTTGAGTCATTTGGTCAATGCCTTGGGCGATGCTATTGGTGCAGCGCATCTCATTATTGGTGCCAACGGAGTGGAAATCAATCCTGCGGACGGTGGTTATGTGGTGAAGTACACCACTGGTTTAGGACAAGCGCAAACTGTTTACTGTCATGAAGTGGTTACTACTTGTGGGGCTTATGCGCTACCAGCTCTGCTGCCTTTTATCCAACAATCGTTGATGTCCAAGATATCGAATTTGTTTTATGCGCCCATCGTACAAGTGGGGGTAGGCATCAAAGACACGCAAGGGGTATCGCTTAACGCCTTTGGTGGGTTAGTACCCTCGTGCGAGAAGCAACAAGTGTTGGGCATACTGTTCCCCTCCAGTTGCTTCGAAAATCGTGCTCCTCTCGGTGGTGCTACTCTCTCGTTCTTCTTGGGAGGGGTGCGACATCCCGATTTCCTATCGAAGACAGATGAAGAACTGACAGCCATAGTAGAAGATGCCCTACATCGTATGTTGAAGTTGCCTGCGTCTGTGCAGCCAGATGCCATTCGTATCTTCAGGCACGAGCGTGCCATTCCGCAGTACGTGGCATCGAGTGGCGAACGCTACGCTGCCATTGAACAAATACAGCAGCAATATCCGGGCTTGATTTTGGCAGGAAATATCAGAGACGGCATCGGTATGGCGCATCGAATACGTCAGGCTTTTGAGGTGGCAAGGCAGTAATCCACGCACGAAGCGCAGCCTCTTCTCTCATATTGTGTTATTAACAAAATTATTAGAGCAACGGATTAACACGGTTTTTTCATTGAAAGGAAATATTGTTAACAACAAATTTAACAAATGAAACAAATCAACTAAGCAAGACAATGAACGCAAGCGTTCTACGAATGAAACAAATCTGACGACAGCAACATGTCGCATATCTGTGCTAAATTCGTTTAATTTGGTGAACGCTGGCGTTCATTGATACCAGCAATTAAATTTGTTTTTTTCGTTTAATTTGTTGTTAAAACAAAAAACATGATTGTTGTTGAACAACGAATTTAACCAATTAAACGAATCCACTCAACAAGACAATGAACGCAAGTGTTCTGCGAATAAAACAAATCTACCGGCATCAACATGTCGCATATCTGTGCTAAATTCGCTTTCATTTGTTGAACGCCGGCGTTCATTAATTGCAGCAATTAAATTTGTTTTTTTCGTTTAATTCGTTGTTAAAATAAAAAAAAATGATTGTTGTTGAACAACATTGCCCATAATTGAAAGAGCCGTGTCCGCTAAAGAACTTGTGCCAATTAGCAATATGACGGTAGATTTTACGTTATTCCAACATGAAGAAGTCAGTGCTTTGTACAATTCTATTTGTTGCATCATGGGTTCAGTGCCTTGCACAGATAGACCGTGTCGTGCAAAATCGTCCCTATGCAGATTTACGCCCACTGCACTTTGGCGTATTATTGGGTACTCATGTACAAGATGTTGAATTAAATAATGTAGGTATTCAACATCTCACACACGAAGACGGGAGTGTGTCAGAACGTCTCATTACCGTTGACCAAAATAGATGGGATGCAGGACTCACGGTGGGAGTACTTGCAGAAATGAGGCTCAGTAAGCACTTTCAGTTTCGCATTGCTCCTGCCATGTACTTCGGAAATCGACACTTAACTTTCCGCGACTATAGCATGTTGGACAAAGAAGGAAAACCAACGGAGCAGCAACAAGACATGAAAACCGCTTACATCTCCTCCGCCTTGGATATCATCTTCGCTGCTCCGAGATTTAATAACCACCGACCTTATTTAGTAACAGGAGTGAACCCTATGATTAACCTCAATGGGAAAAACGATCAGTTTGTAGCCCTGAAACGTTACGATGTATTTGCAGAGGTAGGCGTAGGGTGTGATTTCTATCTACAATACTTTAAGTTAAGACCAGAACTTAAATTTATGTTTGGACTCACCAACAGCTATGACAAGAATCATGTCAAAGGTATTAAAGACAAGAACATGATACCTTACACCAACGCTACCAACGAAGCACGCTCCAAGATGATAGTCTTGACGTTCTATTTTGAATAAAGATGAACACACCAACAAATAGGGTGAATTCTATAAATTAGTCTCGTCATGCCCTTAAATGTAGGCTACGATGCTCATTTATAAAACTCACCCAGAGTGAAAGTTCTTTATTTCTACGCCAAATGTTTTGTCATTTTTTCTTGAATTGCAATAGCAACTTTCCTACATAAACAGCATGTTTCCCATTTTGATCAACAGGAATCTCTTTTCCATCTAAATTCTTAACATATCTTAGAGATTGGAAATATGTATGAGAGTGTCCGCCTAACAGCAGGTCTATGCCCCGAGTATGTGCAATTATACGTTGTTCGCTCATCCCCTTTTTCAACCAACCCATGTGCGATAAACAAATCACTAAATCACACTTGTATTTATCTTTTAAGAGAGAAGCCATTTGCTGCCCTACTTTGATAGGGTCTAAATACTTCACTCCCTCACACTTCTTCAAATCTACAAGTCCTTCCATCTCTGGCGAGAGTCCAAACACACCAATCTTAATCCCTTTGCGCTTCAGTATAATATATGGTTTTACCAAACCTTCACAAACAGTTCCCGTAAAATCATAATTGCTGCACACAACAGGATAATTTAATTGCTTGATAAGACGAGCCAGATTGTCCATTCCAAAATCAAACTCATGATTGCCAAGCACACCTGCATCATACCCCATTTCATTCATCAACTTTACCTCGACCTCTCCTTGATATAAGGTATAATAAGGCGAGCCCTGACTGAAATCGCCACTATCAAAAAGTAACAGCTGAGGGTCTTTCTTCCTTTCCTCTTTTAGCATCCCAATTCTTCGAATAAATCCCCCTCGCCCTGCAAGCATGGTATCTGCTAAGTTCGGGTTTAACGGATATATACAACTGTGGGTGTCGTTTGTGTGGAGAATAGTAAGACTCTTATTTTGAGCCACAAGTGTTGTCCCTAAACATAAGAGCACACTAACTAATATATAACGATAATTCTTCATTTCTAACTTTGGTAATTCTGGTTCAACTTACTCAACAACAATTCTTCCTTCAATAGCAGCATCAACCTCAAGCCCCTGTGCGTTGGCTTGTTGAAAATAATCCATAATAATAAATCGCACATTGTTTTGCTTTTCTTGAGGCGACAACACCTGCGTTTTCTTCTTAAAGGCAACAAGTTTGTCATTTCCCTGCGCCAAGTAATCAAGAGTTGCTATACGGTACAAACGCTGTGGGTCAATGGGTTTTCCGTGAACTAAAGCCGACTTCAACTGTCCGTCTTTCGTAATTCTTAGTTCTACTCCATGACTCACACCTTCGCCACCAACCGAGGCAATTTGCTTAAAAAGCTCAAGCACTTGTTCACCTGTGAGTGTTAAGAAGCAAAGTTTGTTTTCAAAGGGTGCCACATCAACCACATCACCCTTCGTCACATCCCCTTTCACCAACGCTGCCCGGATACCTCCCATATTATATACAGCGAAATCAGGAGTCTCATGAAATGCTCTTCCACCCCAAATCAAGATGTCCGACAACAGATTAGAAAGCGTACTTTCAGGTCTGCCCACAGACATATCATGCTTAACTCGCCCTACAACAGGACTCATCAAACTATCTACCTCGTGTTTGTAGGGCCGCATCATGGCGTCTACTTTCTCATTACGAATGCCATCATACCGATGATCTACGAGTATTCGAGTTCGCTGAACGTTCGTCAACTGATAGTGCGATGCACACGATGTTGCCATCAACGATATGAAAGCAAGCTCAAACAGCAATTTTGTTTTTCTCATTTCAATTCTTATTTACCAATATTTATACCCTACAAATGTATAAGACTCATTACTCTTAGTCGCTTTTTATCTCGCCCCTACTGAGTAGTTACCAAGCATGTCGATACATCTGAGGCTGAAAACGATTTAATGATAATGCAAAGATAGATTTTTTTGTAAAATTTCAAAAATAGTTTGAAGACAATATTCTCTATGTGAAAGCGATTTCTTCTCATCAAGGTAATTTTATAGGTTCCTCTTTACACCGCTCTTAAGTCTAAGGGTAATTGTATTACAACAATTCCGTTGCAATCGACATCCCAGATGATGAACAATGCTTGAAGGCTTTGTCCCAATTACGAATCCACAGCTGTAATGTATTTTACTACGTTGTGTGCGTTTGCAAAATCGCGTCATTCGACAGATTTGCTGTTGAAACAAAAGAAAAAAGAATAAACTTATATTATTTCAAAAAATTGTTGTAACTTTGCACCGCTTTTCGGCATAACCTCTGGAAGTAGAAGAGTTGCTATCCATGTTGTGTTGGAACGACAAACAATATTTAATGACCAAATTAAAAATGGATTTAATTAAAGTTGCTGAAGAAGCATTTGCAACCGACAAAAAGTTCCCTGAATTCAAAGCAGGTGATACTATTACTGTCGCTTACAAAATCGTCGAGGGTACCAAAGAGCGTATCCAGCTCTATCGCGGTGTCGTTATAAAGATTTCAGGACACGGTGATAAGAAGCGCTTTACTGTACGCAAAATGTCTGGAACAGTGGGTGTAGAGCGTATTTTCCCTATTGAGTCGCCAAGCATTGACTCGATAGAAGTGAATAAGCGTGGTAAAGTACGTCGCGCTAAGTTGTACTACTTACGTGGTCTTACTGGAAAGAAAGCACGTATCCAGGAAAGAAGAACTGTCTCCAACAAATAAGATTCAGGTCAAAAGTATTTTTAAGATAAAAGAGGTCGCAATAGTTGTTGCGACCTTTTTTATTTCACTTCGTCATCATCGTCGTAGTTCAGGTCTGCACTATTCTCACCATGCAAAGCGGCTTTTAAATCTTTCCAATTTTGAAAGCCCGCAAGGAGAGCCAATTTATCCAAAGTAGCTACAGACAGTTTCTCTTTTCTTTGAAGACAATCCCATAGTTTCTGTACGCCACTCAAATTTGCACACAAACCATGTTTCGCCAATACATGAACGATTTTCTCATCTTCAGTCAAAAGATTACCTGCTGTTTCTCCGACCTTTGCCTCCATTTCTTCTAACAGACGCTTTATATCTTGCAACATTTTGTGAATCAATTAATTCATAACAACCATGTATATAAACCTCATCCATAAGTTCATTGGAAGACAGGAACTTGAACTTTCTACCTTTCTCGTCTATCGAACAATGAGCAAGCAAAATTACTAAAAAGATTGAACATACAACCCTTTCTTAAGGAAAAACAATGAACGTCATTTCTTTTCAATATAACGAATGCGAATCTTACAATGTTCTTTTGATGTCGTCATCCCGCAATGGATGCGCTCAAAACGATAAGAATAAATCTCGAACCGAAAGTCACTGAAACTTTTTAAGAAAGCTAAAAATCAGCAAGTAACGTAACAGAACAGTTTATTTTTTATATCTTTGTAAACCATTAGAACATTTTCCGATATGAAAGAATTAGCATTAAAGTACGGTTGCAATCCCAATCAGAAGCCTTCACGCATTTATATGGAAGAGGGAGAATTACCAATAGAAGTATTAAATGGTCGTCCAGGCTATATCAACTTTCTTGACGCACTCAATAGTTGGCAATTAGTAAAAGAGTTGAAGGCTGCAACAAGTCTTCCTGCTGCTGCCTCATTCAAGCACGTCTCACCAGCTGGGGCTGCCATTGGACTACCACTAAGCGACACCTTAAAAAAGATTTATTTTGTCGACGATGTAGACTTTGAGCTTTCACCCCTTGCCTGTGCTTATGCAAGAGCCAGAGGAGCAGACCGCATGTGTTCGTATGGCGATTTTGTTGCATTGAGTGACACCTGCGATGCAGCAACGGCATTGCTCATCAAAAGAGAAGTGAGCGATGGCGTCATTGCACCTGATTATACACCTGAAGCATTGGAGATTTTAAGAGAAAAGCGCAAAGGAACTTACAATGTTATTAAGATAGACCCAAACTATCAGCCGAATCCTATTGAACACAAACAGGTTTTTGGCATTACCTTTGAACAAGGGCGCAATGAAGTTAAACTTAATGACGATCGATTATTTGAGAACATCCCCACAGAACAGCAATCCTTGCCAGAAAATGCCAAGCGAGATCTTATCATTGCACTTATCACACTCAAATATACCCAGAGCAACAGCGTTTGTTATGTCAAAGATGGACAGGCAATTGGAATTGGAGCTGGGCAACAGAGTAGAATTCATTGCACCCGCTTGGCAGGCGACAAAGCAGACACGTGGTGGCTTCGCCAATGTCCGAAGGTCATGAACTTGCCATTCAAGGAGCATATCCGTCGTGCAGATAGAGACAATGCCATTGACTTATACATTGGCAATGAGGCGGATGACCTGTTGAAAGACGGTGCATGGGAAGCTATCTTTACGAAAAAACCAGAGCTCTTGACCCAAGAAGAAAAGAAAGAATGGCTTTGCCAAAACACACAAGTGGCATTAGGGAGTGATGCATTCTTCCCCTTTGGAGATAATATTGAACGCGCTCACAAAAGTGGTGTGCAATATATAGCACAAGCTGGAGGTTCTGTGAGAGACGATCATGTCATTGAGACTTGCAACAAATACGGCATCACAATGGCATTCACAGGGGTGAGATTATTCCACCATTAATTCATCAAATACAGTGGCATAAGCATCTTCGTTTGAAGAATATCTAATAGAAAGCAAGTGCCACTGTTATCAATTTACATGCGTATGGACGATTTTGACGATATATTAGAAAACGGGATAGTCTTTCGCAAGCCTCCTAAAGAAAAAAAAGAGGACGGAAAGATTAAGACCAAAGCCAAGAAAAAGAAGTATATTACAGGAGCACATGGCAGTGGCTCTGCTCGCCAAAAAGCGAAATACCGCACACAGCGAGCCAATAGACATAAAGGGAAAGCGTGATATAAGGATATTGCATTTACTTCGGAGCGTTAGTCTTGTTACGTTTCGAAGTAATTTTTCCTGATTTAGTCAAGGTCAAGGTTACATCTTGTAAACTTCGCTTTGCATGGTCGAACAGTATATTTGGATTGTAACGCCGCCCTCTGTATTTTACTTCAAAATGCAAATGTGCGGTTGTTGCACGTCCTGTTCGCCCTGTCAATCCAATCACATCCCCAGCTTTCACTTTTTGACCCACCTTTACAAAGTTTTTAGATTGATGACTGTAAAGGGTTTCAAAGCCATATTTATGTTTTATTTTGATGCAGTTTCCATACCCATAATGTGGCCCTGACAACGTTACTACTCCATCGAAGGCTGCCACTATCTTATCTTTCGGCTTGGTCTTCAAATCTACTCCGCCATGTCCTCGTCTGCCTCCGTAAGGACTTATCACCTTTGCACCTGGAAGCGGATAAGCCCATTGACCTGTTTTCCTCACTTCAGACAAGTTCAGTTGAAAAGAATTACCGTTTCTAAAAGGATTTTCTGGGTCAACTTCTACACGCTGTTGCTCCTCCGTCACCACTTTCACATCAATGTGATGCCCCACTTTCTTAAACTGAAGCAATTGTGAATATAATTGATGACTCGCAGGACTGAGAATAATCGTTGGATTGATGCGTGCACCATTCACCATGATTGAAAAGCGCAAAAACGAGCGTCCTGCACGCTCTCCAATAATCGCAATGGTCTGTCCTGCACGCACATGTTCACCCACTTTCACTAAATTCTGCACTTGATGACTATAAACGGTTTCCAATCCATTCTTATGTCGAATCACTAATACGGGTATTTGAGCTGCATTTCGCTTGGACAAACGCACAGTACCATCAAACATCGCCTTCACCGCATCTCCCTTCGACGTTCTGATTTCCAGTTCTTGTTGTGGTAAAAGGATACTCTTTCCCACAGGGAGTGGAAAACAATAATCTGTTGAGGACAACTTTTTGAAATCAATATAGAATTGATCAGATTTGTCAAAGAGATGTGGTGTAGCAATACTCACCTGCTGTCGTTCTGCAGGAGTGAACTGTTCTGTATCGGGAGCAAAAGCCGACAAGCTCATGACCGAAGCTACACTCAATATTAATTTTCGTAAAGGAAATTTCATTTCATTACCGTTTTGGAGACACATAGACAGATGTTATCGTATTTCGGAATCACCTTTCTACCTGCTCACTCTTTTAACAGAATACCATTATATATCCGTCCAGACGCCACTCCCAGTCGTCTTGCAGAAAAATATTGGTCTATTTGGTCGTACGTACAAATGTCTGCCTGTAAAATATGGTGCGCCTTTACCCCCTCCTCTATGAGTTGCAGACGATTGCATTCAGGCAAATCGAGGTGCCACTTCGTCTTCTTCACACTGATAGACGAAAGGGGAAAACCTGCTTTTGCAAATCTTTCAAACACTTCATCACCAACCTCAAAATTCTTTAAGGATATTCCGGGTCCTATACAAGCATACACATCAGCTGCCGAAGTGTCATAAACCTGCCGCATCATGGAAAAAGTGTGCTGCACAATTCGCTGCACGGTGCCTCGCCAACCAGCATGAATGGCAGCAATAGCATGATGCTTTGTATCATATAAAAGTACAGGAATGCAATCGGCAGTAGACACACCAATGCAAACTTGTGGTACAGAAGTGATGAGCGCATCCACACCTTCTAACAATAAATGCTGCGTAGATGGTGACAAAGAAAAGAAATCCTTTTCGATAACCCTTGTCTCGACACCGTGAACTTGATGTGGCAACAAAAGACGGTCGGCACTTAACTGGAGTTCGGCACAAAGAGCTGCTCGATTAGACTGTATGGCTTTCGGTTCATCTCCACAATAAGGATTGATGTTAAACGAACTATAACAACCCTTACTGACGCCTCCGCTCCGTGTGGTAGAAAAAACTTTTACTTGCTTATTCAATGGGAAATAAGTGAGCAGAGGTGTGGGCAAATCTTTTTGTTGCGCATCAGACATCTTCGTACTCATAATCTTCCAAGTCTTCGATGTCTTGAATGTCATTGTCGTCTATCGGAGTTATTTCCTCCACCTCACCTTCTGCAATGAGTTCCGACGCCATTTTATCCATCTCTTTATCCCGATGAATCAAATTATCTTCTGCAATAATCCCCTGCAGTTTATTACTCTCGCTATTAAGTTCTTTCCACAAAACATCCTTCAGTTCATCCAATCCTTGACCTGTTACAGCAGAAATAAACACAACGGGCAAATCAGTAGGAAGAGTGTCGTGCAGCATCTCGACCAGTTCTTGATCTAACAAGTCACATTTTGTCACTGCTAAGACACGGTGTTTGTCCATCATATCAGGGTTGAAGGTACGCAGTTCATTGAGTAATATTTCATACTCCTTCTTAATATCATCAGTATCACCTGGTACCATAAACAGTAACAAGGAGTTTCGCTCAATATGTCTCAAAAAACGCAAGCCTAACCCCTTCCCCTCACTCGCACCTTCAATGATGCCTGGAATATCTGCCATGACAAACGAATGATGATCACGATATTCCACAATACCCAAAGATGGTTCAAGGGTAGTAAACGGATAATTGGCTATCTTAGGTCGTGCACTCGACAAAGAGGAAACCAAGGTAGACTTTCCTGCATTGGGAAAACCAACCAATCCCACATCTGCCAACAATTTAAGTTCTAAGATGACCGTCATCTCTTGCATGGGCTCGCCGGGCTGTGCATAGCGTGGAGCCTGATTGGTGGCTGTTCTAAACTGGAAATTTCCAAGTCCTCCTCGCCCACCTTTCAACAATAACACCTCCTGTCCATGCTCGGTCACATCGCAAATAAACTTGCCATTTTCGGCATTATACACCACCGTACCACATGGAACATCAATATATATATCCTTTCCATCAGTGCCATGACACTTGTCTTTACCTCCATTTCCACCATGTTCGGCAAAGATATGTCGGTCGTACCGCAGATGTAGAAGCGTCCAGTAATTGTGGTTCCCCCGAAGATAGATGCTTCCTCCCTTACCTCCGTCACCACCATCGGGTCCTCCATTATAGTTGTATTTAACATGACGAAGGTGCATAGACCCTCGACCGCCTTTTCCCGAACGACAATAAATCTTTACGTAATCAACAAAATTAGACTCCATGAAAACATGATTTAGGGTAAGACAACAAAACATGAAATATGACTATCATTCAAATTCCTCAGTTCTTTGAACTTGAATGATAGTCATATTAAAAGTCAATTATAAAGCTTCAACGACAGCACAAATATCTGCTGTGATTCTATCCAACTCGCCCAAGCCGTCAATGTGGTGATGTATCGCTTCTTGCTTGTACCACTCTATGAGCGGAGCTGTTTGTGCATGATAAACGCCTAAACGTTTTTTAATCGTTTCTTCATTATCATCACTGCGACCACTCTGTTGCCCACGCAACAACAATCGCTTCATCAGTTCATCTTCTGGCACATCCAGTTCTATCATAGCAGCTACATGATGTCCACGTTTTGCCAACATTTCTTTCAATGCCTCAGCTTGTGGAATTGTTCGGGGAAATCCATCGAAGATAACTCCCTTGTGATTTTTACCAAAGCTATCATATACACTAGCAAGGATATCAATCATCAACTCATCAGGAATCAGCTGCCCTTTGTCAATAAATTCCTTGGCTGTCTTTCCCAAGTCCGTTCCATTCTTGATTTCGCTACGCAACACATCTCCCGTAGAAATATGTTCCAAACCAAATTTTTCAATGAGCTTATCGCTCTGTGTGCCCTTTCCTGAACCAGGAGCACCAAAGATTACTATATTTTTCATTCTTCTACTATTGTATAAATATCTCGTAAATTTCTTCCTAACTGGTCATAGTCCAAACCATACCCCACAATAAAATCATTAGGTATCTCCATGGCTACGTATTTAATATTAAGTGGTACTTTGAGCTTACCTGGCTTCAGCAACAAAGTACAAATGTCTAACGAGGCAGGACTACGTGTACCCAATTTTTCTATCATGCGCTTCATTGTAGCACCAGTGTCTACAATATCCTCCACAATAATGACTGCACGATTTGTAATATCTTCATTAAGACCTATCACCTCTTTGATTTCACCCGTGGAAGCGATACCTTGGTAAGAAGCCAGCTTCACAAAAGAAATCTCACATGGTATGGTGATATAACGCATCAAATCGGCTGCAAAGATGAAAGAGCCATTTAACACCGCCAGCAAAAGCGGATTTTTTCCTTCAAAATCGTGGCTAATTTGGTTGGCAACCTCCTTTACACGGCGTAACAGGTCGGCCTCTGGAATGAACGTCTTAAACGTCTTATCTTTAATCGTAACTTCACTCATGGATGGTATGATTTATATTTAGAAAGCACAAAGTTACTAAAAATATCATGAAGTTGCGAAGCTCATAGGCATTAATTAGTATAATTTAAAATCTATCTATCATCTACAAAATATTGATTTCCATAACCTTTTGACACATTCAAAATCTTTTGTCAAACAGCAAGCATAGAGAGATATAATCTTCATTTGTACCCTTTCTTCGGTAAGAATAGCCATCAACATTTCTAACCCATAGAATTACCTGAAGAGAATTGAGGGTTAAGAGGCTTATCTTTTTGCAACAATGTTATTAAACCAATAGGATAGAGAAACAGAGAGTGTTTTTCTTGTTTAACACCCTATTGTAAACGGTAAAAATGTTGTGCTGGGTTTCTCAATATGAGGATTTCCATAACAAGAAAAATGATAAAGGGCATTTTTTGTAGAAATTAACTAAAAATAGGAAATACCAAGTACACCTATTTATATTAATTTTGTATTTTTGCAGTAATGAAGATACTAACAAGTGCTCAAATTCAAGAGCTTGACGATTATACCATTGCACACGAGTCCATTAAAAGCATTGATTTAATGGAACGTGCGGCACAGGCATTGAGCCGTACTATCATGAATAGCTGGACGACAACATCGCCCATGGTTGTCTTTGCTGGTCCAGGAAACAATGGGGGTGACGCATTGGCTATAGCTCGGATATTGGCAGAGAACGGATATTCCATTGATGTTTATTTGTTTAATATTAGCAACAAACTATCCGAGAATTGTACTATCAACAGGGATCGATTGAAAAATCACCCAAAGATTACCAAGTTCACGGAAGTTACGCTCAATTTTGAACCCCCTACTTTGGAAGCTAACACCGTTGTCATTGACGGATTGTTTGGAGCAGGACTTAATAAACCACTCACAGGAGGCTTCGCATCACTGGTGAAATATATCAACCAGTCGCCTTGCAAGGTGGTAAGCATTGACATGCCTTCAGGACTCTTAACCGAAAACAATGCTTTTAATGTTCGGACAAATATCGTGAAGGCGGATGTAACGCTCACGCTTCAGCACAAGAAGTTGTCCATGATGATGGCGGACATGCAACCCTATATTGGGCAAGTAAAAGTGTTGGACATCCAACTTTCAGAAGCTTTTACCCAGCAAATAGATGCCAAATACAACATTGTGGAAGAACATGAAGTGGTTGAGAAGTTGCTAACACGTTCTGAATTTGTACACAAAGGCGACATGGGGCATGCACTATTAGTGGCTGGTAGTTACGGTATGGCTGGTGCTGCAACACTCGCCACTCAAGCTTGTCTGCGAGTAGGCGTGGGAAAAGTGACCACTCACATTCCTAAACATCTTCTTAATATTCTCCAAATTTCAGTTCCAGAAGCCATTGTGAGTGTGGATCCTGAAAAAGAACACTTCACCGAACCCGTAGACACAGACCCTTTTGATGCCTTAGGTATAGGTTCTGGATTGGGACAACACGAGAACTCCGCCATCGCCATGATTGCACAAGTAAGGCGTGCGCAGTGCCCCATTGTCGTAGATGCCGATGCTCTGAACATGTTAGGTACGCATCGAGCATGGATGCAACAATTGCCCAAGAACATTATTCTTACCCCACACCCCAAAGAGTTTGACCGACTGGTTGGGAATACAAGTGCTGACAGTTACGAAAGACTCACAAAAGCCTGCGAATTAGCAGAACGGTTGCACGGTTTCGTGCTACTGAAAGGGCATTATACCGCACTGTGCCAGCCTAACGGAAAAGTGTTCTTTAACTCAACAGGCAATGGGGGCATGGCAACTGCTGGCTGTGGAGATGTCTTAACGGGCATCATCACAGGACTGTTGGCACGCGGATACCGTCATGCAGACGCATGCATCATAGGTATGTATCTTCATGGATTGGCGGGTGATTTAGCAGCACAAGAAATGGGAAAAGAAAGTATGATTGCTGGCGATATCATTCGCTGGATACCACAGGCATTCAAGAAATTACAGGCATTGCATTGAGGTTTGTCACACACCCCCTCATGAAACACGATTTGAAATATGAAAAAAACATTTTTATCCACCTTATTTTTAGCATTGAATATCACTGCGCTATGGGCACAAATTCCTACAGAAGGTGTAACCTACTTCCTACCCAAAACAGCTTTGCGCTTTGCCGTTCTGGTAGAGAAGACAACATTTACACCCGGAAAATACGCACGCTTTTCAGAAAGATACCTCAAAACACCTGTAAAAGATACGCCCACCACGACCTACAGAATTGTTGGTACTAAAATGAACACCTATGCCGTACCCGACTCCTCTAAGCAGTTTACTGCAACGATTGATAAGAAGCATAGCATCATCAGCGTGAGCAGAGACCAAAATGGAGTCATCATGGCGGTGAACAGTGAGCCAATGCCTGTGGAGAAAGTCACATCTTTTCAGTCAGCACCCAAACCAGTAACTATTGACCCAGCTAAATACATGACCGCTGAAATATTGGCTGCTGGCAGCAATGCCAAGACGGCAGAACTCATAGCACAGGAGATATACGACATCAGAGACAGCAAAAATCAACTCTCAAGGGGCGAGGCAGACTTCATGCCCAAAGATGGCGAACAGCTAAGAATCATGCTGGACAACCTCAACACGCAAGAAAAAGCCATGTTGCAGTTTTTCCAAGGCACCACAATTACCGACACTCTCGAAACTATTGTGGACTATGTCCCTGTCAAAGGAACCGAACACGACTTGCTGTTCCGCTTTTCTAAGTACTTGGGAATGGTGGACAAAGACGACTTGGGAGGTACACCTTATTATATAAGTATCAAAGATGAAGAAATCATCCCCGTACTTTCGCTGCCCGATGAGAATGCAAAAAAAGACAAGAACAATGTGGGTATCAATGTGAACTTACCAGGAAAAATCAATATCACACTATCGAAAGAGGAACAACCCTTGTCATCTTTCGCAACCTACGCTGCACAATTCGGTCGCATAGAGAACATTAGCGGAAGACTGTGGGGGAAGAAATTCACCACACATTTGGTTCTAAACCCAGTAACAGGCAATGTAGAAAATATCAAAATAGAAGCCTTAGACTAAACCAAGAGTGAAAGATGAGTTAAACATTAAAAAATGTTGTATCACTTGGGTATAACAAATTAAAATGTTAACTTTGCAATAACTATCAAAGGTATTAGTAAACCAACTTTATAAAAATAAAAAAATATGGTAGATTACAAATCATTAGGCCTCGTAAACACACGTGAGATGTTTAAGAGAGCCATCAAAGGCGGTTACGCTATTCCAGCTTTCAACTTTAATAACATGGAACAGTTGCAAGCCATTATCAAGGCTACTTCTGACCAAAAATCTCCTGTTATCTTACAGGTATCTAAGGGTGCACGTCAATATGCCAACCAAACATTGCTTCGCTACATGGCACAAGGTGCTGTAGAATACGCTAAAGAATTGGGTTGCAAACATCCTGAAATCGCCCTCCACTTGGATCACGGTGATTCATTCGAGACTTGCAAGAGCTGCGTTGACTATGGTTTCTCTTCTGTGATGATTGATGGATCATCACTTCCTTACGAGGAGAACATCGCATTGACCAAGAAAGTTGTAGAATACGCTCATCAGTTTGATGTAACCGTAGAAGGCGAGCTTGGCGTTTTGGCTGGTGTAGAAGATGATGTAGTTGCAGAAGAATCTCATTACACCAAGCCTGAAGAGGTTATCGACTTTGTTAGCCGTACAGGCGTTGACTCGTTGGCTATCTCTATAGGTACCTCACACGGTGCATACAAGTTTAAGCCAGAGCAGTGTACACGTGACCCGAAGACAGGCTTGTTGGTACCACCTCCATTGGCTTTCGACGTATTGGACGAAATTATGGAGAAGCTTCCTGGATTCCCAATCGTACTTCACGGTTCTTCTTCTGTACCACAGGAGTATGTAAAGATTATCAACGAAAATGGCGGAAAACTGCCTGATGCCGTTGGTATCCCAGAGGAGCAGTTGCGCAAAGCTGCGAAGAGTGCTGTTTGCAAGATTAATATTGACTCCGACTCTCGTCTTGCTTTCACCGCTGCCGTTCGCAAGGTGTTCAACGAGAAGCCAGGAGAGTTTGACCCACGCAAATACTGTGGACCAGCTCGCGACTTGATGACAGAGCTTTACACACACAAGATTGTGAATGTTTTAGGCTCTAATAACAAGTTAGCTCAACTCGACTAATTGTCATTAGAGATGAAAGGATGACCATCCATTGTGAGCATTGTCAAGCATGGAATCGTCTTTTCATTAAGTAGTACGATAGCCCTTACCTCTATTGAGTTAAATACATCGTACAGCATTAGATAAAAGCGGGATCAACTTTGTTTGATACCCGCTTTCTTTTCAAATCCATGTAAGCACCCTACTATAAATAAGGAAATATATTATCATGCCGTGAATGATGATTTGATATTATTCTAAATATGGTACGTCTTATTTTTCTATCCGATTTTACAGAAGCCTACGCCCACCATTTACTGCAGGGAATTTTAACCTATGCCAAACAAAAAGACCAAGAAGCATGGGTCGTTTGCCGTATGCCCCCATCGTATAAAGAAACCTATGGCATCAAAGGCGTTGTTGAATGGGCAAAGAAATGGGATGCAAATGCGATTATCGGACGATTCAACCATGATGACGATATCGATTTGTTCCGCAGAAATGGAATCATTGCAATAGCTCAAGACTTTAAGCGCAGGTTTAATAACATTCCAAATATCACCAGCAATTATCACGATACAGGAAGATTGGCTGCCCAGTTTTTTATAGAAAAAGGCTACAAGCATTTTGCATTTTATGGTTACAAAGATACCGTATGGTCTGACGAACGATGCGAAGGATTCTATGAAGGCATTAAAGAAGCTGGATACAGCAAAAACTTTTATACGTATACCAATCAACAATTGGAAACGCTTTGGTATTACGATACTACCCCATTATTAAATTGGTTAAACCAACTTCCACAACAAACAGCTGTCTTTTGCTGTGATGACAACCAGGGAAATAAAATCACTGAAATTTGTAAAAGTAACAGAATCAAAATCCCAGAACATCTTGCCGTATTAGGAGTAGACAATGATACGACCCTTTGCGAACTGTCCGATCCTCCCCTCTCAAGTATTCATTTAGATATTGAAGCTGGTGGTTATGAAACTGCAGAGCTCATCATGAATCTCATGAAACAAAAGGATTTTCAGCCACAGGATGTAATCATCAAGGCTATCTCCATCATCAATAGAGCATCAACCAACAGCTTTGCAACCAATGATATGTACATCAATGAAGCGTTGGAATTTATTCACAGCAACTTAGATAAAGCCCTGAATGTGACAGACTTGGTTAAAAAACTGCCACTATCAAGGAGATTGCTCGAGATGAGATTTAAAAAGGTAACAGGAAGATCGGTATATAATTATATCATCTATAACAGAATAGAAGAGTTTGCGCGAAAAATTCATGAAACAGACAAACCCATCAATGAAATCGCTACAGAGATGGAGTTTTACAACTACAGTAACTTGGTACAACAATTTAAGCAAATCAAAGGTTGTACACCTACGGAATTTCGCAAAAGAAACAAAGCATACGACTTGTAACAAGTTACATTTCATTGCATAGACACTCATGACGACCTCTTATTTGCACAACTATTGCTCAACGAACAACTGAAAAAGACAAAAACATAGCTTGTTCAGAGGTATAGGAACATTGCACTTTCAATAAATGCACACACCACACTTTTGTCCTTTTATTTTACCAAAAAAACGGTCATTAAAAATCTCCAAAATAGAAAAAAATAATAGGCAAACGAACTACAAAAATGGGCTGATTTTATCAAAATTGATGCCTTTTCAAGTTGAAACATTGATTTAACGGTCTTATAAACATGTATTAGAGGTGTTATTCACATGCTTCAGCAGCATTAAAGCATGCAAATTGCAGGCTTATCTCAATGGGTTAGTCGCCAAGAAATGGTAAAAATAGGAATGAAAAGAGGTGTCGTAAGCATAATATCCTTAACATCAACGAATTATGAACCTCGCTCATTTTTAGCGTATTTGCGACCAACTTTGACGTTGGTTGTTAACACGCGAGTTATGAGAGGCACTTTGTAAAGAAAATTCAGTATTAATTATCCTTCTTTACAGCGTGTCACCAATTTATATTTACTGCCTTTTGGAGGCTTTTCATTGTAAAAATATCATCCTTCAATGAAAGAGCCGTGTGTTATTTGACGCATTTGCGCATTTTCAATATTAAAATACGCAAATACGTATCTACATTCAATAGAAAAATACTAAATTCGCAACATTAAACCAAAGGTCTTAAAATCTAATAAGAAGTTTTCAATAATAAAAGAGAAATACAAACAACTCATTTATTACGAATAGATTACAAAACTATGAAAAGAACAAGAACCGTATCTATTTTTACCCACTTATGCTAAAAATATAAGCTACGCTAATTATCTTTGCATGGCAAAAAGAGAAATCTAAAACAATTATACAATCACTATTAATTTCAACTGCATGAAGAAGTTTATTTTTTCAGTAGGCAACAAAAACAAGCTGTTCAAAGTCACCGCTTTAACGGCATTGACACTCTGTTTGCCTACAATGGCATCTGCATATAATGCAAATGCAAACAAGGTAGAGATGAGTCAGCAGAAAGCTGACCACATTACAGGTACCGTAACCGATACTAATGGAGAACCAGTTATTGGGGCTACCATTAAAATTGTAGGTAGCAGCAACGGTACTGTCACTGACGTGAATGGTAAATTTACACTCAGCGTTGCAAGAAATGCTGAACTGCAAATCTCATCTATTGGGTATGTTACTAAAAAAATAACAGTAGTTAGCAATAACTTAAATATTGTTTTGGCAGAGGATCGTGCCTCCCTTGATGAGGTGGTTGTATTAGGCTATGGTGCTGGTCAACGCAAACAAGACCTTTCTGCCTCTGTAGGTGTGATTAATAATGCGGATAAACTATCCGTTCGTCCAGTCAGCTCTACGGAGGGTATGCTGCAAGGTCAGTTGGCAGGTGTTACTATTACAGCCAATGGAGGTGACCCTACTTCTGCACCAAACATTGTCATTCGCGGACAAGGCTCCATGAATGGCGACAATGTGTTGTGGGTTGTAGACGGCATTCCAGGCGCTCCTATCCCTTCTATGAATGACATAGAGTCAATTGTTGTACTGAAAGATGCTGCATCAGCAGCTATCTATGGTGCACAATCGGGAGCTGGAGGCTGTGTGTTGGTAACAACTAAGAAAGCCAAAGAAGGAAAAGTGAGCTTGAGATATGACGGTTTATATGGTTTCAGACAAGCTACCAACCTGCCTAAAGCACTCACTGCAGAAGAGCAAATCAAGCTGGCTAATATCTCATATAAGGCAGCAGGACTGGATACTCCTATTGGTTGGGATACAAAAGTGAATCCTTATATCGCCACCAATCGTACAGACTGGATGGACGAAGTATTTAGAAATGCTTTCTACCAAAGACACAACGTGGTTATTAACACAGGTACCTCCTCGGCAAGAAGCCGTTTGAGTTATGCCTATGACGGTGATGACGGTGTATTGGTTGGCACGTTCAACAAGAGACACACCATACATTATAACGGTCAGTTCGACATTAACAAATGGATAACCATTACCGAGGATTTCACTTGGCGCAACTCGCAAATGCGCGGAGCCAACACTGCAAACCCAGAAGGTGGTGTCATTATGAACGCATTACACATGCCATCGAGTGCCAGTGTTTACAATCCAGACGGAACCTATGGTGGCGTTTCAGAGCCTGGTAACGGCTACACCGACATCCATGGTGATGCTATCAACCCTGTGCGCATACTATGTGCCAGCAATGCTTATAACAAAACGAGTGATATGTGGTCAACCACCTCACTACAGCTTCATGACATTGTTCCAGGATTGAAGTTTACCAGCAGATTTTCTTTCAACATTGAAAACAACTTCTATAAGGAGTTCAACCCTATGCGTCCTGAGTCTGGTAAGCCACAACTCTTTAACGAGATGAACGAATCGGCTTACAGATATAAAAAATGGATGACAGAAAATACACTGACTTACGATAATTCCTTTGGAAAACACAACTTGGGGCTCTTGTTATCTACAACAGCCAACAAGTTAATACAACGAGGTGTTAGTGTGTATGCACGCGGTTTCTCGGACGAAACTCCTGCTCTTCAATATTTGGCATACGCTGGAACTACCACACCAAAGGACTATCTCATTGGTCCAGATGCCAACGTAGCTTGCATTGCACGTGCTTCTTATTCGTACGACGATCGCTATTTCCTAACGGCATCATGGCGTAGAGACTACGCAGGTCGTCTGCCAAAGGATAATAACTATGGCGATTTCCCCGCTTTTACAGGTGCATGGAAAATCTCAAATGAAAGCTGGTTCGCTAAAAATAAAAATCTAAACTTACTGAAACTTCGTGCTTCTTGGGGACGCGTTGGTAATCTTGGCTCCATTGGTTATGGTTACAAAGCTGCCCAACTGTCATCAGCCGTATGGTCAGAAGGTGCACAGTACGGCGTTACAAGTAACACCTTATGGGGAACCCTCATATATAATGGTACAGCATTGAATCCATCGTTGACTTGGGAAACATCCGAGCAGTGGGATTTAGGTTTGGATGCAGCCATGTTCAACAACAGGCTGTCTTTAGGATTTGACTATTTCAACAAGCGCACCTACAATCTTATACAGCAACAATCTGTAGGTTGGCCCTCAACAATAGGTCTTGATGCCATGCTTGTTAACTTAGGAGAAGTTAAGAACGAAGGTGTGGAAGTGCAAGCCGCATGGAACGATCAAGTGAATAAAGACTTCTCTTATTATATCAATGGCAACTTTGCATGGCTGAAAAACCGTGTTACCGACACTGGAACCTATGATGAGAAAGGTAATCCTGGCATCTGGGTAGGTGACGTTTATGGACATAATGATTTCAAAAACCTGACAAATCTTTTCCAGACAACGCAAGGACAAGCCCTTAACTCGTTCCACCTCATTAAGACAGACGGTATTTTCCAAAGTGATGAAGAAGCTGCAGCATACGTTGACAAAGATGGCAAACGCATACAACCCAATGCTAAGGCTGGTGATTTGAAGTTCATTGATGCCAACAAGGATGGGAAGATTGACGACAAAGATCGGCAATATTGTGGTAGTTCTATGCCAAAGACGACCTATGCACTCACAGCAGGATTTAATTGGAAAGGACTATCTGTAAGTGCTATGTTCCAAGGTGTGTCTGGCGCTCAGGCGCTCTTTGTAGGAAAGCACCTTACACTGAACGACACAGAGGGTAACTTCAACCGCTGGAACAAGATATTGGATGCGTGGTCTCCTGAAAACAGGGGAAGCGATATTCCACGTATTTCAAAGAACGATCCTAACGGTAACTTCACAACTTCTTCGGACTGGTACTTGGAAGATGCATCCTACTTGCGCTTAAAGAACCTAACCATAGGATACGACTTTACAGACTTTATCCAGAAATGGGGACACCTGAACGATCGTAAAAGCTCGCTCTACGTATATTTCAGCGCAGAGAATGTCTTCACCATCACCAAGTATTCGGGCATGGACCCAGAGGTGGGTGGCTTTGACACGATGAAATATCCTCTGTCAAGAGTACTTTCATTAGGTGTAAAGATTACTTATTAAAACCAAACAGCTAAGAATTTATCATTATGAAAAAATATATTTCAATTATCACTGTTGTAGCTGCTGTGACTTTTACATCGTGCAGCGACTTTCTTGACGTACAGCCAGAGGGAAAGCCAACAACAGAAAACTATTTTGCCAATGACCAACAAGCCATTGATGCCATTGACATGTTGTACGGAAGGTTGCACCAAGAGAATGTTTTTGGTCGTGAATTCTTCTGGGAACAAGGCGGCGGTCAGGATGTTGTATGGGGACGCACACGAGGCTATGGCACGTTAGCAACCTTGAAATACAGCGGTGACGAAAGTCCGTTAAGAGACACTTTCGAGCAATTTTACAACCAAATGGCAAGAGCCAACTGGGTCATTGTAAAGTTACTGAACAAGGAAAAACAAACCAAATTGACCCCAGTAGAGAGACGCTCGTTAGGTGAAGCTTTGTTTGTACGTGGAATGTGCCACTTCTATATCGCATACCGCTATGGTACAGATAAACAGGGTGTGCCATTTGTACGCTACGAAGATTTTGAAAATGGCTATGACAACAGCATTCCAAAGCAGAGTGCAACGGTCATGGACGATTACAAGATGATTATTGAAGACATGGACAAAGCCATTCAATATCTTCCTACGGTTGATCAATACGATGACAACAATAAGGGTCGTGCACACCAAGCTGCTTGTGTAGCATACAAGGCAAAAACGTACGCATATTGGGCTTGCTGGGACAAGTCACAGTGGAAACATGTTGTTGCTTGTGTAGATGAGCTGGAAAACAAATATGGACGCGGTCTTGCTTCTACCTATGATGAGGTATTTACCTCAGACATGAGCAAATTCTATGGGAAAGAATATCTATGGGGTGTGCCTGGCTATGGCGGTCAAACACCTGGTGGTATTGAATTTACAGGCGTTGTTTTGGAAAATAAAGCATGGGGCGTATATAACGGATGGGGACAAAACAAGCCCTCATACGAGATCTACGAAGAGCTGATGAAAGACGGCAAAGACAACGTACGCTTGAAACGCACTCTGTTAGAGTACAACCAAGAGTTCAAATTCTTTGGAGAAACCAAAAAGTTCTTTTCTGTATCTGACATAGAATCAGGCTTTATGTGCAACAAGTACATGCAAGCATTCGAACCAAAAGACTGTGTAGAGAAAGGAATGGTTAGTGGCAACGGCAACTGGCCCACGACTCGCATCATGTTCCCGTTAATTCGTATGGCAGAAATGTATCTGTTCCGTGCAGAAGCTAACATCATGATGGGCAATGCAGCTGCTGCCGCCAAGGATATTAATAAGGTGCGCAATCGCTCAAACCTCGCCTCGCTCGACCACAATCCTACAATGATGGATATCTATCACGAACGAAGATGCGAACTTACCTTTGAGTTTTACGATGCTCTCTATGACTTAAAACGCTGGCATAAGAGCTGTCCAGAGCTCAAAGACGTTACAGCCAAAGCATTGACAAGTCAACCTCGTGTTCGTAAGTACAAGGACCGTTCTAATCCTGAGTCATCCTTTGAGATTATACCTTATACAGATAATCAGGATAGGATTACTACCTACGACGACCACCTCATTGTGTTCCCATATCCAAGTAAGGTAATCACCGAATCGAATGGGCAACTAAAGCAAAATGAGGGATACAACTAATTCTATCCATCGTTAATATAGAAGATAGTCTATCCTTTCCCCAAAAAAGGATAGACTATTTTTATAAATATTTTGTACTTTTGTAATTCTAAGAATTTATATTTAATGAAACGTCAAATTCTGCTATTAGTAGCACTATTAGTAAATGCTTACTCGGGCTTGTTTGCACAAAATACCAACATGCAAACATACACCATGGAGCACCCCTACAAGGTAGAAAAGCTCAAGGCTCCCAAAGGTAAGAAAGTAAAAAATGTTATCTTAATGATAGGCGACGGCATGTCGCTGATGGATGTCTATGCCGCTTGGGTGTGCAATCGAGGACGTTTATGGCTCGACAATGCACAATATATTGGACTGTCGGCTACTCATTGCACCGATAAGCTCATCACCGACTCGGGCGCAGGTGGCACAGCATTGGCAACAGGACACAAAACAAAATACCATGCCGTAGGGGTTGACCCTGAAGGGAAACCGCTTACAACAATCATAGATCTTGCAAAACGAAAAGGCAAAGATGCGGGAATTGCTGTAACATGCCGCTTATGGGATGCCACGCCTGCCGACTTCTGCTGCCATAACATTAACAGAGACAACGAACAGGAAATCGTAGCTGACTATCCAACCAGTGGCGTTGACTTTGCTTTTGGTGGAGGAGCCAAGTATTTCACAAACAGGAAAGACGGTCGCAACATCTTCGAAGAGTTGAAAAATCAAGGCTACTACATTGCCAGGACGTGGGAGGAATTGGAAAAATGGAAAAGCGGAAAGGTATTCTGCGTGCCTTACGAGGTGGACACACCCCTGCCTGATGAGCGTGGCGACTTGCTTGCTCGCGCTACCATGAAAGGTATCAGCTTAATGAATCAAAACAAGAACGGCTTTTTCATGATGGTTGAAGGGTCACAATTAGACGACTATGGACATTTTAATCAACTGGATATGCTCATGAAAGAACTACACGACTTTGACCGTACCATCGGTGAAGTCATGAAATGGGCTGCCAAAGATGGCGAAACGTTAGTTGTCGTAACTGCTGACCATGAAACGGGAGGTCTTACTTTACACGAGGGTGACTTAGCAACTGGACGCATTGAAGCCAAATTTGCAAGCACTGGTCACACTGGCGTTATGGTTCCCGTATACGCTTTCGGTCCTGGTGCAGAAGAATTTACTGGATTCATGGACAATACGGAAATCTTCTGGAAGATTAAAAAACTGATGCGACTATAATTGTGGTTTGCACCATTCGTCCCAAAAGTCGGTCAACACTCGAAATTACACTTACCAATCACACAAGAAACAAACAAAAAAGCTGGTATCCACTATAAAGAAATTCTATCGCAAGATAACTTATCAAAGCTTACATCATCAATTATGCTGAAAAAACTTAATCAACTTCTTCTCCTCCTGGGTATCATGTTGCCACTGAACATGATAGCACAAAACCTAATATCATCGGGTTCACCCCTGTACAAACTTCCTTACAAGAACACCTACGTCATGGAAACGTTAGTGGCAGAGAACACTTTCCGTACGGCTAAGGTTGAGAAAACCCAACCCAGAACCTTTGCACAAGCCAAGAAAGTGTTGCCATCCCCCTATTGGGAAGGGCACAACAAGGAAATAGAGATGTACTGGAAGGCATGGGAGATAGGGATTAAAAACATCTGTCAGCCGTTAGATGACTCTGGATTTGTAACCAGTTATATCGCTCCAGCCTACAATGGAAACATCTTTATGTGGGACAATGCCTTTATCACGATGTTCTGTCGATATGGTAAAAACTTCTTCCCATTTCAGAAAAGCTTAGATAACTTTTATGCCAAGCAACATCCCGACGGCTTTATTTGTAGAGAGATACGTGCCGATGGTAGCGATTGTTTCGGTCGATACGACCCTACCAGCACGGGTCCCAATATTCTGCCATGGTCCGAATGGCTGTATTATACACAGTTTGGCGATGACAATCGGCTCAACAAGGTCTTCCCTGTACTGGCAGCATACTACAAATGGTTAAAGCTAAACCGTACTTGGCGCAATGGCACTTACTGGTCGAGTGGCTGGGGAACGGGCATGGATAACATGCCACGAGTACAAGACGGATACAACACCATCTATAGTCATGGGCACATGATATGGTTAGATGCCTGCCTGCAACAAATCATGGTGGCTAAGATTTTGTTGAAAATGGGCTTCTACTTGGAACGTTGGCAAGAAATAGAAACCTTCGAAGATGACATAAAGCATCTTTCACAATACATTAACGACAACATGTGGAGCGACAAAGATGGCTTTCTCTATGACCAATACGCAGACAACAGCCTTAGCACTACACAAGGCATCTATGCCTATTGGGCGCTACATACCGACGTGTTGTCCAAAGAACGGTTGGATAAACTGGTTGCTCACTTGACCGATACTACCAAGTTCAACCGTCCGCATCGTGTCCCTTCCCTCTCACATAGTCATCCTAAATACAAAGCTAATGGGCGTTATTGGGTTGGAGGCGTATGGCCAGGCACCAATTACATGATCATCTCTGGACTCGTAGACAAACGATACCGACAGTTGGCATGGGATATTACCATGAATCATTATAACAACGTGCTGGAGGTATACAAGAAGACGGGTACATTCTTTGAGTATTACGCACCCGAAAGTAACAATCCCGGCTTCATGGCTCGCAAGGACTTTGTGGGTTGGACAGGGCTTCCTCCCATTGCCGAACTCATCGAATACATCTTTGGCATTCGAGCTAACCATGAACAGAACACCATTACCATGGATGTAAACCTGTTAGATGCTTATGGCATTGATAAGTATCCCTATGGTCAGGATGGACTTATTTCCTTCAAAGTACAAAAACGCAACTCCAAAGAGGAGAAGCCTAAGGTCACTATTCAAACGAACGTTCCCTTTAAAGTCATCTTACTTTGGAGTGACAAAAAAATAGAACAACAGGTTGGAATCGGTAAACATTCCCTCTAACACTTTTATTGATAAAAAAAAACAAACATGTATCAAACAACGACAACATGTATAGCCATCGACCTTGGTGGCACCAATCTTAGAGCTGCGAGAGTAAGAAACGGGCAAATTGAGGCCTCCCTGCAAGAGCCATGTCTTGCCAACGGAACTCAAAATGAAGTGTTAGAGCAAATCGCACAAATGATAACACGGCTCAACCAGTCATCAGTTGAACGCATAGGCATAGCAGTACCCTCCATTGTAGATTACAAGAAGGGCATTGTTTACCACGTACAAAACATACCCTCGTGGACAGAGGTACATCTAAAGGACATTCTTGAACAACGCTTTAATTTGGAAACAAGGGTGGACAATGACGTGAATTGCTTTGTTGTCGCTGAGAATGTGCTGGGAGCGGGGCAACCTTTCAGAGATTTTGTAGGCATCACTTTAGGAACAGGTGTCGGTGCTGGCATCGTTATCAACAATGAGGTGTACCGAGGAGTTCATACAGGTGCTGGCGAAATCGGCTGTATTCCCTATTTGGATAGCATTTACGAAGACTACACCAGCAGTCAGTTGTTCAACAAATGGCATACAACGGGACAGCAAGAAGCCTTGAAAGCCGCACAAGGAGACCAAGCAGCACTCGAAAAATGGCAAGAATTAGGTTTCCATTTAGGAAAGTTATTGCAAGTAATTCTGTACGCATACAACCCAGAAGCCATCATCATCGGAGGCGGAATCTCTTTGTCACACTCACTCTTTGAACAGTCAATGTATGAGTCAATGCACGAAAAATTCTTGTTCCCGAAAGAAGCCGAAGGCGTTCAAGTCATCTTTTCTAAACTCAAAGACAGTAATATTTTAGGCGCTGCCCAATTATAAAATTTATTTATTTATCCATTCTTACAAATAATGAAAAAGTCACTTTTCTTGTCATTACTATTGACATTCCTAACCACCTTTAATGCATGGAGTCAACACACGTTCCGTTTCCATGACGGAAAGTTTAGGATTGCTCAATTTACAGACATTCACTGGGATGCGAAATCAGCTAATTGTAAGCAAACTTCAGCAATCATTCAGAAGGTCATACAAACTGAAAAGCCCGACATCGCCATGCTTACAGGCGACATTGTAACCGAACAACCTGCCGCAGAAGGTTGGAAATCAATCATCCAAATCTTTGAAAATTCACATCTGCCTTTTGTGGTTGTAATGGGAAATCATGATGCCGAGGTGATGAGTAAAAAAGAAATATACCAACAGCTTACAGCCTCTCCCTTTTACGCAGGATGTATAGGGGCAACCAACATCACGGGGTATGGCAACTGTTCTATTCCTATTTATTCTTCAAATAAGAGCAGCGACCAACCAGCAGCCATGATTTATTGCATTGACTCCAACGACTATCAGCCAATCAAAGAGTATGGTGCATACGATTGGATACACTTTGACCAGATACAATGGTATCGGACAGAAAGTAAGAAATATACCCAAGCCAACAGTAACCAGCCACTCCCTGCACTTGCTTTCTTCCATATACCGCTGGTAGAGTTCAAGCATGTCGTGGCTCGCAACGATTACTTAGGGAGCTATGGCGACGGTGAGGTCTGTTCATCCGGTATCAATTCGGGCATGTTTGCTTCCTTCATTGACATGAAAGATGTAATGGGCGTGTTTTGCGGACACGACCACGACAACGATTTCATCGGCATGGAATACGATATTGCCTTAGGTTATGGTCGTGTGAGCGGTCTTGATGCGTATGGAAAAATAGACCGTGGCGGTAGAATCATTGAGCTATACGAAGGTCAGCGCAAGTTTGACACATGGGTACGGACAGCCAACAAGAAAGAGGACACTTTCTACTATCCGTCTGCACTCACATCGAAGGATGAACGAACTATGAACTATCTGCCTGCAAAACCTGTCAAGCCATCCAAGCAGGGGGTAGCATACACCTATTTTGAAGGTAAGATTAAGCACACCAAAAACATTCACACGTTGAAAAAGGTAGAGAGTGGAACCATGAAAAACTTCTCTATCAGCAACGCAAAGCAAAACGACCATTTTGCTTATATCTTCCGAGCATACATCCAAATAAAAGAACGTGGCGTATATCGCTTCTACACCTATTCAGACGACGGCAGCAAGTTATTGATCGATAACCAATTGGTTGTTGACAATGATGGCGGGCACAGTGCACGAAGAGCTGAAGGAAAAGTGGCTCTCGAGCCAGGTTTTCATGAAATTGAGGTTCGATACTTTGAAGACTATATGGGACAGGAATTGGAAGTAGGCTATACCAGTCGCAATATCACTGAGCGTCCATTACCCGACAACATCCTTTTCTTGCCACAACCGTAAAGCAAACCATATCCCCCAAGAAAAATGCGTATGAACAAAAATCCCACCGTTTGGGTTTGTTCATACGCATTGCATATTTGTAAGGTCACAAGCAAACAAGCCTATTTTGCAATCTTCTTTGCCGAATTGCCCTTCTGTATATACACGCCATGCACAGGTGCTTTTTCCAAACGCCTGCCATGCAAGTCATAAAAAACAGGTTGCCCCACACTATCTGTTTCCACCTGTTCAATGTCAGTTAAGTCATTCTCAACCTGCAAAATAGCATCCACTATCACACCTCCATTGGTCAGTATGCCATTGTACCCCATACAAGTGCCGTCAGCTGCCTTGCGTCCACCAGCATCCACACTGTTCCAGTCAATCTTGAACCGCATGCGATAGTCGCCCGTCTTCTTTGGAGCCGTGAACGATGGCGGATTAAGAATGTTACGCGCATTGCCACTAATGTTCTCTCCTAAGGAATTTACTCCCGATTCATCTTTGAACGCATTGCCCGAGTAAAAGCTAAACGCACGTAGCTCGCTGCCTTGCTGATTAGTATTTCCCTCTACGAAGGAGAACTGCTTGTCATGGTCTTCGTCAACATACACATAGCCATGCATCCAAGCACCAGCATAATCAAATTTTACCGTCAATGTCGCTCCTGCCTTGCAAACAAAACGCTTGGCGTCGTCGGCAGTAAGGTCTACATAAGGCATCCTGCTGCCAATCGTCACCAGTTGCGGTGTTTCGCTGTCCGCGGTGAGTGAGATTGCGCTCAAATGCCTTTGTGTATTTACAGGCTGTGTCTGCTTGTCAAAGTTCACGGCATACGGTGGCAGCTCACTTATCGTTGCCTTCACTACTTCTATCTCGATTTCTGTCTCTACGTCCGAGCCGTCCAATGCCATCGCTTTTATCATTACTTTTCCTGGCTTCAGTCCTTTTACACAACCGTTGTACACGATTGCCGTCTCTGTGTCACTCGATGTCCACGCACAGACGGGATAAGTAGCATCGGTGGGCAACACATTGGTTCGTAGCACAAAGGTCTTGCCTACTTCTACCTGTCTATTGTCACGCTCAGCGACAAGAGCGATGGATGTCACATTTACGGCAGACACTGATGCATCCAAGCCTTCGAAACTATACACGCTGCTGCCTGGTAATTTTACGATAAGCAAGCGGTCTATGTCAACGGGTACACCCTCCTTCAGCCCATTCAAAGCAGCTTGTTCGCCAAACGATTTGCGCAATACGACACTTCCATTCACATTAGCAGGAATGTTAAGCGCCTCACGAAGTGTAAACTGGTAAGTTTGCTCTTCATTTCCACCATTGCGAAGCGTCAACACCGACTTTGTTCCATTCCATGCAGCCCAACCATAAACCGCTGTCTTGACGCCATTCCAAGGATTGTCACCAACCCAATGTATATCGGGCAAGACATCGGCATTGCGTTTCTGCCATTGTATGCACTCTGCTAAGTCGCTCCACAATTTGCCGTCAGCGATATTGTTCATTAAGGCATAGTCGTTGTACAGCTCCACCATACCCGAACCACAGGCAAAGGCGCAACGCAACTCACGCCTGCATGCCTCATAGTCCATATTCTTGCTCACCTGTCCAAAGCTGGTGAGGATGAATCCGTGAGTCATTAAAGTATTGATGGGACACAGCGGTGAACTCGCCACATAGTTTTGGTAAACCAGTCTGTCCCGATAAGTAATCCAGTTCTCTCGATCAATGCTGTTGTTGCCAATGGTTCCATAATCGCCCTCCTGTCGCCAAGTAGCATCCGTAAAATGATACCAAAATGGACTGGCCCAGGTTCCTACCGTAGTGTTGAAAAAGATATTGCGCTTGAGTTTTTCACGCACATAACGCTCCAAGCGGATGATACCTTCAGCATTTTCATTGCCCACGTCTCCCTTGTCTGGACCTGTTGCCGAGAACTGTGCGGAGATGCCATCAAACTTGAAAAAGTTGAAGTTTCCGTTGTATTGAGTAAGATTGGTAGCCGCATCCAAGAACACTTTGTAGTAGGCAGGGTTTGAAAGCACCATGCCACCCTTGGCTTTCCAATAGTTCCTACGGTATTCTCCACTTTGCCCATATCCGCCAACGGGTCCTAACCATGCACCAACACCTGCACCCATTGTAGCTGCTTTGGCTGCAATGTCACGCATTTCGTTAGGAAAGCCTGCATGAAACGTCCACGTTCCGTAGTTATCCCATCCATCATCAATCACAAAACTATGGGGGGCTACGCCATAACGGTCGTAGAGTTTTTCTTTCCATTGATTAAGTATGTTCAGCACCTGACTGGCTTTCATGTTGCCTGTGGGGTCCAAAGCGTTGTTGCGATCAATGTTCAGTTCGTACCATGAGATGTAAACTGGGTTGGAATGCCATGGTACTGCGCGCTCACGTTCGGAGTAAGCAAGGAACGAACGGCGTTTCTGTGTCTTATTTATGTCGTTGTTGGCTTGTTGTCCATCTTGCGCAACTAATCCCACAACACTTGATATTTTCCACATTTCTCCATTTTTCAAGGTAGTGTTTCTACTCCAAAGTCCCTGTATTGGCACCAAGTCTTGTTGAGCTACGATGTTTTCCTTGGGCGAGAAAATGGCTACTGTCAGTTTGCTGGTAGCCGTTATCGCCTCGGTCTTTGTCTCCGCAAAGACACGCAAGTCAAATGTCCCGTCGTAAGGAGCAATAAAAGAAAATGCATTATCTTTCTCTGTAGAACCCGTATATCCCTTATGATAATCACTGGCAGTAACGTCACCGTGAGCATCCAGCAAGTCGGCTCCACCTAAGTTCAGTCGATGCGATCCACCTGTATAGCTGACCGTTACCGACACCTTTTGATTCTTCTTCAATACAATGTCGTGCATGGTATAGGCACAAACCTGCGGATAAGCTGCACCAGTAGCTTCTATTACTCGCATGGGCAAACGAGCCTCATCTACCTGCAACCATGATGCCACCTGCAAGTTCTCCTCTTTGTTGCTCACCAACTCGTACGCATGGTCGCTTCCTACCGCATTACCCACTGAGTTGTATCCTACGGGATTCTCCAATCCTGCAAACAACTGATTACTCAAAATCACAGCACCACGGGTGTTTCCCACCACTTGTGGCATACTACCAGCGGCTTTTGTATCTACCATACATAAAAGAGGTGTTACGCTGTGCATATCTACATCGCCCATGCCAGTCATCTCCATTTCGCTTCGTAGGTAGTGACTACCGTCCCTTAGTACGGCTTTCCATACCGTTTGCACGGTGGCATCGCCAAACTGGTATTCATACTTTGCCACCAAAGCCTTACCAGGATAATGTTCCGCACCACCCACCGCTTGTGGGTTGGCAGGCAAGTCTACAAGTTCCACGCTTTTTAATTTCATGGCTGAAGCAGGAACACGCACGCCATTACCAAAAGCCACCACAAAGAGTTCGGTGCCTGGTTGTAAACTCATGGCTTTGCATCCAGCGAAATACAGTTGTCCGTCTACTTGCATGAACGAAGCTGCCAACACATTGTTGCTCAAGGTGTACACTCCATTTTCCTCCGTTGCAACAGCCACTCCAACATTGTTTTGCTGTGCAGGGTACACCACGGCATTAGCATAAGTGGCAACGGTGGGCTGCACGGGAGTATTGGCATAAGCCACTGTTATGCGATGCGATGCATCGTCAATGGATATAACGGCAAACTTACCCGTTTGACGTGGTGCGACAATATCGGATTGCTGCAATGGTTGCAGGGTAGTATAAACATCCCCAGAGACATAGTTCTCACCCCTGATTTGTATCTTTTCCGCTCCAGTTACCTTGACCGTATAACTATGGCGTACCATTTCCTTTATAAACCACTTACTTCCGTTGTCTCGATTTCCACCATCTGTCCAAAGTCCTACGGACACCTTGCCGTCCAAAGGGTTGCTTGCACCTATGCCCTGAAACCAGTTGAAGTATAATGCCGCCTTGTCTCCTTGTGCCGTGACAGGTGAGAATTCGTAGCTATCGTTACCAACGGGCGAAGTAACAAAATAGCATTGTTCGTTTTTCTGCTCGCTGAGCGTAACGAACGCTGTACCTGTTCCATACGATGCGCCAACTGTATAGGTGAGCCACTTCTTGGCTCCATAGCTGTAAATATAGTAGCTTCCAGTCTTTCCATCAACGGCATAGAAGGCAAACAAACCGCAATTCGCATCCGTCTGTGTAGGAGCAGTTAGCATATTCATGCTGTATCCGTTGCCATTTTTAATGGTGTAAAGATGTTCGGGACACCCATCGGCAGGCAAAGTGGTTGACGGCTGCAACACTTCGGCACTACCATGCAACGCAAAGAGGTTCACCATCAAGGTAAATAATAACAATGTTTTCTGAATCATAGAAATGAAAATATTTAGGTTTAGAATGTTTGTACGATTGATACTGCCACCACACTTCATGGCAGTGCCAGCTATCGGTACACTGTTGCTCCAAAAAGAAGCGTGCCTTTCCTGCACATCAGCAGGAAAGGTACGCATCAATTATTTTGTCAAATGTGATTGGGTTATTTCACCACTTTCACAGTCTTGGCTCCCTTACGGATAAATACGCCATGGGTAGGTTCACCTTTGAGACGGCGACCAGACAAGTCGTAATATTCTACAGGCTTATTGTTGCTCTTCTCAACACCAGCAATACTCGTAGCCTCATCTGTTACACGCAGTATAGTGTCGATGATTTTTCCACGATTCTTCAATATGCCATTGTCACCGTAGCATGTGCCGTCAGCAGCAATCTGACCACCTGCGTCAACACTATTCCAGTCTACTTTCAGGCGAATCACATAATCGCCAGGCTCTGAAGGAGCATTGAATGCCGGTGGATTCAGTACGTTGCGGTCATCGCCCGTAAGTGTTTCTCCCTTAGAGTTCACACCCTGGCTGTCATCGCTGAAGTTACCCGAATAGAAGCTGTACGCATAAAGCTCTGTACCCGTTTGGTCGGTTTGACCATCCTTGAAGCTGAACTGCTTGTCCTTGTTGGTGTCGATGTACACATAGCCATGCATCCATACACCAGTAAATTGGAATTTAACCGTCAGCTCTTCACCCTTCTTGCAGGTAATCACTGCACTGGGGTCTTTCATAAGATTTACATAAGGCTTAATGCTTTCTATGGCAACAGTTTGCTCAGCGGTCTCTGTACCTGCAACAGAGAAACCAGTAACCTTACGGTCGGTGTCGACAGGATCAACTTCCTTGCCGAAGTTCACCTTATAGTCACCATCTACGGGATTGGGGTTTGGCTCGTCTGCCTCAAGGGTAAGCACCCACTTGCTGCCATCGTCCAATCTGGCAGGGTCCTTCCACAAACCTACGGTAACAGTTCCATTCAATGGGGTTTGCTCTCCTACACCGCCATACCAGTTAAGGTACTGCTCAGCTTTGTCACCTCCTGCCGTAGCGGGAGCAAAGTCGTATGCACCATCGTCGGTCTTGCTTACGAAGAAATAGCACGCATCAACCTTTTCAGCACCTAAAGTCACAAATGCCTTTCCGCCCTCATACTCGTCAGCAGTCTCGTAAGTAATCCATTTCGCCTCAGTAGTACTGTAAATGTAGTAGGCGTTTTCTTTCCCTGCCACTGCATAAAATGCAAACTTCCCGTATTTGTCATACGTTCTGGTAGGACAGGTCAGGCCATTCATGTGAGTACCTTTGGCACTCTTAATAGTAAACACATGCTCAGGAGTACCAGCAGAAGGCAACGTAGTAGATGCCACCAAATCGGCTGCAAATCCTTGTGCAGAACAACAGGCTACAAACATAGCCAACAAAAGTAAAGTTTTTCTCATCACTTGTTTTGATTAAAAGATTAATAATAAATGTTTGGTTAATTATTTGCTTTTGCAAAAAAGTTTCACATCTCGTCCGTGTATGTCGCCTCGTGATAGCAAAGCGAACCGTAAGTCATAGCAACATTGTTTATGCACCATTCCATGATGTAATTGATTGCTCAAGATGTCTGTAATGCAAAAATAACAATAAAAAGGACATAACCACACTTTTTTGCAATCTTTTTTTCATCAACGAATGTTTTATTGCAATTTTTCTCATACGCTGATACAAAAATAGTGATTCGGGTTATCAATTTGATGTTTGCCAAGAAGCCCTTCAACATCGAGCGTAATAATTATGAAAAATTAGGACAAGGGCGTCCAAAACTTGCATATTTTCAACCACCCTCTCACTTGGTCGCAAATACGCGAAAAATGCAATCGCTTGATTATCAAGTACTATCGTCACTATCGTGCTTCACACGTCCTATTATATCAATGTTTCAACCTGCTTAAAGCATGACAATAGCCGTGCAAGTACAATGGAGTTGTCCCACTATTCTCATGTTCTGGGAGTGTTATCTCAATGAGTTAGTGAAATTAAGACGAAAAAACACTCAAATAAAGGCTATCAAAGAGGAATAAAAACTCTATTTTGAAAAAATAAAAATGTCAAAATATTGTACAAATCTCCTTCTTTTCTAAGTCTTTTACACCAAAATTTTTCATAGTTTTAGCTTACACACATAAGCGGCAAAAAGCAGCACAACAGCATATCCCACCAAAGGGACAACAAATGGAACTAACATATTGGTGGTGTCCGCAAGATAACCCATCAACAGGAAGCCACAACCTCCGATAGGGGTCATCATCAATAACGACGATGCACTTTTTGTTAGATTTCCTAAATGACTCAATGAAAGTGCAAAGATAGTGGGAAACATAATCGCCTCAAACAGATAGTTAGCGATGAGGGCTATCATCGAAACTTTTCCTATATCCATCAACACCAATGCTACACTGCACACACTCCCCACGGCACAATACAAGAGCATTTTTTGTGGAAGAATGTGACGCATGAGCCAACTTCCTAAGAATCGCCCTACCATGAAGAACGCTAAAGCTGCCGTCAAGACTATGGAAGCTTGGTTATCAGACATCCAACCTTGTCCTGTCACAAAGTTGATGAAATAACTGTTGATAGAGATTTCTGCCACTTCGTACGCCAAGAGAGCCAATAACCCGAACACAAACAGGGGATGCTTGCAAAGTTTAACAAAATGATTACCTTGGGCTTGGTCTTCTGCTGTGACCTCATGCTGGATTTCGGGCAAATCAACACGCATAAAAACAACAGCGATACCCAACACCAAAATACCTAAAATGGTATAAGGAATCACTACATTACCCCCATTAGAAGTACCATTAAAGAGAAATTGACCTACCGCCAAAGTTGCAAAAAGACTTCCCAATCCGTTGAAACTCTGTGACAAGTTAAGCCTACTGGTCGCTGTTTGCACTGGACCAAGCTCCGTGACGTAAGGATTGGCAGCTGTCTCCAAGAACACCAAACCGCAACCTATGACAAACAACGCACCCAAATAAGCATAAAACTGACCTATCTCTGCACTGGGAATGAACAGCAATGCCCCCACTCCAAACAACAACAATCCAAATACGACACCTCTCCTATAACCGAACTTATTGATAAACAGACCAGCAGGAATGGCCATCAGGAAGTAGCCTAAATACGTAGTTACCTGTATCCAAGCCGATTGTGTAATGGTAATGTCAAGTGTGTTTTGGAAATGTTTGTTCAGTACATCAAGGATAGCACGTGAAAATCCCCACAGGAAAAACAGTGAGGTGATGAGTACAAAGGGTACAAGGTAACGCTTATTGGTGAGTTGAGGGTTGTTAGATTTCATCGTTTGTTTATTCATAAATATACGGTTCTTTCGCTCGATGACTGGCACTGGGCTGTCATCAACTACGTCTTATAACAAAGAGATAGTAGGGCAAAGGTAGTAAAATATGTGTACAACACCTGCATTTTCGCACAATAAAAATAAATAATGTGTACACAGACAACCTTCCAAACAAGAGGAACACGACTTATTCTACAAGCTCACCTGCACCAACTGCTTTCGCTAAAAGTAGTTATGCCTGCAAAATGAAGCAACAAGAAAATACCTATTTTTGGGTATGTACATTTTTTTTCTGAATCGAGAAGTTGACATATCTTTGCAACTCGAAAGAGTTTTTCAGTATAATAATAATTATCAAAATAGTAAAATGTTGAAAAAAGAACAACGAACGCAAAAGATTCTATCGGCTCGAGACTCCCTTTTCAAGGGATGCTTGCTCATGCTGACGATGCTGTTTCTAAGCATCTCTGCCACGAAGGCATACAACGACACGAGTGCAAGCACAGACAAAGCTGAGGAAGGTAACGTAACTCTTCAAGTTACAGATGCGCTAACGGGCGAGCCTATATTAGGAGCTGTTGTGAAAGATAGCAACGGTAAGACATACGTCACCAACGAGTCGGGAACCTGCATTATGAAGTTAGGCAACACCGATAAGAAGGTGAAAATCACTGTCACATTCGTAGGCTATAAGAGTTACATTTCTTATGTATCAGCACAAACACACAGACTGAACATCAAACTAAAGGAAGATGCTCAGCAATTAAGTGGTGTAACGGTGACATCAAAAAAGAGACACACCGACATCATGCAGCAAGCCAAGACACTGGACCAAAGTATACTCGAAAAAGGCGGTGCCACCTCGTTGGCAAAAATATTGGAAACTATTCCTGGTGTGAGTTCTATCAGTGCCGGTAGTACGGTAGCTAAACCTGTTATTCAAGGTATGCACAGTAGCCGTATTCTATTGATGAACAACGGTGTGAAATTAGAGAGCCAAAGTTGGGGTAACGACCATGCGCCGGAAATTGACTATACAGGTGCCAGCATGGTAGAGGTTGTAAAGGGTGCTGAATGTATCCGTTACGGTTTTGGTGCCATGGGTGGTGTGGTATTGCTTAACGCTGCGCCATTGCCCTATGGACATAACAAGCCCATCGTGAAAGGGGTTACCAACATCGGCTATGACACCAACGCCCGAGGGATAAGCGGTTCGGGAAGCATTGAGGCTGGTTGGAAGAATTTCGGTATGCGTCTGCACGGCAACTATACACGTGGTGGTGACTACCATACGCCCGAATACATCATGAATAACACGGGCTACAACAACATCAGCATGTCTGCCATGGGTGGTTTTGAGAACAAGCGCATCACGGCAACGGTGCTTACAAGTTTGTTCTACCAACGCTCTGGTATCTATTTTGGCAGTCAAATATCCGACTTGGCGCAACTACAAGAACGATTCCGCATTGGTCGTCCAACAGAGTCGTCATTGCAACCATTCAGTTATGAAATTGGTATACCCTTCCAGCAATCACAACACTTCACGCTGAAGGGCGAGGTGAAATATCGCATCAACCCAAAGCAATCGCTTGATTTGACTTTGTCGTTTCAAGAAAATTTGCGACAGGAGTATGAGAACCGTATGAAAAAGGAGTGGAGTGTCATCCCGATGCAAGACCTTATATTGAAAACATACAAGGCCGACTTGTCATATCGTGCTTCATGGAAGCCTCACAAAATGTCTACCTTTGCAGGCTTGGCAAATACATACCAAATCAACTACAACTTCCCAGGCACCAAGAATCCTGCCTTCGTACCAAACTTTGCGGCTCTCACCATGGGTGGCTTCCTGTTGCAAAAGGCGACTTTCTTTGAAAAATTGCAATGCGAATTGGGCTTACGTTACGACTTTAGAGTGATGAGCGTGAGCGGTTACACGACGTTGAACAAGTACGACTATTACGATGACTTCAAGGTTTACAGCAACTTCACCTCGAGCTTTGCTACTCACTATCAGTTTAACGACAACTGGGACATGCGTGCGAACATCGGTTGGTCGTGGCGTCCACCAGACATCAACGAGCTTTATGCCATCGGACTTCAAGAAGGTTCTTACTGGGTAGTGGGTAATAGAGACCTAAAGAGTGAGCGTGGCTGGAAGTCCATCTTAGGGGCAAGGTATCGCAACACATGGGTATCCGTAGAGCCAAGCATGTTCTACCAACACATCAACAGTTATATATACGACCATATCGGCTATGGCGCTAATCGTTTTCATAACAGTCCAAGTGGAAAATACGCCAAGTTTATGTACGATCAGGACGACGTGAGGCTGTATGGTGGCGATATAGAAGCTACAGTAAACCCCATTAAAGGGCTCAGTATCGTAGCAAAGGGCGAATGGATATTTGCACGCAACATTACACGAGACGATTGGTTGCCTTTCATGCCATCAGACAAGTATGGACTGTCAGCCAACTATGAACATGTCTTCGGTGCAGAGAAAAAGATAAAGGCATCATTCTCTCTCTCGGGCAACTATGTCACAAAACAGGAACGCTTCGACCCCAACAAGGATTTAGTGGCAGTATCGCCCGACCCTTACTTCTTGCTTGGCACCACAGCAGACGTTGCTTTCAAGCTGCCCAGCAACAGGGAAATAAAGGTAATGTTGGTAGGCGACAACATTCTCAACACATTATATAAGGAATATACAGACCGATTTAGATATTATGCGCACGAACGTGGCATGAACTACTCTTTGCGCACAATCATTAAATTTTAAGAAAATGAAGTTACAATATAAGACAATAATGCGTTCAACTATTTTAGCTGTAGGATGCTGCTGCATGCTTGCCGCATGTTCTACCAATGATGTTGATGATTTCTTGAAAACAATAGTAAAAGCTCCTCCTGCTTCTATCGAGTACAATGGCAAGGGACACTCACAGATATATGCAGTGAGCGCCGTACTTAGAATGGGGTTCAGGGGTGGAAACATAAAGGTTGGAAACTTTGGTGCCGACAACAGTATAGACAACACCTACGAACAAGACTCGTACAACATGATAAGCGTGAACACGGATAAACCGACAGACTATCCGCTCATGCAACAAATTGAGATAAGCAAGGACGACAATGGACAAATGCAAATTACCAGTCAGCGCGACCATTTTGATGTAGTTGCATCAGATGACGTTTATTACGGACTTGAGCTTACGTATTATGGAGCCAACCACCAACAAATAAATGGTGAATTCATACAGTTCTATTACAAGAAAAACGGAGCCCCAGACCTTGACAACTCCACGCTGGTACAACATCAACACTTCTTTACCATTGGCAACGAAGTATTGAAACACAGTTACACTATAGACGGTAAAACCATATCCAAGAACAGTAAGCAGGGTTTTTATCCACACACACTGGATGAGAAATCTACCTATTATCCGGAACTTACTTTTGAAATGGAGGGCGACAAGTTAAAGACCTGTGACATCACCACTACCAATGCACTGCTTGCACCTGAAAGTGGAAACAAATCAGGAATTATGCCGTATGACAGCACTCTGATAGACAAAGCGATAAATATATTCCCTACGCTGAAAAGAAATCAAGCCACATGGACCGAAAATGGCTATAAATTCTTTCAAACACTCACCATGCCACATGCAGCAGAACTTGCCAACAAGTTGTTTACATACCAATACCGAGATACCGACCCATTTGAAAAACAATTGGGATATGAATATCAAGAAGGTAGTGGTGACGGTGGCGTAGTTGACGATGGAACAAATACACTGAGACAAAGACAAGGCGATTTCGTGGAATTGCTGCATCAATGCCGAAAAATAGGTACGGGTCCAAACAATTTGGACAGAATGGGATTCAAGGGAGTTCTACAGTTTAGCCAAGCCAACACCGAGTTTGCGATGCAAATAAGCCTATGTAATATCGTATCACAAATGGATAAATCAAAGAATGCTATTTGGCCCAAATATGGAAATGATAATCCAGATGCTGACTCAAAGACTTGTTCTGAAATTCCAACACTCGGATTGGGAGGAAGTAGAGGACTTTACAACTTTAATGAGATAAAATCAGAATGGAGTAATCACGACATTGACATTCCACTTACATTCCGCGTAATCGCGGACATGAAAGATGGAGACGAGAAGTTCGCGGAAGATTTCAAAAAGTTCTATCCTCACATGGATACCAATGAAATCAAGAATTATTTCTTCAATCCTCAATATTTGCTGTCAAGGAATCGCAAGAATATATTCGTCATGTAGACTTCAGCGAAATGGAAGGCATTTGCGCATCATCATTCCTCACATGGCTGACACGTTCTCCTAACTAAGGAAAATTTACATACACGGCTAAGAGGGGTGAGAGTGTTTAGCAAAGTGCCAATTATACTGGACTATCTAATCAAGACATTTACATAAAAATAATAAAATGAAAAAATATAGTTTTTGTTTCGTTCTTATATTGATGCTATGTACATCATGTGATGATTTCATCTTTGGTAACATGAACATCAATTATAACGAAAACCCACTTGAATACAAAGAAGTGCCACACAGCGGTGCGGATGCCATGGTTGACAGCTTGAAGAAAAAAGCTCCCTTTGGTGATGCCATGAGTAATCCCGACCAAGATGGCGCATTCAACAACTGGGCTCGCTGCTTAGTCATGTTCAAGGAAGGACACTCACACGGAGATGAAAAATTTCATGGCAATTATGTTTACCCTGCAGCGCCATGGAGACAAGAAGAATTTGTTATAGTAGAAAACAACTCACAAAAGTTTCCTACTGTAAAGGTGGAGTGGGAAAAGAGTATTCAAACTGTTTTTGAAAAGAAGTTAGGCAAGCCTACTCCCCAGCAACCTTACATTCGTCTTATAGGTGGAGATAAAAACCTTTGGGGTATCTGCTTGTACTTCTTGGATAAAGATGGGAAGTTGCTTAACGATGAGATATACAAGCACTCGGATGAGTATCAAATATTCTTTACCATCAGTGACGTTGACGATAAGGGTAACCCATACAAGATTGAAGACTGTAGAGGTACTTGGGAAGTTGACAAAAATGGGAAAGATGGCAAAGTAGACGATCATCCTGTCGTATCACCTTATTTCGAAGGAGTAGACAAGGACGGAAGTTTAGGGCACGATATCTTCATGCGTAGACAAAATGCAACCAAGAATTTGTTTGAATATGCCTACCGTGACACATGGCATCAGAATGCTATGGCTGACGGTATGCGCGAGTTTTACAACATTAGGTTGCTGCCACCCCTTGATGCCACCGATGCTAATTCATGCGTTTCCTATGACAAGGACTGCGTAGGACTAAAAGGACATATCAACTTTTACTATGAGGCTAACGAGCCTTCATCTAATTTTAGACCTGAAATAGATGGACGATATGGGTCTGGAGAGAATAAAGACACATGGCCTTTCATGGTTAAAGGTTTTTCTGGTGAGTCTGTAGTATATAGCCGTCCTTCATACATATTGCCCTACTTCTATCTTTCCGTAAGAGTAATGAAATGTCAAAAGGGAAAGAAGGCATATATTCCTAAGGCTACCATTGCCAACAAGGAACTTGACTATGCTGGATATTGGGACTGGATGAAGAGCGAAAAAGCCTGCGCACCATTCTATAATCCTTTCTGGCAATCGAAGAATACAACCCTCGAGATTCCTGAATGGAAAGAACTTATACGCTTCAACATACCTATCAAGGTGTATTGCAATAGGTTCGATTCTGACCCGACAAACGTTTCTCCAGCAGAACCATATTATTTCTACTTAGGTAGAGAGATTGGATTAACAGGAAAACAAGCATACGAAGCAAGCCAAAATGTTAAGACGCATGGCTTTGGCGCATTTGGCAACTGGTTCCTCTAATTCATACAATTATCATCAACAACAAAAATTATCAGTACAAATAAACAAAACAAAGATATGAAAAAAATAAATTACACCTTGACATTAGCCTTCATGGCATTGTCAACCCTTTTCACAGCATGCCAGAGAAATGGAGACATGCCAGACAGAACTGATGCTAATTCAACAGTAGACCATCTCATTTTCAAAGAAGTTTTTTACATTGGTTACTGCACTTATAGGGATTTGTCTCCCATGGGCTTCAAAAGCCAATATAGCAGATACGAGGATGCCAACTATGTGGTGATATACAATCCTACCAACCAACCGATATCGCTTGCCAACATGGCACTCGCATATCATGCCGTTGACCCAAGTATCCAATTTTCATTCCAAAAAGATGGAGCTGGAGATTTTACCAAAAGGTATTATGGCATTGGAGGTATGTCGTACTTCCCCAACGACCCTGTAACAAAAAAACCACATGTCATACAGCCTGGTGACAGTGTCATCGTAGTGAAGTATGCGTGTGATCACAAGAAGAAATTCCTTGCCGAGAATGAGATCACAGAAGAAGAGGCAAAGAAAGATTACTATGGCTGGGAGGCTCTGCCCGACTATAGTAAACTTCCAAAGGACAAGACCTTTGAATTGTGCAACCAGCATTCACCGAAAAATGGAATGTGCGATCCTAACGACAAATTTGACAACAAGGATATTCCAAACATGCGTGACCTTGTTTTGTGGGATGAACTTCCATTTAAGGGGCCAAGCCAGAGTATGCGCATGGCTTTGGTGAAGCTCCCTGATGGTGATGCATCCAAACCTCATACCAAAGACGAAAACGGATTTTATCCTGACGAATCGCCACGTTCACGCAACAATTGGTATCGACTATATGATTTGTATGGAACCGAGCAGGACCAAATTAATGACGAGACAGATCCGCTGAAGAAAAGAGAATTAGAAAAGAACAGAAAATACCCAACGGCATACTACCACATGATATATAACACAACTGGTATGGGAGGCATCAATGCTATTGAGCTGAATTACAATTGGGTTGTCGACTTCCTTACCATTTGTCCTTCGACAGATAAGAAAATGGACTTGCTGACAGGTCCAAGCTCTGTAACAGTATATGATGCTACAGGACACCCCGTAATGGAAGGAACAGAAGAAAAGAAAGAAAAAGTATGGTGGTACGACAGAGGAACGGCAAGTGTCTGCAAGCGGATATTTGGAATTAACGACTTTTCTAATCCCTCATTCGATCCTTCGCAATTACAAGGTGCGCTGATTCGTCGTAACAATGGAAAGGTATTTGTAGCCGAAATGAGTTCTGCACTGAACTACACGAAAGGTGTACCATCACTGTGCAGACGTGACAGCAAGGGCAAACCGTTAGACATGACCGCATACTGGAAGGTTAACTCCATCAACGCACGTACCAAGAAGAAGTAAGAGTTGAGACGTACAAGAATAACTAAACAACAATCATTGATATAAAGAAGACAAACAAATGAAGAAGATGATGCTATGTGCATTGGCAACAATTGCGCTTTTAGCAAACTGTACACGTGACGGACAACCAGAAGAAAAGAAAAATACCGCAGAGACAGAAAGCACGGACTTGATTATAAAAGACATTTACTATGCTGGAGACTTCGTGGAGACACCCTACGGCAATAAATCTGAAGAAACGGATGACAAGTTTATTTCCGTCTACAATCCAACCAGCCATGACATAAGTCTTGAGAATATGGCCCTGGCACTATGTCAGTACAACGCCGTAGACAAAGTCAATTTTGAAAAGCCTAATTGCGATTATAGGCTGAAAGGGTTTGGGGTTTCCAATATGATTGGCTTCCCCAAAGATAAAAGTGGCATGTCATACACCGTAAAAGCAGGCAAAACTATTGTTATTGCTATGAGAGCCATCAATCATGCGGAAGGATACAAGAAGTATTTGACAGAGAATGGAGAAGATCCAACCAAATACAAAGGTATCGAAAAACTGATCGACCTTTCCAAAGCCGACTTTGAATGGGGACAGAATGGTAACGAAAACGTTCCACACATGACGTTCCTCTATTGTAAGGAAAACGACAAAGAACAGGAAAAACGAATGAAAGAGGACAAATCGAAAGTCGGAGTATGGGATGAAGACGATGATGAGTATGTACCTTTCGGATTCGAGCGAAACTTCACCATTGCGCTGATACGTTTGGCAGAACCTATCGAGAAGATAAAAGAGAATATGAACAATGCCAAGGTAAATGAAGCGTTGCTAAAAGAAATTGAAGAGCCGACGGCAAAGTATGGACGCTATGTCATGTGGAACGAGAGTGGACATCACTCACATTCACAAATTCTCATGTTCTTACCGAACCAATGGGTCGTAGATGCTGTAAACGTAAGGTTCAAAGGAGCTACTACTGAAAAAAGTTTCCCGATATCGGGTACACTGGACAAAGGTTGGAATGGCGTTTACGAAAAGGCTGATGACAAGATAGACGTTGGTGCAGGCAAGATGATTACTCGACGTTTCAATGGAAAAAGATTATCCGATACAAACAACTCATCGGTTGACTTTGAGGTCAAGAAAGTAGTTGTACCTACGAAATAAGAAGGCATGGGCATTGTAAATGCCTGCCTTCTCTTACTAAACTTCATAAAATAGGTTTTACCTAAATATGTTTAATTTAATGTTTTTATAGTATGAGAAAAATTTACATGTTAACAATGAGCCTGTTCGTTTGCATGGGTGCATTCGCAGGCAACGTAAACGGCACTATTGGTGATAATTTGAAATGGACGTTCACTGATGATGGCACACTTACCATTAGCGGAACTGGAGAAATGGAACACGCAGATGGTAACTCAGGGTATGCGTGGGGAACAGACAACCACACATTAGACCGTTCCTTAATCAAAAAGGTAGTCGTGGAAGAGGGGGTAACAAGCCTTGGCGAATACATCTTCTGGGATTGTCCAAGCCTTACGGAAGTAAAATTACCAAACTCACTGACGACACTTAGAAAAGAATGTTTCAAACATTGTACTGCGCTCAAGTCCATAACATTACCCGACAATATCTCCATGATTGACGAGAGTGCTTTTGAGGAATGTAATGCTTTGGAAACCGTTACTTTCCCGAAGAGTTTGAAGGAAGTGAGTACAAAAGCATTCTACAACTGCAATCTTAAGAAGGTAGATCTTTCAGAAACACAAGTAGAAACAATTGGCATGGGAGCTTTTGCTCACAATGCTCAATGTGAAGAGGTGTACTTGCCAAAGACACTCAAAACCTTCGAAGGTGAAGACGAGGGTGCATTTTCTGCCTGTGGTGTGAAGAAAGCCGTATGTAGTGCAGTAGAGCCTCCCAAGACAATAAGTGGCGTATACGATTTTATAACAGGTGAGAAGAAAACAGATCCTGTTGAATGGGTAGACATTTTCAGTGGCTTTGATGAGAATTTCGTATTGGAAGTGCCAGCAGGAAGCGAGGATAAATACAGAAGCGCAAACGGCTGGAAAAATGCAGCCAACAACATTGCTACTGGTATCCGTGGTGTTAAGGCGTCTCAGGGAAAGGTTGGTGTGTACGACATCACTGGCAAGAGATACATGAACCATGCTGATGCACAAACAGTCAACACATTGCAACATGGCGTTTATATCATCAATGGAAAAAAAGTGTTAGTTAAATAACACACTCATTTATCCCCACCCATAGAATGTATTAAAGATGTACATAGGAAAACGTGCATAGAAACATCACCTTCTGTGCACCATAAAACAAAGGTTATTCAATACATACTGGTGGTGGGGATTTTTTATTTTATCAAATTTACCTTAGGTTATACCTCGTGTTACACAAAAACACAAAATAAGAGAGACACACCTCACTACACATCAATTATTGTTTCTAATATTTCCCTTAACAAGAAGGTGGCATTTTGGTTATGCGCCACGCCGGGCGTTACTTTGTACGAGTAAGACACTTTTACGCCCAATGCTATCTCGAAGCAATAATTGTGAAAACGTTCTCCCTCCATTTTCGACAATTCCAAATCGTGTGTGGCAATGACACCCGTCACGGGCAATGCTGACACCGCTTGTAAAAACAGGCGCGAACCATTGAGCTTGTCCGCCGAGTTAGTTCCTTTCAATATCTCATCCAGAATAATCAGCGTTTGCGAATTGTGCTGACACGCCGTAAGAAGTTGTTTCAGACGCAGCAATTCGGCATTGAAATAAGAGATGCCATGCGCTAAGTCGTCGGTGGTACGCATACTACTGAATAGGCTAAATGCTGACACACGCAGCGATGTGGCAAACACAGGCATGCCGTTCATTGCCAAGATGTAGTTGATACCCAACGCTCTAAGGAAAGTACTCTTACCTGCCATGTTGGCTCCCGTAATGATATAATAGTGACGATGCTGCAATGTAAAATCGTTGCGCACCGCCTTTGCGCCCAAGAAAGGGTGGTACAGCCCCACTGCCTCGTACACCATTTCCTCGCTCGCTACCACTTCTGCCCTACCCGCTTGTGGCTCGTTGTAACGAAAAGTCGCCATACTCACCAGTCCATCCATCTCGCTAATGGCATCTATCCACACAGTTACTTGACCTAAATACTGTCGTTGCCACCGCAGGAAACGACGCACCAAGAAGTAATCGCTCAAGAACAACGCATCCATCAGGAAGAGTCCAAGGATGTTGCCACGCCTGTCCAAGCCGTTCAGGATATCATTCAGCTGGTCGAACGACTGTCTTGCGCCTTGCAACACATTGACAATGGCTGCGTTTTGAGGCGTGGTAAAGGCCGTTGTCTCACTCACCTGTCGTATCAACTTTACATAGACCTGCAACTGTGCATGCAACTTGTCGACCACCTTACTAATGACTCTGCAAGCACCCGAACAAACAAAAAACACACCGAAGAAATGCAAGATACCCCACCATAAGGGCAGTTGGGCACTCACCCAGCCTGCCACGGATGCCACGACAGCTGCAAACAGTCCGACTATGAGCAGCCACACCAGTACGAAAGTCCATCGTCTCGCGGCAAAAGTGGGTATCTGCAACGATTTTATCTCTTGCAGTGCCTGCCGTATCAAGGCAGAATCAATTCTTCCGTCAGCGCCTAACGCCATGAATGTGGCTCGCCATGACTCCATGGCTGCCAACTCATCAACAGCATCGGCACGTGCAGACCGATTGGCAACCGATGACAGTTGAACCGCCAGCCAGTCACTACCGCCCGTGGTCACCGTGCGGTTGATGCGCTGAAACAACGAGTCTTTCCCAAACACATCCAGATCGAACGTAAACGGATGGCGTGCATCCACGTACCGTTCTCCTTCATCGAAGCACGAAAAGTCTCTCGAGAGATATTGTAGTTCGTGCGCATATACCTTGCGAAGTGCCTCTTGATAATGAATCGTTCGCTCGTTTTTCACATCATAATAACGCACCAGTGCATACACACCCAACGATACGAAGGACAGTATCAGCAAAACATTCCCCCAATCTATAATGGTGTACCCTACCAAAAAACCTAAGAATACGACAAAGGTAAATATTTCTCCAGCAACAAACCATTTGTTTTTCCTTTTGAGTTGTCTAATGGTAGCCGCCAGTTGTTGTTCCTTTTCGAGATAATATGATTTCAAATTATTCATCACGTGTTAAAATATTTACAGCTAAAAGTGTATTGAGTCTTCTCAACATTCAATCAATGCTGTAAGTTATCAAAAGTAAATATCTCTACAAAGGTAATGCTTTTCAGGAATTAGCAAACGCGCAAATTCGGCTATTAACAATCTTTCATTCCAAATCGGTCATTAGAAATTGACAAGAAGCTTTTCCTAATGAGCGATTTTGGATAAAAAACTACTAACCTCTAAAAAAACTCTTTTCTCAAAGTTTTTACTATCTTTGCCATAACTTATGTTAAGCAATCATATATAATGGTCGTGCATATAGAAAAATAGTAAATATAAAAATAAAGAAACTATGGATTTCATTAAAAACAACAAAGAGTTACAAGAATGGCTTGTAAATTACATCACCGACTCCATTCACGGATTTGAAGCAGAAGATTCTGCAGAGTTCAATAAGTGGGCTAAGAATTTCCAAAAAGAGGAAGCTGAGTTTGTCGTGAATATGGAATTTGTAAATGATTGGGGATATGATGAGCGCAAGGAAATTCCACTGAAAGAAGCGAAAGAGTATGCAAACGCTTTGATGAAGAAGATTTTAGAGAACTGGTATTTGTAATATTACTTAAATAGTCAATAATCTATGAAAAAGTTTTTATTCTTTTTACTTATTTTATCGATTCCTTTTTTGGGAATGGCACAGACAGTAGGTAAAAAACAAGAAAGTACATCAAGCAGCCAAGGCAAGAATATATACGCTTTGCTTTCAAAGATTGATACGTTGCTAACCATAAACAATATGTTGTTAGAGCAAATAGAAATAGATTCTTCCCTAAAAGGGAGATTCAAACTCTATAAAACAGAAAACAATTTCAACTTTTTGGAGTTAGACACGAAAACAGGAAAGATAAAGCAAGTGCAATGGTCTTTGGATGAGAAGAACGAAGGCTCTTCCGTAATTAACAATGTAGATTTATCATGGGGAACGGGTTATGGTTCTGGCAGTTTTGAGTTGTATCCGACAAGTAATATCTTTCAATTCATTCTAATCGATAAAACTAATGGACGTAAATGGCATGTTCAATGGGGACTTGAAAATGCCAATCGTTGGATACGGTACATAGACTAATTTACGAAAGTCCCCTCTCTTCGTTTAATAAATTTAATAAAAACTTTGATTTACAATAACTTAAATGTCTTTTGTACTCTTAGTTTTTCTTTTCCCCTCTTCTAAAGGCGGTCATTAGAAAATGACAAAAATCTTTTTCTAATGACCGATTTGAGTTCATCGTTCTATCCATGGTAGCTACCAAAACAAAACAGGCTATTTTGTGCACCAAAACAATCTGTTTTACAGCACAAAATAGCCTGTTTTCCATTACTGCCTCATGCAATCAGTGTACATCAAAACGAGCTGTACACCAACCGCTGAAGGAGTATTCTATGAAAGTACTATCACTTCACAACCACCTTTTGAACCTGCTTACCTGTTTTCACCATGTAAACACCAGCTGGTAAGCCTTGGCATGTTCTTCCCACATATTGGCCACGAAGATTGTAGACATATGTAGACTCAGAAGAATTTGCAACTATTGACTGAACGCCAGTAACATCCTTCTTATTGTAAGCAGTAACCGTTGTTTGCTTTTCTGCTTTGGTAACAACAGAAACAACATTGTTATTTACAGCCATAGCAACAATAGAATCTGCGGCAGCAGGTTTCAATGTGCCATCTGCCTTGAACCAATAGTTGAGTTGAGCCGTCAAAGAATGCTTATCTGTCTTTTCTGCATACCCTGCCAACAATACTTCTCCATTGTTAACAAGCATATCAAAAATGCCTTGCGCATAATGGTTTACATCACCTTCGTCATAAGCATCGGCTGTCACCCAATTGACACTAAAGTCGGCAGGATGAAGAGAGGCAACGAACAAAGTGCGTGCACCAACAGCTGGCAGGTCATTGTTGAAAGGATTGCTTCCAGCAGAAACGCCACTGACAAACAACTTGTCGCCCTCCAATGCCATGCGTCCGATTCGATAGTTATCACCCTCGTTATCTGCTTTCGTCATGAATGCTTTTGTCACAACGTTGCTTTCGCTGATAGACGCCAATACATAAACACGGGGCATGGTGCCCTCTGCTATCTCAGTTGTAAAATCCTTGCTTTCATTTGCCGTGTTGAGTGCCAACTTGCCATACCCCACGAAGGCTGCATATACGGTTCCATTGGCAGCCGTGAGACTCACATCCGTTGCATTATAAGTACCGTCATTGGTCAACACTTCTTTTGCTCCAAAGTCGGCAATCGATGTTGCACTCATCAAGTCTTCAGCTTTCAACGACATGATGCCTACACTATGGTTGTCCACATGCATAAAGCCAAAAGCAAAATTGTAACGACCTTTCCATGCCACGTTGTCTATTATCACATCTCCATCATGACGTAAAGCCACATACACTTTACCATTGGATACAGCCAAAGCGGTAGGTTGTACCTGGGCAAGGTTATCGAAATAGGTGTCTGGAGAGACAATGCTATAGTTGGTAGCCGCCTCAATGGTACGTACCACCTTGAGGTTTCCGTCCTTGTCGTATTTGGCTATAAAGGCAGCACGGCGAGTGGGTGTCAACGCACCATCAACCTTCATGCCTTGAACGCTCTGTGAATTGCCATCAACCGACTCGAACGTAACATCTTCTGCCAAAGTTCCCAGAAGGTAAACATTGCCGTCAGCATCAGTAGCAATGTCGGTAATGAGCGAATTACCTACCAGTCCTACAGCCCACTTCTCATTGCCGTTAGCATCATATTTTGCTAAATAAGCAGGTGTCAGACCATCAGGGTCTAATGAGGAAGCCCCAAAAGTAACGTCTTGGTTATAAGTACCAGTGACAAACACGCTCCCATCGGCTGCTACAACGGTGTGGATGCCAGAGAGCTTGGTAGCATCGGTAACAGGAGTTATCGACTTCGACCACGTAGCGGTCGTATTAGACAACTGGGCTTGTGCTGTGAGACTTGCCACAACAGCTACAAACATGAGTAAAAACTTTTTCATACGCTTAAATATTAAAGTGTTCATAATTTATTAAAATGTGTGGAGAACCTATTTTACAGGCCACACCTCTAATTCTGGATTGGCTGCCACTGCATCGGCAGGGAAACGAAGGGTGTAACGTGCATCATGCTCCTTCAACTGGAAAGTCTCGTTCTTGTAGGTCTTGGTCAGCATGGGTTGGGTGGTTCTTCGTAGGTCGTCCCAACGAAATCCCTCAAAAGCAAGTTCTCTAAAACGCTCGTTATAGATTTCAGTAAGAAGTTGCTGCTGATTCATGGCATTCAGCTCGTCCACATACTTGGCGCAAACAGCGGGTTTGTACCGCTTTTCCATCAGCGCAGAAAGATATTGACGAGCCTCGGAAAGCTGTCCCATTTGAGCGGTAGCTTCTGCCGCAATGAGGTATGCCTCTGCCGATCGGAAGGAGCAACGATACTCATTACTACCCCCTTTCAGGAGTACATAAGTCTGCGAACCTTTGCGTTCCATATACCGTAACTTACGCTGGTCGCCCTTTTTATAAATACCGATGACACTTTCTGACGGTCTTCCTGCCTGTTTATAGTTATTGGTCATCACCTGCTCAAGCGCTACAATCGATTCAACCGACTTGTAATGGTTGGGCAACACACCGCCCGAAGCATTGAGATCTTCCAACTCGCCATGCTTCGCCATCACCGCTTGAGCCGCCTTTAACGCTCCTTGCCAGTCGCCTTTGTACAGACAAACACGCGCCTTGAGTGCTTGTGCCGAGATAACATTGAAGCGGTAGGTATGACCTTCGTCCCATTTCTCCACGTTGAGGTGCTTGGCTGCCTCGTCAATATCGCTTAGTACCTTCTCATAAACGGCTTTCAGACTGCTACAATGTGGAATAGTTTTCACATCTGCCTGCAACTGCAACGGCACTCCTCGCGTTGTCTCAGGATTTACTTTAGTATAGGGTTGGGCGAACAGGTTAGCCAACAAGAAATGACAATAGGCACGGAGCATATAGCATTCGCCCACCAACTGTTCTATTTCTTTCTTGCTTGCGTTCGTTATCTGACCTTGGTTTTCAATGATATAATTAGCTATATAAATGACATGCCAATAGCGACGCCAGTTAGGAACAGCTGTAGAAGTGGAAGGAGCGGCATCGTTCCACCGCCATATATCAAAATACGAACTGTAATCTTCGGGCGAAGTAGCGGTGGGAGACATCGTCAACTCATCACTTCGAAGAGAGGCAAAGCCACGATCTTCGGGAAATGTGGAATACTCATAGGTAAGCATCTGTCGATATTCCTCACCTGTCTTGGCAATCACTTTACCCGTAGGAGCGATGTCAAGAAAGTTGTCACAGCCTGTCAGCACTGCCAACAAAGCCAAACACAACGTGAATGTATGTAGTTTTCTCATCTTCTTTTCAACTTAAAAATTCATATTCAAACCAAAGATAACGCTTTTTGCCATAGGCTGGGCAAATGGGTTTCCCATGGTCTCGGGGTCGAGATAGTTGGTGTAATCGGTAGCAACGACAAAGAGGTTGCGCCCTTCTAAAGACAGCGACGCATTGGTAACGCCCACCTTGTTGAGCCATTTCGAGGGCAATTTGTAACCCAAACGAAGGCTTTGCAGACGTATATAACTGCGGTCTTTCACCCAAGTATCGAGCATACTGTAGGTATTGTATTCAGAATATTGAATATGCTCGGGCACTCGCACATCCTTCGTCATCAACTTGGGAAAAGTTGTTTGGTTGTTGTTTGGCGTCCAACGTTGCAGGATGTCACGATTGACATTTAGCCCTCTGTCGTACGTTGTGGGGTTATAAGAGGGTTGTACACGCACCTTCATGCCCAAGTTAAAAATGAAGTTAATGCCCAATTGCCAATCTTTATACTCAAAATGATTGATAAAACCACCAGACACTTTGGGGTCGGTAGTACCCATATAGGTGTATAATGCTCGCTGTTCGGAAGCCGAAAGTGTGCTGGCACCAGCATTATTCAGTTTCAACAGTTCGGCAGCGGTCACCTTGTTACCCTCCTTGTTGACAAACAAGGGATATCCATCCTTATCTAAACCCGCTGTCTTGTAGGCAAACAAGGCACCCACAGGATAACCTTCACGACTGGGATAGGTAGAGTTTTCTGCCACACTCTCGTTCAATATTTTATTGGTGTTGAAGCCTAAGTTCAGGTTGGTGGTCCACTTGAAATTCTTGGTGTAAATGTTTCTTGAACCCAAGGCTATTTCCCATCCACTATTCTCCATGCTTGCCCAGTTGATAGTAGTAGCTGAAAATCCTGTTTCTTGTGGCAACATACGCATCCCGATGAGGTCACTACTGCGGCGATAGTAATAGTCTGCCGACAGCGTTATGGCATTGTTCCACAAACCAAGGTCTACTCCAAAGTTCACGTTTTTCGTCTTTTCCCAACGCAAATCAGGGTTGGGAGCTGTCTCTGCCTTTATCATTTGTTCACCCTTTCCAGGCAATATCGACGTTTTGTCATAGAAGCCAATGAGATAAGGCGAGGTGTTTTTGTCGATGTTTCCTTGAATTCCGTAAGATGCACGCAACGACAAGTTGCTAAGCCATTTAGCCGTTTTGGCGAAACGCTCTTGGTGTACACGCCACAAGCCACTCACTGAATATAGCGGAAGATAACGATATTTCTTGGCAACACCGAACACATCGGAGCCATCGAAGCGCACACTGCCTCCCAAAGTGTAACGATAGAACAGCGTGTACGAACCAGTTGCGAACCACGACACATAAGCGTTCTCGGCTTGATTCTCACGATGGAGCGGACGACTCTCTGCTGTTGTCTCATTTGGAAATATCACAGGATGCGTGGTAAGCGTACGGGCATCGTAGCCGTATGCTGCTGAATAAACAGAAGAAGAGTTGATGTGGCGCACCTCTGTACCAGCCAAAAGCTCAACATCGTGAACCTTGTTAAAGCGGTGTGCATACTCTAAAAGAGCCTTCCATGTCCACTGCAAACTATTATAGGAGGTAGTTTTGTGCATTCCTCCTTCTGGAAGATACGAGCGTTTTCCGTCTTTATAAGCATAAGTCGCATTGAAGTGTTCCTTTCTCATCGCAAAACTGTTCTCGCCAGCGTACTTCTCCAATGAGTAGTTGTCATACTGCAAGCCAAATTGCGAGGTGAGTTTCAAGTCGGGTGTGAATTGCAATTCACCGTCAAAGATAGCCATGAGCGATCGGTCGGTACGCTTGTGCGAAGTATTTTCTCGCTCTTCAAAGATGTTGAAATCGAGGGACGAGTCTTCTTTTCCCTGCACATTGACATCGTAATGATATTTACCTTCGACAAAAGGTAGAAAGTATGGGTTTGCCAAACGTGAGTAATACACAGGGTTAGTAAAGCCATTGGTGTCGGTGAGATAGCTGTTCTGCTTGCGTTGGTTGGCGTAAACGGACGCACCCAACTTTAACATTTTGTTGATGCGGTAATCGGCTTTCAATGTCATGTTAAAGCGTTTGTTGTCAACACCTTTCACATTGCCCTGCTCATCATAATAACCCACTGATGTATAATAGCCCGAACGGTTGCTCCCACCTGCAATACTGGCATTGTATTCTTGGTTCATGGCATGACGGAAAAGGATGTCATTCCAATCGGTATGGATGTTGCGAAGCGCATTGATCTGCGTTTGTGCCAATGCTGAAAGCGCATTCCTGCCTTCTCTTTTATATACCTCAGTCTCGTTGAGTGTTTTCAGAATGTTCGCCACCTCACCTTTATGTTCACGATAGGTGTAGTCTGAAGCCAACAAACCTAACTCTAAATCTACCTTTTCGTCAGCATTCAACAGGTTCAGGCGGTCGATATTCAACTTCGGACTGTAAGTATATTTGGCAGAAAAGTTAATAACTGGTCTGCCTTCCTTGCCTTTCTTGGTGGTGATGACAATCACTCCATTGGCAGCACGAGCACCATAAATGGCTGTGGCGGCAGCATCTTTCAGCACCGTGATGTTCTCAATGTCGGAGGGATTGATACCTGCGATGGACGTTTGATACATGTCGTCGATGTCGTTGAGGTTCTCCATAGACGGAATGTCCGTACCCTCCAAAGGAATCCCATCCAATACCCACAGCGGTTCCTGCGTGCCATTGATGGACGCAGTACCACGAATACGTATCTTCACTGGTGCGCCCGGAGCGCCCGAACTGCTTACGGTAGACAGTCCGGCTATCTGTCCTGCCAAGGCTTGGTCGATGTTCTTCACCGCTCCCACAGCCTTGTCGGAGATGTCGACCGTCGTTACAGAGGCTGTCAGCTTGCGTCTGTCAATGCGCTGGTAACCAGTTACAACTACTTCGTTGATGGAATGTGCATCGGGCATCAGCAAGATTTTGTAATGATTAACGCCTGGCTTCAGACTAATAGTTTGCGTTGTATAACCCACATAGCTAACGGATATGGCTTTTGTGTCCTTTCCAACAGACAGCTTGAACTTTCCTTCGTAGTCGGTTACCGTACCCGTTGACACCTTACCTACGCCCTTTCCCACCGTTGCACCAATGAGTGGTTCGTCCTTGAGGTCGCCGTCAAGCACCACACCAGTAATCACTCGCTCCTGTGCCTGCACCTGCAAGACACACGCCAGCAAGGCGATGAGCATGTATATCGTTTTCTTTTTCATTGTTATTCTTCTTATTTCGTTAATCCCAAAGCTGTTTGTATGCGTAATATCACGTCCTCATAATGAAGACGAGTAGTAGTGTCTGAACGGTGTAACCTGCTCTTCAATAGTTTCATGACACGAATCATCTCGCCTCGTTTCAAACTCAACGCATCGCTGTTACGTGTTACTTGCGTATTCGTCATTTGTATGTTTCTTGACTTACTGCTCAAATAAGTTTCCTCCTGACAGCCCAATCGCTTATCGGGTTGGTCAGGAAAACTGTTTTCATATAGCTTCTTGTTGATTTTCACACCCTCACCTTCGGCTGCCGCTGTAATGAGAGCATCGATAAAACTCTTTTGCAAATTGCGCTCCAAGAGATTGGGCGACTTTGCTGCCAAGGTTGTCTTAAAGATATGTCGATGCAACATTTCCATAAATTCTACAGGTGTGAATGCCTTTTTGCCATTTTCATATTCGTTTTCATACATTCGCATCAAGCGGTCGTTATTGAGCAAGTCCCACAAAATGTAATTCTGCTGGTTCTTCAACATATAGAAAGGTTGCTGCTCTTCTACACCCAATGGAGTCTTACGCTGTAAGTAAGTCAACTTCGAGAGAGGTGTGTCGAACAGCCATTTTGGTTCACTCAGCACCTCGTCCAACAAGAATTGCAACGCCTGGCGCTGCTTGTTTTTCTCGACAAAGCGGAATGATGTCTGTCCGTCGCCAACGGTAAGGTTCTCCAAGTACATGCCTCCCACATTTGCCATGACATGATATAGGTACAAACTCCACTGATAGATAACCGCCGAATAAAGGTTGGAAGCCTCATCGTAGTCTTGTCCTGGCTTGCCTGTAGTGGTCCAGTTGATGATATTAGGCACAATTCGCTTGAGGTTGGCAATGCCATATCGTGCCGACTTTACAGCATCGTCGCCCAAATCTTCGCTCAAAGCACGCGGGTCAATGGCAGTACGCTGCGGCTGCGCCTCACTATATTTATACAAACGTCCACGATGTTTTCCTAAAAAATCGTTCAACTTCTGCTGTTCATCTGTGCCTTGCGGATACCAGCGATAGCCCCACTCTATTGCCATGAGGTCGTAAGGTCCGATGTTGGGTGACATCACTTTCACCCCGTCACCTGGTTGGGCAACATAATTGAAACGCGCATAATCCATAATTGAAGATGAAGTGCCTCCCATTCGTTGAGTGAAACTTACAGACCGAAGCGAATCGGTGGGATAGGCATTTGAGGCAATCATGTTGTGTCGTAAGCCCAAAGAATGCCCCACTTCATGACAGGCTACAAAGCGCACGGCATCGCCTATCAACTGTTTAGGCAATCGCACACGGCGCGCTTGAGGGTTCTGTGCTCCCGTTTGTACCTTGATCCACTCACTGATGAGTGATTGTACGTTATGCCACCAAACGATATCTGCTTCCAATATCTCGCCTGTACGAGGGTCAATGACCGATGGCCCCATGGCATTGGCTTTGGTAGATGCGGCATAAGTCAACACCGAGTAGCCCATGTCATCGCCCACTTGCGCCAAACTATCGGTATAGTCGAACACCTGAATGGCATTCTTAAAACCAGCCCGCTCAAATGCCTTATTCCAATCTGTCATACCTTTTTTTATATATGGACGCAGGTGTTTGGGTACGGCTTGGTCGATATAAAACACGATGGGTTGAATGGGTTCTACCAATTCGCCACGCAAATAGGCGGCTGTATCCGATGGAACGAGACGCCAACGAGTGATATAGTTTTTGGGTTCTACCTTGTTTTGATAGTCGTTGTATTGGATATTTGAGGTGGTGAAATATCCCACACGGGCATCCTCCTCACGACCTTGCATGGGATATTTTGGCAAGAGAGAGAGCGAAGAGCTCACCACTACTGTCACGTTTACCTTGCTATTCCCCTCATGAACGGTCGTTGTTAGCTCAGAGGTGGCTGTGACATTGTTCTTAAACGCCTTGATATCAATAATTCGTGACAAGTTTGCAATAGGACTTGTGCCTAAATTAATATTGTTGAACACATCATTTAGGAAATTCTCCTTGCCATTGTACAAGTCATTGACCTTCACAATCACGGTAGAAGAGTCGCTCGCCATGCCTTCTATCTTCAAGTTAGCAAGTATGGGGTCGATATAATTATCCTTCACCGAACCAGCCATTGCCGCAGATGAAGGAACTTCGGGCGTGATGCGTTGTTGCCGAACAATGAGCCTTTTCTGTCGTTTGTCCCACTCAAAACGCACCGTCTGATTTTCATAATTGATACCCTTGTTCACTCCCGACTCGTTGAGTTCGGAAGGAACTCTTTGCAAACGGTTCACTACAAGGAACTCACGTCCCATCAACTTGGTGGGAATTTCGTAATAAATCGTATCCCCTTTCTTGATAACATTGAACACACCGTGCATCTCTACCGAGTCACGACCTGTAAGACGCTTGTAGGCAGAGATGGGTTTCTCTGTTTTCTTCTTCTTTTTGGAGAATGGCCAAATTTGACAGGCTGCACGCATTTCCATGGAAGTGGCTGAAAACATGAAACCTGCACATATTATTATGAATAAGGACTTACCTTTATGACGAAAACATCTCTTTAGCATTGATCTGATTATTTTTGAACAAAATTAATTGAGAAACAGTTATCCTATCTGCAAACTGTATATTTACAGTTTTTGATTTATCTCACATATTCTGTTTGCAAAATTAATCTTTTTCTTCCAAAATGCCAAGATTTTAACGTATAAAGAGCTATTTTCTTTATTTCTCTTGTGAAAGATTGACAGTTACTTAATCACATTCACTCGCCAAGTAACCCCAAGGTCAAGAATGGAATGTTTGTCTTGCAGGTAACCAGTAGGATTGGTGTTCTTACCAAAGCAGTAACTATAGTTGGCATGTAGACGCACATTCTTGTTTTTCAGTGGATAGTACTCCAATCCTGCACCTACACGTGTGATTTCGGTTCCTTCATATAACACCAGATCTGCGCGAGGTTTGGATTGTTCTGCTGTCTTTTGATTGGGTTCTGCCAACGCAGTTGATGCCTCAGGATTGGTGTCTACGCCTGCATGATTAACATCGTAACTCGCCTTAGCCCAGAGGTTAACCTGTGGTGTAGGTTGGTAATCGACACGAGCGGTCATGGAGCAATCCTTGAAAAGGAACGTCTGCCCTTTGGTGGCACGGTTCATGTAATCCACTCCTATTTGCAGATTGTCAGCCACATCGAAACGATTACCAAAAGAAAGGTAGTTGATAAATTTCCCTGGCGCATACTCCATCAAGTTGATAGACCAATCGGTGTGCAAGATACCATGGCTTCCATACCATATCAGGTTGTAGGCATACATCTCAGAAGATATGCCACTATTTCGCTTATACACTTTCCGGAACGGGCTTTCCACCATTTGCAAGAAGAATTGGTCTTTTTTATTCGTGGTTTGATAGCCCAACCACAGTCCCCACTCGTAGCAGGGAAAGTTGTAACAGAATTCAAAGAGTTGAAAACAATCAATAGGAGCAGGGTCGAACTCCCACGGTCCACATAGCACAGCCCACTTACCACCAGAGAGTGTCCAATTTTGGTTAGCGTGGTAAGTAAGGAAGAGCCAGTCGGTAGCATCAAAGAATGTATACTCCTTGTTAATGCCATTCAGGCGTTGTCGATACTTAAAAGAGAACTTCGGTGAGAGATTTCCATTGATAATAAGGTTAAAAATGTTTCCCTTAAAGCCTGTTTTATCATTGTTTTTCACACCGTCAATCGATTCACGTTGGTAGTCTGCTCGTGCTTCAACAGACAGATTTACATGCTGGAACTCTTGCGCATAGAGCCCCATGCCATAGAATGTTAGCAAAAGCAGATATATCTTTAATTTCATAGTAAGTACAAATTAGATTTCATGTTTACAGTGCAACTATCGTGCTCCGTTTCTGAAAAGGCATGACAGTATCAATAATTTCCCGTACGTAGCAGTCCTTTCTTATTCCAAAGACCATATACTTCACTCACGGTATCAGAGGTAATAAATGTTTTGAGTCTTTCCTTACTCATGAAATCAATCAAAGTAGAGAATTCTTCTTTTGTCAAAACGATTTCCAACTGTATCTGTTTCTCATTAGAATAGCCACCTATCACCTCATGTATGGTCACACCACGACGAATGGTATGAATGACAAAATCCAAAATCTTCTGGTAATCTTTGGAGATGATATACACACGAGTCTTAGAATTGATATCCGACATAAAGTGATTAAGTATCAAACCATTGAGCCATGTTCCAATCAAACCAATGATCACTAAACTAACAGGATTAATTGCAAAAGCAGTACAACAGATTGCACCACCTGCTAACATCACGGCAGTACCAAGCTTGATATGGAGATACTTATTGAAAATCTTCGCAAGAATATCCAACCCTCCTGTAGAAGCATTGATACTGAACAAGATACTTTGTGAGGCACTCAGGATGAGAACGAAACAGAGAAGGTCAAACCAAGGATTGGCAATGGCTTGTCCTGCAACATAAGTGGTGAAGAGAGATTCATGGATAGGAACGATAGAACCAATAAAGTCAATCATCGGTCCTAATATCAACGCCGTATACACGGTCTTGGCGCCAAATTCATTGCCGATGAGTAAAAATGAAAGCACAAGCAGTATCGCATTAATAACAAATATCATCGTTCCCACAGACACAAAAGGTAGCAATTTAGCGAGCACCAAGGACAAGCCAGTGATAGAGCCTATAATGAGCTTACTGGGTATCAAGAAAAAGTACACACCCATGGCTGCCACAAACATTCCTACTGTCATAACGACTAATTCCACCCAAAATTTACGAGTACAGACAATCTGTTTGATTCGATTCGGTGCGTTTTGTAACTTCTCAACGAAAGTCATTTCGCTTTCCTGCTTGTTATTCATAATGTTTAAATTTAAAGGTTGTCAGGTTAACTACCGAGAACTCATGGTGTTCACGCTTCTTTCTGTGTTTCTCTGCTGCCACCTCTTCTTATTTTAGGTAGCAACAATTATTTAAGCTTTGCAAATTTAATTGATTTTTATGAATACACAAGTTTTTAGATAATTTTTTTACTTGAATGCGAAAAGTTAGCACAGTCTTGTACCTTCAAAATAGAAAAATGGAACAAAACTTTGAAGAGTACACCAAATACTGTTGATGGATAAAAGCAAATCATTTTTCATAAGACGAATGAAAGACAAAAAGTCAATTTACGTCACTCTTTTCCTCAATATACTGTTGAGCCTTCCCTATCTGAACAAATTCTTAGATACGACTCAATTTAGATAAATAAAAAAAGGACTACCGCTGTAGTCCAATCTTTGTTAACCTTAAATCTAATACCATGAAAAACACGATGCAAAGATAGAGGTTATCTCCTTATATTGCAAGCAACTAAGGATGTTTTGTCAAAAACAACTTACTTTTCTTGATGTATATCAAAGTACATACCCAAGATTTATCGCATATCGTTGCAGATAGCAAGAAGCTATTTGCCTGCCCACATGGCTCATAAACATACACGGCTTTCTCCTTAAAGAAAGATATTCATACAACCAAAAGCAACCAAAAAGCAACATTTGTCAAATTGTTGGTACGCTACATGGACGGATCATAAATGCTGAATTTTCTTTACAAAGTGCCTCTCAAAACTCGCGTGTAAATCACCAACCTCAAAGTTGGTCGCAAATACGCTAAAAATGAGCGAGGTTTGTAATTCTTTGTTATTAAGTATGTTACGTTTGTAAGATCTCTTTTCTTTCCTATTTTTACCTTTTCTTCGCGACTAAAGCATTGAGATAAGCCTCCAATTTGCATGCTTTAATGCTGCTGAAGCATGTGAATAACACCTCTAATACATGTTTACAAGACAGTTAAATCAATGTTTTAGCTTGAAAAGACGTTTATTTTGTGAAAATCAGCCCATTTTTGCAGTTCGTTTACCTATTGATTTTTTCTATTTTGAAGATTTTCAATGGTCGTTTTTTGGTAAAACGATAGGACAAAAACAACGGATTCTCGGACCACGGACGAAACGCATACTTGCCGAAAAAGCAATAGGTGCAAAGCGTAAGCACGTTTTACCAAAGTTGCCTGCCGAGCCACCTGGCTTGCTTACGCTTTGCTCCTGAATCAACCTACAATCTGTCCGTCGAACAGTCGCACGATGCGATGGGCGATGGAGGCGTCATGCTCGTTGTGAGTCACCATGACGATGGTGGTTCCCTCGCGGTTGAGTTCGGTGAGTAAGCCCATCACCTCGGCACCATTTTTCGAGTCGAGATTACCTGTCGGCTCATCGGCGAGAATCAGTTTCGGGCCAAACACCACGGCTCTGGCGATGGCCACACGTTGCTGCTGACCGCCCGAGAGCTGGTGAGGGAAATGCTTGGCGCGATGACTGATGCCCATGCGCTTCATGATGTCCTTCACTTTCTGCTTGCGCTCGGTCTTCGACATGCCAAGGTATGTCAGGGGCAGTTCGATGTTCTCTTCCACATTGAGCTCGTCGATGAGGTTGAAGCTCTGGAACACGAACCCTATCTCTCCCTTGCGCACGTCGGTGCGATCCTTCTCTTTCAGTGCCGACACTTCCTTGTCGCCTAACCAATACTTGCCGCCCGTGGGATTGTCGAGCAGCCCGAGGATGTTGAGCAGGGTTGACTTGCCGCAGCCCGAAGGTCCCATGATGGCAACAAACTCCTTGTCTTCTACTTGGAACGACACATTGTTAAGCGCAATGGTCTCCACTTCTTCCGTACGGAACGATTTGCTTAAATTTTCTACTTTGATCATACTCTTAAAATATTATGGTTTTTATATGTGTTATGGTTTGTAGTCTGGTCAATCGGATGTTCCTTTTTTACTCTTGTTTCAGATACTCCACCGGGTTGCTGTTGGCCACGCGCCAGCAGTTGATTGCCACAACGGCAACGATGATGAGCAGCACGAGGACGATTGTCACGAGGAACGGCCACACCGTCAACGCGATGCGGTTGTCATAGAGCTGCAGCCACTGTGCGGCTACCCAGTAGGCACCGACAGCTCCTATCAACACGGCAGGAATGGCGGTGCGAAGGATGTTCTGTTGGAAAATACGCATCACGTCACCCACACACGCACCGTTCACCTTGCGGATGGCTATTTCCTTGTGACGACGGTTCACCTCGTCGCTGACATAACCAATAAGTCCCATCAGCGCGATGAAAAGCACCACGATGCCAACCGTCATCACGCCGTTGCGGAAGTTGCGGGTCGCAACATACTGCATGTTCTTGAGGTTCTCCACGCTCTCGACCAAGACTGTTTTGCCTGGAAAGAACCGCTGAAGCCGCGTCTGGATGTCTGTCAGCTTCTCTACGCTGAAATCGTCCAGCTGTATCAGCAGGTAATTGTTCATCCAGTTGGCCGCACGTCCGTAGAAAATCACAGAGGGTCTGTCCCTCCCATTGTTCTCTGCACTGCCCAGATGAATGTCACGATAGACGCCTACGATGGTCAGTAAGTCTTTGTTTTCGTTGCCGCTATGCTCACTGATAATCACCTTCCGACCCACCACGTCGTCCCATCCGCGCAGTTTTTTCATCATAGAGGCAAAGTCCTGACTCACCATTACTTGCCTGAGACTGTCGCTGCCCGATGCGAAGACACGTCCGGCAACAATAGGAATCTGCAGCATATCAAAGTAATGGTCGGCGACAGTGAAGAGATCGGCGATATTGAACAGCTGTGATTCTTCCCCTGGAACAGTTACGTTGTTACCACTCATACCATAGAATGGGAACGTATTGCACGCCGACACCTGACGCACGCCGCTCATGCGGCCTACCTCGTCGTATGCCGTCTGCCGTTCATCGGGCTGTAGTGCGGTGATGTTAACAGACGCGAGACCGGCACACTGATAGCCTAAGTCAAAGCCAACCGTATGCCTATACTGCATGCTGACAATGAAAAGCAGACCTAAAAGGAAGCTCACCATGGCAAACTCAAGCCCTAAAAGCGCCACCTTCCAGCGACGTCGGGCCTCGACATAGCCATGAAATGCAATGGTCACGGGCATGCGGTTGTAAAGCCATCCGGGTACGATACCACCCACGAAGAGCACCATCAACGCAATTAAAAGCAAAATCCACGCACCACGATTGAATACCAACACAGAGAGCGGAGCCGACAACAACTGTTCGATTGTGCCATGGCAAGCCCACAACAGAGCTGCTCCTAATATGAGAGCAAGCACGAGATGCAGGCACACTTCGCTGAAGGTGATGCTGTAGACGGCTCCACATCCGGCACCATAGCATTTTCTTACCGCCATCTCACGGGCACGACTGACCAAATTGCCCACCACGATCAGCACGTAGTTGAGTATCGAGGCCGAGAGCAGAATGATGGCTAAGAGCGACAGAATCCAGAACATTTGGCGTATATTGTCCGCCTCCGTGTAATAGCGAGATATGGGGGTGACCTTGTAAGTGAGCCACGTGCCGGACTGTTGCAGCTCCTTGACGGGATAATGCGTCTGTATCATGCGGTGTATAAGGGGCGTCAACGAATCGGGAGAGGCACCTTTCCTGAGACGTACGAAACTGATGTAACGGTCGTTACCGACCAGGTTATCCTGACCGTCGTAGCTAAAATTCTTCTGTGTCTTCATTGAACCGATCACATCATAGTTGTGGAACGTTGAGTTGTGAGGATAATCCTCGTAGACGCCCACGATGGTCAGCTTCAGGCCCGACATTTCTTTCGACTGAATATGCCGACCCACAACGTTGCCGCCCAAGCGCTCTGCCGTAGAGCGATTCACTACACAACAGAACGGCTCTGTGAGTGCCCGGTCGGCATCACCCTCAAGGATGCGGGCCGGAAACATGCGGAAGAAGCAGCTGTCGGCAAAGTAGACATCGGCGCGGACACGTACTTTGTCATCAGTTTCCACCTCTCCATCGGTCACGATTGGATTGGTGCGCGTAGCCAGCTCCACCTGTGGAATGGTTCGTTTCATCATCGGTGCCACGCCGCCCGACGTATTAAAGCCCTCCGTGAACTCCTGCGCTTTCATCTTGAAGCCCTCGGTCACACGACAGATACGGTCGTAATCGGGATAACACTGGTCGAAAGTCTGTTCGTAATAAATCTCGGCAATGATGACCGCGCTGACACTCAGTCCGAGCGCCAAACAGAGAATCTTGGCCACATTGTGCTGTCTGCGGCGAAAGAGATTGCGCAAAGCCATGCGGAAAGACTGTTGGATAAGATGCAACATAGTATAAATGATTAATGTAATATGTGAATGTCCGAAGACCCTGATTTGTCCAATTGTCGCTGGACGGGATTGCCTTTGATGCGGATGTCGCTCGAACCGGAGGCTTTGGCACTGACGGAACGGGTGGCGAAGCAATAGACATCCGACGAGCCGGAGCATGTGGCCGACACGTCTTTCGCCTTGAGATCGTAGGCTCTCACATCGGAAGAACCGGAACAGGTATATACGGCTTTCGACACTTTGCCAGCCAGACGGGCATCGGAAGAACCCTGCAAGCGGACTTCCAAGTTATTGGCCGTCAGCTGATTTACCGTAACATCACTCGAACCGCATGCCTCCAACCGCACTGCCGAGGCATTGAGCGACCGAATGAGCACATCACACGCACCGGAAGCCGTGACCGACTGCAAGTTGGATGACTGCACATAAACCGTGAGGTGATGATTGCCTGAATGAAAGCCAGGGTCAGACTTTTGCTTGATGATTAGCACGTGATTGCGCACTTCCATCTGCAACTTCGGCAACATGCTGTGCGAACCTACCGCCTTTACACGGTAGCTTTGATTGTTACTCTGCACAAACTCTACATGGATAGCTCCGGAGACTTCGATTGCCGAGAAATCTCTCAGCGGGTAAGCTCTGCTTTCGTTTTTGCCAACCTCGTAAGAATTGGCTTGTACAACGATACATGATGACAGCAAGAAAAGGACAGCTGTCAAGCAAAAAAAGATTTTCTTTTTCATATTTATTCCTGTTTAATATTCTTGACGGGGTTCTCGTTGCTGGCCATGTAGCTTTGGATAGCCACTGCGCAGAACGAGATAAGCAGCACGAGGATGCCGGCAACGATAATCCACGGCCACCACACGATGCGGTAACTGTACCGGCTGATCCATTCGTTGATAATATACCAGATGATGGGTACGCTGATAATGAAAGCAACGCCCACGTATTGAAGGAAGGTGCGGATGAGATCTCGGCGGATTCGGTTGCTCGTGGAGCCAAACACTTTCCGGATGGCAATCTCCTTGCTGCGCTGCTGAATGAAATAGGTGGACATGGCGACAAGCCCCAACAGCGAGATGACGATGGCGATGAAAGCAAAGAGGGCGATAATCTTTGAAAGTCTCAACTCCGACTCAAACACCGATTCAATACTCTTGTCAACGAACGGATGTGTCTGGTTTAGCTCCTCATGGAACACCTCTTTATATATGCGCTGTATTTCCTTGTAGGTTTTAGCGGGATTTCCCTCAAACTGAATCGTAACGTTCCATGGGTTCTCCACCTTGTCCTTGATGCAGAGCAACAGCGGATATACTTTGGTCTCCGTGATGTTGCGCAGGCGAAAATCGTTGAGAATGCCACCAAACGCCGCATCATCCGGGAAGAGAAAGAATTTTGTTTGTTTGTAGAAATCACTCATGTGACTGTCCGTGGGCTTCATCTTCAAATCACCCACTGCCTGGTCATTGAGATAAATGACGGGCCGATGTCCCACATGATTGTCATGTTTTAGCGACAGCCCATATACCTTCAGATAATTGGGGTCACCGATGAGCATTTGGAAGGAATAGACCTTGTCCTTTCCCGTCACTGTATTGTTGTTGCCACCGTCCTGCGGGGTACCATCAGAACAGGACACTAATTTCACTCCCGAAACCTGCTTCACCTTGTTGAGGAATACCGGAAAGTCCGTGCTGCTGAAAGCCTCTCCTTGATAGAGGCAAATCAGGTTCTTCGTGTTGAAACCCAATGGTGCGTTCACAAGGTGCAGCATTTGCAGCGACATGATGGTGGCACAGGCGAGCATCACGATAGTGATGATGTTCTGAACCACGATGAACACCCTGCCCAGCACCATCTTTGTGCGGTGCCTGAAGGTTCCCCTCACCACCTCGATGGGCTTGGCTTTCGACAAGACGTAGGCGGGGATGATGCCCGAGATGAAGCCAACGAGCAGCGTGAATGCAAGCAACAGACCGATGACGGCAGGCGTTGCGAGCACACGCATGTCCATGGTGGTGCTGAGCAAGCGACCAGTCATTGGGGCGAAAGCCAACGCAAGCGACACTGCTAACAGCAGGGAGATGAAACAGAGCGTTGAGCTTTCTATCATCAGCCGAAGGATGATGTGCTTGCGTTTTGCACCGAAGAGACGTCGTGCCGCCATCTCCCGCGCACGATAGCCCGATTGTGCCACCGTGAGGTTGATATAGTTCATGATGGCAAAGAGCAGCACCACCAAGCCTACAATGAAAAGCAGGTTGACCAGTCGGCTGTTTCCAATACGCAAGTTGTCGTTGTAGCTCTCGTAACCAGAGAAATATATTTTGTTCAGCGGCACCAAGAACGGTCTGCAATAGAAGGGCGCCTTGTCGAAATAAGGCCAGAACGAGTGAATGAATTTGCCGAACTCTTTCTCTCGCCCCATCATCTTTGCGCCCTTTCTCACTTGCAGGAAGATGCTTGCACCCGAAAAATTCACTGCCTTGGGGAAATTCTCGTCCATGTTCGCCGTGTTGTGATACCGTTCCCATGAGAAGTCGATAATCATTTCCACGTTCTTGTTGATGAGCGTATTGTCGAAATCCTCCACCACGCCAGTGACATGGTACCGAATGCTGTCGTTCCATGTAATCTCGCGACCGAGCACTTCCTCCGTGCCAAACCATTTGTTGGCAAACCGCTTGGTAACGACCACGTTGTTCCGGTCGTTCAGACAGGTCTGCCTGTCGCCCTGCAACAGTTTGAAGTCGAACATGGAGAAGAAGGTGGAATCGGTCTCCAACACCGTTGCCTTGTAGAACTCATCTCCCTTTTGCAGCCGCATGTCTGAGACGACAAAGCCGCAGGTGTTTTCAATTTCCGGATAATTCTTGCGAAAACGACTCAGTATGGCATGGTGGAATCCAAGTTCCTTTTCATGGTCTTCATAGAAGTCGATCCCCATCGCGTAGATGCGGTCGCCCTTGCTGTGCTGACGGTCGACACTCTTCTCCTGCCAGGTATAAACGCCGATGAGCAGCACGAACATGAGCGAGATGCTCAGTCCGAACACGTTGATGGCGGTGTACACCTTGTTTCTCGACAGGAAGGTGAAATAAGATTTGAGATTGAATAGCTGTTTCATAATTGCGTCTTTTTTCGATAATAGACCTGAGAAACTTACCTCATTCGGCGTTACTCTACTCTTGTTTGATATTCTTTACCGGGTTCTCATTACTTGCCATATAGCTCTGAACGGCCACTGCGCAGAATGAGATGAGTAGCACGAGGATGCCAGCAACGATAATCCACGGCCACCACACGATGCGGTAACTGTATTGGCTGATCCATTCGCTTGCGAAATACCAGATGACGGGTACGCTGATAACGAAAGCGACAGCCACATATTGAAGGAAGGTGCGGATAAGGTCTCGGCGTATTCGGTTGCTCGTGGAGCCGAACACCTTGCGGATGGCAATCTCCTTGCTGCGCTGCTGAATGAAGTAGGTGGACATGGCGACAAGCCCCAACAGCGAGATAAGAACGGCAAGGAACGAGAAGATGGTGAGGATGCGCACGATGCGGGTCTGTTCCTTATACACCTCGGCTATCTTCTGACTGAGGTATGGCGACTCCTGCGCCAAGTCCTCGTGATAAACTTTCTTGTAAGTCTCTTGCACCAGTCGGTAGGCTTCTTTCTCGTCGCCTTCCACCTTGATGAGTACATTGTTCGCAAAATCGTCGTGTGCGATTTGGTCGAACAGGTAAACCACCGTCACCTGATCGTCGGCGTTGTCCATATCAATGGTGTAAAGGTGGAAATCATTCAGAATGCCGTTGATTTGTTCTCGCTCGTAAGTCTCGTTATAGCGGAATGCCCTTTCATCAGGTTTCAACTGCATTACCGAGTGGAAGTTGGGCGACACAAAGAGCTTGGCGGAATCGCCCTGCGCAAATTGCTTCTTCACCTCGATGCCCAGCAACGGCAGGTAATCCTTGTCCGCATAAAAGCGTTGGCAGCGCACTGCCTTCTTGCCAATGTAAGCCATCTGGTTGAATCCGCCCAAGAGGGGCGAGCACAAGCAGACGGAAACCTTCTTGACTAGTGTCAATTGTTGCAAGTTTTTCTTAAAGAGATTGGCTTTGCGGGCATCCTGTGGAACACCGATTTCCATCACGCCCTGGGTTTCATAGCCCAACGGGGCATTGATGAGGTGCCGTATCTGGCGACTGCCGATGAGTGCTACGGCAATGAAAATGATGGTGATGGCGTTTTGCACCACGATGAACACCTTGCTGAACAGCATCTTGGTCTGGCGACGAAAGGTGCCGCGAACCACATCAATGGGCTTCACCCGCGACTGAATGACTGCCGGAAGAACTCCCGCCAACATACCTACTGCCAGCACAATGCCTACCAACAACAACAGGTTGATGGAGATGAACAGCTCGGCGATGGTGATGTGGGTGTCCAACAACTGACAGGTATAAGGAATGGAAGCCCACGCCAACAACACGGAAAGAACAACTGAGCAGCAGCAAAGGCACACGCTTTCGATGACCAACCGCCAGAGGATGTCGCTCTTCCGGCTGCCCAACAGCCTTCTTGTCGCCATTTCCTTGGAGCGATTGCCCGACAGGGCGACCGTCAGGTTGATGTAGTTCATCACCGAGAACACCAAGATGATGATGCCGATAATGAAAATGAGATAGACCAATTCGCCCTTTCCGCGCTGACATACGTTGGAAGAGTATTCGGAAAAATAGCTCTCACTGAATGGTATCAGGCGGAACTTGCATTCAATCTTGAAATTTTCTTTGTATATCTTTGTCAGGATGTGGTTAACATTATTTTCCAATGCGCCGATATCTGTACCTGGTTTCAAGCTCAACACCACATCCGGACTGCCAAAATTACCGTCAATCTTAAAGAGCCAAGGTATACGCTCGCGCAGTAGTTCGTACCGCCCAATAATGTCACAGTTGGGGAAAGAGGTTCCGCTCATGTTCTCATAGATGCCCCTTACATACACTTTCCGGTTCTCTACCGTCAACACCTTGCCCATCGCATCGCCGTTGCGGAACAGCGTCTGCGCCAACTTCCGAGAAATCACTACGTCGGTCAGCTCGTTCAAAGCCGTGGCAGCATCACCTTCTACAAGCGGTTGATTGAACATGGGGTAGAACGTAGAGTCGGTGTACATCATGGTCACTTTCACATTATCCTCGTCGGCGGTCGTCACATGTTGTTCACGGTTGATGTGGAAAGCACAGCCTTTTTCTATTTGTGGTAGTTGCTTTTGCAGCACTCTGATGATTTCGCGCGATGTTCCGCTCATCTTGTCGGAACTGAAATCACAGCCCAACAAATAGAGCCTATCCACGTTCGTGATGTTTTTATCGATGCCCGTTTCGTGCTGATAGTACAAGCCGATGAGGATGACAAAGGCAAAGCTAATGCTCAGTCCGAACACATTGATGGCGGTGTACACCTTGTTTCTCGACAGGAAGGTGAAATAAGATTTGAGATTGAATAGCTGTCTCATTTTTATTGATTATCTTTGATATGGTTTACCGGGTTCTCATTCGCGGCGATTCGGCTTTGGAAATATACCGCCGTCAGAGAGAGGAGCATACATACCGCACCTGCAGCAAGATAGATCCATGGTGAAAGCGAGATGCGATAATTATAGTTGGAGA
>ERZ1673752.207-NODE-207-length-108784-cov-7.839123_pt1 | contig 108784 bp, 99 predicted proteins | sample MGYA00580195_ERZ1673752 | MGnify/ENA primary metagenome ERZ1673752 (study PRJEB41218, sample SAMN15661744) | gut metagenome | host: Homo sapiens | place: Canada: London | collected 2015-08-20/2019-03-30 | study: EMG produced TPA metagenomics assembly of... | reverse complement strand
GATGAAGTCTTAATCCTCCCTTGTATGGTCCAATGGCATTGTTGAACTGTACACGGAAACCTCTGTTTACCTGAACCTGTCCATTGTCATCTACCCACGGAACACGGAACATTACCTGACGATCCGGCTCTGTAATGCGCTCTAAAATCGCATTCTTTTTATACAGTTCCTCATTTGCCTCAATCACCGGTCTTAAAGACTCCAGCACCTCTTCAACTGCCTGAAGGAACTCTGGCTCGGAAGCATTTTTCTCTTTTACTTTTGCAAGAACTTCATCTACATATCCCATTTTTTTGTCTCCTTACTCTTAGTATATTGTGCTGTGTATACACTGCAATATTTTCGTCAGATACATTTTAGTATAAAATGTTTTCATGTGCAATCTTTTTTTCTTTATTCCGCTAAATTGTTAAAGCTTTGTAGCAGGATAGTGTCCCCGGAACGATTTATGTCCCCGCATCAGACATACGCAAAAAGCCTCGGGCAGGAGTTTTCCCCTGCCCGAGGCTTTTCTATTTCTTGTGAACTTAAATCAAACGATAAATAATAATCGCAATCAGCACGCCGATAATGCTGGCGATGGTAATCTTGATCGATAATCCGAATGTGATCACCAGAATGCCCAGATCCAGCACAATCGGGCTGGCGAAGCCGAAGCTCTGCCCATAATTCAGCCAGCTAAGTCCCGAAACACCTGCAGCAGCATTTCCGATAAAACCGCCCAGCATAATTCCTGCCAGAAGCATTAAAAACAGCGCCCAGTTATTCTTGCCCAACGCTCCTCTGCTCATATGTCTATTCCTCCTCCAATCCATATTCCTCTTGAAAATAGTCCACGAGCTTTGCCAGCGTATAGATCAAAATCGGCGTCTCCTGCTCATTCAGCTGTCCCTTGATGTTGGCGATCATTTTGCGGTGAAACTCTTCGTGATGCGCATATGCCGCTTTTCCTTTGTCCGTCAAGTACACCCACACCACGCGTTTGTCCTGCTTGCTGCGTTCTCTTACGGCATACCCCTTCTCAGTCAGGCCATCCATCGCCTTCGTCAGCGTACCGGTCGTGACATCCATCAGCTTTGCCACCGCCGTCATGCTTTTCGGCTCCTTTAATCCGATGGCTTCTATAATATGAAAATCGTTGTAGCTGATGTCCTTAAATTCCTCATTCACCAGACATCTCGCCTCAATCTCCATAATATCCTTGAATAGCCTTACCAGTAATTCGTTCAATGTCTCATCCGTGGTCATGTATCATACTCCTGTTCATAGCAGTATCTGTTCCCGACCACACCGCCTACACCGCCTGCCAGCGGAGCACTGCTGCGCCCCACGTAAGACCGGCTCCAAAGCCTGCCAGTACTATTTTACTGCCTTCTCCTATCATACCATGATTATTGACATTATCAAGTAAAATCGGCACGCTCGCCGAGGAAATATTTCCATACTTCTGCAGATTTGTGGGAAATTTTTCCATCGGCTGATGCAGGCGTTTCGCCACTGCCTCGATGATTCTAAGGTTCGCCTGATGCAGCAGGAAAAAATCGATTTCATCCATCGAAAGCCCTGCCTCTTCCACCGCCCCGGCAATTACTTTCGGCACCGTGCGCACCGCAAACTTATAGACCTCCTGCCCGTTCATGGACACGTACGAGAGCGCGGTGTCGCCCTTCACATACGGATTGTGATTTCTGCGGTTGTCACAGCGCAATACCATCCCGCCCGCGCCGTCCGTTCCAAGCACGGTGCTTAAGATGCCCGCATGCTCCTCCGCCTCATCTGCTTCCAGCACTGCCGCACCTGCGCCATCCCCAAACAACACACAGGTACTCCGGTCGCTCCAGTCCATGATCCGCGACAATGTCTCCGCACCAATTACCAGCGCCCGCCGGCTTCCGCCGGCTTCCAGATAGTGGCGTGCAATATCCATCGCGTATAAAAAACCCGAGCAGGCGGCACTGACGTCAAAGGCGACCGCCCGGCATGCCCCGAGTGCGCTCTGCACCTCGCAGGCAAGGTTCGGGAGCAGCCGGTCCGGCGTGATCGTCGCCGCAATGATCAGATCCAGCTCCTCCGCGTCCATATGTGCAGATGCAAGTGCCCGCTTCGCCGCCTCCACTGCCATTTCTGTCGTTGTCTCTCTCACAGCCAGATGTCTGGTCTCAATTCCCGTCCGGCTTCTGATCCACTCATCCGATGTATCCATCCATTGACTAAGATCATCGTTCGTCACACATTTTTCGGGGACTGCACTTCCGGTGCCCACGATCTTTACCTTCATATCGGGTCTCCTTCCTTTTAAAACACGCGGAATCTCTGATAGCGCTCCGCAGCGAGCTGATCCCCGGTTTTTCCGTTCTGTTTTTTCAAAAATGTTTTTATATGCCTCTTCATGTAACGCGATATGGAAATCAGTGCCGGCTGATCCGCCATGCCGTACTCCGGTATGATCTCCTCAATCACGCCGAGCGCTTTTAAATCCTGCGCGGTAATTTTCATGACGCCACTCGCTTCTTTTGCCCGTCTGCCATCCTTCCAGAGAATCGATGCAAACCCTTCCGGCGATAAAATGCTGTAGGTCGCATTCTCAAGCATCCAGACCTCATTTCCAACAGAGAGTGCCAGCGCACCGCCGCTTCCGCCTTCCCCGATCATAATGCAAAGAACCGGAACCTTTAAGCCGGACATCTCATACAGGTTTCTCGCGATCGCCTCGCCCTGTCCGCGCTCCTCCGCCTCCATGCCGCAGAAGGCGCCGGAGGTGTTCACAAATGTAATGACCGGACGCTTAAATTTTTCCGCCTGCTTCATCAGCCGGAGTGCTTTCCGATATCCCTCCGGCGACGGCATTCCATAATTCCGGTGCATACATTCCTTTAAATCTTTTCCCTTATGCACACCGATCACTGTGACTGGCTGGCCATCCAGATACGCCACACCGCCAACAATCGCCGGATCGTCCCGGAACTGCCGGTCTCCATGTAATTCCATAAATTCGTCAAAAATCTGCTCTATGTAGTCTACAGACGCCAGCCGGTCCACCTTTCTCGCTGCCTTGACCTTCTCCCACGCGGACAATGCTTTCGCCTTTGTGGCGCGCTCTTTCATCAGTTCTGTCGCCTCGAGGCAGTCTGCCTCCCGCACCGGATCGAAATTGGCATAACCTTCTTTTTTGTGATGCAGCTTTAAGATGCGGTACAGGGTAAGCTTTAGCTCCTTCCTCTCCACAATCCTGTCAACAAATCCGTGCTCCAGCTGAAACTGTGCCCGCTGAAAACCTTCCGGCAGCTTTTCCCCGATCGTCTGCTCAATCACGCGCGGTCCCGCAAAACCGATCAGTGCCCCCGGCTCCGCCAGGATGATGTCTCCAAGCATGGCAAAACTTGCCGTCACGCCCCCGGTCGTCGGGTCTGTCAGCACCGGAATATACAATAGCCCCGCTTCCGAATGCCGCTTCAATGCCGCAGATGTTTTTGCCATCTGCATCAGGGAAACGATCCCCTCCTGCATTCTGGCGCCACCGGAGCAACAAAACAGGATGACCGGCAGACCTTCCTCTGTCGCGCGTTCCACAGCGCAGGCAATTTTCTCCCCCATCACATGCCCCATGCTGCTCATCAGAAATCTTGCGTCACAAATACCGAGCACTGCATCCTCGCCGTATATTTTACAGTGCCCAATGGTGACCGCCTCATGCAGTCCGGTCTTTTCCTTTGCCGCTTTTACTTTGTCCTCATATCCCGGGAACTCCAGCGGATTCGCCTCCGCCAGATCCTCGAACCACGGGGTAAACGTTCCGGCATCCGCCACCATGCGGATGCGGTTTCTGGTGCGCACCCTGAAATAACTGCCACATTCATAGCAGACATACAGATTTTTTTCCGCTTCCTTTTTATTGATCTCCCTGCCGCAGGCCGGGCACACAATCGTCTCCTGCAGCGCCTGTGCTGCCTCCACCGGTGTTTTTTCTGCCGGTTCTTTTTTCCGCTTCTGAAACAAAGCCGCCATTTTTCCTCTACTCCTCCTTACTGCCGATTGCAAACGTAAGCTCCGCCGTGCAGACAACCTCCCCGCGCACAGACGCCGTCGCACTGCCGATGCCGATCGGTCCTTTCTGCCGGATGATCTCCGTCGTCAGGGTCAGCACATCTCCCGGAACCACCTTTTTCTTAAATCTGGCACGGTTAATCTCCGCAAAATACGCGGTCTTTCCACGGTTCTCCTCCATGCTTAAAATCGCCACCGCACCGGTCTGCGCCAGTGCCTCGACAATCAGTACCCCGGGCATCACCGGTTCCCCCGGGAAATGTCCTCCGAAATAAGGTTCGTTGTAGCTGACGCATTTTCGCGCCACCGCGCGTTTTCCGGGCTCCAGTTCCTCCACCGCATCGATCAGCAGAAACGGCTGTCTGTGCGGAAGAATCTCCATGATCTGTCCGATGTCCAGTTCCATCACACCTCGCCTCCATATCTCTTAAGCAAAAGACTCGCATTGTGCCCGCCGAATCCGAGGGAATTGCTGAGTGCATACGGCACCTCCATCGCCACTGCCTCCCTGCAGTAGTCAAGATCCAGCTCCTCGTCCGGTGTCTGGTAGCCGACGGTCGCGTGCACATAATTTTCCTGCATTTCCTTGACGCAGGTTACAAACTCCACGGCGCCCGCAGCCCCGAGCAGATGTCCGATCATCGATTTTGTGGAATTGATTTTAAGCTTCGTGGCATGTTCCCCAAACGCAAGCCTGATTGCGCGCGTCTCAAACAGATCATTCAGATGTGTCGCTGTTCCGTGCGCATTGATGTATGGGATCCCATCCGGTTTTACCCCCGCATCCTTCATGGCGTTTTCCATGGCACGCGCCGCGCCCGCACCGTCCTCCGCCGGAGATGTAATATGGTAGGCATCCGAGGAACATCCGTAGCCGGCTACCTCCGCATAAATCTTCGCTCCGCGCCGCTTTGCATGCTCTAACTCCTCCAGCACAACGATTCCTGCGCCCTCTCCCATGACAAATCCGCTCCGCTCCTTATCAAACGGCAGGGAGCATCGCTTCGGATCGGTCTCGGACGACAGTGCCGTCAGCGCCGTAAATCCTGCAATTCCGATCGGACAGATGCTGCCCTCCGTCCCCCCCGCGATCATGACGTCTGCCTCGCCGTACTGGATGCTCCGGAACGCCTCGCCGATCGTGTTGGTACCGGTCGCACAAGCCGTCACATCGTTGATGCTTTTTCCCTTGAAGCCAAACTGGATCGACACGTTGCCTGCTGCCATGTTGGAGATCATCATCGGCACCAGAAGCGGATTGACTCGCCCCGGTCCCTTCTCCAGAAGCTTCTTATATTCGCGCTCGATCGCCTGCAGACTTCCGACGCCGCTTCCGATCGCTGTTCCCACCAGATACGGATCTTCCTTCTCCATCTCAAGTCCGGCATCCGCGATGGCCTCTTTCGTTGCCGCCACCGCATACTGGCAGAACAGTTCCATGCGTTTTGCCGCCTTGGGATCCATATAATTTTTCCCGTCAAAATTCTTTACTTCCGCTGCCAGATGGCATTTATATCCAGATGCGTCAAAATGCGTGATTTCCCCAAATCCTGTCTTTTCTTCCCGCACCGCATTCCAAAATTCTTCTACAGAGTTCCCGATCGGCGTTATCACGCCCATTCCGGTTACTACGACCCGTCTTCTCATACCTGCCTCACTTTCTTTCAGTTACTACTCCCTTACATACACATGCCGCCGTCCACAGAGATCACCTGACCGGTGATATACGCGGCCTTGTCTGATGCCAGAAATGTCACAAGTTCTGCCACATCCTTTGTATTTCCGCATCTCCCCAGTGGAATCTGTTTTTGAACGGCTTCCTTTGCGCTCTCTGTCATGGCATCCGTCATATCGGTCTCAATAAAACCGGGTGCCACCGCATTGCAGGTGATCCCCCGCGACGCCAGTTCCCTTGCCACACTTTTCGTCAGTCCGATCACCCCCGCCTTGCTTGCACTGTAATTTGCCTGCCCGGCATTCCCCATCACACCGGACACGGACGAAATATTGACAATTCTTCCATAACGCTGTTTTAAAAAATAGCGGGACGCGTGCCGTATCGTGTGAAATGTTCCCTTCAGATTTGTCGAAAGAACCGCTTCAAAATCCGCCTCGCTCATCTTCATCAGCAGACCGTCCCTTGTGATTCCGGCGTTGTTGACTAAAATATCGAGATGCCCATACGTCTCTATCATCGTTTTGATCATGTTTTCGCAGGCTTCAAAATCCGCCACATCGCACTGCATGGCGACTCCGCCGATTTTCTCCGCCAGTTCCTGTGCCGCCTGTCCCGATCCGCGGTAATTCACGACAACAAACGCACCTTCCCTTGCAAGTGTTTCTGCGATCGCTGCGCCGATCCCTCTTCCCGCTCCGGTCACAAGCGCTACCTTTCCTTCCAGCATCTGACTCTCTCCTCTACTTTGACATATATTCCTTGAAGTCATCCATGGTTTCCACATTGTATACCTGTACAGTATCTGCCGGGACTTCGGCCTGCTTTAAGATCTTTTTCATAAATCCGCTCAGTGTATGACCCGGGCCGATCTCCACAAACGTATCCACACCATCCGCAAGCAGACGCTCCACGGACTGCTGCCAGCGTACCGGTGCACACACCTGCTGTTTCAGCAGTGGCTTCACAGCCTCCGCCTCCCGGACATAGTCCGCCGTCACATTCGCCAGATACGGCAGCTTTATCTCCCGGAGTGTTACCGCCGCAAGCGCCTCTCCCAGCTTTTCTCCCGCCTCTTTTAGCATGGGCGAGTGAAACGGTCCGCTGACCTTAAGCGGCACCACACGCTTCGCACCGCTCTCTTTGCACTGTTCGCCTGCCGCGGCAACTGCCGCTTCCTCCCCGGTGATCACGATCTGTCCCGGGCAGTTGTAATTCGCAATGGATACCGTGCCAGCAGTCTGTCCACAGATCTTCTCTATTTTTTCCGCATCCAGTCCCAACACCGCCGCCATCGCGCCGCCGGCCGGCACCGCCTCCTGCATGTAGATGCCGCGCTTTCTCACAAGCGCAAACGCATCCCTCTGCTCCATCACGCCGCTTGCCAGCAGTGCCCCGTACTCTCCGAGACTTAATCCTGCCGCCACATCCGGTGTTCTTCCTTCTGCAAGCAACGCCTGAAGGATCGCCGCCTCCACGGTCAGCATGCCAATCTGTGTGTATTCGGTGATATTTATTTTCTCATTTTCTTCAAAGCAGAGCGCCGCAATATCCAGACCGGACGCCTCGGATGCCGCCGCAAACACGTCCCTGCTCACGGGAATCTGCTCGTAAAAATCTCTGCCCATACCGATGTACTGTGCTCCCTGTCCCGGGAACAAAAATGCTGTCTTTCCCATGTCATTCTCCCTTATCCGATGTGCGTCCCAAGAAGACGCTCTTCTTTTCCCAAAAATCTCCGTCACCTAAAAGCCCCGCGGTCTGCGCCATCAGTTCCTCTATCATCTCCTGACAGGTCTGTTCTTTTTTCACAAGTCCCGCGCACTGTCCTGCCATCAGGCTGCCGTGCACCACATCCCCGTCCATCACTGCCTTTCGCAAGGAGCCAAGCGTCAGCTGCTCCAGTTCCTCAAATCCGGCGCCCTCTTTTTCGAGTTTTAAATATTCGCGGCTCATCGCATTGCGCAGAACCCGGATCGGATGTCCGGTGCTCATGCCTGTAACCTCGGAATCAATGTCGCGCGCCTTTACGATCCGTTCCTTGTAATTTTCATGTACAATAGACTCCTTCGCCACGACAAACCGGGTTCCCATCTGTACCCCCTCTGCGCCAAGCATAAAGGAGGCTGCGATCCCTCTTCCGTCCGCGATACCGCCCGCTGCAATGACCGGAACCGACACAGCATCCGCCACCTGCGGCACCAGCGTCATCGTCGTCTGCGCACCGATATGTCCGCCGGACTCCATTCCCTCTGCAATCACAGCGTCCGCGCCAGCACGCTCCATCATCTTCGCCATGGCAACGCTCGCCACGACCGGGATGACCACCACGCCCGCCTGCTTCCATGCCTCCATGAACTTTGCCGGACTTCCCGCACCGGTTGTGACAACCGGCACTTTCTCTTCTATGACAATCTTCGCCACTTCCGGCGCGTTTGGATTGAGCAGCATGACGTTCACGCCAAACGGACGGTCCGTCCGCGCCTTTACCTCACGGATCTGTTCTCTTACCACTTCCGGCGGCGCGCTTGCCGCCCCGATGATTCCGAGTCCACCCGCGTTCGACACTGCTGCCGCCAGGTGATATTCCGCCACCCATGCCATACCACCCTGAATGACCGGATATTTTGTTCCAAGCAATCTGCTTACCCTTGTTTCCATACTTCTCCTCTTTTCTTCCTGCCGGTCTGTTTTCTTACCCTTAAACACCGGTATGTCCCGGCTGCTGTCTTCGCCTATGCTGTAACCCCGCGGTTCTTCAAATATGTGATCACATCTCCGACCGTCACGATCGATTCCAGATCCTCTGACGGAATCTCCACGCCGAATTCCTCCTCCAGCGCCATGACAAGTTCAAACAGATCCAGCGAATCCGCACCCAGATCTTCCTTTAACTTTGTGTTCTCTTTAATCTCAGACTCCTGTACGTTTAACTGCTCCGCAATGATCGGTCTCATCTTCTCTAACATGTTTCTTCTCCTTTTCCCTGTTCCTTTTAATTATTTGCTTTTCAAATATTTTGATAATCAAATTATTTGCTTTTCAAAGTATATGTCTGTCCTGTTTGATTGTCAAGGTATTTTTTGGAAACGTTTTGCTAAAATTGCGTTAATGCGTTGAAATATCATGCAAAATTGCTTACAATATTCGTAATAAGATGTGGGAGGAGTTCGCTGATGAAACAATATTTTGGAATGAGCCAGACAGGAAACTTAAAAGAAGCTGCACAGGGCGTTCACGCTCCGGGACTTCTTATCCTGATGTCCAACGCAGACCAGTTTGAGGCACACGTTACAGAACTGGAATCCCTTTTCCCGGGAGTCCCGAGCATTGGCTGTATCGGCATGAGTTACAGTACCAGGGTCGTCGAAAAGGGAGTCGGTCTGGTTGCTTTTTATGACAATGTCACCGCTGTTGCCAACGTTTTGGAGCAGGCATCCACCATGCCGGTCAAATATATCGAACGCATGGAACAGGATTTAAAAAACGTCCACGCAAGTTCGAAAGATACCGTCTGTATTGACCTGTGTACCGGAAATGACGCCTGTGTGCTGACCACGATCCACAGCATTCTCGGCAAGGCTGGAATTCCGCTTGTCGGCGGTACCGGGGACGGTGGAAAAGTCTCTGTCAACGGAACGGTCTATGAAGACGCCGATGTCTACGCTTTTGTGAAAAACAACGGAGGAAAAGTTGCTGTCTACAAGGAGAATCTCTACAAACCGATGCCAGGCTACCGCTTCATCGCTTCCAATACCGACCGCAGCAGATACTATGTCGGCGAGTTAAACGGCAAATCTTCCAAGCAGGCTTATATGGATGCCTTACATATCAGCGAGAGCAATATCATCAACCAGACTTTCCACAATCCGCTCGGCAAAATGAACGGACAGGACATCTGTATTATTTCCTTAAAGGAAGTATCCGGGAATGGTCTCTGCTGTTACAGACAGGTCAATGATTCCGATGTGCTCGTTCTTCTGGAAGAACAGGATTACAACGAGATTCTGGATGAGACGCTGCAGCGCATCCGCCGCGATTTCAACCATATTTCCGGCGTTTTCTCCATCAACTGTGTTTTCCGTTACCTTCTGTTCTCACAGGAACACCATATGGAAGATTATCTGAAAACCATGTCCACACTCGGTGAGCACGCCGGTCTGATTGGATTCGGAGAACATTATAATCAGCAGTTCGTCAACCAAACCATGACCTGTGTCGTATTTGAATAATCTGTGATAGAAAGAGGAGGATTTCCATGTTTTCATTAAAAGCACCAAAGAATGCAGCGGCTGCACCAGCCACGTCCACCAGCCGCTTAGATCTTCATCCCGTTGCGCATATTGCGGACTGCCTGTTAGATTACCAGAAGCAGCTCTCCACCAGCGAAGTGCACTCTTTAGATGAACTGCAGTCCATCACACAGGCATTCCAGCTCGTTCTGGACGAAAATGCCGCACTCCGCGAAAAGCTGGATTCCTTTCATGAGCTGTTCGGCGATGTGGACAGGGCTTCCGGTGAATTTGCTTCCGTCAAATCTGACATTGCCAGCTCTGTCGGTCTTGCACAGCAGCGTGTTGACGGATTGAAAGACAGCTCCAAAGAAGTGCAGGAGCGCTTTTTGGAAATGCAGAACACCTTTTCCGATTTCCAGGTTTCCGTTCAGAAGATCAAGGACTGCATGGCACAGATCATCTCAATTGCCAACCAGACAAACATGCTTGCCCTGAATGCTTCGATTGAGGCTGCCCGCGCCGGAGAGCAGGGAAAAGGCTTTGCGGTCGTTGCCGAGGAGGTCAAAAATCTTGCGAGTGAGATCAAGAGTCTTGTCAGCACGGTAGATATCAGCATCGGCGACGTCGAGCAGGGCACCGCCAACCTGAATACCAGTATTTCCACCTCGCAGGACGCCCTGAACCAGAGTATGGAAAATGTTGATTCCACGTATGAAGTGTTTGATCAGATCACAACCGCTGCCGGCGGTGCGGACACCGTACACCAGCAGATTACAACCGCCATGTCCGCCGCAGAGCAGAAGCTGGATGAAGTCAGCCAGTCTTTCAGCCTTGAGGAACGGCAGTTTGACGCTGTTATGGAGCATATCAATCACGCCAATGATCTCGGGACCACCAAGAGTTCCCTCTTCGAGGACATGACCAATCTGCTCACACAGATTGCGCCGCTCACAGAAGAACTGGAGAAGAACACAATCGTACTTGACAATTCCAAATAGAATCGTTATAGTAAAGTTCGTTATAATAATATCGAATATGAAAACGCTAGGGGTGCAGATTCTGCTGAGAGATGATCGTTCATCGACCCTTATTACTTGAACCGGATAATACCGGCGTAAGGAAGCTTTTTGCAATAACGCAGACAAATCCTCCTGGCTACATATTCACCAAGGAGGATTTTTTTATGAATAACTTTTTTGCTACACCGGAAGGCGGCTGGGGTGACGGTTCCGTCCATCTGACTACCGTCGGTATTGCAATCGTCATCGCAGTCATCGCCCTTCTTCTGATTGTTGCCGCTATCGTGCGCCACAAGAACGCCACGCACAAGTCCGCACTGACCACAAAGCAGCTCGTCTACTCTGCTGTTGCGATCGCGCTGGCCGTTGTATGCTCGATGATCAAGCTGTTCGACATGCCAATGGGTGGTTCCGTCACTCTGCTGTCCATGCTTTTCATCGTTCTGATCGCTTACTGGTATGGTCCGTATGTCGGCATTATGACCGCAGTGGCTTACGGCCTGGTGCAGTTCGTACTGGAGCCGATTTTCTACACAATCCCGCAGATGCTCTTAGACTACCCGCTGGCATTCGGTGCTCTGGGTCTTGCCGGCTTCTTCAATAAGAAAAAGTGGGGACTTCAGATCGGCTATATCGCCGGCGTCATCGGACGTTTTGTATTTGCAACGATCTCCGGCGTTGTATTTTTCGCAGCATACGCACCGGAAGGCATGAGCCCGCTGGCATATTCTGCCGGCTATCAGGCATCCTACCTTGTTCCGGAGGCAATCATCACCTTGATTATTATCTGCATTCCGCCGGTATCACATGCACTTGCGGAAGTCCGCAAACGCGCCGTAGAAGCGTAGGCAGCGCTATAAAAAGGACTGCCGCCCCCGCGCTTTGCACTTTAAAACGGGATATGTTTTATTATAAGAATATTGGAGAATATGAAGTTCCAGAATGCAACCAGAGGCGGCAATTCTTTGAAGCAAAATCCGAGGATTTCTTCCGTGCCGCGTCGAACATCGAGTTCTGTGTCTTTCCACGTTTGGACAGTCCCCGGGGCGTGTCCGACAAAACACAGACAATGAGCGGACTTTCTGGTGCCCCTAGTGGCACCGCTTCACAGACAATATAAAACCGCGCGAACCGAAACTCGTTATCATCTGCTATTGAAAACAAGGCAGATGATAACTCAGACATCGGCTTCGCGCGGTTATGTTGTGTTCAGTGGTGCCAACAAGGGGCACACACAAAAGTCCTTAAATTGTCTGCGGTTTGCGGACACGCCACGTGGAATGTTCCAAACTTGGAAAAACACAGATGATCAAGGATGTTCGACGCGGCATGGTTAGAAATACCGGATTTTGCGCTTAGAATTGCCGCCTCCGGTTGCATCTGGAACGTGATAGTCTCTGCTTCCCATAATAAAACGTATCCCGTTTATAGTGCGATGCACGCGGGCGAAAGCCCTTTTTAATCTAAGAGCATCTCTACGCAGCCGTACATTCCGGCGTCATTCCCGAGTCCCGCAAGTACGAACTTTGTGTTGGCGCATGCGTGGAATGAAGTGGCAACAAAGTGCTTCTTCACTGCATCCGTGAGAATATCACCGGCTTTGGAGACGCCTCCACCGATTACGATGACCTCCGGATTCACAACACATGCGATATTGGAAAGTGCTGCTCCTAAAATGCCACATACCTCATCGACAACTTCAAGCGCCACTTTATCACCCGCTTTGGCTTCGTCAAATACGTCCTTTGCGGTCAGATCTGCATGATTTCTAAGCGCGGTATCTTCCGATGTCTTCTCCAGGGTACGCTTCGCCACACGCACAACTCCGGTTGCAGACGCATACTGCTCCAGACAGCCGTACTGTCCGCAGTTACACTGCTCCTTCTCGTGTGCATTCACTGTAATATGACCGATCTCACCGCCGGCTCCGTCAAATCCGGCTACAACTTTGCCGTCGACAATAATACCGCCGCCGACTCCGGTTCCCAGCGTTACCATGATGACGTCTCTGCAGCCTTTTGCCGCACCCTGCCACATCTCGCCGAGTGCTGCCACGTTTGCATCATTTCCTGCCTTCACCTTCAGTCCGGTCAGATCTCCCAGTTCTTTTTCTACATTTACAACACCCCAGCCGACGTTCACACAGCGGTGTACCACACCGTCATTTTTTACCGGTCCCGGCACGCCGACGCCGATACCCTGCACATCGTCCCTGGAGATTCCCTTTTCTGTCAGCTTTCCCTCAATCGCCTGAGCCACATCCGGCAGAATCGATGCTCCGCCGTTTTCCTTATTCGTCTTGATCTCCCATTTGTCAATGAGCTTTCCATCCGTCTCAAAAAATCCGATCTTGCAGGTCGTTCCCCCTACGTCAACTCCAAATGCATATTTTTTCATGCTTCCATTCTCCTGTTCCCTATTTGTATCCTTGCATCGTTTTCTGTCTGTTATGTACTCTGCCGATGCCTTTACCCATGCTTATGATAACGTTTCCAGTCTTATCTGTCAATGTTAAGGTGTATTCTCTTAAGGTGCCCCGGGCGCTGTCTCCTGCGGCGTATCCGAAGCATTCTCCCCGGATGACTGCGCTGCATTTTCCCCAGATGACTGCGCTGCATTTTCCTGCGATACGTCGGATGCATTTTCCTGTGACGTTCCTGTTGTATTCTGCTGCGGAGCGTCTGACGGCTGTTCCTGTGTGGCATCCGGCGTATCCGATATCCCCTGCCCGTTTTCCTGTGAAGATGACGGAACATCCGTCGCACTTCCCTGTGGCGTGTCCGGTGTATCCGTCACATTCTCCTGCGGTGTGTCTCCATTCTCCGCCGGCGTTTCCCCCTGTGCATTTCCCTCATCCGTCGCTGCATCCTCTGCTTCCATCTCCCCGGAAGAAGCATCCGGAATCTGCGTATAGGGCAGAAAATCCAGCCATTCCAGTCCCTCATGCGCCTGCTCCATAAATGTCTGCCAGATTTTTCCCGGATAGGTATTACCCATCAGGCTGTCCATCTCTTTGGGCATATCGTATCCAACCCATACGCTGGTCGTGTAGTATCTCGTATAACCGACCAGCCAGCCGTCCTTGTGGTCGTTGGTCGTTCCCGTCTTTCCGGCGCACGGCATATCTGAAAGTCCCAGTCCGCGCCCCGTACCGTTGATAAATACACCCTTTAAAACGTCTGTCATCATCCGTGCCGCATTCTGCCGGTAGACTTCCTGTCCCTCCTGTGCAGCGAGATACACTTCCGCTCCAGTGTCATCCGTAATCCGCATAATACAGGTCGGCTCGCGGTACATTCCGTCATTGGCGAGCGCCGCATATCCGGCTGCCATCTCCAGAGGCGACACACCGTTGGTAAAACCGCCCAGCGCTGTCGCCGGTACATAATCCGCCGCATCCAATCTGGAAAAATGCATATTCTCAAGATAGGACAGACCGACCTGCGGCGTCAGTTCTTCATAGAGCTTCCACGCAATGGTATTGATTGATTTTTCGACTGCGGTGCGCACCGTCACATTTCCAAGGTAGGTACCGTTCGCATTTTTCGGTCCGTCTTCCACCGGTTCATCCACAACAATGCTCTCCGGCGTATAATTCCGCTCGAACGACGGCGTGTATACCGTGAGCGGCTTAATCGCACTTCCCGGCTGACGGTAACTCTGGTAGGCGCGGTTTAACGTGTATCCGTCAAAATCCTGCTCCCTGCCGCCCACCATCGCGCGCACGTAGCCGTTATCGTTGTCAATGCAGACTGCCGCCCCCTGCAGATCATAAACACCCTCGTCATTTTTCTCCGTAAAACCGGATAAGGTATCGTCAACTGCTACCTGCAGTTCCTCCTGAAGCTGCAGATCAAAAGACGTATAAATCTGATAGCCCTCCGTGTACAGCCGCTTCTGGCAATCGCTGTAGGATTCGCTGTAAGCCCGCTCGTAAGCTTCCCTCTCGTCCTCCGTCGCAAACTGATACTGAAACACAAACCCTGCCTGCTCCATCAGTGCACGCGTCGCACAATAATAGGCATATGTTTCCACATAATTATTTTTTTCCATCGCCTCCGGCCGCTTTAAGGTAATATTTTCCACCACCGCCGCCGCATATGCCATCTGTGTAATCTTACCGTCATCCCGCATTTTCCCCAGAATCCGGTCGCGCCGCTCAATCGCATGATCCATATGGGTAACCGGGTCATACACGGTCGGATTATTCGGAATCGCGCATAAAAACGCGATCTGCGAGAGATCCAGTTCATCAACCCCGCTGTCAAAGTAGCCTCTGCCTGCCGCCCCGATTCCATAGTAGCCGTTGCCATAATAAATATTATTCAGATAAAATTCCAGAATCTGATCCTTGGTATATTTTTTCTCCAGATTCTGTGCAATAAAAATCTCTTCCACCTTGCGCTGCCAGGTCTTCTCCTGCGTCAGAAATACATTTCTGGCAAGCTGCATTGTGATCGTGCTTCCCCCCTGCGTGATCTTCCGGTTTTCAATCAGTGATTTCGCCGCGCGCACAAGCGCTCTGAAGTCCACACCTCTATGCTGGTAAAACCGCTGATCCTCCATACAGACCACCGCATCTATCACGGACTGCGGTATCTCGTCGCGCTTTAGATAATAGGACGCTCCCTGGTCATTGAGCTTGGATATCACACTGCCGTCCGCCGCATACACAACGCTTGTGCGGTATCTCCGGAACGTCTCCTCCGTGGAATTCCGTACCAGACTGTCCGCTTCCTTGTGGATGCTGCTCACCTCTGAGGCATATCCGCCAAGGACATAGTAGCCCAGCCCGCCGAGCACCAGCAGGGAAAGAACAAACTGTACTTTGACAAATATCCAGAATCCCCGATATTTTTTCTTCTTTTTCTTTGCAGCCACCGTATTCCTCCCTGCCCTTTTCTCACGTGTCGCGCAGTGCCGTCCTGCCCCACTTTGCACATAACGCAAACGGTACTATAACTCTATCATATGGTATGCGATTCCCAGTTCCTCTAACAGCTTCTGTTCCCGTCTCTGGCAGGTAAACAGGATCGTCTGCGATCCGTTTGCCGCCAGAAGCCGCAGCGTCTGCCGCAGACGGTCATCGTCATACATTGCAAAGGTTTCATCCAGAAGCAGCGGCAGCGGTTCTTCCTGTGTCACAATGCTCCCGACTGCCATGCGGAACGCAAAATAGAACTGTTCCAGCGTTCCTCTGCTGAGCGCCTCCGGCAAAACCTCTCTTCCCTCCGTCTGCACGCGGAGCTTTCCCGTTTCGTCCACTTCCGCCAGATCGTATTTTCCCTCTGTAATCGCAGAGACATATCTGGATACCACACTGTTGATCTCATCTCTCCGCTCGTCCCCGTATTCCCTTGACAGGCGGATGATCTCATTTTTTGCCATCTCGACGGCATCAAGTTCCAGCTGGAGTTCTCTCTCCCGTGCGCCCGCTCCGCTGCATACTTCCAGCTGTTCCGCCAGATTGCATCGTCTCGTTTCCTTCTCCGCGAGTGTTTCCTCCAACCCTGCAAGCAGGCGTCTGCTCTGCTTTTCCGACTCCGCAAGCCGGATGCGCACCGCGTCCTCCGCTGCCGCGCTCTCTGGCGCCTCCGTCGTCTCCTTCCCATTTTCTCCTGCACGCGCCTGCCCCGCGCTCCTATGGCGCAGTATGCCTGCCACTCCGATGCCGAGCAGAATGGCAAGAACGCCTTCCGCCGCCGCAAACAGCTCCGGCGCATAACCCGCGCGGTGATACCACCATGCATTTCCTGCCAGTCCCACTGCTGCCGCCAGTCCCAGAAAAAGGCTTCTCACAGGAAAACCGTTTCCGTCAGCTCTCCTTTCCCTGTCTGACGCAGTCCCCGCATTTTCCGCAGTTCGGGCATCTTCCGGTCGCTGTCCGTCTCTCACCTGCGGGTGCATCCTGGCATACGCCCGCATATCCGCTGCCGCCTTCTCGATCTGCTCACGAAGCCTGCCGCAGTCCTCCTCGAGCATGCGCCGCTCCACAGTAAGCTGCTGCAGCTGTTGTTCCCGCTTCTCCTGTTCACTTTTGATCTGCGACTGCAGGCTTCTCTTTTTCTGCTCCAGTTTTTCCACCGCACGCGTCACGCGGATTCCCGCATTGCCCCCGTCCGACATATCGGAAAGATACTCTGCCAGAAGCCCGGTCAGCTCTGCTCCCGTCACCGCCCGGCACTGCGGAATGTCACAGGTGTTCTCATACGCCTCCCGGGTGACCCCGCCTAAAAGCATTCCAAGATCTCCGTACGCGACGGACAGTTCCTCCCCGTCCGCCAGGTTGCAGAGGCGTGCTCTCGGTTCTTTATGGTAAAAATTGCGTTCCAGATAAAACGGTCTGCCTCCGACGCTAAACTGCAGCGCACCGCTGTAATAGGACGGTGCATGCCACGGCTCATAGCGCAGATAGCCCTCCGTCCCCTTTGCCCGTCCCCGGCCTTTTTCCAGCCCGAACAGCATCGCGGTCAGAAACGCGTGCAGCGTCGTCTTACCGGCTTCGTTTTTTCCATATACAATGTTGATCCCCGGGGCAAAATCCACGGTTCTATCTGCCAGCTTTCCAAAGCGAAAAATTGCGGCTCTGTCAATCTGCATGTCTGTCCCATCCTTTGCTCTTTGTCATACTTCAGGCATTCCGTCAGCAGTCATAGCCGAGCAGCGCATTCACACCGTACTCCAGTGCCTTTGCGGTGCAGACGCCCGGTTCTTTTTTTCGCATACTGCGTATGTATTCCCCAAGTATCGAATCCGCGTGCTCCTCCAGCAGCTTCCCGTAATCGTAATCCGGCACCGTCTGGTCTGTAATATCCACAATCCGGTCGAGCTTTCCGATCTCCTGCACATCAAAGGAATACTCCGGATCTTTTTTCCCTTTGATATACAGACGGAAATACTGATACTCCGGTCTCTGCTCCAACAGCTCCTTTGCCCAGTCCCACAGCATACGGTCTGTCGTGTTCCGGTCTGCCTGATACGTCTCATGACAATATTCGCAATGGCGCAGCGGATAAAAATACACATCTGCCCCCGCTGCACCGAACGTTCCCATCCAGTATCCGTGCGGCCCGGTGTCGTTGCAGTCTGTCGGCTCCAGGCTTCCCGCCATTACCGCCTTGTGCGGCATGAGCCAGCCGCTCCTGTGAATGTGTCCCGCCGCAATATAATCAAATCCGTTCTGTAATATCCGCTCCGCCGAAAACGGAATATGGCGCTCATCGCCGCCATGTGCCAGCAGGATGTTGCACCTGCTGCGGTTTACAGGGCGCAGATCATCATACCGTCTGTCACGGATCTCCCTGTGCCAGTAGCTTAGCCCGTATACGGTCGTGTTGTATTCCGGAAAATCGACTGCTTCCGCTTCCTCTTTCTTAAATACTGTCACGTTATCCGGCCACAAATCCGCGAGGTAATACGACTTTTCCCTGAGATAATCATGATTGCCGGCAATCAAAAGAACCTGTGTGTCCGGAATCTCTCCGAAAAGGCGGCTGACCTCCCGCACCTCCTTTTTGAGCGGCTGTGCGTGGAAAAGATCCCCCGTCACAAACAGAAACTCCGGTTTTTCTCTTTTTGCCACCCCGATCACATCTGCAAAAGAATCCCAGATCTGCCGCGCCCGCTGCTCACTCCACGGCTTTCCCTGATCCGGCTTTACCCCGAGATGTACGTCTGCGATATGTATAAATTTCAAACTGCATCTTCTCCGTTCTGCGTTAATTACCTCTATTGTACACTGTCGCGCCATGTTTCACAAGTTTATCCGGCATGTACCCTCTCCCAAAAATAACTGCCGGATTTCTGAAGCCGGAATGGACGATGTTTTATGATGGAGATGTCAGAAAATACGAAGTTCCAGAATACAGCCGGCAGCGACATTCTGATCGCAAAATCCGGTTTTTCTAACCATGCCGCGTCGAACATCCTCGATGATCTGTGTTTTTCCAAGTTTGGAACATTCCACGGGGGGTGTCCGCAATCCGCAGACAATTTAAGGACTTTTGTGTGTGCCCCTTGTTGGCACCACTGAACACAACATAACCGCGCGAAGCCGATGTCTGAGTTATCATCTGCCTTGTTTTCAATAGCAGATGATAACGAGTTTCGGTTCGCGCGGTTTTATATTGTCTGTGAAGCGGTGCCACTAGGGGCACCAGAAAGTCCGCTCATTGTCTGCGGTTTGTCGGACACTCCCCGTGAACTGTCCAAACGTGGAAAGACACAGAATTCGATGTCCGACGTGGCACGGAAGAAATACTCGGATTTTACTCCAAAGAATTGTCGCTGCCGGCTGCATCTGGAACTTATCGTTTTCTCTCTCTCCATACAAAATATATGCCATTCTATGCTTCAGAAATCCGGTAGTTATTTTTCCTCTGAGGTGTCCAGCAGAAGTTTCATGCTGCCGTACATGCCGGCATCATTTCCCAGACGTGCCAGTTCAAACGGAATGTCCGCACCTGCCGGCAGTACATCGGGTCTGTAATACTTCTGTACGATACGCAGGATGATCTCTCCCGCCCCGGCGATTCCTCCACCGATCACAAAGACCTCTGGATCTATCACTTCCGCCACGGCTGCGAGCGCGCTTCCAAGCGCTTTTCCCAGAACCTCCACAGCATCCAGTGCCAGACGGTCGCCTCTCTTTGCCGCATCCAGAATCTGTTTTGCCGACAGTTCCGGTGTGTCGACGAGTATCGTGTAGGGATCCTTTTTCTCCAATAATTTTCTCGTTATGCGGATCAGTCCCTTTGCGGAAGCATACTGCTCCACGCACCCGTATTTTCCGCAGACACACCGCTCAATCTCCTTGTGGAACACGGTCATATGCCCGATCTCGCCCGCGATTCCATGGGCGCCTGCGAGCACTTTTCCATTCAGGATGACCGCTCCGCCCACGCCTGTTCCAAGCGTTACCATCACCATATCGCGGTACCCCCTGCCGCCGCCCTGCCACAGTTCTCCGAGAGCCGCCGCATTTGCGTCGTTGCAGACACAGACCTTTTTCTGCAGGCGCATCTTTAACTGCTCCTGCACCGGACATGCCTCCCATCCCAGATTCACAGCGCCTCTGACAACTCCATCCCGCCCGGCAATTCCCGGTGTGTCAATGCCGACGCCTATGATCTGCTCATCCGCAAGCCCCCGCTCTCTCTGTCTGCGTTCCAGTGATGCTGCCACATGTTCTATAATATGTTCCCCCTGTTCACTGGTATCCGTTGGAATCTCCCATTTTTCCATCAGTTTCCCGCTGTCTGTAAACAGACCAAGTTTGCAGCTTGTGCCCCCGACATCTACGCCAAAACCATACTTCTCCATGTTTTCCCCCTGCCCGCAGCATCTGATCGTCTTCTCCCCCGTCAGACGCCGCCTTTTTTCTTTGTCCTCATTATAGGACAGATCCATACTGTGGAACAATTACACATCTTGGCTTTATTTTGCCATATTTGTTCTTCTCTGTATCTTTCCAATCTCCGTGCACCGTAATACAGTCTCATCTCCACTCACACGCCCGGCTGCTGTCACATCTCTCTCCGGGATACTGGTATTCTTATCCCCGTCTTGCGGTTACCTGATGTGGCTTGTGATGATTGTTCCAACCGTACGCAAAATAAATTTTCTCAGATCTGCTTCAGACATGTTGCCCACATCTATTCTGTCGCCGCTCATTTTTTCAAATTGAACCTCCCCACTGATCGAAATCACAAGGTTTATATCATGCTCACTATTATCAATCAAAAACTCATAGCCCCCTTCTTCCCCTGCTGCTTTTCCTGTCAGTTCCAGTATGGAATGCTCACCCTCCAAATCCTCTGCGAGCAATTCCAGATTCTGCATTCTGTATTCTCCTCCCTTGAACAGCATGTGGAATGCCGTATCAGAATTTTCCGCCTCCGCAACAACCGCTGCCAGTTTATTCTGATACACGTAGACTTTTACATTGATATCCCCCATACTGCATGCTCTATCTCTGAGCTGCGAAAAGTCATCCCCCAGCTTCAGCTTCAATGCATCTGCTGCTCCACCGTAATACGCATCGTATACCTCCTTCACTCCATCCATTACCTGCAGAAGTTCATCCTCTGTGACGGTAAATTCATACCCGTTACATTTTCTGACGCTGCCGTCCACTATGAATTCTTCTTTTTCTGCTTTTTTTATATCGAGCGTCTTGTACTCATCGTATATTACGGACAGGATCTCCTGCGCCGCTCTGTTCTGTTCTTCTTTCGAGGTAAGTTCACGAAGTGCCGCATCGATCGATGCAACCCCATCCGCTCCCAGAAGATCCACTATGTAGCCGTCTTTCTCTTCTTTGTAATTGTATACCAGCAGATTATCTGTAAGCATCGGGATGCTTGCGCAGATCTGCTCATCATCCAGGTTTGCCAGAAAATCCAGATTCTCCCTACCGAAAAGTGAAATCGTTCCCCCTGCCTGCAGCTGTGTATCTTTGTATTTAAACGTTCCATCAAAGTCTTTTCCCCTGACAGCCCCTTTTACACCAATCGTATATTTTCCGGATGCTATAATATCTGCAGCATTCCTATTCTCAACAACCGTGGGCAGATCTTTTATGGTATTTCTTGCTGCAAGCAGAATCCTGTTACTTCTGCTCAAAAATGCTCCGCTGCAAATTCCAATGATCGAAATAATTGCCGCCACAGCCACTGCGCCGATCGTCCATATGATTTTTTTCGGCACCTTCCTGCCAGACTTTCCATTTGTTTTGGTCATTTCCCCCATCGTCACGTCAGGTTTTTCGCTCATATGTTTCCACCTTTCTAACTTTCCATGAAACTCATTGCCTTATGAGATTATCATGTCTCCCGGCTTCTTTCAAGGCATATGCCCAAAAAGGCACCTGAAACACACTGTTTCAAATGCCTTTTTCCAGTTCTGTTCTACTGTTCCATCTGTCTGCCCAGAAAGCCTGCCGCCGCCGCGACAAGTTTGCTCTCTGTCTCTCCCATTTTCTCCCGTTCTTCCCGTGAGCAGAGGATCACTGCGCCAATGGCGTCCCCCTCACAGATAATCGTGCTGATTGCCTGCTGTCTGTACTCGCCGGCATCGTCCGCCGTCAACTTTACAAATGTCTTTTCGTCGTCAGAAGCTACCAGACTTTTCCGCTCACCGATGATCTCCTCCAACTGTCCGCTGATGGGCTTGCCCTCAAAATCTCTCTTGCCACTGCCGGACGCCGCGACCACATGATCCCCGTCCGTGATCAGCACCAGATATCCCGTCGTGTGCGCCAGACTCTCGGCATATTCCCCGGCAAACTGGCTCAATTCTCCGATGGGCGAATATTTTTTTAAAATAATCTCTCCCTCACGGTCGGTAAATATCTCAAGCGGATCTCCCTCACGTATGCGGAGCGTTCTGCGGATTTCTTTGGGCACCACAATTCTGCCCAGATCATCTATTCTACGCACGATTCCCGTTGCTTTCATAAATTTTCCTCCAATGCTTTATTTTCGCAAGAGCGCTTTGTCTGTTTCCATCTCTGTAGATAAAGCCTCTCTTATTTGCTATATATTAGCTTGGGAGTTAGTATATGGGAAAACTGAAAAATTTATTCGGGAAACTGTCCGCTACCCATTGCATTATTTCAAACATGATACTGCTGTTTTTATCAATTTATCTTTCATTCCTGTCGATCTGCAGATTTTTATAATATTGCATTGGAGTAACACCATACTCTTTCTTAAATGCCCTGAAAAAATGATTGTATCCGCCAAATCCTCCAAGTTCATAAACCTCACGAATACTTTTTCCCTGCTCTATATAGTGTCTGCACAGATCCAGTCTGCTCTTTACAATATATGAATGTGGCGTTTCGCCTGTCATCTTCTTGAATTCTCTCACAATATGATAGCGGCTTACATAAAACTCGTTTTCCAGGCGCTCCAATGATATATCTTCTGTCAGGTGTTCTCTTATATATATGAAAATATCATCCATTACAACATGCTTTTTCTTATTTAATTTTAGCTGTACGTCCTCCTTGACAGACGACCGCAACGCAAGTACCAGAAGCATTGTCAGCAGGCTTTTCTCATACAATGTGTGTGCAAATTTAGGAGATTCCTTAAGCATTGAATACAGCTTTTTGGAAATATTCTTTATAAGCATGGCAGATTCACTCTCAGAATGAACTGTCTTAACCTGAAAGGGAACGATATCAAATGCCTCGTCAAGTCTTGTATTTTCATCTGATAAGCTCTGCAATAACTCTGTTCCCACATAGAGCACATATAGTTCTAACGGATATTTGTTTTTTCGATATTCAATCTTCACTTTATTGCCAGGCTTAATAAATATTAAGTCCTCCATGGTACAGACCGCCTTTTCATTTTCCTGACGTAAATATCCCATACCACCTGTCACAAAAATAATTGTATAGTTTTTCTTCTGTCCAAAACTGCGCTGTCCGCTATCTTCTATTTTTATATATTCCATCTCATAACTCTGTTTTTTCATATGTTAATTTTGCACATTCCAGCATCCATATTTTTGTTCATTTTGTCAATTTATACAATACATCAATTTTCCATAGTTTGCAAGCAATTTTTGTATATGTTTATCTCTCTAATCCCCATATAATGAACATGTAGCTACCAAAACAACACAAAAATGAGAGGTATTATTATGAAAGAAACAAGACCATTTTCCATGAAGGACAAAATCGGTTACACTCTTGGCGATTTGGGATGTTGCTGTACAGAACAGTTCCGAGCCATGTATCTTGCTATTTTTTATACCCTGGTGCTGAAGGTCAACCCGGTGCACGTAGGAATCCTTATGCTTATCACAAAGCTTTGGGATGCCATAAACGATCCATTAATCGGTGCACTTGTTGACAGTCACCAGAACAAGGGCAAGGGTAAATTCATTCCGTGGATTAAATTCTTTGCTTTCCCAACCGCAGTCCTTTGTATCTTAGGCTTCGTCAACGTAAGTAATTTTGCTTATGGTGCCCGTCTTGCTTACATGTTCATCACATATGTTGTATATGAAATTATGTACACATGTGTAAGCGTACCATTTGGAAGTCTTTCAAGTGTTATGACAGATGATGTAAACCAACGGACCGACCTTTCACGCTTCAGAAGTCTTGGCGGCACAATCTTTATGACCGTCATCGTTATTGCCGGTCCATTATTCTTATACAAAGACAACCAGCCTGTACCAAGCCACTTCCTTATTATGGCAGCCATCTGTGCTGTTATCGGTTTCATCTGCCTTATGTTTACATCACACTGGTGCAAGGAGCGTATTTTCACCGAGCCAGTTGCCAAAGAAAAAGAGAAGCTTAACTATTTAGACGTGCTGAAAGCCATCTCCAAAAACAAAGCTTTACTTGGTGTTATGTTATCCAGCTTTATTGGTATCGTTGGTGCCGGTATGGTAAACGGCTTAAATACCTACTTATTCCGTGACTATTTCGGAAATGTCGCCATTATGGCAGTTTCAGGCATGTTAAGCGTTATCTGGTCGCTTATCGCATTCATTGGGACAAAATTTGTTGCAAAGAAATTTGGAAAGAAAGAATGGATTATGTATAGTGCAACTTTCTCAGTTGTTGTTTATGCTATTTTATTCTTTTTCCCTCTTGAGAACCCAATGCTCTTTATTATTATCAACGGAATCTGTTATCTTGGTGTCAGCGGTTTCCAGGTATTAGTCTGGGCCCTTGTAAATGACGCAATTGACTATCAGGAACTTCAGACCGGAAAACGTAACGAAGGTATCGTGTACTCTGCATATACATTTTTCCGTAAGCTTGCTAATGCCGTATCCGGAAGTATGAGCAGCTTTGCACTTGCAATCGCAGGCTTTAACGTAAATGAGGTCGTTCAGAGCGAAGCATTCTCCGGACGTCTCTGGAAAACATATACCGGATTATATGTAGCCGGGTACTTATTAGCTGTACTTGTATTAAAGTTTGTATACCCTCTTACAAAAGAGAAAACAGCTGAAATGTTACAGAATTTATCAGACAAACGAAATGCTGCAAACGCAGAATAACTTCAGAAACCGAGGTATCTTGCATTGACAAAACAAGTTGAAATAACAAACCGCTCAGGTCATGTCTTACGCGGAATTGTAAATATTCCGGATGAAGGCTCGCGCTTCCCCGCCATCATTAACGTACACGGATTTACCGGAAATAAAAGCGGATACAAAAATATCTATACCCACACAGCCAGATTTCTGGCTGAAAACGGATTTGCCAGCGTCCGCTTTGATTTATACGGAAATGGCGAAAGCGACGGTGAGTTCGAGGACATGACATTCACCGGTATCTTACATGATATCGAAGATATTATAAACTGGACAAAACAGCAGGATTTTGCCAATCCTGATAAAATTATTTTATCAGGCCAGAGCATGGGCGGCTATGCAGCTGCCACTGCTGCGCCTATCGTTAATCCACATGCTCTCATACTCATGTGCCCGGGAGCCGGCATGTGGTTTGGATGTAAAGACCGCGCCGAGGCAATGGAAGCACAGGGAATCACAAAAGCAGATATAGAGGGGCTTTGCTTCCCTACTTCTTTTAACCATGATTTATATCAGTATGAACCGTTTTCATCCGCAGCGGGATATACAGGTGCTGTTCTTCTTATCAGAGGAACGGCAGACGATCTGGTAGATGATGCTACCTGTCATCGATATGAAGCACTCTATAATGGCAAATGCAGTTACAAAACAATTGAAGGCGCAAATCACAACTTTGCAAGCGGTTCTGCAAGAGCTGAATTAGACAGGCTCATATTAGAGTTTTTAACACCATTGAAATAAGATAATCACTTTGAAAGGATGTGTGCACAATGAAATTATTAGAGCCCATTAAAGTTGGAAACATTGAATTTAAAAACCGTATTATGTTTCCCCCACTTACAACAGGATACGAAGAAAAAGATGGATCTATCGGCGAACAGAGTTTTCGTTTCTATGAGCGCCTTGCAAAAGGTGGTGTTGGATACATTGTCATTGGAGACGTTGCTCCTCTTTCAACATTCTCTCCTACACCAAAACTTTACTCTCCTCAACAGGCAGAAGGCTTCCAGCGGCTTGCCGATGCATGTCATAAATACGGTGCAAAGCTTGGAATCCAGCTGTTCCATCCAGACTATAACGTCGCAGCTTTAAACGAAATGTTTCACCAGGGAAAAATGCAGGAGGCAAGAGCCAAACTTCACCATGATATGCAGCACTTTGTAAATGAAGTAACTGCGGAAGAACTGGATGAAATTATTAAGCACATGGAAAATTGTGCTGTTTTAGCCCACAAAGCAGGCGTTGACTGTATCGAAGTACATGGAGACCGCCTTGTCGGATCGCTCTGCTCTCCTATTTTAAATCACAGAACAGATGAATATGGCGGAGACCTTGCAAACCGTACACGTTTCGCCTTAACTCTTGTACGGCGTTTAAAAGCAATTGTCCCAGATATGGTTATCGACTACAAGCTTCCAATCGTAACTCCTCTTGGAGATAACGGCTTTCGGGGAAAAGGTGGTCTTCCACTTGATGAGGCCTGCATTTTTGCAAAAGAATTAGAAGCTGCCGGTGTTGACACATTGCATGTCGCGCAGGCTAACCATACCGGAAATATGGGAGATACCATCCCTGCCATGGGAACACAGCCATACGGTTTTATGGTTTCATACTCTAAAAAAATCAAGGAACTCGTTTCCATTCCCGTATCCGTGGTTGGTCGTATTGTAACACCGGAAGCTGCTGAAGCCGTTATTACAAATGGCTCTGCTGACATCGTTGCACTCGGGCGTTCACTGCTTACCGATCCTGATTTTGCAAACAAGTGTGCCGATGGACACTGCTGCGATGTCAGAACATGTATGATGTGTAATAAAGGATGTACAGACAATATCCAAAACCGTGCATTCCTAAGCTGTGTATTAAATGCCGAGAATGGTTATGAGACAAGCCGTCAGATTACTCCTGCAGTCACAGCAAAGCGAATTGCAATTATCGGTGCAGGAATTGCAGGACTTGAAGCAGCACGTGTTGCCGCTCTGAGAGGCCATCAGGTAACTATATTTGAAAAGTCACTCCAGATCGGTGGTCAGCTTCTTATTGCCAGCGTTCCACCCCGAAAAGAAGAGATGATGAGAAGCATTAACTACTATCTTAACGTGCTTCCCAAGTTATCAGTGACATTCCGTCTGGGTCAGGAATTTACCGGAAAAGACTATGATTCGTTTGATGAAGTAATTGTTGCAACAGGTGCAACGAATGCAATCATTCCCGTTCCGGGCAAAGATCTTCCAATCGTTACAAGTGCATGGGATATTCTTGCTAAAAAAGAAATTGTATTCGGCAACGTCTCTGTCATCGGCGGTGGTCTTGTAGGTGTTGAAACTGCGGAATACCTTGCTGCCCGCGGATGTAACGTTACAATTATTGAAATGATGGATCAGATTGCAAAGGAAGAAAGCAGCACGATTCTCCCAACTTTGATGAGTGAATTAGAGCATTCCAATGTCCAGATTCTTACCTCTGCAAAACTATCAGAGATCAATGACCATGCAGTTATTGTTGAGAAAACAGAAAATGAAAAAACCTCGGTCTTAGAGATCAGATCGGATTTCGTTGTAATGGCTGTTGGCGCAAGAAAGAATCTTCCGGATCTTTCGGCTTGTCCGCTCCCACTTCATTATATTGGCGATTGTGCCGGAGATCGTCCAAGCAATATCGATCATGCCATTAAATCAGCATATGATGCCGCATGTGAAATATAAAAGGTTTTTTCCCTATTCGTACCCAGCTATATATTCACATTTGCAGAATATCTGCAGACATGAAATTACGGGCGTGTCAGTTTCTGACACGCCCGCTTTCATTCTCATCTTATCATTTGTACTCTTGCAGCGATCTTCCTACAACCGGAAATGCTCCATGCTGTCTGCGAGCACTTTCATATCGCCCTCCAGCTTCTCGATCATTCCGCTGGAACGCTCCACCGTTCCCTCCAGCTCAGTTGTCATACTGGAAGTCTCCTCCGTGGATGCCGCATTATCTGTCGCAAGATGCGTCAGCACCTCGATGCTCTGGGTAACTTTCTCACGCTCCTCATTCGCAGTGCGGATCATATCCGTCACCACGCGGATGGAATTCGTGCACGCCTCCAGTGCCTTCTGCATATCCAGAAACATCTCGCTGGTATGATTCAGCGCCTCTACCTGCTGCTTCGACGCATCATTCATCTGTACCATAATGCCCATCGACTTCTCGGAATTCTCTGTCAGCTCTCCGATAATGTCGTTAATCTCATGCGCTGTATCTGCCGACTGTGTCGCAAGACTTCCGATCTCTTCCGCAACTACCGCAAATCCGCGTCCGGCTTCTCCTGCGCGCGCCGCCTCAATCGAGGCATTCAGTGAAAGCAGATTCGTCTGATCCGCGATCTCACTGATCAGCGTCGCCGCCTTGCTGATCTTATTGACGGATGCATTGGTACTCTCCGTCTGTGTATACATCGACTCGATATCCGCTTCTGTCTTATTGTTCGTATCGATCAGTTCACGAAGCTTAGCGAGCGACTTATTGGAATACTCCTGCATCTGATTGGCATTGCCGACCAGTTCTTCCATCTCGCTGGAGATCTTCTCGATGCCTTCCGCGATCGTCATGATACCGTTGGACGCTTCCGTCGTGGATCCTGCCTGCGTCGTGCTGTTTTCCGCAATCTCATTGACGGCAACCGCAACGTTTCCGATGGACTCCTGCATCGAGGAGAAATTACCAGTAAACGACTGCAGTGCATTCCGCAGATCTGTTGATGCCGTGCTGATGCTTCCTATCAGGGAAACAATCTGCTTCTGCGCGGCATTGAGTGCCTCTGCCGTGTCTCCCAGCTCGTTCTTCTCCCTTACGTTCACGGTCGTTGTCAGATCTCCGTCGGAAAGTCTGGATGCCAGCCCCTGGATCTCCACCAGCGGCTTGCAGAGCTTCGCCGCATAGATTCTCGCCCACACGAACGCCATCACAAGCATAACAGCCATCATTATCACTATCACAATGCAGAGAACCTCGAACTTCTGGTTGATGCGTCCTTCCACACCCGTCATCTCTGCCTGCATGTCATCGACGTAGTTACCGGTGGAGACTGCCCATCCCCACGGTGCAAACAACTCGGAATATGCTACCTTCGGCGCAACCGTCACACCGTCCGCCTTCGTAAAGTAAAATTCATTGAATCCGCCTCCGTCGGCACTGTTACAGACCTTCATAATCTCCTGGATGATCATGACACCATTCTGATCCTCCAGATCGTAGCGGTTATTTCCTTCCTGCTCCGCCAGAATCGGATGCATTACCAGATTGTAATCCGTATCATCAATCCAGAAATATCCGCTTCCGTCATCGCGGTAACGCATGGCGCGGACGATCTCCTTCGCTTCTGCTTTCGCTTCTTCCTCTGTCAGTTCCCCTGCCTGGCTCTTATCATATTCTGCCTGCAGCACAGCAATCACCGTCTGGACCTCAGACTTGATCTCTGTGTTGTAACCGGAATCCATCGCACTTTCATATTCCGTCAGCGCCATATTGGTCGTATTCCGGATACTGAAAATGGAAGTTGCCCCAAGCAACAGGGATGCCAGTAATACCAGCATCAGACAGGTCATCGTTAACGTATGTTTCACACTTCTTCTGTTCATACCATGCCGCCTTCCTTGTTGTGATTCCGCACAACTCTTCTGTGTTTCTCATTATTTTTATTGTACTTTATGTACAAAAATCATGCAATGGTACTTCCTTACTAAAAGTGAAACATTTCTCAACAGACCTACGCATTCAGGAAATCTCTGATCTCCTCCGGTTCGCGGACAAAATGATCTGCACCATGTTCTTTTAAGAACGCTTCCTCCCGGAATCCCCACAGGACGGAAATGCACGGCAGACCGGAATTTTTCGCTGTCATCACATCCACCTCGGAATCTCCGACATACACGGCGCCCTCCTTTGGCATGCCAAGCTCCTTTAATGCCGCATAGACCGTATCCGGCGCCGGTTTTTTCGCCACTCCGGCACTCTCGCCGATTGCCACTTTCACAATTCCCTCAAAATAAATCTCCGCCAGTTCCTTCACTGCAGAATCCGGCTTGTTCGACACGATCGCAAGCGCATATCCGTCCGCCTTCAGTTCCCGGAGCAGATCAATCACTCCGTCATAGGCTTTTGTATTGTCATTGCAGTGAATATCATAATACTCCCGGAAAATCGCAAGCGTCTGCTCAAAGACTTCCGGTGCCGTTCCCTCCGGAACCGCCAGCTCGATCAGGCGCGCCACACCGTTTCCGACAAACCGGCGCACATCATCCAGTGTGCGCTCCGGCATATTCATCCTGCGCAGCGCATAGTTTGTCGCTTTTGTCAGATCCTCCAGTGTATACAAAAGTGTTCCATCCAGATCAAAAATGACGGTCTCATATTTCTTCATTCTCCCACTCCTCTTCGCCTCACGTGTGCATTACGCGCATTGCATGTCGTTCTGCATGTCTGCGCATCTCTTATTTTACGCTGACTTCTCCCGCCAGTACCCGCTTGTAATCTTCGTAATTCTTCGCAAGCAGTGCCGGTGTGTCCAGTCCGTACGGACATTTGCTCTTGCATTTGTTACAGTGCAGGCAGCCCTCAATTTTTTTCATCTTCGCCTGCATCTCCGGCGTCAGCTGTGCCTCCGACGGCGCGCGGCGCAGCATCAGGGACATTCTCGCACAATTGTTGATCTCAATTCCGGCAGGACATGGCATGCAGTAACCGCAGCCACGGCAGAATTCGCCCGAGAGTTCTTTTCTGTCATGCTCGATCACCGCCGCGATCTCCTCCGTCATGACCGGCGGATGTTCGATGTAGGAAATGAACTCATCCAGTTCCCGCTCTCTCTGCACGCCCCAGATCGGCAGCACATTCTCATACTGTGCCTCAAACGCGTATGCCGCAGCCGAATTGTTGATCAATCCTCCCGAGAGCGCTTTCATTGCGATAAATCCCATTCCCGCCTGCTTACACTTCTCCACCAGCTCGATGTCCTTCTCTGTTGCCAGATAGCAGAACGGGAACTGAAGCGTCTCATAAAGTCCGGACTCGATCGCCTCGTCTGCCACGGCAAGCCGGTGGTTCGTGATACCGATGTGGCGGATTTTTCCCTGTGCCTTCGCTTCCAGCATCGCCTCGTAAAGTCCGGTTCCGTCGCCCGGCTTCGGGCAGAAGGACGGATTGTGGAACTGATAGATGTCAATGTAATCCGTGCGCAGATTGTGCAGGGAAATACCAAGCTGCTCCCAGAATTCGTCCGCGTTGGCAGCCGCCGTCTTCGTCGCAATATAGACTTTTTCCCGCATGCCCTCAAACGCTTCTCCAAGCTTCTCCTCGCTGTCCGTGTAGAACCGCGCGGTATCAAAAAAAGTGATGCCGGCATCATATGCCTTTCGCGCCAGCTTCACGGCGTCCTCCGTGCTGATCCGCTGGATCGGAAGTGCGCCAAACCCGTTCTTATTGACGGTAATCCCTGTTTTTCCAAGTGTCACTCTCTCCATTTTTTCGCCTCCACATTTTTCTTATACACATTGCCCGCTAAAAAGCTGTATCTCTGTTGCTTTCTTAATACTACTTCAGATAAGGAAAGAATACTTCACTCTTTTCCTTTTTGTCAAACATGTTGTTGTACTGCAAAATATTATAGTTCCGGATCCAGTCCGCCTCCTCACCCGTCGCTTCCTCGATGTGCAAAAATCCGCCGGCGGACTTGGAATAATAGCCTCTGGAATTGATTGCCGGAATGGTCTCCATCATATCCGCCAGGAACTGATTGTACGCCGGAAGTTCTATTCCTGCCCGCTCCAGCGCCAGCGTCGAGAGATAATTGATGCTGGTGACCGGCAGTTCCACCTCCGTGCTCTCATAGTTCGTCCATATGAAAAACGGTATCGTATACAGATCTTCCAGTTCATCCTCGGTCAGTCCCGAAAGTCCCTTGCCGTTTAAGTTCGGATAAAAACTGGACGAAAGGCTTGGCTGGTGATCGCCGAAAAATACGATCTCCACCGGATCATCCACATTTTGAAAATAGGAGATCAGATACTCCAACGCTGAATCGCTCTCGTGCACCAGAGAGAGATACTGATTGACGTCCGGATAGTTTAATCCCAGCAGGCGTACCTTCTCATCAAAATTATCGTACTTTTCCGTATAACCGCCATGGTTCTGCATGGAAATGCTCATGATGAACAGATCCTCATTCGCCGCACGGCTCTCATAGCGGTCAATAATTTTCTCATACAGTTCCCGGTCGGTGATATATTCCCGCAGAAGCTTCGTCTGTTCAAAATCGTCGATAAAATGTGTCTCATCAAACCCGAGATCCGGATACACTGCATTGCGGCTCCATCCGGTCTCATAGTACGGATGCATTGCCACACAGGTATAACCGTCGTTCTTTAAGTTGGACACAATCGAGGTCGGCGTCTTGGAAATATACTGCTGGTATACCACGGAACCGCTCGGCAGAAATGCCATGGAGTTCCCGGTCATAAACTCCCACTCCGAATTCGGCGTCTTCGCACCGAACACGGAGGACAGCGCATATCCGTGAATGGCATTCTCCTTCAGGGAGTGGAAATAAGGCGCCACATCAATATTCGTGGAAAAATCTCCCACCACCGAAAGATCCGCATACGACTCGCTCATGACCACGATAATGGTCGGCTTTTCTCCCGGATCAGCCGCCACATCCGCATATGCCGAGGCAGCGTCTTTCTCTCCCTGCTTCTTCCCGCCGCTATCCCCGCCGGAATACTGCTCTTCCAGCGCTTTGACTGCCTCACTGGAATACCCGCCGGGCGCAGCGATAAAACAGTCTCTTATACTCAGCACAAAATTCAGAATATATCCGTTGCGGTAGCTTCCTTTCTGCTCCCAGGTCTCTGTCACTATGTACTCCGTCTTATGACCGATATACACGCCGCTCAGCACGGCAAGAGAGATACAGATGATCGCCATCGGCACTCTCTTTTTAAAGGAAACGTGAAGCTTGCGGATCAGCGCCACATAGAGCGTGGAAATCAGAATCACATAGCCCGCCCGGTCATCCATCACGAACTCATAATTGCCCGCCACCGAAAGTCCGGTCTGGATGGATTTCAGGTCGCTGAAAATAAATTCGTTCCCGCGGAACAGATATACAAAATAGTTGATTCCCGCCAATGACACCAGAAAAATGTGGGAAATCATGCAGGTAAGTCCCGTATTATTGGTAAAAACCTGTACCGCCAGAAATACCACCAGACAGCACAAGATATTGAGCAGCATCTTCGGCTGTGTGATCTTGGCGCGAAGTTCTGCATCCAGCAGCAGATACTGCACATGATACGCCGTGAAAATACTGCTGGCGCCGATCATCAGTCCGGTCCAGACCCACGGGATCTTCTCTGACAGTTCCACCTCCAGACTCTTAAATAGGAAGTAGCACGCTCCGAATACCGGCAGCGCCCACACCGAAAAGCCGATTTTCCAGAACAATACCGCGGCAAAGATCATCGCCACCGCAAGTCTGCCCAAATTACCCTTGTCAAAATATAATTTTATTTTCATATGTTTCCTTATTTACGCTTTCTTTACATATTTTTTGCATGCCAACGTTAATTTTATCATGACTTGTGCGTTTGTCAATTTCCCAAACCTTAAACTTTTCAAAAGAAGCGCAAAATGAGGCTCGCACACAGGGCGGAGAATAGATTGCCGGTCACAATAAAATGTAGGATGCAATAAAGTTCCAGATAGAAACAGTGCATAGGATATTCGTTGGAACAAAATGCGAGAATTTCTTCTCTGCCGCTTTTTATATCCAATTCCGTGTCTTTCCACGTTTTGACAATCCGCGGGATGTGTCCGACACGCCGCAGACAATGAGCGGACTTTTTAGTGTTCCTAACATCACCGCTTCACAGACAATATAAAACCGCGCGAACCGAAACTCGTTGGCATCTGCTATTGAAAATAAGGCAGATGCCAATTCAGACATCGGCTTCGCGCGGTTATGTTTTGTTCATTGGTGATGTAAGGAACACACAAAAGTCCTTAAATTGTCTGTCGGCCTGCGGACACACCTGCGGAGTGCTCAAAACTTGGAAAAACACGGATCATCACAGATGTAAAAAGCGGCAGAGTTAGAAATTCCGTATTTTGCGATCCGAATTCCTACGCACTGTTTCTATTCTGGAACTCTGCTGTACTTACTGTTATCGTATCACTGCCAGTCTATTCTCCGCCCTGTGTACCAGCCTCATTTCACAGCTGGCGCTATCGTTTGGCTTGTCCCGTTTTTTTGAGGTAGATGCGGCGTATGATGACCACAACCGCCCCCACCAGAAACGGGAATACGAAAGTACCGAAACGGTACAGAAGCGACGCGGAGCCTGCCAGTCCGGTTCCGACAATACCGGAAAAAAGTGCGGTAAAGACAAACTCGGTCGAACCGATTCCCGCCGGTGACGGAATGACTGCCGCAAGCATGACAGAAAGCGATGTGACCGCCATCGTCTGCGGGAGCGTAATCTCCCCCTGCCCCAGAAAGATCAGATACGGGATGGAATACCAGAATGCGAACTTGATGAGGTTCAATCCCACTGCACCCGCAACCAGCCGCTTCTCTCCCATCAGCTGTCTGGATGCATCCTCCAACATCTGGCACTGGTCATGAAGCATTGCTGCCTGCGGATCAAACCGCCCTTTCGTCTTTCCATTGAAGAAATCCACCACCCAAAGCAGCATGCGGTGAAACTGCCTGGAACAGCTGAACAGAATTAAAACCACGGTGATGATCAGCGTTACAAGATATCCCGCCAGCAGCAGCCACATATACTCCCCAAAATGTACCCGCATATAATTCCAGTTCAGTGCAAACAGAATCATTGAGAAAAACGCGATACTGATCTTATGAAACGCGTACTGCAGCATATACATTCCGAAGCTCTTGGAATACTCTATACCGTGCTCACCCAGATAGACAATCGCGGCAACCCCTGCTCCGCTGCCAAGTGTCGCCACGCGGTAAAAGGAGCACAAAAAGGCATTGGTAATACCCATGCCTAATGTGAATTCACGATTATATTGTTTTGCAAGCAGCGTGGTAATCACGCCCTCGACACAGTGATACACGACAGTCATTGCACAGATGCCTGCAATGACCGCCGGTGTCGTTTTTTCTAATTGTTCTAAGATCGGTCCTGCTGAATCCCGGAATGTATAAACAATGATTCCGATGATGACAAGTACCAATGCCCATTTTAAGATCTGTTTTTTCGCCTTGCTGATAACGATCGCCCCTTATTTTTTCTTAAAGTTGGTGTAGCCCTTCTGCTGGTACGGATGCTCTGCCCACAGCTTATCTGCTGTCTCTTTCCACTGGCATGCATACTCCATACATTTTCCGCAAAGATGCTCTACCGGCTCCGCCTCCTCAACATCCGTTGAGTGTGCACCGCTCTCGTGTACCATCTTCTGGAGCAGCTCCGGATTCTCTAACATTGGACATGGACGAAGCATGTTCTCATTGAACGGCTGGCCGTCTCTGTATGCCATGAACAGCGGCTGCTGTAAACACTCTAACAGAGACTTCTCACGGATATTTGCTCCTGAATAGTGAATAAATACACACGGCTCAACATCACCCTTCGGGTTGATGTGGCAGTAGTTTCTTCCTCCGGCGATACATCCGCCAACATACTCTCCATCGTTCTGGAAGTCCATAACGAAGATCTCTTTACCGCCTGTAAATCCACGTACCTCACGGATTCTGTGGTAAATATATTCTCTCTGTTCTCTGGTCGGCATCAGTTCCGGTGAAGCCTTCATACCTACCGGCATCAGATGGAAGTACCATGCGAAACGGCTTCCGTGCTCGATCAGAAGATCAAAGAACTCATCCGATGTAACGGCATCCATATTCTTGCTGGTGTAGCATACGCTGTTACCGAAGATCAGCCCGTTCTCATGAAGCAGATCCATTGCATGAAGAACCTTGTCAAATACACCTTCGCCGCGGCGGAAATCATTGGCCTCCTCAAATCCCTCAAGACTGATGGATAAGGACAGGTTGCCGACACGCTTCATCTCGTCACAGAATGCCTGGTCTACGAGAGTTCCGTTTGTGTAGCAGTGAAATGCACACTCGTTGTGCTTCTCACAGAGCTTAATGATATCGTCTTTTCTGACTAACGGCTCACCACCGGTCATCATATAAAAGTAAATACCAAGCTCCTTACCCTGTGTCACGATATTGTCAAGCTCATCAAACGTAAGATTGAGCTTGTGTCCGTACTCAGCAGCCCAGCAGCCGGTGCAGCGCAGGTTACATGCACTGGTCGGATCCATTAAGATCAGCCACGGGATGTTACAGTTATGTACTTCCCTCATCTTACGAATCGTCTTCGTTCCCACAAATGCTGCCTGATATCCCAGATTTAATGCTGTCATCTTTGCTACATGGGGATCGGTCTCATCCAGAAGACGATTTACATAATGCATCCATTTATTGTCCGGATCCTGAATCATCTTTCTGGCTCCGTCATACGCTTCCTTACGGAAGTTATCGCCCATGAACTTTTCTGCAAGATCAACAATCTGAAGCAGGCCTTTTTCACGATCCTTATTCAGATGCTTCAATGCTGCATCAATCGCCACGCTGAATGCCTTTCTCTCTACTGACTGTGCTAAATTTGCCATCACTTAATCCTCCGTTTTCTTCCATACACACTAATTCTTTTCTAAGATGAAAGTATAAGGAATACTGCTCTTTTTTTACATATGCAATGCATTTTAAGTGTTGCCACCCGATATACATTTTCCTTGTTTTGTCTATCATCTTATGACAATCTGACTGTTTTGATTATCGCCGAACTATATTATATAGTTTCCATTACTACGTGATAGTATAACACTCTTTTTTTGATTGTCAATCTATTTGTTTTATTACATTTTTCTTAAATCTTCCATTCCTCACTTAACACCTTCCTGTAAAATGGTTATACTCATGATGAACGAAAGGAGGAATTCCCATGCCAGGTTTTGTTACACATTATCTGTTTGGCGAAGAAATCTATCACCAGTTAAAATGTAATTCCCAGAAAAAAAATCTGTTTTATAACCGCAGCGCTTATGCGTTCGGACTGCAGGGACCGGATCTGTTTTTCTATTATCTTCCGTCCTATGCCCTGCACCGCCACAATCTCGGTGCCCTCGCACACACCACGGAGCCGCGTGCCTTTTTTCACGGACTGCTGGAAAGTTACGGGCGTCTCTCGTCCGCCGCAGACCGGGGCATTGCCGAAGCCTACATCTCCGGTTTCCTGGGGCACTATCTGCTCGACACCACATGCCATCCCTATATCTATGCCATGACTCATTACCATGACAAGAAGGAGAAAAGCTATTTTTCCAGACATGCCTATCTCGAGACAGAGATCGACACCGAACTGCTTGCCAGAAAGCGCCACAAGACACCCTGTGAATTCCACGCCGCCGATACGATCCAGCTGACTTTTGCCCAGAAACGCGTGATTGCCGGGCTCCTGTACGATGCCTATCATTACGCATTCCCCGAACTTTCCATTCATCGTAGCACCATGTGGATGGGAATCATCTCGCTTCCGCTCGGCATGCGGATTCTTCACGATGAAACCGGACAAAAAAAGGTTCTTTTCCGGTTCATGGAGAAGCATTTTCTGGGATACCCGTTATTTTCCCCGTTGATACCGAGCGACACACTGTTTTTCCGCACGGATCCTTTTAACCTGAGGCATGCCTCCTGGAAGAATCCCTGGGATGCCACACGCGTCTCCACGGAAAGCTTTTTTGATCTGTACGAAAAAAGCAGTGCGCGCTGCCTTACCATGATACGAAAGCTTCACACATTACTGCATACAGAACCAAAAAGTGAGCTGCAGAAACAGCTCACTCTGGAATTTCTAAAAGAATACGGCAATTTGTCCTTCCACAGCGGTCTGGATGCGCGGATTCCAAGCTGATGCGCCCCCAAATGGGCGCATTCTTTTACAGATGGAAAAATTCCCGGATCTGCCCCTCAATGATCTTCATCAGACGCGTGCGCGCCTCGATGCTCGCCCATGCGATATGCGGCGTAATCATCAGCTTATCACTGTCCTTGATCTCACGCAGCGGATTGTCTGCCCGCATCGGCTCCGCCGAGAGCACATCCAGTCCTGCTGCCGCGATCGTACCGCTCTTTAACGCCTCCGCGAGATCTTTCTCCACCACAATCGGTCCTCTTCCAAGATTCAGGAAAATCGCAGATTTTTTCATTTTTGCAAACGCTCCGGCGTTCATAAGCCCTTCCGTATTGGCATCCAGCGGCGCATGCACCGACACGATGTCCGACTCCGCGAGCAACGTATCAAAATCTACTCTCTCGTATCCCGGCTGATCGTGTTTTCCGGAGGTGGAATAGTAGAGCACCCGGCACCCGAACATGCCCGCAATGTCCGCCACTCTTCTGCCGATCGCGCCAAGACCGATGACGCCCCATGTCTTCCCGCTCAGCTCATGAAACACATTGTCAAAATGTGTAAAGGAAACATCCCCCACATATTTTTCTGATTTTACATATTCATCATAATAATGCAACTTTTCCAGCAGATAGAACAATAATGCAAACGTATGCTGTGCCACTGTCTCCGTGGAATAGCCCGCCACGTTGCGCCATGCAATCCCACGCTGATCCAGATATTCCTTGTCGAGATTGTTGGTTCCCGTCGCCGTCACACATACCAGCTTTAAGTGCTCCGCTTCACCGATGGACTGCTCGTTGATCACAACCTTGTTGAGAACAATCACATCCGCGTCTTTGGTGCGTTCTCTTGCCTCCTCGGGTGTGGAAAATCCGTATTTTACAACCTCGCCTAACGCGTCATAGCCGGACAGATCGATGTCATCACCGATCGTCTTTGCATCCAGAAATACGATCTTCATCGTTTGTTTCCTCTCTTTCTTATCCCAGATATGCACGCAGTTCCTGCATGCGCTTTTCTGTCAGTTCATAACCCTCGTCGTAAAGCCTCCGGAGCTTGATGACGTCCGTGGTCGTCCGTCCCACCCCATAGGTGGATTCCGGAGCGATGACGAAGATTTTTCCCTCCTGCTCGAGTTCCTGCAGTCTGGCCATACATTCATTGTAGCGCTCCGCCCGGGAATCCATGCTCTCCACAATCTTCGGATATTTTTTGTACAGCTTGTCCGTAAAGCGGACTGCCTTCTCCGTCTTCTTCACATATCCGCGCTCTCTTGTGAGCACCACGATGAGTCTGTCGCATCCCTCCGCCAGCGCGTGCTCATACGGGATGGAATCGGCAATCCCGCCGTCCAGATAATAATGTCTGCCAAGCTTCACTGGCTGGAAAAGAATCGGCAGCGAACAGCTCGCCACCAGCGTATCGCGCATGTTCCGTCCCCTCGGCACTTCGACATATTCGGCTTTTCCGGTATGAATGTTGGTCACTGCGGCTTCGACTTTTCCCGGATACGCCGCAAACGCGTCATAGTCAAACGGAATCAGTTCATTCGGCACTTCCTCAAACACGAACTTCGTATTGAAATACGCTTTCTCGTTCCGGTTAAAAAGATGCCGCATGCCCATATACCGCTTGTCCGCGATATAATTTTCCACAACCTCTATATTCCTGCCCTTCTGTCCCGACAGGTAGGATACACCGTATGCAATCCCGGCGGAGACGCCGATCAGATAATCCGGCATCAGCCCCTCCTCCAGAAACGCATCCATCACTCCACAGGAGAACACCGTACGGTTGGCGCCTCCCTCAAATACCATTCCAAGCTTCATATTATTCTGCCTCTTGCTCTGTCTGCGGCGGTGTCGGAACCTGCGGCATCAGTCCGCTTTCGGTGACATACATGGTCACACCGCGGATCTCCTTTACCTTCACGATCGTTCCCGCCTCATATCTTTTTCCATCCTCGCTGGCTCTCGCCGTCCACTCCTGTCCCTTGTAGACCGCAGTGCCGGTTCCTCTCTGATTATCCACCGTCTCCGTCAGACACACGTTTTCACCGATCGCCTGCTCGTAGTTGGTCCGGATCAGGTGCGGCTTTAAATACTTCACCGCCCACGGCCGGGTAAATGCCACCAGAACCAGGGAGACCACGAAAAATACGCCGATCTGCCAGCCCAGTCCCACGCCGCACAGGCACAGAATCAGGGAAATCAGCGCGCCCCCTGCGAACCAGATGGACGTCAGTCCTACCGTCGCAATCTCAACCACCACAAAAAGAATAATCAGACCTATCCAGATCATTGCTTCCATATGATATCCTCCTCTCATACATCCCAGTCGCCAGAATTCAGTAGTTTCTGTTCCCAGGCTGAATTCTTTGGAATTTAGTATAGCATATCCGTTTTTTGTTTTCTATGGTTAATTCTATGCCGCATTCTGCCGAAACATATTAGAGAATCTTTTTAAGGAGGAATCACTATGTCAAATACAGCGTATATCGGATCCGGCACCACCTTAAGTTCCAAATATTACCTGCGCAGTTTCTACCGTTCCAACCGGGAAGCCGGGACTTCCTCCAAACGCCGTGAATTCAGTGGCAACCAGCTCGCTCTCGCAGACGGCAGGGCGCTTCGTCAGGCAGTACGCCGGCTGACTTCCTCTGATTTTTCGGATGACCAGGACGCCAACACACGCAACAGCGTGCTCGCCTATATCCAGACCTACAACAACATGCTTTCCTCTGCCGGCAGTTCCTCGGACCGTACCTTGGAGCGCAGTGCAAAGCAGTTGAAAAATATTACCAGCGAATACTCTTCCGAACTCGATAAGATCGGCATCACCGTCAATGATGACGGCACACTCACAAGCCGTACAACCTTATTTGAGAGTGCGGATCTCTCCAAGTTCAAGGAACTTTTTTCCGCTGATGCGGCTTACATGCAGCGCACCTCAACATATGCCAAACGGTTTGCAAGCCGCGGCGAGGCGCTCGTTACCTCTGATAACAACCTGCTGATGCAGAAAAAAAATGCCGCTGCCACAGGTTCTTCCGCAACAGACGGCACCACCACATCCGGTGCCACAGAGAGTCCGGATGACGGCACTGCCACCACTGCGGCACAGATCGTATCCCAGAGTCTGGATCTGGATACCCTCTTAAACACCGGCATCGGCAAAAATATTAACCTGATTCTATAAATATTCCATCTTCACGGAGATGTCATTTCCGTTCACCTGCACCGTTGCATAGCTTCCGCACACCAGCGGCATCATCGGTGCGAGGTGTCCGATATCCACATCCATAATGATCGGCACCCCGTAATCTTTCAACAGATCCCACACCGCATGGTACTGGTCCAGCCCCATCAGTTCCTGCCCGTAGACGGCAGGTCTTCCGATCAGAAAAGCTTTCACATGGGAAAACCAGCCGGCATGCTTCATCTGCCAGACCGCCCGCCGGATCGCCATCACATTAAGATCACAGGATTCCAGGAACCAGATCATACCGTCATTCTTATACTTTTCCACAAACCCGGTTGTTTTATCATAAGTTGTCCCCAAAAGATTCACCAGACAGTCCACACATCCGCCGATCAGGCGTCCCTGCACCGTAAGTGCCTCCGTCGGTTCCGGGAAAACATGCAAAATCCGCTGTTCCGTGACATGGTATGGCACAAGCGGATGCTCGGCATCTTTTAAGCTTTCCTTTTCCCAGAGATCATATCCGTTTACCGTATGCTTCTGTCCGCGCAGAAGTGCATATGCATCCGAAAGACTCTGATGCCACGGCTCCATGCCGAACGCCGCCGCACACGGGCCATAGATCGAAGCGGTATCGCAGAGCGTCGCCAGAAGATATGTCATGTTCGTATTGTCGGAATATCCCATGTACCACTTCGGTACCGCTGCCCGGATCTGTTCAAAATCCACCGCGTCCAGTGTCTCACACATCAGTTCCCCGCCACCGCAGGAGATCAGCACCTCATTCTTATCGCTGCAATAATACTCTGTCAGTTCTCTGCCGCACGCCTCCGGCGTGTTGCTGATCCCGATTCCGCAGTCGGCATAACAATTCGGTCCGAGATCCAGGGGATGTCCCATTTCCCGGAATTTTTTCTGTGCGTTCAAAAATGCGGTGTGATACGGCTCAGTCGCACACCCGAAGGATGGCGCCACAAAACCGATCGTTCCATGTTCGGATAAATTTTTCGGATATCTCATCTGTGTCTGTCTCCATTTTCTTTTATTTTCCACCGGCAGATCTATGGATTCTGCCGTCTCCACTCTGCTTCCCTTTTCTGTTCTTCCAGGGACGCCAGGTACCCCTGCATATTTTTCCGGATATGCGCCAGGCTGATGGTTCCCGTTATCTGCTCCGCCGGATGATCCATCCACGGCTTCTGTTTCTCAGGCGGATAGATCGATGCGATCGTATTGCTTCCGATCCGCAGTCTCTGCCCCTCGAGCAATATCTCATTCGTCTCCACAGTGAGCGCAGCCTCCCACGCATTCCACGGGAGCAGTCCTTGCGCAAGTACCGTTGTACCGCGAAGAATGAGATACGAGACGCCCGTTTCCTTCGGCGTCACCTGTAACATCTTTGGTTGCTCCGGTCTGTGCATGATTTTATCAAACAGCCAGTCGAGCGGCTTTAAAATAAGAACCGTCAAGACCAGCGCCACACCATAGGAGACATCGCCGACCACACCGCCCCAACAGGAAAGCCAGACGGAAAATGCCGGCTTCTGCCGCTGTACCTCAAACAGATAAACGACCGTGGCACAGAGCACAAACGCATCAATGATGATCGTCACAATGGCAAACGGCATCAACAGTTTTTCTTTTTTGATGCCCCATGCGGCGTAGCTGCTGCGCTCGTCCTCCGTATACAGAACCGGCAGATGGTAGGTTTCCGCCCCGGCAGCTTTGTATGAACTGTCTGCGTTATCGTAGATTTCCATGTATGTTTCTCCCTTTTACAACAGTTGTATCGCATTCTTCATTGCTGCCGCTTCGGCTGATAGCGGATATCTGACACCGTGTATACCGTAATGAATGCATGTGGGTCCTCACGGCTGATATAATTCATGAGTTTCTGATACTCCGCCTTGTCCACGATGGCGATGATTTCGTTCCGCTTCTGCATATTGTATGCACCGATCGACTCATAGATCGTTGCTCCGCTGTGCAGGTCTTCTATAATAAACCTGCGCAGTTCTTCTTCCTTTTCGGTGATGATGCAGACACGGCGCTTCATGTCATGGTCAAAAATAAAATGATCCAGCACAATGCCGTTAAAATAGGTTCCAAGGATACTGAGCACAACCGTCTTCTTGTCATAGACGAGTGCCGCCGAAAGCGCCACACACATGCCGGACAGCGACATGGCTTTTCCCAGTTCCATATGCAGATATTTGTTCATGATCTTTGCCACAATGTCCAGTCCGCCGGAAGACGCATTCCGGTTAAACAGAATGCTGAGTCCCACACTGACCACCAGAATATAGCACAGCACATCCAGTTCCTGGCTGCCGGTGAGCGATTCGTAATCCGGGAAGATTCTCTCAAAAATTCCCAGAAATACCGGCAGCGCCACACTGGTGTAAACCGTCTTCACGCCAAATTCCTTTCCGCAGGTAAAAAATCCAATGATTAAGAGCACAACATTTAAGATCATCGTGATCGCGGACAGCGGCAGCGGTATAAAGTTGGACAGCACGATTCCGAGACCGGAGATACTGCTGACGGATGCGTGGCTCGGCACCAGAAAAAAGTATACGGCTGCGGCGATAATCGCCACGGCAGCCGTCAGGATTGCCGTCTCTTTCGCTAGTTCTGTGTATGTCATCTCTTTTTTCATCTGGTTTCCAACTGTCTCCTTTCAGCATCTGTAACAACGCTTCGACATGCTTCGTCTCCGCAGCAGTATATCTTTTCTCCGATCCGGATTGCTTTCGCGTCATTTCCGTGACCGATTTCCTGTGTCTTTGCAATCGTAATCTTCGTTCCTGCCGCCTCCTTCACCAGTGCAGTGATATCCGGGCTGCATGCATGCGCCTCCATCGCCGTAAATGTTCCGAGTAAAATTCCTCCAACCTTCTCAAAAGCCCCCAGCTGCTTTAGCTGCGCCAGATACGTCGCCATCTGCGGCACCTCACCGCCGTATGCTTCCAACAGCAGAATCTTGTCCCAAAGATCCGGGAAATAACGGGTTCCCGCCAGCTTCAAAAAGCAGCGGATATTCCCGCCGACGACAACGCCTTCCATCTTCTCCCCCTGCACAAAGCGAACCTGCGGGTCAAACAGCGCCGTACGGTTCTCAAATCTCCGTCGCTGCACCTCTTTTATCTCTCCCCAGACCATGTTCTTGACCTGATAGAGCACGCTGCTTTTCCCGGTCTGTGCATAGATGGCGTTGATGACCGTCGTCAGATCGCTGTAGCCCCAGAAAACTGCCCTGCTTTTTCCGATGGCGGCATAATCCAGCCCGTCCAGCACCTGATTGGCGAGATCTCCTCCGGAAATGTCATAGATCTCCTCCACCTCCGGATCATTGAAGAAACGCATCAGTTCCGCGGCGCGCTCTGCTCCCGTACCTGAAAATGCGGCATTTTTTTCATAGATATCATTGCTCCATAAAACCTTGTGTCCTGTTTTCTCCAGATACCGTGCCAGTTCCTCGTTCTGGCTTCGATATTCTTCTTTCTGCCCGTTGGAACACGCCACGATTGCAACTGTTTTCATTGTTTTCTCCTCTGGTAGTAGCGCAGTGCCCGGCATGCAAATCAGCTACGCTCCGGCAAATGTCCGGGCGCGGCACAATAACTTTCCCTTTTCCTGTAGCGCAGTGCTCGTCCGGGAAATCAAAGATTTCCCGGACTGACGGGCATTCGCCCTATCATCTTTTTGCGCTGCTTTCTGCGCATCCGAAGTTCCGTAGGAACTTCTAATATGAATCCGATAGGATTCATTATATCATATTCGTCTCCACTTCAACACTGATCTCTCACAAAACATATAACTATTGCTCAACTATTTTGACCTTTTATATTGGACTTATCTTACTTTTTCTGGACATGAAACTGCCCTCATATAGGACTATTATATTTCATTGTCCTATTATGAGGGTAGTATATCAAGTGGAACATATCCTTTTTTACTTATTATTTCTATCAGACAGATACTCCTTCAACCACACTGCCATCTCCCCGTTTTCCCGGTTACCCCAATAAGCATAAGGTACCAACGTAATCTCTGTTTCTGCAAATTCCAAAGGATGACTTCCATAAAGTTCTTCCTCGCCCCAACCGCTTTCACATATACGCTTTCCTGCTGCAATCAACATTGGAAATTCCTCTTTTTCACTTTTTTTTACCGGCTTGGCAGTATCTATGTAAAGAGCCTGAAGATTTTCTCCATTGTCCGTCTCCTCTACTGTATATACCAGTGGTCCCCACATCACACAGACCTTTCCTTCATCTGCTCTTACTTTTGGATTTGCCCTCACAAAGCGTGGCTCTGAAACAAACTGAACTTCATACCTTCCGTTCTTTTCACAGGTTATGTAGGCATATCCATCTTTTTCCTTGTAAAACTGCTCCCTTCCCTCGCAGAAAATTTTATAATCCTGCGCATATTCTGGGATACGAACTGCAAGCTGTACGCTTTCCTTCACGCCGGAAACGTTGATTTTGAATTGATTTTTCCACGGGAAGTCAGTCTCCAATGACAGGTGAACCTTCTGTTCTCCCACTGTAATCTGCGTCTCATTTCCTATAAACAAATTCACATAGATAGTATCTTTCTCACAGGCATAAATATATTCTCCCAATGACGCAAGCGTTCTTGAAATATTGGCCGGGCAGCATGCTACTCCGAACCACTTTTGCCTTACACTTTTCACATGCTCTTTGGAGGTTCGCTCCATACAGCTCGGTGGCCATACTTCCAACGGATTGACATAGAAAAAACTCTTTCCATCCATTGCAATACCTGCAAGAACCGTATTGTACAAAGCCCGTTCCATCACCTCTACATACTTTGCTTTTTTTGTAATCTGCATCATGCGCCGCGCAAAAAACGCCAGTCCGATAGATGCACAGGACTCACAGTAATTATAATCGTTAGGAAGATCATAATCCGCAGTAAAGCGTTCCAAAATCCCGGATGATCCGATTCCTCCTGTCACATACATCCGTCTATGCACCATATTATTCCATAACGTCTCACACGCGCCAAGCAGCTCTTCATCATCATATTCCGCTGCAATATCTGCCATTGCCGCATACATATAAACTGCCCGCACTGCATGTCCTTCCGCCGTGCGCTGTTTGCGCACCGGAAGGTGAGACTGTGAATATTCCGGACGATAGTCGTTAAGCTCCGGAAAAATACGTTTTACGTCCTTTTGTTTCATCTCCTCCAGAAAATAATTTCTATTTCCACAGCCACGTACATCAATAAAATATTTTGCCAGTTCCTTATAGCTCTCTTTACCCGTTTCCTCATAAAGTTTCATAAGAGCCAGCTCAATTTCCTGATGCCCAGGCATTCCCATGCGTTTTCCCTCTTCCACTCCGAAAGTATTTGCCACCAGATCCGCCATCTTCTGTACAATCTCCAGAAACCGTTTTTCACCAGTCGCCCGCTTATATGCCACTGCCGCTTCAATCATATGCCCCAAAGTATATAGTTCATGCCCTTCTCTTAAGTTTCTAAACCGCTGTCCCGGCTCTTTCAGAATAAAATATGTATTAAAATACCCATCCGGCTCCTGTGCCCTACCGATCAGTTCAATTACACGGTCTGCCAGTTTCTTCAGTTCCTTATCCGGTTTCTCTGCCAATGTATATGCTACCGCTTCCAGCCATTTAGCCACATCTGAGTCCTGAAACACAGCCCCGTAAAACTCTCCCTGTTTTTCTCCTGCTGCAATGCGGAAATTTTCAATACAATGACTTTTAGGCGCGCCCTCAATCTGATCATTCATAGCGCACCACTGATATTTCAGAATCTCCTCCCTTACAAGTCTCCGATATTTATCCCAAAAGTTATCCCTAATACGTATCTCTTTCAACGAAACCGGTCTTGCTTTTTCCATATCAAACACTCCCTTCCTTTTCTGAATGTGTTTTTATTATATCCGGAATCACTACCGTGATCCTGGTGCCTTCCTCCCACTCACTTTCTATGTGAAGTCCGGCTTTCGTACCATACACAAGCTGCAATCTCTGCTGTACATTCTGCAGCCCAAATCCCCCCTCCTGAATACTCTGTTCTGTCATCTGTTTCCAAGCCATCCTGCTTTTTAGAATTTCCAGTTGTTCCGGCATCATTCCAATTCCATTATCGGATACACAAAGTTGCAGATTTTTTCCGCTGGTATATACACGAATCTCTATGTGACCGCACTCTCCCGAGTCACGAAAGCCATGATAAATACTATTCTCCGCCAGCGGCTGCAAAATAAATTTTAAAATTTTTATCTCCTCAAGTCCATGTTCTATACTGCACTCCCATGTCAATAAATCGGGAAATCGCATATTTTGAATTTCAAGGTAGGCTTTTACATACCGAACCTCCATTTCCACTGTTACATATTCCGCTCCGTGGCTTAGTCCGATTCTGAAAAATTCAGCCAGAGCATGGGTCATTTCCTCACTCTGCCTATCCTGATTTCTTCTGGCAGACATGGCAATAGAGTCCAGTGTGTTATAGAGAAAATGAGGATTAATCTGATACTGCATAGCCTTTAGCTCCAGATATCGTTTCTGTTTCTCATCCTCATGAATCTGCTCCATGAGCTTTTTGATGCTTTTTGACATTCGGTTCAGGGTTGCTGCAAGAAGCCCTAGTTCATCCTCCCCCTCATCTAATACCACCGTATCAATATTTCCCGCTCCAATTTCCTTCATGGCAATAGTAAGCTTACGTATTGGTCTTGTAATCCGTTCTGACAGAAATACCACCAGAGCAATACTCACCAGAAGCAGTGCAAAAAGTTCTGCTAGCAGGATCCGCATCATCATCTTCACCGGTCGGTAAATGATATCCTTTTCAATCCAGGTTCTCAGCCCCCACCTGCCATCCGTTCTCATCACCACAATACTGTCCCTTTCTTCTGTCTCATCCTGATCTGAAGAAATCTTTAGGTGCCGCTCCTCATTTTCCAGAACATAATGCTGTTCTTCTTCCATCATCAGATCATCAATGCGTTCCTGAAACATCTTGCGGTCTATAAAAATACACAACGCTCCGATCTTTTGTGTGAGATCTGTGGTGTTATTATTGACGTTCCGGTACACCGTTATGGTATTTCCATTTTCCCCTCCATACCAGACAGCAGACTCCTCCTTCCTGTCTTTCAACTCCTGATTGCGGTTCATAAAGGTCTGCATAGGGCTTTTCCCAAGATTACTGTAAATCCTTCCATAATTATCCACGAGATATATTGCCGTAATAATATTATCGTAATCTGTATAGCTAAGAATCCGGTTGCGAAGTTCTGTAGACAACACCGGCGGCAGTTCTGCACTCTGCTCCTCGTCCGCTCTGCGGAGGAAATCCTGAATCTGGGCATCACCGATGATATTTACCATATAACGTTCTATCTTCTCCGTCTCCTGTGTCGTTTCTGTTAACGCCACATCTGCAAATCGTTCTAAATGTTCTGAATACATACTCACAATGGATGGCTCCAACTGCAATTTGGCAAACCCTGCCATCACACAGATCTGGAACGCTGCCAGACCGATAAAGAAAACGATTATCTTGCTTTTGACAGACTTAATTCTTATCTTCATACGAAGCCTCCCGGTACTCCTTCGGTGTATACCCGGTATATCTTTTAAACATAGCACCAAAATAATTAGGATTCTTGTACCCCACCGCCTCCGCCACCTCATAGCTTTTAAATGAAGAGTCACGCAAAAGTTTCTTTGCCTCATCCAATCTTACCTTGCCCAGGAAACTGACACAGGTATCTCCTGTAATACTCTTAAAAATTCTGGACAGATAATTAGGTGTCACTCCCACTGCTTCTGCTATTTTTCCGGCCGAAAGCTCCTCGTCAGCAAAATGCTCCTGAATATAGTTTCTTGCCGACTGTACAAGAATCTCTGTATATCTTCTGGACATTTTCTCTTTCTCACTGACCATTCTTGTGATCATTCTCTCCAATGCTTCTTCCACCTTCTGCAGACTCTCAATGCTTGCTTCCGCTTTTCCAAACTCCGTCGCAACATCTATCTCTAGTTCATCTGCCATCCGTACAAGTGCTAAAAGGAACTGTAAAAGCAGCATTTTAGACTTTTCCACCGAATACCGGGGAGGAAGAAGCTTTTCTAAAAATTTCCGAAGCAAGTTCCTGTCTGGAAGCCTCTGGAATCGAATCTCATGTAAAATCCTTCGTTCCTCCTCGTACGGGTATTCCACCCTTTCCTTCTTTTTATTTTCAATATCCCGGTAATAGATATAAGATATTACATCCTCTTCATGAATGGACTGCACCGCATCCATCGCCTCTCTTGCCAGATTTCTCAGATTTGTCGCATCTTTTTGTGCCGTGCTTACTCCAATTGAAATAGAATAGCCGAAATTATGCTTGACAGACTCATTCAGAATCTCCACATAGTCTCTAGAAATCCGTCCCTTGCATATCACCATCTCCATTCCGTTATAAAAAAGAGCACCCAAATATTTTTCCCCTAATATTTCTTCTGTAAGTTCCCGAAGCGCCATTTCTCTGGTGATCCTGTCTCTTTCCAGCTGTTCCCCCTTCCTTTGCACCGCAAGGCAGGTCATTTCCGACTCCGGAATGCTTATCTCCGCCTCCTCCGCTCTCTCCTTAATTTTCTTCAGTTCAATTAAATTTCCTAACAAAAGATCATTCCAAAACTGATTCTGAATGACCGGAAGATAGTCATGAAGCTTTTTCTTCGCAATATCGACCCAGTCCTTTAACCTCATCCGCTCTTGAATTTCCCGGCTGACTTTGTGCAGTTCTGTTAAAAGCGTCTGCCCCGTCACCGGCTTTAGCAGATACTGCTTTACTCCTAATGCAATGGCCTCTCTGGCAAGTTCAAAACGTTCGTGTCCTGTCAGAATAATTACCTCGCACACTTGGTTCTGCTCTCGTAGCATACGGATAAATTCAATTCCATTCAGCACCGGCATATAGAGATCCGTCAGCACCACATCCACTGTCTCTGTCTCTAAAAACACAAGCGCCTCCACAGCACTGGAAAACAGCAGGGGTTCTTCAAACCCCTCCTGATTCCAGTCTACGAGATTTCTAATGCCATCTCTTATATTTTCCTCATCCTCTACTATCATGATTTTCATTGCAATCATCCCTTTACTGCGCCTGCAGTCATACCTCCGATAATCCGATCTGTCAGCAATGCATAGATAATAATTGTAGGCAGTATAGAAATTACCATAGCTGCAAAAGCATATGCATAATTAGCCTCAAAAGTCGTAAGGAACGACCGGATCGCCACCTGAATGGTTCTGGAAGAGTCACTTTGATTCAGCAGGTTTGCAAAAAGGAGTTCGTTCCATGAATTGATGACCAGAAAGATACATGCAGTCACAATTCCCGGCTTCGATACCGGAAGAATAATCTTCCAGAAAGACTGTCCTGCAGTAGCTCCATCAATCTTTGCTGACTCCAAAAGTTCACCCGGAATCGTATCCATATAGCCCTTAATTACCATAAAACTCATAGGCAGATTCACTCCCGCATATACTAAGGCAATTCCGAGTACATTATCGTACAGTCCTATTTTATTAATCATAACATAATATGGCACCATAAATGCATTGGTAGGAATAAAAAGGCACATGGAAAATAATACCGTCAGACTCTTCCTTGTTAAAAATCTCTGCTGCATAGCGTAGGCGGCAAGCGTAGCCGCCCCAACAGCTATTACCGTGGCAATCGTTGCAATGGCAACCGAATTTGCAAAGTACAAAAGCATGGGATGGCTCTCCATAACCGCCCGGAAATTTTCAAAGGACAACGTTTTGGGCACTGCAAATGGTTCATTGAACAAATCTGCATTCGGTCTCAAAGAGGAAATCAGAAGCCAGACAAACGGAATCATCATAAATACCAGTACAACCGTCAGAAATACATAAAGCAATGCTCCTGTTGGTGTTATTTTCTTCTTATGCATGGCAGTTCCTCCTTTCTCTCTGCAGAATATTGACGAATACCATTACAATCAATCCCATAAATACTGTCACAAGACCTGCTACCATGGAAATGCCATACCGATTTGCTCCCACCATCTCTTTATAAATATAAAGCGACAGATTCATGGTGCTGTTTGCCGGTCCTCCTCCCGTCATTAAAAACGGATACTCAAAGGTACGTAGACAGAATGCCAGATTCAACATAATATTCGTGATAAACGCTGGTTTCAGTAATGGCAGATACACCTTAAGATCCACCTGCAGGCTGGTTGCTCCATCTACGACCGCTGCCTCATAAAGTTCTTTCGGTATCGTCGAAAGCTGCGTCATAAAGATAATCATCGTCAACCCCACATACACGACAAATGGAACCAGATTGCACCACAGAGCTGTTGTTGGATCATTAAGCCATGCATGGGTCAGTTTCTTTAACCCTACCGCATTCAACATATTGTTCAAAAGTCCTACGTCCACATGGTAAATAAAATACCACAAAAATGCAATGGCTGTGGTTGAGATCACATTAGGTATAAAATACATTACCCGAAATACCTTCCACCCTCTTGGTTTTCGATTCAGCAAAAGTGCCAACAAAAGCCCAAAAGGGATATGAAGGAGCAGTGCCGATAAAAGCCACACAATCGTGTTTTTCACTGCTGTCCGGAAAATCGGATCCGAAAACACATATTCAAAATTCTCAAATCCCACGAATGTCTTTGGTCCTAAACCATCCCACTCAAAAAAACTTATATAGGAAAGATAAGCCAATGGGAATAGGAAAAAGGCAAACACCAATATACAGGCGGGAAGTAAATACAACAGTCTTTGTTGTCCTTTCATAGTACACGCTCCTTCTCTTTCCTTGGGTTATCTACTTATTTTCTGCCGCAAGCTGTTCAATGAATGCATCCGGCGTGAGCCTGTCAAGGGCAAGCTCTTCCAACAGGGACGGCAGCTTCGAATTGGCTGCTGTGCTTAAGTTTCTCTGGATATTTACGGTACTCTCCTCAGCGTTCGCGTTCAGAGCGAGGTATTCTCCCAGAAGCCCGCCTGTTCCCTGTACATCTGGATCTTCCATATCAAGCTTCGGAGAAAGGAACACCGCCCCTTCCAGGGTAAGTTGCTTTACACTTTCCTCAGAAGTAATGTATTTCATAAAGGTTACGATAGCCTCCGCCTTTTCCTTATCATCTGTCTTTGCAGCTGCCCATGGTGTTTGTGCATCTGTAATCACATAATTTTCAGATACGGTTCCGTCTCCAAAAGTAGGCGCCTGAGCAATTCCAATCTTATCCTTGATATCGTTACCAAGAGAGCCAATCAGCCAAGGTCCGTCAATTACCATCGCAGTCTTACCAGATGCAAAATTATTCATTGCCACAGAATAGTTTGCTCCTATAGCATCTCCTGTCGTATAATTCCAGAACTCTTTCAGCTTTGCAGCTGCCGCCTTCATCTGTTCAGTATTGATATCGCCGCCCTTGTTCAGTGCATCCACACCTGCATAGCCTGCCGCAAGATATGTAAACAGATTACAGGTATACCATGCATCATCTGCCGTGTAAAGGGAAATTGGTGTCACACCGCTGTCTTTAATCTTTTTGCACGCCTCCAAAAGCTCGTCCCAGGTTTTTGGAAATTCCGTAATTCCAGCTTTTTCAAATACTTCTTTATTATAATAGAAAACTGCTCCTGCCTTTTCAAAAGGAATAGATGTAATCTCTCCGTCTATGGTCAGATTTTCAAGATCTCCCTCTCCAAATCTAGCTCTCCACTCGTCATCCATATATTCCGAAAAGTCCATCAGTTTTCCTGACTTCTGTCTCGATAAATCGTTAGGATTAAAATTATAATGAAAAATATCCGGCGTTGTGTCAGTGGAAATCATGGTTTTTACCTTTTCCTGATATGCTGGGAAATCGGGATTAATTGTAACTTTTACTTCAATCTTTCCCTCATATTCCTTATTAAATTCCTGTATCAGTTTGTCCAAAGCCGCTCCTCTTTCGCTGTCGGTGCTCCAGCTATGATACATGTCCAATACAATTGCACCCGTATCTGTTTTTTCTGTTTCTTTCCCCTGACTGCCACATCCTGTCAGCATAGTAATGGTCATTGCCGCTGCAAGCAGCATGCTTGTAATTCTTCTCTTCATAGTAAATCCTCCTTTTGTTTTTGCTTTCTTTTATCATACTATTCTGTCCGGCGCCTGGACAGAGAACAGCCTCTATGTTATCACCTTCAAATACCGCTCCATTCCTGAGATTCCAGCTGAGTAGATCCAACCCAGAGTTCCCCAGATATCTCCCTTTTCAATCATTCCCTCATCCATTCCCTGAGGGCAGATTCCAAATCCCTCCGGCTGCATGCCACTATCGCAAAAGCCCATGGTATCTCCAGACCATGACAGAATCTGTTGGGTTGCAATGCTGATATCTTCTGCCATTTCTATAAGAAATGATTCCTCTGCTTCTTTCCCAAGCAAGTATAGCTCCCGGATATGGAAGAGCGAGTATATGTCAACCACACCACCGCACCAGATGGAATTAATGGCTCCCATTCCCTTCGTACAAAATCCTCTGGAAAAAAGAATATTTCCTTTTCTCATAGGTGCGTTCCAGATATAATTCCATGTAACAAACTGCTTGGCAGCGCACAGTGCCCCTTCCAGATATTCTGGAGACTTTGTCATCTGGTAGAGATGATACAGACCTGCCATCATATATTGGGAGGCCTCCTTATCCACGACATTGGGATTATCCATGGTTCCGCCTTGGTAAAGTTCCCATCTCACCTCATGCTCCAATGCATAATTGCCCGCTTTTTTAGCCGATTGAAGGTATTTTTCCTCGCCCAGGCAGTTTGCCAGCGCACACAAAAACATTACCGGAATAATCGTAGAAGCTTTTCTCCCTCTGTCATTTTCTTCCGTAGTGTAGTCCTCCCGATCATTCATATACACTGGCTCTCCGGTCATGGAATAAGCCCGACACCAGGAGCCATCCGCATTCTGCTTCTCTAACAGAAAATTGGCAAAGCGTATAACGCTCTCCAGCCACTTTTCCTTTTTTACTCCTTTTTTCCGATACCAAAGATATGCCTCCAACAAATCCAGCATTGGCTCTGTCATAGTTCTCAAATAATTGCCCTTACATTTTTCGTAGTACATATAGTGCAACCGAGGCGCTGAAGCATCTCCGAAGGACGCAAAGGGCGCTCCCTTTTCTGTATCGTACAATGAGTACACCCACCCATTTTCCGTTATACAGTAATTCACAAAGAAATCTATGACCCTCTCAGCTTTCCTGAAATAGTCCTCACTATGCATTGCCAGATCAAGCGCAATATTAAGCTGACGTCCGGTAAATCCGTATTCCAGAATATGCGTGTAAGTCTTATGTGGAATCGTGTGGAAAGACGTCCCGAATCCGGAAGGTTCCGACTCATACCCATATTCAGGGTCGAAATCGAAGAAAAAACCCGCTCCATCCGGACCAAATTCCCGGTAAGTTCTGCCTACACACTTTCTTCGGAGTTGTATTCCCTCTTCCCTAGAAAAAGGCAAGCGCACTGTCTTCTCTCCTCTCTTCACAAGCCGCCGCGAAAGTTCCTGATATTCCTGATACAGACCATCCGTAAAGGTTTTGCATTCTTTGTGTGCCACCCTGTATTCCAAAACAAGTTCTATCTGTTCCTCCTCCAACGGATAGAATGCCTGTGCAGGAGTCTCCATTGAATCAAGCGCCACACTTTTTTCCCGTTCCTCATAAGGCCAGCAGAGTTTTACATAAGCTGCTTCCCCGAAGCCATACCCTATGGACGTAGTCTCTGTTTTATGCAGGTACCTGCCCTCTCCACGTTTCCGCTCTTCCTTTTCTATATATTTTGCAGGGTTCATCTTCTGCACAACCGTTGATTTCTTATGATCCTCATCAAATAAAAGCAGCATCACTCCTGTCAGGCGATCCTCCATAAAGGAGTGATATGTACTTTCCTCTCGACTTACATATGCACCATATACCGCTGACGGTATTCCCACTCGAAAAATATCCGTTTCTTCTCCAAACTCAAGGTACATTGATAGTGCAATTCCTTCCTTCTTTCCAGAAGCTTCCTTTCTCTTTCCCACAATTCTTCTTGTGATAAAATATTCTTGATTCTCTTTATCACTTTCTTCTGTTTTTTTTACCATATCTCTTACAAAAAAATGATACCCCGCCAGTTCAAATTCATACTTTTGTCCTCTTCCATCTTTTTCAGGCTCAATCTGTCTTTTTTCTCCCGTCTTGGTCTCTGCCAGAAGCTTTCCAAGTTTCATTTGCATCTACGCTTCCTCCTTCCTCCTTATATCTACATTATATATAACTCCAAACAAAAAACCCCTAGAATTCTATCCTGTTTTCAACACTTTTTTTACTTTTCATGCGTTTTCATTTATTTTTTCGTCTATTTGCACAAATTATGTGTCAATGATTCTGGTTTTGTTTTTGTAAGCATAGCTTCTGTCTTTCCATGTTTCTGGCAAGGCTTCTTCCGATACACGATTTAAACAACTAATCCTGTACAGAAACAATTTTGCCGAACAACTCTCATAGAAAGTGGTTGCAATCTTTTTTATTTACGCTATAATAATAATATGTGTTTTGCAGACATAGTACATCGGTAGTATATCAGCTTCCCAAGCTGAGGAGGCGGGTTCGATTCCCGTTGTCTGCTTACCTCAAAAAAGCCAGTAAATTCAAAGAATTGTTGATTTTACTGGCTTTTTCTATGTCGTTCTTTTTCCAAAACAACACTCTTTTTTCGTAAAAAGTAACCTTTTTTCGGTAAAGTATTCCACGAAGTATTCCACGAAATACACCTCCAACATTTTACAAATTATCATTAAAGCATGGATATATGGATAACCTGCATTCCAGCATGGATAAGCTATGGACAAAGTATTGATAAATCATGGAAAAGCAAAACACCTTTTCCACAATTTACCAACCACTTTCCCCACAAGCTTCTCCACACTTTCATATAAAACAGGTTCCCCACATACCCACACTTTCTATGATTTTTACAAATCTCATATTCCCCATCTAACAATATGCTCTGCACTATTCCCCTTGACATCAATGCAAGGAAATATTATACTTTGAATGTCACATGTAATGGATGCTTTGCATGTCGGTACTACTAGCGACTCCGGTAGTCACGGATTGAAATATTTGCTATATTTTTAATGCAAAAACCGGGAATACCCGGTTTTTCGTATATACTCATATAACACATTCAAAAAACTTTTCAGATCATTGACAACAGTACAAAAAAATATTATATTTTAAATGTCACATGCAATGGATGCTTTGCATGTCGGTACTACTAGCGACTCCGGTAGTCACGGATTGAAATATTGGCTATGTTTTTCTACCAAAAACCGGGAATACCCGGTTTTTTGCATATATAACTTAATAACTACAATTTCACATTTTTTTTCAACAAAAAAAGACCCTCCAACAAGGAAAGTCTTTTCTTTTCTGCTACTCTGCAGCCACGATCCGCCAGTTATCACCCTTTTCCAGCGTCAACGTATATTCCGATATTTCCGTCACTTTCGCAACCTGGTCTAAATATTTCACATAAACATGTACCTTGATCTGATCATCTTCCTTATAATAGGTAGCATCATACAGCCCATCATAAACATAATCCGCGCCGATCACGTCCATCGTTCCAGGCACAGCATAATAAGCCAGTTCTTTCTCCGTTGCCATTGGATACATTCCAAAAAAAGTATTCAAGAAATCTTCAATCTGCAACATCGACGCACTATCTACAGTTCCGTCTGTCTGATACTCTTTACCATTATAATCAGCTTTTCCCGGCACGCCGCAGGATGTCGGACTTGTCACTACAACCATTCCACCAGCTTCATCCACATATACCTCAATTTCAAAATAACTCTGCCTGGTTGTATTTGTCGTAACGCTCCCATCTTCATTTCTAACGGTTTCGGTCGAAAGTGTCACCGCATCACCATACGATGTCTTTACCTCTGCATCTACATCTGCATCAGCAGAATCCGATAATTCCGTTGCCAACTCCGGCTGCTCTGCCACATCTTCCGCCGTCTCGCCGGTCTGTGTTCCTTCAAAATCATCTACCACGACCGTACTATTATCATCTTCTTCCATCTGTTGCGACGTCGCAACAACCGGAAGCTCTTTCTTACTGATCGATGCAGTCTCATCCGACCCTGTCTCTGTCAAAAGCTGCTTGACCATATAACGCACACGATACGCATTATCTCCCAAATCCGCAACTTTGCAGATCCTCACATCCAATACCTGGGACGATGTCGGACAATCTGTACCAATAACCATACCATTTAACCCGGCCAATACATCTGTCATATAAGACTTCAACAACCCCTGCCTCTCACTTCTCGCATTCTGATCTGTAGCCCACGCATGATAAATATACGCAAACCGCTCAACAAAACTCTCAAGCTCATTCGTGTCCTGCACCTTTGCTTCCACCACCGTCCGCTCGTGTACCGTATTTGTGTCAACAGCTGTAAAATTTTTGTATATGCCAAAAGCTAAGCTGACAATCATAAGTCCCCACAATATCCTAACCGCTCTTTTATTTGTGCCAACCCGCAACACTGGCAGCTCCGCGTCACCGCTGTCCACCCTTTCCTGATGCTTCTTTTCACGATACACTTTTACCTTCTCAAGCACAACTTTCCATCCGGAATTTGTGTTCCCGCTCTCTTCTCTCACTACTTTTTCTTTATTTTTTCGCATTAAGCTACCTCCTTATATTATTCCCGATATCTTCCACAACATACAAAATGCTGCCGCCAATATCGCCCCGTAAGATCTGCATATCCAATCGGATTACCGGCATGAAACATTTTATTATCACCGACATAAATTCCAACATGTGTAATATAATTTCCGCCAGATACCGTCTGCGTAAAAAATACCAGATCACCAGGCATCGCTTCCTCCAAAGTAATATGCTGCATTGCATCATACTGCCCCTGTGCAGAATGCGGCAATGCCAACCCTACCGTACCATAACACCACGCTGTCAGCCCCGAGCAATCAAATGATGTGTTTGGGTTCGATCCTCCATATACATACGTCCATCCCTTATACTTAAGCGCCTCGCCGATAATCGCACTTGACGCATCCGCCGCCAAAGGATCCCCCGCCAAATACTGCCGCACCAGATAGGTGTAAAACATATTTCCGTAATTATAACGCCAGCCGCCATTCTCCCGGACAGCGATCTCATTATCATACGTTACCTTCTGTCCACTGCATCGTGCGGATGCAAAGTCTGCAGCAAAAGCCAGCTCATGTTCTCTCCCTCGCGCCGCTACATAATCAATGTACGACGCACCAAAATTATACGCCTGGATGATAGTATCAATATCAACTCCAGCTTCTTGACCCCGCTGGAGCAAATACGCAAAAATAGCCACACCATATTCGATTGACATTTCCGGTATCCGTTGTTCAGCCGAAAGATCGGTCGTACCTAGCGACTGCATAGGATCATTCCCTACACCACCAGATTCGACCATCATTATCGCCATAAGATACTGCACATACTCTGATATTCCATGTTCTTCCGCTTTCTGCGCTATGATGGCTGCATAAGCTTGCACTTCTGCGTTTACTGCCATTCCATTTTGAAATTGAACACTTCCTTTACTTTTACTAGATGTAATAATAAGCAACGATGCCGACATCAGCAAACCCAAAAGCGGCCATATCAACTGTAACATGAGCAATGATATTTTAAGATTTTTCATCTTCTTCAATTTTTCCAAATCAATCACCGCTTTCTCTTCTCATGTACACCCTCTGTCTGATATTCAGACTTCTTATAATTCCGTGTTTTTCTTCTATGTAAATCGGCATCTTCCTTCTGTTGCGGCACATTCTTTTCTACATATTCCTTCTGACTGACATTCTGACGTTCTGGATGGACATGCTGCGTTCCGGTCATACTTCGGAATACCTTTTTCTCGCCAACCATCACGCTTTCATCCGCTTTTTCTGTATCACGTTTCACAAGTTCTCCAGAAGAAGCCTTCAAGCGTTGTTCTCTCACACCCTGTACAACCTTATTTTTATCTAATGCTGCACCCGTTCTCTTCTCAAATGAAAAATGCTTCATCCTACGATCTTGTGTCCTTGACACAGGACGAGATGCATCTTTAAGATCTGCCCCCGGTGCATCCCACGCAAAAACATCCGCCGCCTTATTGTCAAACCGGCGCCGCCGATACTTCTTATCAGCTTTTTCCTTATCAGGCATATCCGCCCATAGATTCGGACGCACATGCTTATCCGCCGCCACTTTCCAAGTACCACTCGTATAATCAGCTTCTTTTACTCCCGGCGTATTACGTGATAACCGATACGGCTTCTGCTTCCTACGATCCATATAACGATCATATACACTAAGTGACGTCACCTTATCACCAGTCCCAGATCGTCCATGAAACTTTGCTCCTATTTCTCGCGGCATATAATCAGACATCGTATAATCCCGTTCCTGATGCCTACGAACAGCTTCTGCAGCCCGATGTTTCCGCTCCACCGTTTCTTTATCCGTCCCTTTCAATCCGTCAAGTTTCCGGTCAATCGCCCCATCTGTCCTTTCTTTTGCAATGCTTACCTTGTCTCTGACTACCTTGCGCGGTTTTTGCGTCATCTTTTCCACCGTACCACCCGCAGTCCTCACCGGCAAAGGCAACGCACGATTTAAACGCCGCGATCCCTGACGCAATCCCCTATATATCAAAGCTCCTCCAAGCAACGATCCAACACGCCTAGTACCGCCATCTTCCGGCACCGACACCATACCAAGGATATCCCTCTTTGCAAAGAAGATCCCGACAAAAACCACAATCTGCAAAAAGCCAATCGTCACAAAAGCATGTCCACCAGATAGCCCATAGATCACTGTAGATATCGTAAATGCAACCGTTATCAACAGCGTATAGCCAACTCTAAGCATTAACATGTTAAAGACCTTAATCAAAGATTTTCGCAACAGACTTTCACACCCCGGAAACATTGCCAAAACAAAGGAAACGCTTAAAAACATCACGTACACTATAAATAAAATCTGTGTAAGTACCAGCATCCCGGACAGTAACATTACAAATGCACTTATTACTAAATTGATGATAAAAATAAAAATAACTTCACCAAAACGCGCCACCACCTTAAGCACTGACATTCGCATATTGCCGTATGTCTCAACCTCATTTTTTACAGCCGTTTCCCGATCCGTTCCGTAGTTTCCATCCGGCGACACCGTAAGTACCGCGCTTACCCGATCTGACCCAATAGCCCCCGTATCTGTCGTACCCCACTCCATCAACAACCACGGCTGATAAACCTGTATGGAAAAAAGGTTATCGCGGATCAGATCCACACTATCCCCATCGCCATGTTCAGCCCCAGGCATCACAACACCCATTCCAAGATTAAGTGCCGCCGTACTGATATCCGTTGAAAATTCGTTCACGTCCCTTATGCACGTCGGAGCATATACTATAAGTGCCGCCGAAAAAAGAAAGATAACTACTGTCTTCACGGCAGCACCCAGCGCTGCTGTAAACTGCCGTTTAAACAATCCCTTATATGTAACATATACTCCAAGTACCAAAACCACCCAGGGTAAAAATCCAGCGTAAAACCCGTCACTTGAAATCCCCGACGTACTCACTCCTGCCAAATGCTGCATATTTGACCCGATGCTATCCGCCACCTCATTGATTAGATCAAACCTATACGCTTCCGCTACAACAGCTCCTGTCGCTGAACTAATCAAACGACTTAAATACCATATCGTATTAGTCAAACAGTACAAACCATACATTACCTGACGCCCAATCGCATCCATCCAATTCCACGGCAACCAGCTCCATGAACTGTCTACATAAAAGTCAAGATCATAATTCCCCAAATCATATGTAGAATATAAATACTGCGAATTCTGGTTAAACTCAACAAGCCCACTTGCCTTTGCAGTTACCGGCACAAAAAAATACGACAATACGATCAAAAACGTAACAACAAGCCATTTTTTCTTACTCAACATCTGCTTCATCTAAGATCACCTCTTCCTCAACCCGCTGCGGAGGGCGAGTATCAAACGCGTCAAACAGCCAGTTAAACACCGGATCAATATAAATCACCGCTGTCCTGCCATAAAGATCCTGGAAAAGACACTCTCCATTCTCCAGTCCTTTAATCTTTTTCTGATTATCTTCATCCTCCGGATCAAGTCCGAAAAACGTAAGGATCTTCTTAATCTCAACAATATCTGTTGACCGGAAAGCAAATTTCAGTCCAATATTATTTTTCATTTTTTCATCACCAACGTCATCCGCATTTTGCGTTACAATATCAACGCCCGCATTCATGGCTCGACCAGCACGCACCAGCTTATTTACAAGAGCTTTTCCCTGCGCTACGGCAAGTAAACTCCAAGCCTCATCCAACACCACATCCTTAAACACGCTCCTGTCTGAATAGATAAAATCTAACGCAAAATTGCTTATAACGATCATAGCCGCTATTGACAAACGCTCTATCGACGAATATTCATCTGGAGACTTCTCCTTATCTGGAAGCGTCAAATCCTTCACCTGGATAATATTCATATCCCCATCATATCCAATCGATCCAGGAACAGATCCATCAGAAAAAAGTAACGCTGCGAAATCATAATCTGCAAAGCCCTCTATATGCCGTGCCAGATTTTCCGCCACCGGATTCCCGGCATTATGCAGTTCATCGATCACGCACAACATTCCACGCTGCTCCCGCTTCCCAACCCGACGTACAGCTTCCCGCAGCTCCGGGAATCGCTCTCTATCACTAATTGACACTCCGGTTAAATACGTCAACAAATCCATAGCAAGACTTTCCGCATCCTTTGCACGCCGCAAAATCACAAATGGATCAAGCATTCCCCGATTGTCCTCATCATTTTCAAGCTCAACTATGTTGATATCCAACCCCAACGGTTCCAGCTTTTCTTTCCACTGTCCGCGCTCCGACTTAGGGTCAATAAACAAAGTTTTCGCACCGTATACAGTAGCAAGCGTGGCAAGCAAATTCACCGACATCGATTTACCACCACCAAGGCTTCCCAAAAATGCCTTAGTAAGTGCATTCGTAACTGATCCTTTTACTCCCTGTGCAGCCAATTCCGGTCGAATATAAACATGCCGTCCCGTCGCTGTATTGATACCGATATACTCTCCAAACTCCTCTCCAATGATCTGCGCCGCACCGAACCCAAGTGCAGCAAAAAAATCAGCCGTCACGTATTGCACATAATCATCCAAATATCGCTTGCTGGTCGGTATAAACTCCCCAGCAAGTCCTAACATATCCCCAAATGGACGCGCCAACTTTATATTGCTATCACTGTACAATTCCATCAGCTCATCCACCCGGTCTTCCAGCACGTCAACGCTAGACGCTGACACCCGGAGAACATACGATACTTTATACATCGCATCTTTAGATACAGTCAATTCATTCTCAAGTTCCACCGCTGCCTGCAATCCTTCTATAACCGTGTTATCCGTATCCTGACTATTCTCAAAAGCATGGTCATCAAGATCCTGCATCTCTTTCTTTTTGTTCCGGACAGTTGTTAAAGCTTTTTTATTCGGTGCAATCTCCACATTTACGCTCACATCCACCGGAAAGCTCAATGCCTCCTGGCTATAGTAAAGTATTTCCGACGAAGGAAAAGCAATCTCTCCAACAATCGTATCAATCGAAAGATAAGCTGCGTACACCGTTTCTTTTTGTCTCTCCAACTTGACATATCGCTGATGTTCTTCCTGCAAGCATCTGGATAACTTAAGCAGATCATACTTTTTAACCAAGGTTTCTTCCTTCATCCGCTCTTTTGGAAGCCTGTAATGATATTGATAATAAGGCACCCGTGTTTGTCCGTACAAATGCTCCATCAGATAGCCAAAATCTTTCTCTTCCATCCGGCGAAAACGAAACCGGCGACTGATCCGCTTCATCAGCTGCTTTTCCATTCTTGCATAACGGCTCATCTCCGAGTTACTTACGCTGTAAAAATCTCCTGCCAACTCATGATTCACACTTTTCACAAAATCAATCACCGCATCACGAACCAGTTCTTTCACACGTGTTACCGTCAGTTCCTCATCCCGAGTCACAAGCTTAATGCCAATAAAAAAACGATAATCAATCTGACTACCGTTCCGATCATCATTTTGCATCTCACTTTTTTCTACATCATCATCCACAGCCTCATCAGCCAACGTATCCGCTACCAGTATCTCTGTCTGACGGTCAATAAAATATTCAGCTGCTTCCTTATGCTCTCCAACACACTGTTTGGAACGCTCCTGCCGCTCTCTGATACTTGTCTCCGCTGCAATCATCAGAAAATGCATCCGGCCGTTTTTGTTCGCTGCCACAAGCTGCCGAAACTCATCATGGATCTGATTCTTCTGATCCGCCGAAAGAAACGAATAATTGTAAGGAATCATTTCATAATAAGCAAAACATTCCTTATCATTATTCAAAACCAAATTATTTTCGATGTACTTAATCGGTATCTGGAACATACTTATAACACCTCACAATCGTTATTTCATCTTCAATCTTACTTTTCCCATATTTTACTCTTTTGCCTGCATACGTCTGCTTAGGCCGCAAAAGATACAGGAAAAATGATTTCAACCAACTGTACGGTCGTTTCCCGTCAAAAGTCTTTTTTGACATAAACCAGGCAATTCCCCCTGGAATCACTCCATACTCAAATAATACGTTATTGCAATATGACAACGGCGGCATTTTCCCAAAGACAAATAATATTGCAAAAAACGTACCCGCGAACCATGCTATCTGTACAAAGGTCACAGGAAGTGGTAACGGAAGATCTCCAACAGAAGATAAATACTTTTCAAATTTCCAAACACTCGAATAACTTTTTATTTTTCGCATTTTTCTCCTTTCTCCCCAGTGTAGAACACTGGGGACTCGTGATATAATGAAAATCCGCTACAACATCATTTACAAAATCAAAAAATGCGGCACAATACCAGTTATCGTCCCGCCGCCAATTACCGTATTAAAAACTGACAGCATAGCATCCTTTGCACCGTTTGGATTAAACACAAGACCTACAGCAAAAATTGCTGCTACAATGAGCATTACTACTCCAGCCGCCTTATGCTGTACCAACAGCACAAGGCCAATAATTGCAATTCCAAGCAATACAAGCGGCTGAATATTTGCCATCACAAGGTTAAAAGCATTCTGACCGAAATACATATTCACACTTCCTTCCTGTTGCGACATCGCAACAAATCATTTTCTACGCTTCCATAATTTCTCCAGTATCCGGATCAACCCGGATCCCCATATCAGCAAACCGTTCTGCAAGCATCTCTTTTACTTCTGTTTGCTGTTGTTTCAACAGCTTTTTATGCTGCGGAGATAACTTTGCCTCATCAATCATCCGATCAAGCAGGTCAACTTCTCCCCGAATCTCCGCGAGCTGATGCAGCATCTTAAAAGATGGCGCCACCTGACGTCTGATCCAGTTAAGCGTCCGCTCTAAAGTGTACGGCTCCGGTGCATCTGTCAGCTTCAACTGGCGGTCCTCTTCTCCGATAAACCGCGCCCACATAGGATCGATGTCCCATTTTGTTATATCCTCCTCTCCGGCTTTTGGCGTCAGAAAAGTCACATAACGGTTAATAATTCCAAATGCTGTTTTTGCAGGATCTTCATAATCAAGCAGATCCTCAACTGCATGAGTAGCACGATCATCCTTAAGCCGGATCTCAAAACGGTTCTTTATATCTGCATCCTCAATCTCTTGTCCAGTTTTTACATACTGTTCATAATCTTTTTCGTAGATGCAAAAATATATCTCGCTCTTCATGCTACCAAGATAGAGCGTATTCCCCATCTGATCCCTGTCATCTTCTCTTGCACGTATAAGTTCACCGCTCTGATAATTCCGATATGCCCGGAAAATCGTACTATACTCTTCTTTCCGGCACTTCTCCGCAAGATACGGAATGTCAAGCCATCCTGCCCTATCATTGATAGCAATATCAATCCGCTTATACACACCACGCTTTACCTCAACCTGGCGAAAAAAATCAAACCAGGTACGTCCTTGCGCATTCAAAAAAATTTCAAACTGACGGCACCCCTTACCCTTTAGCTCCAGAAGACACCCCAGCTTCTCATCCTCGGAATGCATCACAACAATATCTCCCATAAGATACTGTGCACTGTAACCGTATAGCGCATGGTTCTCGCGAATCATATATTTAAGCCGAATGCCTAAGACATCCTCCAAGATATGCTTTATGTCAGTGCTCAAAAAACGTATCCGGCAATAATCCAGCAATATCTCCAATCCCGCATCTGGTCGATACAATTTCAAAAAAAAGTTTATTTTTTCCAGTAATTTATCAGATGCCTTACGCCTTCCTGTTTCAATCTCTGCAAGGTACGTTGGCGTAATTCCTAATAATGCGGCCAATTCTTTCTGGGTCATATGATCCTCTTTCCTCCTTTCTCGAATCGTAGCACCTGACAATTCCATTTCCGCATCCTCCTGCTGTTTTATTTTTACAAACCGTGGATATATGGATATCTATGCCCGAAGACAAAAGAACGTATGGATAACGCATGGATAAGTCGTGGAAAAGGAACTGCATCTTTTCCACCGCTTACCCACCCGTTTTCCACCCGTTCTTTCTGCCTTCATAAAACGCATAGATACCCACATACCCACAGTTTCGATTGACGTATAAGCCATTTCCTTGCTTGTCAGGCTCTACAAAATGCATTTTCCCTTTCTCAAAAAAAAACATCTTTAAAAGTTCGACTTTTTTCCATATGTCGAACTTTTTCAAATAACGGCAAACCCTTATGTATACTGGCAAAATGTCACTTTTCAATGGGAAAGTGTACCCCCGTGTTACATGCCGGGGGTCACGCGGGAGACGGCTGCGCCGTCTCCCGCTTTTTCCCTGCTCTCCGCTCCCCAGCTTACGCTTCGCCCTGCCCTCGCTGCGCTTTGTCTCCGACCGCGCGCGGGGCAGGGCTTGCGACGCTCTCCGCGCTCGCCGGGAAAAGCTTGCCGGACGTTCCGCCCGCGTGCGCCCCGGCGTAAGCAGCGCCGATACTCTCTCTGAAATGATGATCCGGCGGCACATATGGCGCGTAAAATTCTGTAATAACGCCATCCCAAAGTCCTACATAGCCACGTCCTTTGATGTCTTTTGTTATAAACCGCTTTTCTGTCGTGCCAAACATCATAGTATAGCCGCTATCCGTCATCGCACCAAGAGCTATCCGGAGTCCGAACTGATCCCGGACACCATCCGGCAGATACTTAGCATCCGGACGCTGGCAGGACAAGATCACGAAAAATCCCGCCTGGCGTCCAAGCAGGACAATCTTTTGCAGATAACTGATCACTTCCTCGGCTTCTTTTTTTTGCAGCATCGACAAATACGCCACGTACTCGTCAAAGATCATAAAACGCGCCTGAAAGCCAAAAACGCGATAATTCCGCCCTGGCTCATAATCGGCACAACGCTTCATACTCTCCATTCGACCGAGCATGTCTTCATAAAACTTTATAACCTGCTCTTTAATATCAGCGGATCCGAAATATACTTCCGGAAGATACCCCGCCAAACCGGAAAGATCTGCATTTTTTGCATCGATCACGACCAGATCGGCGCCGGATTTAGCGACCGCCTCGATAAAGCTCATCAATGCATAAGTTTTTCCGGATCCCGTCTCGCCTACAATCAACGCATGCGGATGCTCCTCATAAGCCCATTTCAGATGACGCATCAGCGGCATCTTTCCGTCATAGCATTTCATTTCCGTTAATTGGATCCAGCTTGATTGCACATCACACAAAAACGTATAATGCTGCCACTTGTGCTTATAGCTTGACGCTATCAGCTCACAGTCCAATCCAGTCTCTACCTTACTATCAAGCTTCAACAGGCTATCCTGGTACTTTCCCATTGTTATCTTGACCGTAATATAGATCCGACCCTTTTTCCGCTTATAATAAAGCCGCGGGAAGTCCGTGATACTATACCGACGCCAGAAGTACAAATGCGGCACATATGTAATCAAATCCTGGTCACCTCTGCCGTTAGATCGCGCATCAGATCCATACCACATATTGTCAATGAGCATCCGGGCAAGTTCCTGCCGATTACACAAATCCTCCCAGTACCAACGTTGACGGCGCATAACCCCATATACAACGACCAACAGCATCACATCAAACAGGCACACCGTTGCTATCTTGCTGATCACCGGCGCATCTATAAACAGATTCTGTCTCCACACAAGCCAAATTCCAATTACCGTCGATGTGACTAGCAAAAAGATGACAGACCGAGCCACCAGTCTGTCATCCCACTTTTTCACGCGCCGTCCCCAGCGCCAAAACAGATTCATTTACTTATGCCTTCTTTTCCGGCTGCTTGTCCTGCGGCTTTCCCGCTCCAGCTCCGTTTCCGGATCCACCCGGCACCGTTCCAACCGGCACAAGATCTGCAGCATTCAGATACCACGACGCTTCTGCACGGTTACGCCCCCGTGCATCTGCCACCGAATCAATAACCACATCCACAAGCGTCACCGGCTGATCATACGCAAAATCCTTTGCACCTGCTTCCGGCGGCAATGACACCTGGATCATTCGCCCCTGCGCCTCACTTTTAAGATCATACGTACGCTTAATCAACACACCTGTGCTGTTTCCCTCCTCATCACGCTCATACACCTCACGACGCAATCCCGAAAACTTCAAATTTCCAAAAGTCTTTACCTCATCAACAACGATTCCCTCTTTAAGTCTCATATTCTTTTCCTCTCTTCCTGCCGCTCCCTGCGGCTTTGCATAATTTTAAATTTATTATTGCAACTCTCTTCGATCGCCTTAACCTACTGCTTTCCTGCCTGTGCAAGCTTTGCAGCCTCTTCCGGTGTCACCATATCATCCGCGGTCATTTTATAATCCGTGTACCCGCTACCCTCAATATTTCTGCCACTCGCCGAAAGACGCGCATTGATAAGCACAACCGGCTCATCATACCCAAAATGTTTTTCCCCAACCGTTGCCGGAAGCGTCACCACAACATCATCCGCACGCTGGCGAGTAGAAAAAAGATGATAGTTGCGTCCCGTAACACGTGTCCGCCCATTTACATATGCCGTTTCCGCATCACCTACACCTGCAAAAGTCAACTTTCCGAATGTTTCCTCCATTTTCGGAGCTACAAACTTTAATTCCATAGCCATAATTCTTTTCCTCTCTTCCTGCCGCTTTCTGCGGCTGTAACTATTATTATTGTTAATACGTTCTTACTCAAACGGCGACTTATGAGACACTCTCATCTCAAGCAATATCCGGCTTCTTTGCAACTGTGACATACGAGCATCAATATCTATAAATTGCTTTACCAACACCAAATTCCGATCACGCAAAGCATACTTTAACCGCCACACAAAAGCAGTCCCTGCTTTAAGTCTTTTTATCACCGCTTCATCTTCCGGATCAACAAGCATCTGCAGCTGATCCTTGATATATTGATAATCAGATGATGATTCATAAAGCCGCAACGCTCTGGCGCCCTTTTCCAGGATGTCATCTGCATCCTTCATATAATTTTCATCCATCACCGGCGGCAACTCCATCATCATATCATCCAGATCCATCCCATTCATTCGTGCTTCCTCGCGCACATCATCCATCGTGTATTCACTAAGCGCAAGTTCTGACAGCCAGTACGCCATCCTATTCCGGATCCCATTTAATATCTGTCCATCCGTGCTTTTTAAGGCATTTGCACCATTTTCCAGCACATGCTGCCATTCCGCCCACAAACCAAACCACCGAAAACATCTACTATACAATGACTCATATGGTCTGTTATACACGCCATTCACTCCATCTCTATCCATCCGGCTTCCTCCATCCTGTCATTTTATAAAACCTCCTTCCCTCGTTACTATCTATAAAAAAAATCCACTCTTACGACTATCTCTAGGTTGAGATCGGCGAACAAGGAGCGAATTTTCTTTTTCTCACGCCACTACATCCCACCGCAAAATCATACCGGCTTACTTTACACTGTGAGCCGATAGCGCAAAGGCGGCGCTTCGGGTCTCGAACCCGAATATAAAACCCCGGCTTACTTTACTTTCTGCCGAGGTTCTGTGACCATTGTTTACTGCCCGCACAAGCAATTTCAATTATTCTTTACTTTACCGCGACAAATGTCCATATCAGCACACCCACAACATGGAATTGTCTTATTGCAATAAGCGTTTTTATTTTTTAAATATCCTAAAATTTTCACATCTGATGGAATGCTAAAAAACATTACACCATCTGTAAGAAAGCGCGGATCATATGAGGCTTCATACTCCTTGCCATCACTCCCGATCGCCAGATATTCCCCTGCCTTATGTTCCTTTTTAATTTCTTCCAAGCTAATCAGATCAGCAACTTCTATTTTTCTTTCTCCATCTGTCATATTCATTTCCTTTCTGGTCTGCCCTCGTAACCTCCGGGGCGGGCTACTTTTGTTTTTATGATCTGTCTAAAAGTTCATCGTCTGAATCACTTTGCTGCATCTCTCAATGCTGACCCTGTACGGTCTCTTTCTCGTATCATTATCTTTTACTATCTGCGTATATACCATTACCGGCAGTTCAAAAAGCGCAACGCAACTTGGATATAACCGCACCGCCTGGTTTCTGATCTCCATTTCAATCTCATCTTTTCTCGTCATTACAGTTCCTTTCTGCCCTCGTAACCTCCGGGGCGGGAAAAATTATTTACTAACTGCAGCATAACGGAGCATAACACTCTTTAAGATCTTCTAATACCTTAGATGTTCCACCCTCTTTCTCAAGTTCATCACTAGAAAATGTCACATCTTCAACAATTTTCTGCTCGATTGTTGCAAAACCATCATCATCAATTACATTGTACATTGCGCTAACTATATACCGTACCGTACAAGCGAATCCATTCACTTCAACATCTAAAACATTTTTTATAAATTCCTTTCTCATTTTTCTTCCTCCTGTTTTCTTTTATTTCCTGTTCCTTATGATATAAATATACACCTTTTAAGGTGCATTGTCTACTGGCATTTTGCACGAAATAAGGTGCTTTTTATTGTATATTTTTGCACTTTAAAAAGTGCTTTTTTGTGATATAATATTATTAAAGGAGGTCTTCAAATGATAATCTATAAAAATATTCTTTCACAGCTTAAGGATGCCGGATACAACACCACACGCATCCGCAAAGAAAAACTATTACCTCAAAGCACTTTACAACGTTTACGCAACAGTGATCCGATCTCAACCGAAACACTCAACATTATTTGTACTCTCTTAAACTGTCAACCCGGCGACATTCTGGAATACATTCCGGACGAAATTCCAAACGCCGAAACAGTAGAATCTTTTTCCGAAATAGGAACCGGTAACGGCACCCACTTCAAAGGCAATACCAAAAATCTTTTTTTAAACCTGCAAGAAAGCGAGGATTAAATATGTACTACTATTCAACTGTAAACAATATTGTAACAACCCACAGCGCGCTCCTCGAAAAAGACGGCTTTGACATCGTAAAAGTCCACTTCGAGCGCCCTAATCCCAACGGCTTTGATTTCCTTGACCTAACACTCCCCGGCGAAATCGTACACAAATCTTTCGGCTTTTCAGAAGATGAAATTTTACAACTGAAAAAATACGCCAAGAACAACTCATCCCTCATCTGGGACTTCGCCCAGAAAGGAGGCGGTGAAAATGCCTAAAGCCCTGCTTGATTTCCTCGGATATAAATTTTTCTTTTGGTCAAACGAAAATGCAGAACCACCACATATCCACGTTTGCAAAGGACAACAAACATCCAGCGCAACAAAATTCTGGATCACAGCTGACGGAATCGAACTCGCACACAATAAAAGCCAGATTCCACAGGGTGATCTAAAAAAAATCGCCCGCTACATTCTCGAAAACAGAGCTGAAATCTTAGCCGCATGGTTCGACTACTTTAACCAACTTTAAAAAGCAAAAGAGGAAGATATCTTCACGGTATCTTCCTCTTTCCATCTTCTGGGTCTGTTGCGACGTCGCAATGACCTCTTTCTTCACTTTCATTATCTTGCCCTGTTCGGAGCAAGATACAATTCATACAATTGCTGCAATGCCCCCGCTTCCCGACTGTTCCCGAATCCATGCGCATCTACATACTCATTGATCGCCTGGCGCGTCTCATAATTGATCCGGTAAGTAGCAATCGGCGTATCATTTTTCAGATTATCAAACGCCGTCCGAAGCGCCGCCACATATTCAGGATCAGTTTTCCAAACCGAATTATCTTCAAAACCTCCCTGCTCATAAGACTTTTCATAATATTTTTCGCTAATAAAACGCGTCGTCCCGTCTGGTTTCACATCTACCGCCGCCGTATCCACCACATAAACCGTTATCTGCTTATAATACATACTCCCGGCGCTATCAACAACCGTCAGATTTTCCGTGCAACTTCCCGCGTGTCGGAACTGTGTAAAATCTGCTGCCTGGTAATCCGGAATCGAAAAAGATGTTCCGTTTTCATGGAATCCCGGTTCAATCGGGCTTCCGTCCTCCCGATCTGATGCAGTTGCATGACTTAAGATCTCACTATCTGTAATAAAGCCCTGCTGTGCCTGACTTAACGTATAATAAAGGTTTACCGCCACGATCCACGGGCAATCATCCCACGATGCATACAATGTAATATTCGCACCGTTCTGATCCGTTACACCCAGACGATCCACCAGCTCCGCTACCGTCAGCTGATCCCCTGCCAGATATACCGGATTAAAATTCTCTTTTTCTTCCTCTGTAACCCAGCCGGTATTCACAGACGCATACGCTCTCTGATCTGCTTCCGGATCTGTCTCATTATCAGCAGCTTCCAGCTCCGGATCTGCTTCTACAGCTTCATCAGCTTCATTTTCCGCTTCCGGATCTGTTGCTTCTTCATTCATTCCGGCATCCGTTTCATCTTCCGGCGCTTCCGGATCTGCTGCTTCCGAATCTCCATCACTTTCTAACCGGATCGCCCCGCTCAATACATCCTGTGTCACATTCTGACCATCAAATGTATATTTCACATAAGCTGCCGTTGCATCCGGAAGCGTGATTTCCTCATCGTACTGTATCACCATATCCTCTATATGTGTGACTTCTGCACCACCATTCGGATCAAAATGCAGCGTATAACTGTTCGCCGTCCAGGATGCCGTCAGAACATCCGTAGCGCCATCCTCCGCACCAAACGTATATACTGCATTATTTAAGCTTCCATGGAACGCATCCGACTTTACCCAGCCCGAAAACGTATAGCCCGGTCTTACCGGATCCGGAATTGATTTTGCCACTCCGTAATTCTCGGTAAAGCTCTGTACATCAGCACTCCCATTCCAGGTTCCGCCGTTTGGATCAACCTTCAAGGTTGAATGATTGATTTCTGCATCCGCTGTCATAGATACATCCTGCATCGGCATCGAGAACGTGTATTGCTTTGTATCTGTCTCATATGTACCTGTCCAGCCTTTCCAATGATACCCCGTTGCCAATGTCGCATTGATCGTCACACTCTGTCCCATCGTGTAAGATCCGGCGCCGCTGACACTCTGAATTCCGGTTCCCTTCTGCAATATCACTTTATAGCGTTTCGCCGTCCAGGACGCCGTCAGAACGTCCGTTACACCGTTATCCGTACCAAACGTATACACCGCATTGTTTAAGCTTCCATGGAACCCGTCCGACTTTACCCAGCCTGCAAATGTATAACCCGGTCTTACCGGATCTGGAATTGATTTTGTTGTCCCGTAATCTCCAGAAAAGCTCTGCACATCAGCACTCCCATTCCAGGTTCCGCCGTTTGGATCAACCCTCAAAGTCGAATGATTGATTTCCGCACTTGCTGTCATAGATACATCCTGTCCCGGCATCGAAAAAGTATATCTTTTCGTTGTCGTCTGATATGTGCCTGTCCAGCCTTTCCAATGATACCCCGTTGCCAATGTCGCATTGATCGTCACACTCTGTCCCATCGTGTAAGATCCGGCGCCGCTGACACTCTGAACACCAGTACCTTTCTGCAACGTTACCTGATACGCATTCTCCGGAATTGTGGCAACATCACTTGTAACATGGTAGGTATCCGACCGAGTTTCAATGTCGCTTTCCGTATAAAGGAACACGCCCTGGTTTCCGTCATAGTAATACGCCGCTGCCATTTTGCTGGCACATTCGTCCGATGCTGCAATCTGATTAAGCACATAACCCATACCGGAATAAGTCATAAAATACCGATAATTACCGATTGATGTATCAAAATAAGCAATTTTTTGCTGAACAGTATTATGACTCACATAAACGCCATACCAATATTCCACCTCACTATCTGACGGTTCACGCTGCAACAAAAAATGATAACAGTCTACAATAAGCTGTTTCGGTCCGTTCCGTGTTGCCAAATTAGTATCCACACTATAATTCAGATTTGAATTGCTATACTTTGACATATATTCCGTACTAAATACCATTTCCGTTGCAACACGCGCAGCTTCATTCGCTGGCCATATTCCAATCGCATCATAAATTCCCACTAAATAGCTGTTCTGTGTATGTCCATACAGATGCGGCCACCAGGATTGAAATTCCGGCACAGACCCTTCTCTGTGCAAAAACGCCTTATAATCCTCATTCAACAGTGAATATGAATTGTTGATTACCACAGTCACCGCACAACGATACTGATATCCACCTCTTCCCGTCTTACCCACAGTATAGGAAGCTCCTGTTGCCCCGGAAATATCCTGCCAGCCACTTCCACGATTTTCCTGCCACTGATAACTTGCTCGCTGTCCATCTATCGTCTGATCCAAGTCACAGTTAAATGTTATATCACTTCCACTCGTACTACTGCTTATACTGGCATGATATTCCAACGTCCCCGCCTTTACCATCACCGGCGATCCAGCAAGCATCCAAAAAAGTCCTACGACAAATGCCACCGCAAAAATACCTTGCACCCACCGTCTCTTTAAATTTCTACTTTCTCGCAACAATAAACACTCCCTCCCTGGCACTTTGTTCTTTTTACAAAATAAAAAAGTGCTCTTACAGTACAACACTATAAGAACACTCTCCTGTTTTGACATTTTTTTTTTCAAACAAAAATTAGTCAAACATAATACCGTAACCATTACTAGTTATATTGACCTTCCCTTTAGCTCCCTCATAAGCGATAAATGATTCCCCCTCCAATGGAAGTGGAGACTGAAAATAAAGTCCCTTAGGATCTACCAAATCTCCTTCTGTTACCTGCCTGTACCAATCTGTAACCCTATACTCTCCATCTACATATGTATCGACATATACCATTACCATTTCTCCCGTACTCTGTCTTCCCGTGGTGCCATTATCCGCAATCGCACCACCGACCGTAATGCCGGCATTCTGGCAAAGATTTGCAAACTCGATACTTCCTACAAAGCCATTGTATACGACTTCTCTGGAAGCGCCATTTCTAAGATGTAACACCCAATCCGTAACGCCCGGTGTATCTGCTTCCCTTCCAAGCATTGTCTTATAAAGCATCAGCACATACTGTGTATCAGATGCATCTTTATTCTTATATTCCTGGCTGAATATAAATCCGGAAGCCACTTCACTGCCCTTTGCCCCATTCGCAAGAGCCGTTGACCAATCATTCAGCCCCGCCACATCCGGTTCACGGTCAAGACAGCAGGTATACAACCTTTCTGCAAACGCCTGAATCTCCGGCGTCACCTCATGACTACCGCTGTCACAGATCGCACAGCTTCCACTGACCGGAATATTGTCTGCACTCCAATCTCCCGATCCCTGATCGATTCCATAAGCTGCACACAGGTTTGCAAACTCCTGCGAATTCACAAAACCTGTCATAACATGCCCCCTGGTAGCGCCACTGTTCAACTGTCCCAGCCAGTCCGCTTTTCCAGCTGCATCCGGCTCACGGTTAAAAAACGCTTCATACATGGCATCTACATAATGCTCATTGCACAGATTCAAGTTCCGGAACTCTTCACTGAAAATGAATCCGAAAGCAATATTTGCGCCCTGCTCCTGTCCCGTTGCAAGACGATTCGACCAGTCATCCAACCCCGCTGCATCTGGCTCACGGTCAAGACAAACCTCATACATTCTTGTCACAAACGCCCGGATACCTGCTTCATCCGCTGCTTTTGCCGTTACCGGCGATCCGGCAAACATCCCAATGCTGATAGCTGCCGCCGTCACAAATGCTGTCGTCCGCTTCCATACTTCCTTCATCTTCATAACAAGTTCCTCCTTATATCTATCTAATGAAAAATGTAATCTTCTCTCACTACAAGTATAATATCCCTTGTCAGATATATCAACTATATTTTGCGTAATAAATCTGACTCTGTGTTACCGGCTGGGTAAAGTCAACCGGATTTCCCTCCACATCTACCCAGTAATCAAAAGTCTTACCGGAAACCATTGGTTCCGACGGAGCAGATATTGTATCACCCGGCCATACATTACAGGTTTTATACGTCCTTGCATCTACAAGAAATCTTACCTGGCATAACTCTGCCGGATCGTCCTGCAGCTTATTAAAAACTACAGTCCGCTCACACGATACACTACCCTCCTTTCCATTCGGATGCTGATACGATGCTACAACCTTTATCGACATAAGCCCCTTTGCTACATCGATATTCTCTATATTTACAGTTATATCACTATTGCTGTCCAATTTTCCGGACAGATCCTCTACCATATCGGCAATCATCTCATTTTCACTGGTGATATCATAGTTTTTTTCCTCCATCAATTCTGACACGGTTTCCTCAACCGCCGCTGGCAGATTATCTGCCAGCTCCATCTCTCTGTTACTTCTGCCGCCACTTGCCATAACGCTCACAATCGTTATCACACCCAAAAAGAACACTGAAAACAATACTGCTATCTGTTTCATATCTTCCTCCTCGCATCATCCTCCATTTACCGGAAGCTTTATTTCCTTTATCACAGCGCGCTGCTTTCCATCTCTTACCTCTACCCGCAATGTATAAATGCCCCGCGCCTGGAAAGCAATTTCCTCCACAGGCTGATCGCATTCCTGCCATTCGCCATCTGCATATTTCACACCTAAAAGTGTCAATCTGGCATCATTCCCTGCCGCATCCTTTGCGCTGATTAAATCTGTCAGCTTATATGTACCAATGGTCAGCGCATCCTCTGTCTGTTGCGACATCGCAACAACAGGATAACCTTCACTGCATTCTTCCATATACACTGTATATCCGCTTCCATCCGTGTCCTGCCAGCTTGTCATGGAATTACCAACCCGTCCCATAACGCCACCAGACGGCAGCACCATGACCAACACCAGGAGTAAGACAATCGCATAAAGAAATGCTTCTCCATAATGATCTACAAAATACTGCATAGTCCTCCTATCCGAGCAGTCCTGCCATATACTGCATTATAATCTGTCCAAGTGTTCCACCGCACAACATCGGGAAGAAATACGAAATGATAACAAGCACAGACACAAGTTCGCACAAAAGCATTCCGCCATACTCTTTCATGAATTCATACATATGCCGCCCTCCTTACCTTACCATGCAGTTAAAAGAGTCAAAACAGATAAAGCTGCCTGAATAAGATACCTGCCGACAACGAAGATCAACGCTCCCATTCCCAATTCTTCCACAAAAACATCCATCTTTCTACCTCCCGCTTATCTTGCAATTCCCTTTGTCATGCGCGTCTGTTCAACCCCGAGCAAAGGAATCTTATATGTATACGTCAATTCCACCTCTGCCGATGTAATATCACGCGCGGTATCATATGTTCCCGGCGTCACTGTCAAAACATATCCAGATGCCTGTGCGCTACTTTTTACAGCAGCGATCACATCCGGATTAAAATTACTGTTTTCGATTTCTGATACAGCCTCCGCATGATAACGCTTTGCTTGTGCTGCCTTCTCCGTCGCGCCACTCACCTGTAGCCCTGTGCCAAGCGAAAGAATCAATACAATCAGCGCACCATACACTTCCATTATCGCCTTCATTCATTACCCTCCTACAGCGCTGCACTAAAGATTTGAAAGAACATAATCGTTCCACACATCATATCAACAAGTATTTTCGCTGACGTAGCACCAACCGGATACAGGGTTATCATATGCGCTTTAAAAGCAATATTCTTTCCCTGCTGCTCCATTGCCTTTTCTTCCATCTTATGTACATGCCCCACCAGATCGGTAAGCTGCTTCTCCACATTTCCCGAACCAGCGACAGAGATCGAATAAAGCATTTTCATACATGTTGCAATCTCCGGCACATCAAAATCCTTAAAAAACATCAAATACGACTGTATATTTTCCGGATCATCCGTGATACGCTCCACCAGTTCCATCAGTTCCTGCTTTAAAAGCGTTTCCGCCGACTCAATGGACTTTGCAAGAGCTACCTGTACATTATTCGTCTGCAATAGTAACGCCATATCAAACATCCACTCCGGCAGTATTTGATACAACGCCCCTTCCACATCCTTTTTCGCCATGCTGTACACTAAACGGGAAGCAGTAAGAACGAGCACTCCAATCACTCCGCATACCACACTAATAACTTCCTTGGATAAAACTACACCAACAACAGCCATTATAAAAAATGGCAACGACATCAGTACGCTCCGTTTTTCACTCTTCTTACCGTCATAAGCTTTTACCCTTGCATATGCATCCAGTACCAGTTTCTCATTTATCGTCTTCTGCTCCAGCCAATCACTGGTCAACTTTTTATTACTTGCGTAAAAAGCAAAGAAGCAAACCAACACGAATAAGAAAGACGACACCTGCACAGGCCCTAACTGAAACACCGTAAGATCTAACGCGATATCCATTGCACTCTTTGTGGAATCCAACATGTACAACGTCATGCAGCAAACTGCCACTGCACCAATAATGGATATTATACAGTTCGCCCGTTCTGTCTTCTTGTCCTTTTGCAATCCGTATACCTGACGCTTCCACACTTCAACATCCTCAATCATCAGATCAATAGATGTCCGGACATTTCCTCCACGCCCCTCCGCGCTAATCAGCAATTCATGCACCACATGCAGTTTCGTACATGGATACTGCTTTTCGATAATTGCAAAAGCATCCCGCAACACATTTCCCTGCTCTGACACTCCATTCTCGATGCACAAAATCGCATCGCTTATTGCCTGTCTCATACGACCCTCTGGAAACGATTCCTCGCATTCCTTTAATGCGCTTAACACCTTATTTTCCTTTGCAAAAGAGTACAAAACCTGCTCCATATAATCCGTTACATCCGCAAAACGTTTCTGTTCATACATCTCCCGGTACATACCAACAATAAACAGCGGTAACAATGCCAGCGCCACAGCTACCACACCAACAACAAACACTAACCGCAGCTTAAAAAGAATACCAACCATTCCGATCAGCAAAAGTACCAGCAAAACACTCAAAAGATACGTCCCCCAGTAAAAATCATATCCGAAAGCATGTACTTCTCTTTGCAAATTCACCGGATTCCAAATACTTCCCGGCGTTTTCTCACGCTTTTTTCTTTTTTTCCTTTCCATCTCCGTCTCCCTTCTGTTCCGCATTCCTGTACAAATCCCATTCCAACTGCTCACACCGATACGGATTAACAATTCCGGCTCGTTTAAACCTTTTCGCAACCTCCACCGGAATATCCTTTGTCAGAAACCGTCCCTCATCAAAGATCATGCAGATCTGATTTTCTCCTTCTGATCTAGTATAAAAACACATCTGATCCAGATACCGTCTAATAATACCATCACAACCCTTTTCCATCCGGATCAACACACCTACATCCACGTAACTGCACACCTGGTTAACGAAGCTGTCATCTCGCACTCCCGCCATATTTACCATTCGATCCGGAAGCTTACGAACGTCTGATAAATGGATGGTTGTAATACCGGCGACGCCTGTACTCCAGCACTCTACCAGATTCACAACTTCTGCCGAACGGGCTTCCGACATTATTAACCAGCTCGGACTCTGCCTCAAACTCACCTTAATAGCATCTTTATAACCGAATCCGTCCCTTACCTGTAATGCCACCCAATCATGCGCCGGATTGATACTGCCATAATGTAATTCAAGCGAATCCTCTATGGTAATCACACGATCCTCGGCGGGAATATACTTCATCAGGAATTTTGCAAATTCCGTCTTTCCCGCATTAGGCTCGCCTCCATTTACAATTACCATCCGCGCCTGCACACAATTTATCAGTAAAGCCAGCAATTCCTCACTGCAAAACTCCTGATCGAGCAAACCTTTTGCTGTATTACGCAGTACCGGCGGAGATTTCCGGATCGATATGCTAACACCTGTCCTGGCTATAGACGGGTGCAGCACACTGATTCTAAACTCTTTCGTATCTGCCTCAAGCACCGGATCAACGCTGTTATACGGCTTATTCACAGCGTTTGCTATAGCCGTGGTAAATCGCGTCAGAAACTTCTCTGACACGGTTTCCTCAACCGCATATCGCCCCTGCCATAAAGACGTAATCCAGAGCATTCCGTTACTGAAATTTAATTCAGTAACATCCGGCTTTTCCAAATACTTCCAAAAAACGCCAAACTGTTCTTCCGTCGGCGTAAAATCAATAATTCGTGCCAATTACCTTTCATCCTTTCTACATTTTTAACAGGCAAAATGAAAGAATACTCTCACTTTGCCTGTCCGCTACGCCGGTCATACTACGATCCAATATTCTGCATCGATCCAACAAAGTCCGTGACAACGTTCGTCAACAAACTGTTCGCTGTATCCGACTTAAGGAATGCCACAACAAGTATTCCTACTGCAAGAATGGATGCTCCCGTCAACAGAGCCTTACCAAAATGTCCCATAAAAAATTCCATTGGATTTTCCCCCTTTCCTCTTTATTGAGATAATCTTGTTTATCTCTTATAAACGTATAGTTGATCTACGCTTATAAGGGACAAACAAGTCCCTTATAAATAAACGGCTGTCTCCGCTACCGTTCCTCCGGCATCATCACACTTTATTCGCTTCTCCGGGTATATTACCAAGTCATACCCCCGCGGCATCATCCGCATGTTAGCTAGGGTATTGTCTGGCTATCGATCACGCTACAGCCTATTCAGTTGTCAAGGTACAATTATCTCAAATGGGAAAATCTGTTCGATTGAACTTTTTGCGAAAATGCTATAGAATAATCTCGTATGTTTACATTTTCGTATTTATACGAAAAGATTTTCCTACTGGGCTTTACGGTTGCCGCCGTAAAGCCCCTTTCCATTTCAGCTCTGTTTCCAGATCCATGCGGATCTTCTTCCAGAACCGATTGCCTGTCCTGCTTTGATGCTACGGTCAGTTACACCGGAACAGACACGATCCTACTTCTTTTTCTTCAAATCCTTAAGATACTCTTTCAACGATGTCATGTTAGATTCACAATCTGCAAAATGCTTATATCCCGGCTTTAACAGGTATAATCTTCTACCCTCGGCTTCCTTTTTACTCCAACACGGAATGATATATGGGAATACCTTAATCACAATCGCCGCACCATCCGGCAGATCATATCTGTAAAAAACTTCCTCCGTCAAATCATTCCTACACCAAATCTTCCAATCCTTATATGTATTAACAAAATCTTCACGTTCCTGCATATTCTTCATATCTGGAAAATCCGGCTGTCCCTGCCGATCTGACTGCTCGGCTACTATCTCCACAGGTTGATCTTCTACCATCTCTTCCGGTTGCGACGTCGCAACCGCCAAAACCTCTTCCACCGATTTATTTTCTTTTACAGCAATGGGTACCACTTCATCAACTTTTTGTTTTGTTTCTTTCAACTGTTGTTTTACTTCCCTGATCTTCTTCACGGACATATCACTACGGATCTTACATCGGTCACACTCTGACATCGGCAGCATCTCCGCAAGCTGTGAGTACGAAAAGTCCTTATACCTGTCATCTACCCACATTTTACGAGATCCATCACCGTCTACGGCCGCAAAAGTTTTCCAGACACCAATACACCGCGACACCGCTGATTTATCCATTGCAAAATTTGCTTCAATACATTCATACAAATTTTCATATCCCAGATCTTCATAGTATCTGCACTGATCCATTTCATACAGGTGGAAGCCTAACGTTACATATCGTTTCTTTATATCCATCACATCTGATTCAATGTAACCTATGGATGCTCTTGCCAGCTCATTGACTTCTTTCGGAGCATAAATATCTGCACCAAACTTAATGTTCATCCGCTGCCTCCTGTTCTCTGCTATCACTGGTCTTAGTTCCAATGTACACTTCTTTATATTTTCGCTCTTTTTTCCATTCATCTTTTAATTCAAGCGCTTCCATGTAAGTTTCGCATTCTTGTGTTTCCGCTTCACAATCTTTGTGAGGTCGCCTAAAATATCCAATAACAACATAATTTGCCATAGTTTTATTTCTCCTCTAAATTCTAATACTTACGCCTCCAACAACTCCGGATTGTCAAATCTGTTACCGATAATCTTAATTTTTCCGTTATCATCAGCTGCCCAATAATGTAAATCTTTTCTCCATACGAGATCGTCAAGCCATTTGATTCTCCATTCGAATTTATCCCAAATAACAACAGCTTTGCCGAGTCTGCCGGATCATTTATTTTCTTCACCTCTCCGCAATCACAATCACAAGCTTCCCTGTCACAGTCTCATTCAACTTCACATGATACTTGTCCTCCGCTACTGATTCTGTATCCGTCAAATACAACGCAACATGTATCAATGCGGCCGCATCCGTAAGCGTTGTTAAATTCTTTACTACAATTTCACCCAATAACTTCACCTCTTTTTCATAGTCTCAAAAAAATCCCTAATCGCCTCAACGCACTCACATAAAGCCTTAAGAAGCGGATCAAGACAAATCAGCATCATCACTACCATAATCAAGAACACCACTCGCAACTCAAAAGGTCCAAATAATTCATATGCAAGAGTTCCACTCATTCTTCCCCGCCCTCTTTTCCTAAAAATTTATCCCGCTTAGTGCGAAATAGCTCCATCTTTTCTTTCATAGTCTCAAAAAAAATCCCAGTCACCTCAACAAACATGCAAAAAGCATAAAAAAAACAAAGTGATCCAATAACTGCTCCGAATACCACAAAAAGAGAAACCATATCTTTTATAAGATCCATTTCAAATTCAGTCATTCCTCCACCCCCTATTCTGGAATATTCTTATACTGTACACTAATGGCAATTCCTGCCAGATCTGCAAGCCTGTACAATTCCCCAAGCTTAATACTCCCGGGATTGCGCAACTTGTTTTGCAATGTACGCTCGGACATCCCTACCTTACGACTTGCCGTATCCGTTTCAATATTTCCCCGACGCAAGCCGCCAACGATCATTCCTGCTACATAATTACAACGCGCTGCTTCTTTATTCTCGCATAATTTTGTCTTTGGCATCCGTTTCTCCCTTCCGTTGCGACATCGCAACTAATTCATTGTTTCTCACGAATCCACTCCCACAAAACATATACAACTAACGCATTTACTGATATTCCTGTCTGTTTTGCATATGCCTGAAGTAGTTGTTTTAATTCCTCCGGCACTCTTACCGTTATAACATCTGCCATTCATCTTCTCCTTAATTCGCATAAGTGATATCACTTTGATATCAAAATATCATGGTTTCATTATGATGTCAATATGAAACTATTCTTTCATTATCAATCTGCACTATAATAGTTTCATTAAGATATCATATATCCAAAAGGAGATTTCACTTTGGCAACAACAAAAATTCCAACCATGTTACGTTTACCAGAAGACCTTCACTTAAAAACAAAAAAAATTGCGCAAATCGAATGTCGTTCTGTCAACGCAGAAATCGAATATATCCTTGCAAAATATATCTCCAATTATGAGTCAGAAAACGGCTCTCTACCAATCAACACTGACGAGCTTTATGAATAAGCAAAAGAACGTATCCATTAAAACTCAGCCCAAGTTCACACGCTTCTTTTCCTAATTGCATTTTTAATTCACCCGGCATCCGGACAAGTGCGGGCACACGAGATTCACATTTTCTTTTCTCCTCTACATCACAACGCGCCGCCTCTTTATTCTCGCATAATTTTGTTTTCGGCATCCTCTTCTCCCTTCCCGCTGCAACATCGCAACCGTCAAACATTCCCCTTATCATCATCTAAAAAAAAATCAACTGATACTCCAAAATAATCTGCCAAAATCTTTAACTTATCAGCTTTCGGATTACTCCGACCACTTTTCCAATCAGAAAATACAGATCTCCGAATTCCCGTATCTTTCGCTACCCGATAATCCGTAATTCTTTTATTATCTCTCAACTCAACATACTTAGCGTACACTTTTTCTCCCTTCCGAACTTTATATTGATTAGAGTTCGGAAATCAATTATAATATGTTTTGCGGACAAATTATAATAAGGTATTCTGTTCTGATTTCCGAACCCTTTTTAATATTAAATCGGATTTCAGAATTTGTCAATACCTTTTTGTACTGATTTCAGAACCATTTTTAGAAAGGCACCTTACTATGTATGAAAGATATTGCAAATTAAGAGATTCTCTCGGCTACAGAGATTCAGATGTTGCCAAAGGAACCGGCATAACAAAATCAACTTTCTCCGACTGGAAAAACGGACGTAGCATTCCCAAGGAAGAAAAACTAAAAAAAATTGCGCTTTTTCTTAATACTTCCGTTGACTATTTACGATATGGCGACAAAACACCATCCTACGGTTTAAACACTGATATTCCACACACCAAAACAACTAATCAAGAAATCATAGAATTCGCAAATCGAATTATGTCAGACGAAGACGAAACATTCCGTAAACGTTTCGTTTCCGCGCTGGCAAAAGCAAAACCTGAATTCTGGGACGATCTCGAACGAATTGTAGATGAAACAATAAACAAGGACTAGCATAATACTAGTCCTCATTTCAATTCTGTATATTTTTTATTACCATCCAAATCTGTTTCAATATCCACAAATTTTGAATACTTCTTACTTCCCTTATAATTTCACGCCTACATTTTTCCGCTTCATCCACCATGATCCTGCTCTCCTCTTTTGTAATAAAACAACTCCCTAACATCCACATTAAGCGCATCTGCAAGCCGAAATGCAACCTCCGCCGTTGGATTCGTATTAGTACCATTTTCCAATTTGCAAATGACGCTCCGACTCACACCCGCAACTCTCGCAAGCTGCTCCTCTGACCATTTCTTTTTCCACCGATACATCTGTACTCTATTCTTAAGTCCCAACTTTACCCCCTATCCGAGTAAAGTATACAATAGAGCTTGTAATAATAATTATGGTAATTTCTTCCACACAACTACATAATATCATATATTTTGTTTCCATACGGAAACACTTTCTCCTCAAATTACACCAGATCGAATAGCTTTTTTCTCATAAATATGATATAAAATATATTTTATATTAACGATCAAGCACTAACTACCCAATCAGGAAGGACTAACATGGCAAAGAGGAAAATCGGCGAACTGCCAAGCGGAAATGTCCGCAAAAAGATATATGATCATTCAGAATTATGCTTTGATGAACAGGGAAAACCCATCATCGACCCAAAGACAGGAAAACAGCGAAAAAAGAAAATTTACATCTCTGTTACCGCTGCATCAGCTACAGAGGCAAATCGCATCAAAGCCCAGATACAAGCGAATAAAAAAACCTTGCAAAAGCCCATTTCAATGACCCTCTATGATGCTATTGACAAATACATCAGCTCCTCAGATGCTCTATTGTCGCCATCCACAATCCGCGGCTATCGCACTATCCAGCGCAACGCTTTCAAGTCCATTATGTCATGCAAGCTCTCTACCTTGACAAACGAACAATTACGTGATGCCGTAAACCTGGAATGCAAACGAACAACCGGTAAAAAAAATCCAAAACCCCTGTCATCCAAGACAGTCATCAACGAATACGGTCTTATCTCTGCCGTATTAAATACCTATGTTCCTACATTAGACTGCTCTGTAAAACTGCCACAGATTGAGCACAATCAACACGATATATCTACTCCTGATGTCATTTATCAGATTGTAAAAGAAACTGACATCGAACTACCCGTAATGCTTGCCATGTGGTTATCCTTTACCGAATCCGAAATTCTCGGACTTACAAAATCCAAATCCATCTCTCCAGACGGATCACACATAACCATAAAAGAAGTGCTGGTTAAAAACGAACATAACCAATCCGTTATAAAAAATAAAGGGAAACAGCCGACCAGAGATCGAACCCTACAGATTCCGGATTATATTAAGCGCCTGATTGATCAAGTCGAAACCGATCAGCTCGTAACTCTATCTGGCACCGCACTTTCAAAACGTTTTGATCGTCTAATAAAAAAAGCTGGTATCCCACACATGACATTTCACGACCTACGCCACGTAAATGCTTCCATCATGACCTTACTAAACATACCCGACAAATACGCCCAGGAACGTGGCGGCTGGAAAAGCGATCACATAATGAAAAGTCGATATATGCAAGCATTTTCCGCCGAACGCGCAATGGTAGATGCACAAATTGATTCCTACATGCAAGACAAACTCTTCAAAAATGCCGCCGAACGCCGCTATGACCATAAGTACCACTGCTGGCTAGAACTGTTTGATTTAAAAGACACTACCGAAAACCGAAATAATTTTCTACAATTCTGCGAAAAAAATAATATAAATCTTTAAATGTATTCCACGAAATACTCCACGAATTTATGAATACACTGTTTTTCCTATATTCTTTACCATAATTCAACGGGTTCGATTCCCGTTGTCTGCTTACCTTAAAAGCCCGGTAGAATCCGTTATGGATTTTACCGGGCTTTTATTTTGTCTTTGGTGTTCAGCCCCCCGCCGCACTTTTCGCATATCATAATAGAGCTTGAAGCGTAATCCTATTTCCAATATCCTCCTATTGCAGAGTTGTTACATAATTGTTACAATTCTTTTGTGCTTAGCTAACACAAATAAAAATAAGGAGGACGAAACTATGTGCTTTAACTTCAATAGCTGTTCCGAGTTATTTACTGCTCTTTGCAAATACTTTAACCTCGGATGTTAATTACCCACAGGATAAACGATGCAGATTCTGACATCCGCATCATAAAACACAGGATGTAACACATCCCAAAAGCGCCGGCACCGATGAACTTCACCCATCGGTGCCGGCGCTTTTTATGACGGCTCATTCTAATTAACATATGGAAACACTAATATGATTCGATACTCCTGATTTTCCTTTTCCACAATGCATTCCCCATTCATTTTTTTCATCATATTTTTGATATTCTGTATTCCAATTCCATTACTTTCAACTTTCTCTTCCGGCAGGCGCACTCTGTTTTCAAACAAAATGCCTACCCGATCCTTTTCTTTCCTGGAAAAAATCCTGACAGCCTCCCCAGGGTCTGCATATTTGATGATGTTTGATGTCACGTTATCCATAATGCGTATCATATAATCTGTCGATATGCTTATCTTCTGCTCCACCCATTCTACATCGAAATCTACAGTAAACTCTTTCTGTTCCAGATAATTACATGTCTCAGAAAACAAATCAAAAAAAACGGTCTCAAATAGTTCCGGTTCTTCCAACTCTATCTCCTCGTCCCCGGCAACAAGAGCATACTCAAACAGATGATCCACCAGCTGTTTTAACCGATATGCTTTTTTGTTTATCTTTTTCACATACTCTTTCCGCTGCTCTTCTGTTTTATACTGTTCTTTCTGAAGTATTTCCGAATATAGCATGATTGCAGTAACCGGTGTTCTGATATCGTGTGACATTTCTGTCACAATCCGCTGATTTTCCTTCATCATTTCCATTTCCTGATTCAACAGACTCTGGAACGCAATCCGCATATTTTCAATTCCCTCTGCTAGCATGGCCAATTCATCTTTCCCCTTGACCGTGATGGAATAATCAAGGCTACCACCTTCCAGAATAGCAATTTCATCACTCAGTTTTAAAATATACTTCATTTTCTTTCGTATTCCAAGCAGAACAATGCCAAGAAAAACAGCGAAAGAAAGACAGATTGATGCCACCAATAGCCAGTTATATAGCTGATAGCTGAAACTTCCGGAAATCATGACTTCCACCGTTATATCAGACAATTCCAGATCATAATAGCTTTCCCACGGATAATTACCCGCCGCAATTTCGCTTACGCTGACATCTTCCTTAGGATAATCAGAATCATATATCTGGATTTGATCCTTATATATTCTGACATATATCATCTTCTGCCTTTGAACCCATGTATTAAGCTGTGCTATATCACTCGATGAAATATGCTCTGCCGTCACATATTTTTGCATTTTAGCAAGATATTTCAGGTTTTGCTTTTCTATATACGTAGAGCTTTCCAGATAATGGTCAAGAACATAGTTTCCCGTTGAATAAAATATCTGAAAAAAAACGATTGCAGCAATTGCTGCGCCGGTTAAGAGATACAGCAACTGTACATAAATAGAATGATTCTTACTTACTATCTGTGTCAAATTTGTACCCCTTTCCCCATACCGTTTTTATATACTTAGGATTTTTAGGGTCATCCTCTATTTTTACCCGGAGTTTTCGGATATGTACCATTACCGTGCTGTTGCAGGAGTAGAAATAAGGTTCCTGCCACACACTCTCATAAAGATTTTGTGCAGAAAATATTTTTCCGGCATGCTGCATCATAAGCAGCAGAATATGATATTCAATATCTGACATATCTTTCATCACTCCATCTATATAGACCTCGTTGAACTTTTCATGAATTTTAATTCCATTCAGTGTCAGATAAGAGTTTTCATTTTCATCCCATTCGCAGCTCCTTCCTCTGTATACATTATAACGCCTCAGTAATGCTTTCACACGCCCTAAAAGCTCCGCATAAGAAAACGGTTTTGCGAGATAATCATCCCCGCCTGCCATAAGACCTATCAGCTTATCTGATTCCTGTGCTTTCGCCGTCAAAAAAAGAATCGGCACATTCGATATTTTACGGATTTCCTCACAAGTTCGGAGTCCGGACATACCAGGCATCATAACGTCAAGTATTACAAGATCCACTTCATCATTCAGACAATAAAGCCCCTGTCTTCCATCTTCCGCTTCCATAACAGCATATCCTTCACTCTCGAGTAAAATCCGCACCCCATCACGAATATCCGCATCATCTTCGACAATTAATACCTGCTCTTTTTTCATGCTTTGTCCTCTCCTGTCACATTCTTAATGTATAACATAACAGATTTGTAATAAACCGTAAACGCTTAGCCTGCTTTCTTGATAACTTTCATTTCCCGGACCGCTTTCTGCTCGTATATTTTGTATTCCTTATCCCATGTGCGGTATGTTTTTTCGCCTCTGTGATCTGGGAAAGTATAATTTTGGGTCAGATAATTGCCAAGGTATCGTGTAACCTTATCTGCTCCCGAGTAATTTAGATGATCTCCGTTGTCAAGACTGTCTGTCTTCCAGTTAATCCCTATTTCTTCCGTCTTCAAGTTTAAATCCAGAAAATCCAGCCCCTTTTCCCTTGCGTATGCCTCTATACTGTTATGCCTCGCATAATTACAGTTTATTGGAGACGGAGTGCTTACCAGCAACAGTTTCGTTCCATTTTTTTCACACAGTTTTCTTATTTTTTCCAGATAGAAACTGACAATTTTTGAAATTTCTTCTTTCTGGTCATTTTTCTGCATATATTCCCCCTGTTCGTATGGAACAGTCTCGCAGCGAAATGCAAATCCCTTATAATTCTCAGCAGGATATTGTTTTTCGGATAACATGGATTTCCAAATATCATGTCCTTGAAATATTGGAATATAGCGATAGCCAATCTCACCCAGGCAATCTTTTACTTCTGATGACAAATTTTTGCACCGGAACACCATATTCGTCTCCAGAATAACAAGCTTGGGGCTCTGGGTTTCATATGCTGCCTGCAGCATATGAAAAGCTTCCTGCATTCTCTGACCGGTCTGTCCACACACATACCCTGTCATTCCGTAATCGCCCCACCACGCCATCGGGGAAATGGACGTCATACCCAGACTGTCCCCTAATACAATGATATCCACGCTGTTTTCTGGCTCCCTTAATATCCGGAAAATGCTTTTATTTCGATCCAGTACATAGCTGTCATTCGCAACCATTAAATTCACTATTCTTTCCGATACACCCACCAGAAGCAGCACCAGTATCATCATAAAAAGTATATTCTTTGAAATAATTTTTTTGAAATATTTAAAATCCTGCATAAATCATATCCACCTGCTGATAGCCCATTCCATATGCGCCCAGAATCAATACCGCAAAAATCAAGGCGTAATAAAGCGTCCACCTGACCGGAAGCCACAATTTCTGGATTCCTTCCTCTCCCAGCAGCTTTTTCTCTTTTATAATTCCGACAACTGCAACAACAATACAACCGGCAATAACCACAAAATAATCCAGCCGGTCAAGTCCGACCGACATTAAAATTCCTCTTATTTCCTCCTGCCGTGCTACAATATTCTCAAAACTCTGAATATTATTTCCCTTAAAAATGCTGAAAAACATGCTCATTCCTGCCTGAAGTCCGTTTGCCCTGAAGAAAAGTTCCCCTGTAAAAATAATAAGCCACGTTTTAAGAGTCTGTAATATTCGATACGGCAGGGCATTCTTATCCAGATGACATATTTCCAATATGTTATCTCTCAATGGTTCTACTGCCACTTCAGCAAGCAGTATTACAAAATAGTACATTCCATAAAAAATGTAACTCCATCTTGCCCCATGCCATAAACCATTGCATATCCAGACCGGGAATAGACACAGCGCCGATATGCCCAGCTTTGTTAAATATTTTCCACAATGCTTCTTTCCAAATTTATTCCACTTTTTTACAATGCCAGACACAGATACCGGATAAAACACATACGTTTTAAACCAGACACCAAGCGTAATATGCCATCTTCTCCAGAATTCCGCCGCGCTTTTTGAAAAAAACGGTTGTCTGAAATTTTCCGGAAGCGTGACGCCAAACATTTTCCCACTGCCGATAATGATATCCATGCAGCCGGAAAATTCCATGTATAGCTGGGTGGTGTAAGCGATTGCCACGATAACAATCATTTCTCCGTAATGATACTGATAATTATTAAAGATTACATCCACAAGAAGATACAGGCGGTCTGCTATCAGCAGCTTTTTGAAAAGTCCCCAGAAAATTCTTACACTTCCCTGCGCCAGATTTTCCATCGTCAGGGGATTTCCCTCAAATAACGTATCTGCTGTCTGCGCATACGAACTGATCGGACCTTCCATAATTTGTGGAAAAAAGCCCAGAAAAAGAGCGATCTTTCCAGGATGCCTGAACACCTCCACCTTTTCCCAATATACATCTGCCATATATCCAATTGCCTGCAGCGTATAAAATGATATGCCAACCGGAATGAGCATCTGCTTTGTACCCAAAGCCAGACTGCTTCCTCCTTGTGCCAGAAGCACATTCACATTTTGGATAAAAAAGTTATAATATTTTAAATATGCCAGTATTCCCAGAAGAACGCATATTCCAAATACTAATATCGCTTTTTCTTTCTTTTTATAAGCTTTTTTTATAGTGCCTGCCTCGGTTCTCTGCATTCCTGCTGTTTCATCATTACATTTTGTTTTTATCCATGAAATCCATACTGCAATGTAATGCGTGAATAACGTTGTTCCTAACAGATAAAGCACCAGTTTTCCACTACATATCCAGAAAAAAAGGTAGCCGGCTGCCAGCAGCGTAATCCATCTGCTTTTTTTCGGCGTCAACTGGTAGAGCAGAAGGACAGCCGGCAAAAACAGAAGCAAATATATCCCTGTATGGTATGCCATATCAACTCTCCTGTAATTTTGTTATCATTCTCCACATGGCATTGACTGAATTAAGATTTTCAGGAATAATTTCTGACGCATCTATCTCAATCTGGAACTGGTCTTCCAATTCAGAGATCAGGGATATTACCATAAAAGAATCCATAATCCTGTCATCGATCAATTTTTCTTCCTTATCCCATGCAATACTACTGTCTATTTCCATTAAAATATTCATCAACTTTTCCATTATTTGTGATCCTCCATATTCCATTTGTAAGTTTCCTGCTTATTTCGTGCCAATTTAAAGCCTTCCTTTTCACTGTAAAACACTACCGCAGGCAATTCATGGCTCAGGAACAATGACATTCCCTCTGTCATCGCGTAGGCTCCTGCATTTTCAAAAATAATAACGCTTCCCTCCCCGGGAGCTGTCAGCTCAATATCCCGAACCAGAACATCATTCGCTGTACAAAGTGCCCCACAGATGGTCCATTTTTCTTTTTTTCCTTCTCTTCCGTCTGGATACATTCTGCACTTCGGCTGGTACATTCCCCGAATTTGCCCATCATACTGAATCTGATGCATTCCTCCGTCCACAATACAATAATTCCTGTCATTATTTTTCTTACACTCGTGAACACAGGTAAGATAATATCCACATGATGCAACAAACGCACGTCCCATTTCCAGCATTACCTTTCCTTTCCATTTCATTCCAGATATTGCTGTCTTAATTACTTCTATATCCGCTTCTAAAGTATCTTCCTGATCTTTAAAATAAGGCACTGCTATTCCGGGACCGTATTCTAATTCACTCATTGTAAATCCATACTTTTGTTCTATCTTCCAGCAAAATTTATCCAGATACGCAATTTCTTTGCTAAATTTTTCTGCTGTTTTTTTCTGTGTTCCTGAGAAAAAATGTATCCCGCAAACTTTAATCATTGGAAACTGATCCCTTGAAGCAATTATTTTTTCAATCGCCTCCTCATCCATACCAAACTGATTTCCGCTTGTCAGTCTCAGATATACGTTGATTTTCTCACCGTGTGTACTGCTCCAGTTTATGTAGCTGTAAAGCTGTTCAACGGATTCTACCGTATAGCGGCATCTCCCCCCGTATATGTTCAATATCTCAGTAATATCTTCCTTTTTCTTTAGAACTCCGGATATCAGCAATTTCTCCGCTTCTATCTGCAATTCTCTGCAAATCTCAAATTCACCCATAGAACATACTTCAATTCTGTCTGTGACTTTCGACATTGTACATGTCAGAAAAGGATTTGCTTTGATTGCAAAACACAGTCCTGCGCTTTCCCTAAACCTGTCCCTAAAATAATCTGTCTTTCTTTTTACTTCATCTATGTCAAATACATATAACGGGGTTCCGTATTTTGTAATTGCATGTTCAAACTTTTCCAAATCCATTACGTCACCACTTCCTGTCGTTTTCCAAAGTAATTCCGATCTATTTTTCCATTTTTATTTAATGGCATATGCGCAACCCGGACAATAGTATGTGGAATCATATACTGAGGAAGTTTTTTCTTCAGACCATTTTTTATTTCTTTTGACTCTGCTGTTCCAAAATAAAAACCTACCAGTCTGTTTTTCTTAGTATTCATAACGCAGCAACTATTTTCTACTCCGTCCAACTGATTCAACGCATGCTCAATTTCCTCCAGTTCAATCCGATGTCCCATATGCTTTATTTGGAAATCTTTTCTCCCGGAAAAATACAACTCACCTGCCGCACTGTAATACCCCAGATCTCCTGTGCAATAGTACCGCACCATGCCGCCTGCAGTTTCCATCCACCGGAATTTTTTTCTTGTTTCCTCCGGATTATGATAATATTCTTCTGCCAGCGACTCACCTGACACACAGATTTCACCGTTCTTTTCTGCCGTTGAAATCTCTTTTTCCTCATTATCTATAAGAAATACCCTTCTTCCGTCAAAGGCTTTCCCAAGCGGCAGAATCTCATCATCTTCAAATATTCTTTTTACCCTGTAATAAGTGCAGTTGCAGGTAATCTCCGATGGTCCATACAGATTCACAAACTCCGCCTCCGGCAGTGCAAGCTGCCACTGCCTCAGCTGTTTTACCGGCATTACTTCTCCGCTGAACATTACCCGCTTTACTTCTATCGGTATTCTATATTTCAATCCGTGCAATGCTGAAATGAGCGTAAGCGCCGATACCGCCCAGATCAGGGTATTTACGTGCTTGTTGCACAAATAATCCAGCAGCACGGGCGGCACAGAAAATAGTTTTGTCGGAATTATAACAAGTGTCGCTCCCGTCATCAGACACGTATAAATATCTTTCACTGATACATCAAAATCAAACGGAGCCTGGTTTCCGATGACATCCGTCTCTGCGAACTGGAATGTATGAATAAAATGTGTAATGAAATTTATTACTGATTTATGGCTTACCACAATCCCCTTTGGCACTCCGGTAGAGCCTGAAGTAAAGATTCCGTATAAAAGGTCATCTGCTGTGCATGCTTTACGTACTGCAAGAAGCTGTCTTTCATCAATCTGCTCTTTCATAATGTCTTTCAACAGACATTTACATTCTCCATAACCCGTTTGTTCCAGAAGCGCTTCATTTTCTGCCGGTATGATGATAATTTCAGGTAACAATGTATGAAATATTTCGCATAATCTTTCGATCGGCTGTTTGGGATCCACCATTACATAAAAACATCCTGCATACACTACTCCAAACATTGCAGCCAACGTGACTGCGCTTTTTTCCGCCAATATCACAACCGGTTTTTGTCTGCCTGTTCTTTTGCACAATGCCGTCCCGATGCTTTTTGACATTTCCTGCAATTCCAGCCACGTCATACAAATATTCCCGTCATCAACCGCTGTTTTCCAAGCATTGCATACTGTTGTTCTTTCCAAATAGTCCAGTATGTTTTTCACAAATATCGCTCCCCTAATAAAGTTTTATGTAGCAATCTGCTACGTATCACATTATTATCTTTATTTCTTATCAATTTCTAAATCAAACCTTAACAAATCTAAATCTTACAAAAAGAAAGCGCCGGCACCGATGAACTTCACACATCGGTGCCGGCGCTTTTTCTATTCTACACTCTTTAACGCTTCCACCGGATCAATTTCATCCAGGGAGCGGTTCGTCAGCAGATCCACCAGGATCGCAAACAAAAATGAGAGGCCTGCCGCCATGGCATAGCTTTTCCCGTGAAGGGACACCGCCAGATAAATCGACGGCATGTTCAAAACATACGTTAAGGTCTGCGCAAACGCATATCCCAGCGGAATTCCGCAGACAATGCCGATCGCCGTGAGTATCATGGTCTCTTTGTTGACATACAGATGCACTTCACGGTCAAAAAATCCCAGCACCTTAATCGTCGCCAGCTCTCTGCTCCGCTCGGAAATATTCGTCGTAGACAGCGTAAATAAAACCACGAACGCGAGCGCCGCCGCCATGATAATCACAATGTAGACCACCATATTGATCAGGGTGAACGCATCCGAGAACTCATCCGAAAGCTCCTGCTTGCTGGTGTAGGACACGATACCCTCTTTTCCGCCGAGATCATCTGCATAGGCAATTTCATCCGAACATTCTTCCGACAACTTTAAAAATACTCCGTTCGGTTCATAATCGCCAAACAGCGATTCATAGGTTTTCTCTGTCATATAGACGTTATTGCCGAGGTAATTGCGGACGAGACCGCTTACCGTCACTTCCCGCTGATTCAGATCCTGATCCTGAATCTCCACCTGATCGCCGGCCGCAAACCCAAGCACATTTGCCGCATTCTGCGTCACCAGAATCTCGCCGTCCAAAAGGCCGATCTCCTCATCCTTAAGATTGTACAGACCAATGTACTCTGCAAGAGGCTCATCCCCCGGCACGACAATCATCTGTGCCTTTTCTTCCTTCCCGGCAGCATTCTTCAGCTTCACCGTGGAAATCTGCACGTTCAGCGCACTTTGCACATTCGGATCCCCATTTACATAGGAAAGAATCTTGTCATTGTCGGATGCTGCCCCCGCCGCCATGACATCATACCGGTACACATTCTCATACTGGCGCGGCAGCAGGTCTGTCACCGAATCCCTCACCGCGAATCCGAAAAGTAAGAGCGCCATGCATCCCATAATTCCCGCTACGGTCATGAAAAGACGCTTTTTATAGCGGAACAGGTTGCGGGCGGTCACTTTATTGAGAAATGACAGGCGCTTCCATACCGGCGTGATGCGCTCCAGCAGTACGCGGGAGCCTGCGCGCGGCGCTTTCGGCCGCATCAGAACTGCCGGCATGTGTACAAGTTCCGCTTTACATGCACAGGCGGTAGCGATGACAATTCCGGCCGCAAAAAGTGCAGCTCCGCCACATCCGAGCAGCGGCATAAAGCGCAGCAGATATTCCGGGAACAGATACATCGTATCAAAAATCCGGAAAATAATCTCCGGCAGAAGAACAAATCCGCACACATTTCCCAGAATTCCGCCGGACACACTCGCCGCACATGCATACACCAGATATTTTCTGCGGATCTCACGATCCGTAAAGCCGAGCGCTTTGTAGGTTCCAATCAGACCGCGGTCCTCCTCCACCATACGGGTTATCGTCGTCAGGCTGATGAGAATGGCAACAACGAAAAATACCATCGGGAACACCGTACCGATCGCCTCAATCGACGCCGCATCGCTCTTCACATTGGCATAACCGCTCAGAGACGTGCGATCCTGTACATACCACTGTGTCATGTCAATGTCCGCAATCTTTTGCTCTTCCTCCGCAATCGTCTCATTGAAGTCCGCAAGATTTTCTTCATATTCTGCCTTGCCGTCCGCGTATTCCGTCTCACCTTCAAGCAGCTTTTCCCGTCCTTCGGCGAGATTTTCCTCACCGTCCTTTATCTGCGCCGCAGTCTCCTGTTCCTTTTGCGCCAGCTGCGCCTCGCCTTCGGAAAGCGCCATACTGCCGTTCTCCAGCTCTGCTCTCTTATCGGCAATCTGCGATTTTCCGAAGATGATCTGTGCTTCCCCTTCGTTCAGTTCGTTCCATGCCGCATCAAACTGCTGCCGTGCCGTCTGTTCTGCCGTATCCAGCTGCGCCTGTGCCTCGCCGAGCGCCTGGATTGTCGCCCGCACATTTCCCAGTCCCATTGCAAGCTGTACCAGCTGATCGGCTGTGGGTTGCTGCAGCGCCTCCAAAAACGCACTCTGGCTGTCCGCCACCAGTCCCGGCACCGCCGCCTGTGCCTGCGAGGCATCCTGCTCTGCGACCACCGCTCTTGCTACGGGTAAATACGCCTCCACTGCCGCCTGCACATAGGCGTCCCAGGCCTCAGCGGGCCATGCTTCCCCGTACGCCTGGATGACCTCCTGCGCCTGCGCTTCCAATGCCGCCTCCGTCTCCGCTGCCTGTTTACTGCTCTCTGTAAGCTGTGCGCGTGCCGCGTCTAACTGTGCATAGGTTTCCTCTTCCTTTGCCGAAAGCGTCTGCTTACCGGATGCCACCTGCGCCTCGCCTTCCGAAAGCTGCTGCTCCGCTGCATCCAGCTGCGCGCTGCCATCGGCAATCTGCTGCTTTCCCGCGGCAATTTCATCTCTCGCTTCCGCAAAACCATCCTCCGCCTGCTGTTTTTCCGCATCAAATTCCTCCTGGCCGTCGGAAAGTTCCTGCCAGCCCTTATCCAGCTCTGCTCTCGCATCGGAAAGCTGCTGCTCTGCCTCAGCAAAGGACTCTTCCGCCTCCGCTTTCGCATCCGCAAGCTTCTCTTTCGCCTCATCCGTGACTTCCACGTACCGTGCCTGCTCCCGATTTTCCTTAATCTGCGTTTCAATCGCATCCGTCACCTGTGCGACCTTTTCCTCATAGGCATCGGAATAGCAGAACAATTCTGCAGCACCATCGACGGTAAGGCAGACTTGTGTGTAAATATCGCTGTCTGCCGCCTCCGGCAAGATGAACACAGTGTCATCCTCCGACTGCCCGGAGCGGAACGCCGTCGCTCCCTTTGCATTGTTGACATCCTGCACATCCACCACAATTCCCGTTACGGTAAAGCGGCTGCAGAGCAGCGAAGACTCCTCATCATCTGTTGTATCCACCGCGATGACATCCCCGATGCCGCATCCCGTCTCATCGGCAAACGCGGTTGTAACGGCGGTCTCATCCGCACTCTCCGGCAGCCTGCCGGACAACACATACGGCTGATTGATTCCCCTGTCATTCAACGTGCAGACTGCAATGCTGACCTCATGATCGTTTACTTTCGCATGTACCGTCTCACTGTAGACGCCGACCGCATCCGCGACACCGTCCAGTGCCTTTAACGCATCCACATCCTTCTCCGTAAGTCCGAGCGTCGAGACGACACTGATATCGTACAGTCCCTGTCTGTCATAAAACTGATCTGCCGAATAGCGCAGATCCATGCAGGCAGCCCGCAATCCGGTGAGCATTCCGACACCCAGAATCGTGATCAGCATGATGGAGAAAAACCGTTTTTTCCCCTTGCGGATCGCCCGCCATATCTCCTTATTATATGCACTCTTCATCAGTATCCCTGCCTTTCTCTTCTGCCCCGCTACCACTCGATCTCCGCGATCGGCGTAGGGTGCGCATTGCAGGTAATCTCTGTCACCTTTCCGCTCTTAAAGCGGATCAGGCGGTCAGCCATCGGTGCCAGCGCAGAGTTGTGCGTAATCAGAAGTACCGTAATCCCATCGTTCCGGCAGGTATCCTGCAGCAGCTGCAGAATCTGTTTTCCGGTGTTATAGTCAAGCGCTCCCGTCGGCTCATCGCAGAGCAGGAGTTTCGGATTCTTGGCGATCGCACGCGCGATAGACACCCGCTGCTGTTCTCCTCCGGAAAGCTGCGCCGGAAAGTTATTTTTGCGGTCCGCCAGTCCCACTTTTGTGAGCATCTCCCCGGCATCGAGCGAATTTCTGCACACCTGCGCCGCAAGTTCCACATTCTCTATCGCTGTGAGATTCGGCACCAGATTGTAGAACTGGAATACAAACCCGATATCGGTACGCCGGTATCCGACGAGCTGCTTTTTGTTATACTTTGCAATATCTCTGCCATCCACCTTGATCTCGCCCGCAGTCGGCACATCCATTCCGCCTAAAATATTGAGCGCCGTCGTCTTCCCTGCACCGGAGGAACCGAGAATCACTGCCAGTTCGCCCTTCTCCACAGAAAATGAGGCTCCATCCAGCGCTTTGATCGAAGTCTCACCTGTCTTATATTCCTTCGTTACATTATTAAATTCGATATATGCCATAAAAGGCCGCCTTTCTTCCCAGACTCTGTTTTTTATCTCTATGCAGATTCCATTTTCTATGCCTAATGTACTCCCCGCGCTGCCTTTCATCAATCAACAGATTCTCCGCACGTGTTAAAAAATTGAAGACAACACGTTGTCGTGCTATAATTTACGTGAAGACAAAATGAACACAAATCTTATACCGGGAGGTTTTCATGAAAAAGCAGCCCCATATCACAGAACAGACCAAAAATAATCTGCGGATCGCTTTCTGGTCTCTCTACGCGCAAAAACCGATAGAAAAAATCTCCATCAAGGAGATTACCGAGCTTGCCGGTTACAACCGCGGCACCTTTTATCTCTACTATAATGATGTATATGATCTTCTTCATCAGATTGAGGAAGAAATCCTCGGGAAAATTACAGATGTTCTGAATGATTCTCTGGAAAAAAATGATACCTTTGACCTTTCCGGTCAGATGGGAATTCTTTTAGATCTGATGCAGACATATGAAACCTATGCTGCTGTACTCTTAAGCGATCATGGCGACCCGCATTTTGCGACCCGCCTGAAAGAAGTGGTATGGCCCCTCTTAAACCGTTATTTTGTTCCCTCGGAGGGACATGACGATTACGAGATGGCACTTCTTGCCGATTTTTACCTGTCCGGCCTTCTCGCCAGTGTCATTCGCTGGCTGCAGAACCCTAAAATGACACTGGAAGAATTTTTGGATTTTATGGTGGGAACCATTTTCCCTATACCTGATTCCCCACAATCTTATAATAGCTGCGGGAAGTCAGTGCAAACACCAGCAGATAAATCAGCAGGAACACCAATGCCGTAGCCGCCACGCACAGGGCAAACAGCGCGGTATTGTTGAGGCTGAACGCCGCCAGAATCCATTTGATCATCGGGAACGCCATGACAACATGAAGCACTGCTGCCCCGATCGGCAGGAAAAATACCGTGAGGATCTGTGTGCGGATACTCCGCTTTACCTCGGCATTGCTCATGCCTACCTTCTCCATGATGGCATACCGTTCCTTGTCCTCGTAGCCTTCCGAGATCTGCTTGTAAAAAATGATCAGCACCGTCACCATGAGGAACATCGCACCCACAAACAGACCGATAAAAAGCAGACCGCCGTTAAAGCTGTAGTATTCATCCCGGTTCTGTGCCCGGCACTCGACATACGTTCTGGAATAAGAGTCCTTTGTATCATCCGACGGATGCCCGTCATTGTATGACGAGATCACCGAGTGAAGCGCATTTTCCGCTGCCACTTTTTCTTCTGCTGTTCCGTCTATGTCAAACGCCATATTGTATTTGATCTGCAGGCTTACACGCTCCTCGTCCCAGTTCTGTTTCAACTCCGTAAAAATCTGTCCCAGTGTCTCCCTATCCGGCACAATCATAAATACACTGTCGTCTGCCATGTCATCCAGATAATCGCGCTCCGCTTCCGGATATGCGCAGATCTGTTTTACCTGATATATCTCATTGTCGAGCGCCAGCGTCCCTTTTTCATAGGAAGAGGATGACGCCAGTGCAATCTCCCCTCTTTCAAGTTCCCCGACCGTTTCACCGGTATAATTCTCCCAGTCGGATTTGGGCAGAATCGTGAGCAGCACCACATCGTTGATGCTGTAATCTGTGCCTGCTCCGATGCCGGTCACGGAAAATCCATCGTCCGTGCGCACCGCGGTCAGAGACATGTTCAACATGGCGCTGTGCCCCGTCAGCACCCGTCCGGAATCCTTTAAGGATGCTTCCGCCAGTGCATCCACCTCCTCCGGATATTCCGGCATTGCATTATAGTAGGACACCACTGACACCTCATGTGCAAAACGCCGCTTTAGGGCATCTTCCACTCCCAGATACATACACAGGGTGGTGGAAACCGTCACCAGAACCATCGTCGATAAAATACAGATATTGGCAAGCCCCACCGCATTCTGTTTCATTCGGTAGATCATACCGGAAACCGTCGTAAAATGTCTTGATTTGTAATAATAGTTTTTATTTTTCCGAAGCAGTTTCAGTACCGCAATACTGCCCGCGGTAAACAGACAATACGTTCCCAGAATCACAAGCAGCACCGCCACAAAAAACATGGTAATGGCAGAGACTGCGTCCGCCACCGTAAGCGCCAGATAATAGCCGCCGCCGAGTGCCGCCGCCCCGATCACCGCCAGCAGCACTTTCGTCTTCGGCTCCCGCTCTCCCGCATTGGCGCTGTGCAGCAGTTCCATCGGGTTGGAAAGCTTTATCTGCATAAAATTATAGAAAAGCGTGACCGCGTATATGCAGCCGAAAAGCACCAGCGTGTGGTGGCATCCCGTCAGTGAAATGGTAAACGGAACGCTCTGGTTGAATCCTGTCATGCGGTACAAAAGCATCGTCATCAGCTTGCCGAATGCAATGCCGAACAACAGGCCTCCGCCGATCGTAACCGCCGCCGTAAACAGCATTTCCAGAAAAAGCACCCTGGCGATATGTTTCTTCTCCATCCCAAGTATATTGTATACGCTCAATTCCCGCTTGCGCCGCTTCATGATGAAGCTGTTGGTATAAAACAGGAAAATCGCCGCGAACAGTCCGACAATGATCACTCCGAGCAGCAGCGTTACCGCCACATAGGCGCCGCCTCTCATCTGCTCCAGCCCCGGGTTATCCTGAATGGACATTACCAGATAGAACATCGCTGCCGAGAACACCCCCGCCAGAAGGTACGGCAGGTAAAGCTGTCTGTTATTGCGGATATTGACTGCTGCCAGTTTGACATATAACTTACGCATGATAGCCTCCCTCTTTGCCGGTGGTAAGAACCGTCAGCGTATCCGAAATCCGCACATACAGCTCCTCATTCGTCATATTCCCGCGGTACAGCTGATGAAATACTTCGCCGTCCTTGATAAAAAGAATCCGGTTGGCATGGCTCGCCGCTTTCGTGGAATGTGTCACCATAAGAATCGTCTGTCCTTCCCCGTTGATCGTGCCAAACAGCTTCAACAGTCCGTCGGTCGCCCTGGAATCCAGCATCCCCGTCGGTTCATCTGCCAGAATCAGCTGCGGACGGGTGATCAGTGCGCGGGCAACCGCCGCCCTCTGCTTCTGTCCGCCGGAAACCTCATAAGGATATTTCTCAAGCAGCACATCGATCCCAAGCTTTTCGGCAATCGGCCAAAGCCGCTCCTCCATCTCCTGCACCGGTGCATCTGCCAGGACAAGTGGCAGAAGAATGTTATCTTTTAATGAAAAATGATCCAGCAAATTAAAATCTTGAAAAACAAAGCCCAGGTTCTCCCTTCTGAATTTGGAAATCTCCCTCTCGCCGAGTGTCACAATGTTCTTATTATTCAACAGCACTTCCCCCGCGGTCGGTTTGTCTAACGCCGCCAGAATATTAAGCAGTGTCGTCTTTCCTGAACCGGACTCTCCCATAATTGCGACATACTCCCCTTTTTCCACGGAAAAATTCAGATCTGCAAGCGCCTGCACCTGATTTCCCCCAAACCTTGTTGTATATATTTTTTTCAAATTATGAACTTCCAGAATAGCCATGTGTCTCTCTCCTTTCCTTGACTGTACCCAGTATAACAAAACAGAGAAATGCAAGCCATTTCTTTGGATTACATTTCTCTGCTGTTTCTTACGTTTTTGTAAGATTCTTCTATGACTCTTCCGGGAAGCCGATCATCACCCGGGTTCCCGTTCCTTCCTGCGATGTGATCGTAAAGCTGTGCCCCAGCTTTTTTAAAATAGTGCTGCAAAGATACAGCCCGATTCCGGTCGATTTCTGGTTGGCATGACCGTTATAGCCGGTATAGCCTTTTTCGCAGACTCTCGGCAGATCCTCCGCGCGTATTCCGATCCCCGTATCGGTAATGGTAAGGCGCCCCTCCTCCATCCCGATCGTGATACTTCCCTCATGCGTGTACTTGAGCGCATTCGACAACAGCTGTTCGATGACAAAGCCGAGCCATTTTTCATCGGTGAGCACCCGTGCCCCCGTCTCCTCGTAGTGCAGTACGATCTTCTTGCTGATGAAATGTCTCGCATAGCGGCGCACCGCCATCCGGATCACTTCGTCGAGATCTGTCTGCCGCAGCACAAAGTCCGTGGTCTCCGATCCGAGACGCATATACGAAAGCGCCATGTTCACATACTGCTCAATCGCAAACAGCTGCTGTAGTTCTTCATCCCTGCGCTTCTCCCTCTGCTGCTGCAGCCTTTCCCTGTCCGCTCCAAAAGGCTCCTCTTCCCCGGGAATGTCCTCCTCAATCAGAAGCTTCAGCGCCGCAATCGGCGTCTTGATCTGATGCACCCACATGGTATAGTATTCCATCAGATCGCGTTTTTCGCTGACCGCCGTATTCCAGATACGCATTTTCTCCTCCGCCAAAAGTCCAAGCAGCTGTTGATAATCCTCCTCCAGGATTTCGCCGGGTTCCGGAAGATTCTCCAGCGATACCGTTATTGACTGCCGCAATGCCAGCAGTTCCCTGTGCCGTCTGCCGTAACTTATCCTATCCATCGTCACTGCAAGCAGCAGGATTCCCAGACACAACAGCATGCCGTAGGCAATCTCCCCGGCAGGCACTTCATTTAAAAATAAGACTGCCGTCATCACGATCCCGCAGCCAGTCACTGCGGCAATCCATTTCAGACGGCATTTTATGTAGGATCTTCCTATTTTCTGCTTCATCAAAATCCCCTATCCGATATGGTACCCGATTCCTTTCTTCGTCAAAATAAAATCCGGAAGTCCTGCTGCATCCAGCTTTTTCCGCAGCCTTCCCACGTTGACGGAAAGGGTATTCTCATCCACAAAACTGTCGCTTTCCCACAGCTTTGTCATCAACGTATCGCGGGACACGATCTTCTCCTTGTTCTCCATCAGCACCTGCAGTATCTTAAGTTCGTTTTTCGTTAAATCCACCCGCATCTCCCCGCAGGTGAGTGTCGCAGCGCCCAGATTTAAGAGCGCGCCTCTATGCTCCAGCACCGTATTCTGCCCCGCAAAATCATAGGTCCGGCGCAAAAGCGCCTGGATCTTCGCGGTCAGCACATCCAGATCGAACGGCTTGGCAATGAAATCATCGCCGCCCATATTGACCGCCATGACGATATTCATATTGTCCGACGCCGACGACACGAAGATTACCGGAACCTTCGACACCTCCCTGATCCTGCTGCACCAGTGGTACCCGTTGTAAAAGGGAAGCTTGATGTCCATCAGCACCAGCTGGGGCGCCGCCCCCGCGAACTCCTTCATGACGTCGGAAAAATCCTCCACGCAGACCACATCATAATCCCAGCTTTCCAGATGCTTTTTTAAGCTTCGCGCAATGATCTCATCGTCCTCCACGATCAATATCCGATACATTCCCTCTCCTTTACCACAGTTCCGCCAGTTCGTAGATCAGCTTCTCGGTCTTCTCCCAGCCGAGACACGGATCCGTGATCGACTTTCCGTAACAGCCGTCGCCGACCTTCTGCGCACCGTCCTCGATATAACTCTCGATCATCAATCCCTTTACCAGCTTTCTTATCTCTCCCGACACCTTACAGCTGTGCAGGACATCCTTGCTGATGCGGATCTGCTCCATAAACTGCTTGCTGGAATTGGAGTGGTTCGTGTCTATGATGACCGCCGGATGTGCCAGCTCGTGTCCGGCTTCCTTCGCCTCTTCATAATGCTCCAGCAGATTCTGCAGATCCTCATAATGATAATTCGGAATATTTCTGCCAAACTTGTCCACATATCCGCGCAAAATGGCATGTGCATACGGATTGCCGGTCGTCTTGACCTCCCAGCCACGGTATAAAAACGTATGTCCGTGCTGTGCCGCAATGATCGAGTTCATCATAACGGAAATATCTCCGCCGGTCGGATTCTTCATTCCTGCCGGAATTCCCACGCCGCTTGCCGTCAGCCTGTGCTGCTGGTTCTCTACCGAGCGTGCTCCAATCGCCACATACGACAGCAGATCCGAAAGATAGCGGTGATTCTCCGGGTAGAGCATCTCGTCCGCACAGGTAAAGCCGGTCTCTTCCACCGCCCGCATATGCATGTGACGAATCGCAATGATCCCTTTTAGCATATCTGATTCCCGCTCCGGATCCGGCTGATGCAGCATGCCCTTGTAACCGATTCCGGTCGTGCGCGGCTTGTTGGTATAAATGCGCGGAATCATAAAAATCTTATCCGCCACCTTCTCCTGCACCGTGCGGAGTCTTGAAATATAGTCGATCACAGCATCCTCATTATCTGCTGAGCATGGGCCAATCACAAGAATCAGCTTGTCCGATTTTCCTTCAAAAATATCCCGGATCTCGTCATCCCTCTTCGTCTTGGTAGCTACAATCTGTGCACTGACCGGATGCTGCTCCTTTAACTCCTGCGGAGTAGGCAGCTTCCGCAAAAATTCCATCTCCATTTCCATATCTATTGATCCTTTCTGTCATACGCACTGCTGCATATGGTATCTTCTTATATTTTCACACTGCAACGCGTTGCAGTGTGAATCCACTTAAGTATGATACAGCTTTATGCCGGGACTGTCAACCTTTTTTCACTATAAAACATAAGATTCCGCGTTGATCCGTACTCCGTCAAATGCGTCTTCTTCCTCTTTGGAGCCTTTTCCCGGATCCGTATTGATTCTGGCAACATTTTCGCTGACCATCTGTACCGCCTGCTTCTGCGCCTCGTTACAGATGATTTCCATACAATCTTTAAACTTCAATTTTTCCTGAATCTGCCCTGCCGTCAGATCATCCTCCAGAATGACCTGCACACAATCCTGTATCGTGATGCCAAGAGGCGTCTCATCCAGCAGATCCGGTCCCACGAACGCTTTCAGGCGGTTCGCAATCTGCAGTCCGCTCCGGACGATCATCATCTTGTAATCCACGTTCAGCGCCAGAAATGCGTCCTTCTGCTCCGGCAGAAGCAGTACCGTCCCGTTGACGTACAGGTACTCGATCTGTGCGAGATACGGTGTGCTGTTTGCATCCAGACTCAGATCGCCGTTAATGTAAAGCTTCTTTCCATATTTGCGCAGAAGCCGCTCATCCAGACTCACGCCGTCTACCTCATCCACATAGGCACATCCATCCGGCACCACGGTAAGCGTTGTCGCAGCCCCCACCAGCGGAACCGCAGCTTCCACGTTGCTCTCCGTCACCAGAAGCTCCTGCGTTTCAAACCGTACCTGCTTTTCGGCGAGTGCCGCTACATCGAGCTTTTCATCCAGGAGAACCACGCGGCGCTCCGCATAATACCGTGCCCCCGCTTCTGCCCGCAGCGGAAAATAGGCATCAATCTTAGCGCTTCCCTTCAATATAATACAATCATCCGGATACACACTTGTTTTTCCGTTGACCTTCATTCTGGTAAGCCCCGCCGAAAGACTTTCCGGGTAACGCACCGAACCGTTGACGATAATCGCAAGGTAATTTTTTAAAAGTTCCTCCGTGCCCGGTGAAATGGCAAGTCCTCCGTTGACCACCAGCACTGTTTTTCTCGCCGGCATCTGGCCACATTTCAGTTCCATCCAGCCGTTCTGCACCTGCACGTCCACATCGCCCTCTGCCTCCACGATATTATCGCCATTCAGCTGGATCGGATACCGGCTCAGATTCCTTCTGGCATCCTCGTTCACCAGCAGCACGTCCGCATTGATCACAACCTCATCGTACGGGTCAAACAGATTCTCGTGCATCTTTCTCGCGTCACATACCTCACAATTCAACAGATAACGTTTCTTTTTCTCCATCCTTTAATCCTCCCACTCTCTCTGCAAATGCTTTCTCGCCGAAGCAAGCCGCATACGCACCGTCGCCGGCGGTATTCCGAAAAGCTCCTCCAGTTCCCTGGAATTGTAGCCTTCCAGATAACGCATGGTAAACAGGATGCGCTCTTCTTCCGGCAGCCCGGAAAGGAGCTGTGCATTTTCCAATTCTCCATAATCCGTGTACCGTGCTTCCTCCGGCAGTTCTGCCATCACCGCCTCCCGGCGCTCACGCCGGAACCGGTCCACAAACAGATTTTTGACCGTCCGGTAAAGCCATGCTCTCCCCTGCGCAAGATCCATGCCGTCCAGCTCCTGCGTATGATGCAGTGCGCGGTAAAATGCTTCCTGCACCAGATCCTCCGCGGCAGATTCGTTCTGTGTCATACGCCTGCACCACCGGATGAGTTCCGCATGATATTTTTCATAGAGATCTTCAATCACCGCTTCCCCTCCTCTCTGACTGCCTTCCTATAGATAACGTTTGACAGCGGGAAAGTGTTGTATTTTTTCAGATTTTTGGACGCTCTTTTTCTCTCTGGTCCAATTCACGCAGAAAATGAAGCGCAAACGGCAGCGAAATGAAGAAGGATAAAATATCGGCGACCGTCTGCGAGACCTCGACGCCGGTCAGTCCCATGGTATTTGACAGCAGAAGCAGTACCGGAATAAAACACAGTCCGCTCCGAAGCATGGCAAGCAGCGTTGCCCTGCCGTTTTTCCCGATACTCTGAAACATCATGTTCGCGCAGACCGTCATCGGCTGGAAGAACAGCGCCACAAGCTGGACGCGGAGCGCAACCTCTCCGATCGCCACCACCTCGGGATCATTCTGAAATACCGCCACAAGCTGCGCCGGGAAAAACATGCCGAGCACCGCAATCGCGCCGAGCAGGACTTCCCCCGCTGTGATCGTGAAATAGAAGCCCTTCCTCACCCTGCCGTACTTTTTTGCTCCATAATTGAACGCCGACACCGGCTGGAACCCCTGACCGATTCCAAGTCCGACCGAGAAGACAAACATGCAAATCCGGTTCACGATCGACATGGCCGCCACCGCCGCATCTCCGTACACACCCGCCTGCCCGTTTAACATCATCGTGGACACACTCGACAATCCCTGCCGCATCAGGCTGGGCAGACCTGTCTTACAGATCATGAGCACTTCTTTTGGCTCTCTGGTAACATACCGCAGCGCGAGCCGGCTCTGCGTCTTATTGCTTGAAAACATATAGAACAGGATTCCAAAACTGATGAGCTGGGACACCGCCGTGGAGATTCCTGCTCCCTCCACCCCAAGATGACACCGCGTCATCAGAAACCAGTCCCCGAAGATATTGATGACACTTCCCGAGATCAGCCCTACTATCGCAAGCGCTGCCCGTCCTTCGTAACGCAGAATATTATTCATCACGCAGCTGCTCGCCATAAACGGCGCCGCAATCAGAATGAAGATGGCATACGTCTTTGCATACGGCAGAATCGTGTCCGTACTTCCCAACAAGCGCATCAGCGGTTCGAGAAACAAAAGTCCCAATACCGTAATCAATCCTCCGGCAGCCAGCGCGCTCACAAACGAGGTCGACGCAAACCGCGTGGCGCTCTCTACATCCTTCGCGCCGAGCCTTCTGGAGATAATACTTCCCGCTCCATGCCCAAACATAAATCCGAAAGCCTGAATAATTGCCATCAGTCCAAACACTACGCCGACCGCTCCCGAAGCACTTGTCCCGAGCTCCCCGACAAAATAGGTGTCCGCCATATTATAAATATTTGTGACCAGCATGCTGATTGTCGTCGGTATGCCAAGCATAATAATGAGCTTTGACACCGGCGTCTCCGTCATTTTTTCATACTGCTTTTTCTCTGCCGCACGCCATTCCTCTGTCTCCTGCTTCATTTGTTTCACATCCTTATCATCATTTAAAAGAATAGTTACCTAAACTATAGCACAATATTTCTTCTACACCATACACTACAGGTATCCATCAGATTCCATCCTATAAGAAAAAAAACGCTTAACACGACGCAAAAAAAGCGGGAAGCCTTTGTTTTTTTGCTTTCCGCTTATCTTCTTCAGTGAGACACGGGGGATTCGAACCCCCGACAACCTGATTAAAAGTCAGGTGCTCTACCAACTGAGCTAGTATCCCATATTATTTTTAAACAAAACACAATGCCCAGTTCCGGAATCGAACCAGAGACACGAGGATTTTCAGTCCTCTGCTCTACCAACTGAGCTAACTGGGCAAATACGATATTAAAATTTGAGTTGCGGGAATAGGATTTGAACCTATGACCTTCGGGTTATGAGCCCGACGAGC